>Ga0308165_1001108_pt1 | contig 40256 bp, 40 predicted proteins | sample PhyWR2_FD_201032 | JGI IMG/M metagenome (GOLD analysis project Ga0308165, IMG submission 201032) | Phyllosphere microbial communities from UC Gill Tract Community Farm, Albany, California, United States - DLSLW.R2 | ecosystem: Host-associated > Plants > Phyllosphere > Unclassified | place: USA...
CGCAAGGCGTGATTTTCGTCGGTATTGACGCCAAGGAGGCACACGCCGAATTACAGGTGCTGGCGAATCAGAAAATTCCCATGGTCGGCTGGCATGTGGGACCGCAGGCCGGTATCCCGGCCTCGGGACCGGTGGCGATGAACGTATCTACCGATTCGCTGGAAGTCGCACGCATCACGGCCATGGCGGCGGTGGTCGGTTCGCGCGGCAAGGCCGGCGTCGTGATTTTCACCGACAGTCGTTTCGAGATCGCCAAAGCCAAGGCCGAGGCCATGGCAAGCGTCATCAGGGCCTGCAAAGGATGCACCTTGCTGGAAATCAGGGACGTCGCGATTTCACGCAGCGCGGAACTGATGCCCGGCGCCACGAGAGAACTGCTCCGCCGTCACGGCAAACGCTGGACCCATGCATTGGCGATCAATGACATTTACTTCGACTACGCCGCTATCGAACTCACCAAGGCGGGGCTGCCGAGCAATGCCGTCGATATGCTGTCCGCCGGCGATGGCAGCGCAGCGGCATTCCTGCGCATCCAGGCGGGGACGTTCCAGACCGGCACCGTTGCCGAGCCGCTCAATCTGCACGGCTGGCAACTGGTCGACGAACTGAACCGGTTGTTGGCGCAACGTCCGGTGTCGGGTTTCCTGTTTCCGGTCCACCTGGTGACCACGGGCAATATTGCCTTCGACGGCGGCTCGCTGCTGCAATACGATCCGGACAACGCATACCGCGATGTTTACCGTCGTATCTGGCAGCGCTGAGCGGGCGGGAGGGGCGCATGCATTTCAATGCTTTCCAGCTGTGGCGGCCACGGTTGCTGAAGACCCAATTCCTGTTTGCGATTTCGGGTCTTGCAGTGCTGATGCTGGCCGGCGGCCTCACGGCGATATACGCGTTGCATTCCGCTGTTGCCGCGACCAAATCTCTGGCGGAGGACCGTTTGCTGCTGATGCAGCAAGCGCAGGATCTAGTCGAGCAGACTTTCCTGATCGAACGAGAAGCTTATTTGCTGTCAAGCGCATCCTCGGTTGCGGCGACGACGGCAAGTTACGCGGAGATCGTCAACCATGTCGAAGCGGTCGATCAACTGGTCGATCAGTTGGCCAAAGGAGGCGACGACGTCGCCGTCATCGATTTGCACCAGGCGGCGCAGCTGTTTCGCAACACCGCCAACATCATGGCGCAGTTGCGCGAAAGTGAACTGCGTACACCCAAGCTGCCGCCGGCCCGATTCCCCCAAGGCGGAGGTCGGGAGGCTGCCCCGGTAGTACCATTTCGGGCTGAGCTCCACCGGCAATCCAAGGCGCTGGTGGATTCCGCCCGGCAGCAGTCAACCCGGTTCACGCAGGACTATCGCGTCGCGGTCCGGGATCTGGCCGAAACGTCGGCACGCAATCAACGCTGGATCACCGGTTTGCTGGTCGTCAGCTTGGCGCTGGCATGGTTGGTCGGCCACGGCTTTTTGGGACGGCAGGTGCTGGCGCGGTTGCAGAAGGTCAGTCATAGCCTGCGCCATAGCGATCCTGGCGATGCTCTTTGCAAGGTGCCGGTGCATGGCGCTGATGAAATCGGCGAGATGGCGCGCGCGGTGGAGCAGTTCCAGGCCGATCGTGTGCAGTTGGCAGTCGCCAACCAGACCTTGAAATCGGAAAAGGCGCGACAGGATGAGTTGATTCGCAAGCTGGCGGATGCCCAGAGTCAGCTGCTGCAATCGGAAAAAATGGCTTCGATCGGCCAACTTGCGGCAGGTGTGGCGCATGAAATCAACAATCCGGTAGGCTTCGTCAACTCCAATCTCGGGACATTGCGGCGCTACATTGATGAAATCCTGGCGCTGTTGTCAGCCTACGAGCCGTCTGAGGCAGGGATGCCGGAAGAAATCCGGCATGCGCTGGCCGGACACAAGGCGCGCATCGACCTCGATTTCCTGCGCGAAGATATCGCCAGCGTGTTCAGCGAGTCGCAGGACGGACTGCAACGAGTGATCCGCATCGTTCAGGATTTGAAGACTTTTTCGCACGTCGATGAAGCCGAAAAACAATGGGCGAATCTGGAACAGGGGCTCGACAGCACACTGAACGTGGTATCGCATGACCTCAAATATACTGCAGAAATCTTCAAGGAATATGGCGGCATTCCGGACATCGAATGCCTGCCGTTCCAGCTGAATCAGGTGTTCCTCAACCTGTTCGTCAATGCCGGTCAGGCGATCGAGGGGCGCGGTCGCATTGTGTTGCGGACCGGCCATGATCAAGACCAGGTCTGGGTGGAAGTCGAGGACAGCGGCAAGGGAATTCCCGAAGCCGATCTGGAACGGATTTTCGAACCCTTCTTCACCACCAAGCCCGTGGGGACCGGAACAGGCCTGGGACTCTCGCTTTCTTACGGCATCGTCGCCAAACACGGGGGAAAGATCACCGTGCGCAGCGAAGTCGGGAAAGGAAGCGTGTTCCGGGTCAGCTTGCCGAAGCACGGTGTTCTGTCGCCACCATGATCCAGGCAGCGGCATGAGCCGGGCAAGGTCATTTCTGCAGGTTCAATTCTTGAGTGCCGTTTCTACCGCCAGCGCCATTGACAGGAGTCGATGATCGTGGCCGCCCGGCGCTGCGAGGCTGAGTCCCACCGGTGCATTCCCCGAGGCATGGCAAGGCAGCGAAATCGCGCAGCCGTCGAGGAAATTGATCATGGTCGGATTGCGCAGGATCAGGCCATTGGCGGCATAGTAGGCGTCGTCGCTGGCTTGCAGGTCGGCGATCTTGGGCGCGACGACGGGCACGGTCGGCATGATCATGGCGTCGAAACCGGCCAATTGCCTTTCTACCGCGGCGATCCAGCGGCGGCGGCTGTGGATGACGTCGAGCAGGTCGGCTGCGGCCATGTCCTTGCCGCGCTTGATGCGCGACACCACGCGCTGGTCGTAGGCCGCTTCGCGCTCGGCGATCAGCTTGCGATGCCAGGTCCAGGCTTCGGCGGCGGTGAAGCCGCCCTTGGCGTTGATCGAGGCCAGTTCGCTGAAGGCGTCGACCTTGCTCTCGACGATCACGGCGCCGGCCGCCGACAGGCGCGACAGCGCCGTTCGCAAAGCGGACGCCACCTGTTCGTCGATGCCGTCCAGCACCACGTTGGTCGGCATCAGCAGGCGCAGGCCGCGCAACGGATGCGCGACCGGCGCGACATAGGTATCACCGGCCAGCACCGCATCCATCTTGGCGCAGCAGGTCACCGTCGACGCCATTGCGCCGATTGAGTCGAGATATTCAGAAAGCGGCAACACGCCTTGCATGGAGACCCGGCGCGCGGTCGGCTTGAAACCGGTGAGGCCGCACAACGCGGCCGGAATACGGATCGAGCCGCCGGTGTCGGAGCCAACCCCGGCCACGGCCATGCCGTCGGTCACCGAAATCGCCGCACCCGACGACGAGCCGCCCGGGATGCGTCCGCCATCGATACCGCCAACGTCGCGTTGCCACGGATTGCGCGGCGTGCCGTAGTGCGGATTGATGCCCAGGCCGGAGTAGGCGAATTCAGTCATGTTGGTGCGGCCGACGATCACCGCGCCGGCGGCGATCAGGCGCTGCACCACCACGGCGTTTTCGGTGGCTGCGGGATAGCCGCGCAAGGCGACCGAACCGGCCAGCGTGGTTTCGCCGGCGACGTCGAACAAGTCCTTGATGGAGACCGGCAAGCCGTCGATCGGCGAACGCGTCAGGCCCGCTGCGCGCAGCGTGTCGGAGGCGCTGGCGGAAGCGCGTGCGCTGTCGGCATAGAGCCGCGTGAACACGCGCGCGCCTTCGCCGTCGGCAGCAGTCGCGAGGTTGAGGGCGCGTTCGGTCAGTTCGAGCGAACTGCTGCGGCCGCTGCGCAGGTCTTCGCTGTGTTGGTGCAGGCTGGGGATCATGGCGTCAAAAGTAGAAGTGATTAAGCAATGGCTATGCAATAACTAAGCAACTTCGGCGAGGATTTCCGCTTCGTAAGTGTGGCGCAGCGAACGTTGACGACGCGGGTCGAACAACTCCATCGTGAATGACGTCGCAGGACGGATGCCGCCGATGGCGCCGACCGTGCCGCAGGTCATGCCGCTGCCTTCAGGCAGGATGTCCTTGCCGCCCGTGAAACCGGCGATCAGGTCTTGCGGCGTACGCAGGCTGGCCAGCGTGCCTTCCTGGTACAGCACTTCCTTGCCGTCTTCCTTGATCCAGGAACGGATCACCAGCTCATCCCAATAGGCGGCGACGTCGGCCAGTTTCCAGGCGGCGGCGGCTACGGGTTTGATGCAGGCTTGCTTGGAGAACGCCACGCTGTGGGCTTCCAGTTTGCGGTCGGTGTGGTCGGAGGCGATGCTGACATACAGTTCGCCGCCGGCGTTGAAGACGAAGGTCTCGACTTCGCCCGACGATTCGCCGCCGAGCACCTGCACTGTCGCCGATTGCGTGAGCTGGTTGCTGGCCACGCGGTAGTACAGCGGCACCGCGCTCGGGCGTGGAATGCCCAGCGCCGCCAATTCTTCGATGTGATGCTCGATGGCGGCCAGGTCGCGACCGGCCCAGCCGGCGATGATCAGGTTGTCGATGTCGACATTGAGGGTTGCTGCGTCAGTGCGGAAAGAGAGTTTCATAAGGCTGCTTCAGGTACGTGAAGTGAATAAAGGGTGCGCCGCCGGGGCAGAAATGCAGGAACAGAATGGCGGCGCAGGGACAACTCAAAAAATGATCAGGCCTGCGACTTCCTGACGAATACGACGACGAGGAAGCTCGCCAGGAATTCCAGCGCGGCCACGAAATACAGGCCCGACGACAGCGAACCGGTGCTGGTCTTCAGTGCGCCGATCATGTACGGGGCGACGAAGCCGGCCAGGTTGCCGATCGAATTGATCAGCGCGATGCCGCCTGCCGCTGCAGTGCCTGCCAGGAACGCGGCAGGGATCGACCAGAACACCGGGAACGCGGCCAGGATGCCGATGGCGGCAAGCGTCAGTGCGCACAGCGCCATCACCGCATTACCCAGGGTGAGGCCGGTCAGGATCAGGCCGACGCTGGCGATCAGCGTGGCGATGGCGCTATGCATGCGGCGCTCGCCGGTCTTGTCGGAGTGGATGCCGTTCCAGATCATGGCCAGCGTGCCGGCGATGAACGGGATGGCGGAGATCAGTCCGATCTGCAAATTACCCTTGACGCCGATTTCCTTGATGATCGACGGCGTCCAGAAGGCGATGGTGGCGTTGCCGCTGACCACGCAGAAATACACCGCGGCGCACAGCCACACGCGGTAGTTGCTGCAGGCGTCCTTGAACGACAGGTGCTTGCCGGCGGAGGTGTTTTCGGCAACCAGCGCCTGGGTGACGGCTTGCTGTTCGGCGACCGACAGCCACTTGGCGTTGGCTGGTTTTTCCGGCAGGTACAGCAGCACGAAGACGCCGGCGATCAGCGAAGGAATGCCTTCCAAGATGAACAGCCATTGCCAGTTGGCGAGATGGCCGACGCCTTCCATCTGGCTCATGATGGTACCCGCGATCGGACCGCCGACGGCGCCGGCAATCGCGAACGAGGTCATGAACAGGCCGTTCACGCGAGCGCGGCGCTGGGCCGGGAACCAGTAGGTCAGGTACAGCACGACGCCGGGGAAGAAGCCGGCTTCGAACACGCCCAGCATGAATCGCAGGATATAGAACGTCATCGGTGTGGTGACGTAGGCCATCGCCATCGAGGCCAGGCCCCACAGGATGGTGATGCGCGCCAGCGTCTTGCGCGCGCCGATTTTTTCCAGCAGCAGGTTGCTCGGGACTTCAAACAGGAAATAGCCGATGAAGAAGATGCCGGCGCCGAGGCCGTAGATCGCTTCCGAGAATTGCAGGTCCTGCAGCATCTGCAGCTTGGCGAAGCCGACGTTGACGCGGTCGATCCAGGCCAGCACGAACAGGAAAACCAGGAAGGGGATCAATCGCCAGGCGATTTTCTTGTAGGTGACTTCCATGTCCACCGCGCCGGGCGTGTAGATGGAATTCCCTGTCGGGGATGTTGCCGATGTCGAGGTCATGCTTGCCTTCTCCTGCTTTTGAGATTGATTGAGCGGTCGCTTCATTCTCACAGCACGAGAACATGCAGGACATGGGATGTCTCGGTGAAATCGTAGCTGGAAAATGCCTGGCGGAAATCTGTCGTTTGCTTTTGCGCCGGCATTTGCATCCGGCGCCATGAACGATCTTGTGTGAATTCAGTATGGGCAGCGACGCCATGGCTGTCCAACAAGAAATTGTTGGCGCAAATGATTGGAAAATCTTATGAGCAAAAATGGACGGGCCGTTGCGCCGTTGTGGTGCTGCGGTGCTGCGATGCAAAACGCGTGCAGGCCTTGCCGGCGCCGCCTCGGGGATGATTGCTACTGCGCCTGCGACGGCAGCCGCGCGATCTCGTGTCCCCAATTGAGTGCGAAGTCGGCGGCGGTTTCCTGGGCGATGCGAGCGACGGTTTCGGTCAGCGGGTTCTCATTGTCGGAACGGAAACAGGCCAGCATCACCAGCGCCGGGAACTCGACGTCGACCCGCAGCGTGTGCAGGATTTCTTCATTGAGTTCGCGTTGGATGATCGCCGGCGGCACCGCCGCCACGCCGAAACCGTCGGTGACCAGCCGGATCATGGTGGCGACCGAGGCGATGCAATTGATATGCAAGGCACCGCGTTCGCTGCCGGAAAACAAACGCTCGATCACCGCATGCGGCCCCGAGTTGCGCGCAAAGCTGATGAGGGGGAAGGTCGCCAGGTCGGACAGGCTCAGCGTTTCGCTGCCGATGTTGAGCTTGGGGCTGCCGACCCAGCGCATCGGGAATTCGCACAGGTTGATGTTGGTGATGTGGGTGCCAACCACCGGCTCGGCCTGCAGCACGATGTCGAGGTTGCCCTTGCTGAACTGTTCGCGCAGGTGGATGGTGGTGTCGCTGGCGATCTCGATCTGCAGGCGCGGAAACATCTTGTGTACCCGACCGAGGAAATCCGGGAACCAGCTGTGCACGATCGATTCGATCACGCCGATGCGGATCACGCCCGCGTAGACCTGCTTGTCGGACATGTCGTCCTTCATCTCGCGCATCAGCTTGACCATGCGCTCGGCATACACCAGCGCCTTGCTGCCGTCGGTGGTCAGCGCCACTTCGCGCGCGCCGCGGTCGAACAGGCGCACGCCGAAATCCTGTTCCAGTGTGGCGATGCGGCTCGACACCGCAGCTTGCGTGGTGTGCAGGCGTTCGGCGGTCAGGCGGAAATTTTTCAGCTTGGCGAGCCAGACGAAGGTTTCGAGGAAGCGGATGTTCATGGGCGTCATTCTCTCAAAGCCGCAGCGATTAAGCCAGCGGGCAATCCGGCAGCGTTTTCGGCGTCGCCAGCGGCGCTTGCGGCGAAGGGATAGAATCCTCGCAGACGATTTCCGCAGCCAGCCTGCCGCCAGCAAAGAGGATTCCCATGCCAGTCACCGCCATCGATCACATCCAGCTCGCCATGCCCGCCGGCGGCGAAGACGCCGCGCGGCGCTTCTTCGGCGGCATCCTCGGCATGCCTGAATTACCCAAGCCGGCCGCCTTGCAGGCGCGCGGCGGCCTCTGGTTCCAGTGCGGCGTGCTGCAACTGCACCTCGGCGTCGACCAGGATTTCCGGCCGGCCCTGAATGCGCATCCCGGCCTGATCGTCGATACGCTGGCGCCGATGATCGTGACGCTGAAAGAGGGTGGGTTCCCGGTGCAGGAAGACGCGCCGATCCCCGGTTTCCTCCGCATCTATACGGCAGATCCGTTCGGCAACCTGATCGAATTGCGCGAAGTCGTGCCGCGCTGAAACCGATTGTTGTGTCGCCCCGGCACACGCCGTAAATAATTCCCGTCATTGCCGGTTTTCACCGGCCCGAGTTGCTCTCGTTCTGCTTCACTGCAGCATGAGGGCTTCGCATTGTCGTGTTTTCACGGCGGTTGAGGCAGGCCCGTTTTCGACGTCGCGAGCATGGGCGCGGGTCGGCGTTCATCGCGTCGACAGGCTTCCGCTTTGGTGCATTGCACCCGGATTTGTCTGGTATTTCTCGCTATCGCGGTGCATCTGCGCGCGCTAAAGGTGCAAAGATTTTTACTTTCATTTTTGAAAGGATATTTTCTTTACTTTTGAAAATAATGAAAATATATTTACATTTTTCGCAGCTTTCACGATTCCGGCCAACGTCACATGTACAACTCAAAGATCACATCCTTGCAAGGCGGGGGCGCCGTGGCGCGCGTGCTGGGCAAGCTGTATCCGAATCTGTCGAAGGCGCACCGCAAGACCGCCGATTATGTGCTGGCCAATACCTTCCGCGCCGCCACCATGACCATCGACGAGCTGTCGGAAGCGGCCGGGATTTCGCTGGCGACTGCCAACCGGTTTGCGCACGCGTTGGGCTTCGATGGCTATGCGCCGTTCCGCAATGCGCTGGTGGCCGACTTCGCCTCGTCGCTGGCGCCGGTGGAAAAGATGCGCCACGAAGTGCAGAAGAGCGCGACCAGTATCGAGATCATGTCGGCCGCGCTCAACAATGACATCCGCAATATCGAAGCCACGCTCCACAGCCTGGTGCCCGAACATTGCGACCAGGCCGTCGAGATGATCCTGAAAGCCGAGCGCATCTTCGTGATCGGCTTCGGCGCCAGCGCTTTCCTGGCCGGCATCATGGTGCATGCGCTGGAACCGTTCTGCCGCACCGTGCTGTCGGGCGTACATCCGGGCGGGCCGTCGCAGACAGGCCGGCAGTTTTTCAAGCTGGATGAGCGCGACGTCGTCATCGCCATGGCATATCCGCGCTACGCCACCGACACGGTGCGCCTGGCGCGCCGCGCGGTCGAGAAGGGCGCCAGGCTGATCGCCTTCACCGACTTGCCGCACTCGCCGCTGGTGCCGCTGGCCGACGTGACGATTTATTCGCAGACAGAGCGGCAGCTGTCGCCGACCTCGGACGCCGCCGCGCTGGTGCTGATCCAGGCCATGTGCGACGCCGTGGCGCATCGCGCCAAGCGCTCGGTGCAGGCGGCATCTGAAATGACCGAATTCGTATTGCCATGGTTGTACCAGGCCGAGCAGCATGAGCCGGTGCGCATGGTGAAAAAAACGGCTGCCGGCATCACCATTGCTAACGGCAAGTCCGCCATCAGGAACAGGAAATCATGAACACCCCAGTCATCGCCATCCACGGCGGCGCCGGCACCATCACGCGCAGCGCGCTGAGCGCCACCGACGAAGCCAATTACCATCGCGAACTCCATGCGATCCTGAAGTCCGCACAAGCCGTGCTGACCGCCGGCGGCTCGGCGCTCGACGCCGTCGGCGAAGCGGTGCGCTTGCTGGAAGACTGCCCATTGTTCAACGCCGGCAAGGGCGCGGTCTATACCCGCGCCGGCACGCATGAACTCGACGCTGCCATCATGGACGGCGCCACGCTCAAGGCCGGCGCCGTCGCCAACATCACCTGCGCACGCAATCCGGTGCTGGCGGCGCGCGCCGTGATGGAGAAGAGCGCGCACGTCTTGCTGGCCGGTTGCGGCGCCGACGCCTTTGCGCGCCAGCAGGGCCTGGCAATCGTCGATCCGACCTATTTCCACACCGATGCGCGCCATCAGCAATGGCTGCGCGTGCGCGAGCAGAGCGGCATGATGCTGGATCACGATGCGGCGGCGTTCACGTTCAAGGAATCGGCGCACGGGACGGCTCCCGTGGATCCGATCGATCCGGACAACAAATTCGGCACCGTCGGCGCGGTCGCACTCGACATGCACGGCAACGTCGCTGCGGCGACCTCGACCGGCGGCATCACCAACAAACAGGTCGGCCGCGTCGGCGACACGCCGCTGATCGGCGCGGGCTGCTATGCGGCCAACGCCACTGCGGCGATTTCCGCGACCGGCACCGGCGAAGTGTTCATGCGCACCGTCGCCGCCTACGACGTCGCGGCGCGCATGGCCTATGCCGGCGCGACCTTGCAGGAGGCCATGGAGCAGGTCGTCATGCAGGTGCTGCCGGCCTACGAAGGACGCGGCGGCCTGATCGCCGTCGATGCGCAAGGCAACCTGGAACTGTCGTTCAACACCGAAGGCATGTATCGCGGTTATGCCCGTGGCGGCGACACGCCGGTCACGGCAATTTATAAATAAGCAGTAGCGAAGGACGCAAGAAAATGGCCATGCACGATCAACAATCGCCGCCCCCGGACATCAGCAAAAGCGCACAGCGCGTGCTGACGGTCGACAATCTCGGCGTCACCTTCACCGGTTCGGAGCGCACGGTGGAAGCGGTGCGCGGTTTGTCCTTCCATGTCGACAAGGGCGAGACGCTGGCGATCGTCGGCGAGTCGGGTTCCGGCAAGTCGGTGTCGTCGCTGGCCATCATGCGCCTGATCGAACACGGCGGCGGCCGCATCGTCTCCGGCAGCATGCAATTCCAGCGCCGCAACGATACCGGCAGCAGCGCGCTGGACCTGGTCAAGGCGCCGCAGTCCGTCATGCGCAGCATCCGCGGCGCCGAGATCGCGATGATCTTCCAGGAGCCGATGACCTCGCTCAATCCGGTCTTCACGGTGGGCGAGCAGATTGCCGAATCGATCCGCCTGCACCAGCGCAAGAGCCGCGCCGCCGCAAACGCCGAAGCACTGCGCATGCTGGAAATGGTGCGCATCCCGGAAGCGAAACGCGTGCTCGGCCGCCATCCGCACCAACTCTCGGGCGGCATGCGCCAGCGCGTGATGATCGCCATGGCCTTGTCGTGCAAGCCCTCGCTGCTGATCGCCGACGAGCCGACCACGGCGCTGGACGTGACCATCCAGGCGCAGATCCTGCAACTGATCCGTTCGCTGCAGGAAGAAATGCAGATGGCCGTCGTCTTCATCACCCACGACATGGGCGTGGTGGCGGAAATCGCCGACCGCGTCGTCGTCATGTGCCGCGGCGAAAAGGTCGAAGAGAATGATGTGCGCAGTATCTTCGCCGCGCCGACGCATCCCTATACGCAAAGCCTGCTGGCGGCCGTGCCGCGCCTGGGCGCCATGACAGGCACCGACACGCCGTCGCGCTTCGGCATCGCAGCGAACGCCGAAGCCAAGCCGGACGCCATCGCCGAAGAACTGCAGGCGGCCTCGGAGATCGCGCAGCAGCGCCAGCCCATCCTCAAGGTCACCGACCTGACCACGCGTTTCGACGTCAAGAGCGGCATCTTCGGCCGCGTCAAGCAACGCGTCCATGCGGTCGAGCGCGTCAGCTTCGACCTGTATGCCGGCGAGACACTGGCCATCGTCGGCGAGTCCGGCTGCGGCAAGTCGACTACCGGCCGCTCGCTGTTGCGCCTGGTCGAGATCAGCGGCGGCAAGGTCGAGTTCGGCGGCCGCAACCTGGCGGAACTGCCGCGTTCGGAGCTGCGCGAACTGCGCCGCGACATCCAGTTCATTTTCCAGGACCCGTTCGCCTCGCTCGATCCGCGCCTGACGGTCGGCTATTCCATCATGGAGCCGATGCTGGTCCATGGCATGAAAGAGGGCGCACAGGAACGCGTCGATGCGCTGCTCACCCGTGTCGGCCTGCTGCCGGAACATGCGCAGCGCTATCCGCACGAATTCTCCGGCGGCCAGCGCCAGCGCATCTGCATCGCGCGCGCCCTGGCGCTGAATCCGAAGATCGTCATCGCCGACGAATCGGTATCGGCGCTGGACGTCTCGATCCAGGCGCAGATCGTCAACCTGATGCTGGACCTGCAGGCGGAGCTCGGCATCTCGTTCATCTTCATCTCGCATGACATGGCGGTGGTGGAACGCATCAGCCATCGCGTCGCCGTGATGTACCTGGGCCAGATCGTCGAGATCGGTCCGCGCCGCGCCATCTTTGAAAATCCTCAGCATCCTTACACGCGCAAGCTCATGGCTGCCGTGCCGGTGGCCGATCCCGAGCTGCGGCACCTGAAGCAAGGTTTGCAGAACGATGAAATCCCCAGCCCCATTCGCGCCATCGGAGACGATCCGCTGGTCGAACCTTTGAAGCAAGTCGGCCCCGGCCATTTTGTTGCTGCACATCGCATTTCCGCTGCTTTTTAATTTGTTGTCACCTTCATTAACCAAGACATTCAGGAGCCACAGCATGACTACTCAATTTTCCCGTCGCGGCGCCACTGCTATCCGATGGCTGGCTCTTGGCGCCATCGGCACCACGCTGCAGTTCGCCGCGGTGCACGCCTGGGCCGCCAAGAGCGTCACGCTCGCGGTTGCCTCGACCTTCACCACGATGGATCCGTACGACGCCAACGACACGCTGTCGCTGGCCGTGACCAAGTCCTTCTATCAAGGTTTGTTTGCCTTCGACAAGGACCTCAAGCTGGTCAACGTGCTGGCCGAAGGTTACCTGGTCAGCAAGGACGGCCTGGAGTACACCATCCGCCTGCGCCAGGGCGTGAAGTTCCATGACGGCACCGTGTTCAAGGCCGACGCCGTCAAGGCCGTGATGGACCGCGTCACCAATCCGGACAACAAGCTCAAACGTTATGTGTTGTTCAATCGCGTCGCCCGTACCGAAGTGCTGAACGACTACACCGTCAAGATCGTGCTGAAGGAACCGTTCTCGGCCTTCATCAACGTGCTGGCGCATCCGTCGGCGGTGATGATCTCGCCTGCGGCGCTGAAGCAATACGGCAACAAGGACATCGCCTTCCATCCGGTCGGCACCGGGCCGTTCAAGTTCGTCGAATGGAAGCAGACCGACTACATGAAGGCCGAGAAATTCTCCGGCTATTGGAAAGCCGGTTATCCCAAGGTCGACGAAGTGATCTGGAAACCGGTGGTCGACAATAACTCGCGCTCAGCGATGATGCAGACCGGCGAGGCGCAATTTACCTTCCCGCTGCCTTACGAGCAGGCTGAACTGCTGAAGGGCAAGGGCGCGCTGGACATCGTGGCCGGCCCGTCGATCATCCAGCGTTACATGTCGATGAACGTCAAGCAAAAGCCGTTTGACAATCCGAAGGTGCGCCAGGCCATCAACTATGCGATCAACAAGGATGCGCTGGTCAAGGTCGCTTTCAGCGGCTACGCCGTGCCGATGGATGGCGTGCTGCCGCAGGGCGTGGACTACGCGGTCAAGACCGGTCCATGGCCTTATGACGTGAAGAAGGCCAAGGCCTTGCTGGCGGAAGCCGGCTATCCGAACGGTTTCGAAACGGAGCTGTGGTCCGCCTACACGCATACCACCGCGCTGAAGATCATCCAGTTCCTGCAACAACAACTGGCGCAGGTCGGCATCAAGGTCAAGGTACAGGCATTGGAAGCCGGTCAGCGTGTGGAGAAGGTGGAAAGCTCGCCGAATCCGGACACCGCGCCGGTGCGTCTGTACTACGCCGGCTGGTCGTCCTCGACCGGCGAAGCCGACTGGGGCCTGCGTCCGTTGCTGGCTTCCGAAGCCTTCCCCCCGAAGCTGTTCAATACTGCTTATTACAAGAGCGACAAGGTCGACAGCGACATTGCACAGGCGCTGACCGTGACTGATCGCACGCAGAAAGCGGCGCTGTACAAAGATGCACAGACCGAAATCTGGAAGGACGCGCCATGGGCCTTCCTGGTGACGGAAAAAGTCCTGTACGCACGCAGCAAGAACCTCAAGGGCGTGTACGTGATGCCTGATGCATCGTTCAACTTCGATGACATCGAACTGAAGTAAGCGCTGGTGCCGTCGTCCCGCCTTGCCGGGACGACGGTTGTTCTATCCTTTATTACGCAGCACAGAATTTTTCAGCGGTGGCTTATGCAGGACAGGTGGCCATCGCTTTCCAGGTTGTTGAATCGTTGCAGGACGCGCCATGTTTTCTTATGTTTTAAAACGTCTTCTGGGCCTGATCCCGACCCTGTTGCTGGTCGCGGTGATGGTGTTCCTGTTCGTCCATTTGCTGCCCGGCGATCCGGCGCGGCTGGCGGCGGGGCCGGAAGCCGACGAGCAGACCGTAGCGTTGATCCGTGCCGATCTGGGGCTCGATCAACCCATCCACACGCAGTTCGTGCGCTTCTTCGTGAACGCCGCCCATGGCGACTTCGGGACCTCGCTGCGCAGCAAGCTGCCGGTCAGCCAGGAAATCATGGAGCGCTTCTGGCCCACCTTGTGGCTGACCGTCACCAGCATGGTCTGGGCGGTGATCTTCGGCTTGTTCATCGGCGTCTTCTCTGCGGTATGGCGTAACGAATGGCCTGACCGCGCCGGCATGACGCTGGCGGTGTCCGGCATCTCGTTCCCGCCGTTTGCGCTGGGCATGGTGCTGATGGAAGTGTTCTCGGTGCAGCTGGGTTGGCTGCCGACGGTGGGCGCCGACAGCTGGCGCCACTACGTGCTGCCGTCGCTGACGCTGGGCGCCGGCGTGGCGGCGATCATGGCGCGCTTCACGCGCTCCTCGTTCATCGAAATCATGAAGGAAGACTTCGTCCGCACCGCACGCGCCAAGGGCCTCAATGAGCGCATCGTGATCGCCAAGCATTGCCTGCGCAACGCGCTGATCCCGGTGGTGACGATGATGGGCCTGCAGTTCGGCTTCCTGCTGGGCGGCTCCATCGTGGTCGAAAAAGTGTTCAACTGGCCCGGCATGGGACGCCTGCTGATCGACGCCGTCGAGATGCGCGACTATCCGATCATCCAGGCCGAGATCCTGCTGTTCTCGCTGGAATTCATCTTTATCAATCTGATTGTCGACGTGCTGTACGCCGTCATCAATCCGAGCATCCGTTACAAGTGAGGCAGCGCATGTCGACTTCCATTACCCCTGCCGTACCTGCCGCGACCGCCACTGCGGCCAAGCCTATCCGCACCCCCTGGAGCGAGTTCTGGCGCAAGTTCAGGAAGCAGCCGCTGGCGCTGGCAGCCGGCGCGTTTGTCTTGTTCCTGGTGGTGATTGCGATCGTCTCGCCGTACATTTCGCCGTACGACGCCGAGAATTATTTCGACTACGACGCGCTCAACGCCGGGCCTTCGCTGGCGCACTGGTTCGGCGTCGATTCGCTGGGCCATGACATTTTCAGCCGCATCCTGGTCGGCACGCAGCTGTCGCTGGCGGTGGGTTTCTCGTCGGTGGCGGTGGGCGCCATCGTCGGCACTTTCCTGGGGCTGGTCGCCGGTTACTACGAAGGCTGGGCCGATCGCGTCATCATGCGCATCTGCGACGTGCTGTTCGCGTTCCCCGGCATCCTGCTGGCGATCGCCATCGTCGCCATCCTCGGCAACGGCATGACCAACGTGATCATCGCGGTGGCGATCTTCAGCATTCCGGCGTTTGCCCGGCTGGTGCGCGGCAATACGCTGTCGCTCAAGCAGCTGACCTACATCGAAGCGGTGCGCAGCATCGGCGCCAACGACATGACGATCATTTTGCGGCACATCTTCCCCGGCACGATTTCGTCGGTGGTGGTGTATTTCACGATGCGTATCGGCACCTCGATCATCACCGCCGCCAGCTTGTCTTTCCTCGGCCTCGGCGCGCAACCGCCGACGCCGGAGTGGGGCGCGATGCTCAATGAGGCCCGTGCCGACATGATGACGGCGCCGCACATCGCGATCTTCCCCAGCCTGGCGATCTTCCTGACGGTGCTGGCGTTCAACCTGCTCGGCGATGGTTTGCGCGATGCGCTAGATCCTAAGCTGGATCAAAAATAAGGGCTGCCGGTCCGCAAGCAAGTCATGAACAAGAAATATCCTCCCCACGTCGGCCGTCTTTCGGCCGGCGCAGCCAACAGCATCGCCGATGTGCCCGGCGTGACGGTCGGCCATTGCACGCTGAACTACGGCGCGATCCAGACCGGCGTCACGGTGGTGCGTCCGCATGGCGGCGATGTATTCCGGAACAAGGTGCCGGCGGCGGTGGTGACCTTCAACGGCTTCGGCAAGAGCGTCGGCCTGATGCAGGTTGAAGAGCTGGGTGTGCTGGAAACACCGATTGCGCTGACCAACACTTTCGCGGTCGGCGCCGTCGCCACCGCGCAGACGCGCGCCGCCGTGCGCGACAATCCCGGCATCGGCCGCAGCCTGCCCAGCGTCAATCCGCTGGTGTTCGAATGCAACGACGGCTATCTCAACGACATGCAGGCGTTCGCAGTGGACGAGCAGCATTACCAGCAGGCGCTCGACAATGTCTCCGCGGCGGTGGCGCAGGGTGCGGTCGGCGCCGGTCGCGGCATGTCGTGCTTCGATCTCAAGGGCGGCATCGGCAGCGCTTCGCGCAAGGTCGTGGTCGGCAGCGCTGAATACACGGTCGGCGCGCTGGTGCTGGCCAACTTCGGCAAACTGCCCGATCTTGTGGTGGACGGCGAGCCTCTCGGCAAGACGCTTAAAGGCCTGCAGAAGCGCCTTGACGAACCGGAAAAGGGTTCCATCATCATGCTGATCGCCACCGATGCACCGCTCGATGCGCGTCAGCTGCGCCGCCTGGCCGGGCGCGCGGGCGTCGGCCTGGCGCGCACCGGCTCGGTCTACGGCCACGGCAGCGGCGACATCGCGCTGGCGTTTTCCACCGCGCAGACGGTGCCGCACCTGGCGGACGCGGCCTCGCCCGCACTGCATTTTTCGTGCTTGCACGACAACCTGCTCGACCCGTTGTTCTACGCGGTGGCGGACAGCACCGAGCAAGCCATCCTCAACGCCTTGTTTGCCGCCGAAGCGGTCAAGGGCAGGGACGGTCACCAGCGTCGCTCGCTGAGCGATTTGCTGGAGACCCTCGCCACCAAGGAGCATGCATGAACATCCTGATTTCCGTCGATATCGAAGGCATTGCCGGCGTATTCCATCCCGAGCAGACGCGTCCCGGCAACGGTGAGTACGAGCGCGCGCGACGCCAGATGACCGAAGAAGCCAATGCCGTCATCCGCGGCGCGCTGGCCGGCGGCGCCGGCAACATTGTCGTCAACGATTCGCACGGCAGTTTCCGCAACCTGTTGCCCGACCTGCTGCATCCGGCCGCGCGCACCGTACTGGGCAAGCCGCGCGTGCTGGGCATGATGGCCGGCGTGGCGGGGGATATCGACGCCGCCATGATGGTCGGCTATCACTCGCGCTCGCAGACCGGCGGCATCCTGGCGCACACCATCAACAGCTTTGCGTTTTCACGCGTGTGGCTCAACGGCGCTGAATTGGGAGAAGCGGGGATTTATGGTGCGCTGGCCGGCGAATACGGCGTACCGGTGATTTTCGGCAGCGGCGACGATGCTTTCGTGGAAGAGACCCAGCCGCTGTTCCCGCAGGCGCGCTTTGCCGAAATCAAGAAAGCGCATGGCGCCAACAGCGGCGATTCACTGTCGCCGCAGCAAGCCTGCGCCTTGCTGGAAAAGACCGCACAGGAAGCCGTGCAGGCCGCACGCGCCACCCAAATGCCGAAGTACCGCATCGAAGTCCCTGTCACTTGTCGCCTGCAGGTGCAGACGCCGGCGCTGACCGACCTGTTCTGCCAGTTGCCGATTGTCGAGCGAGTGGATGCGGTGACGCTGAAATTCGACGCGCCATCGGTGGAGTTCGTGGTGCGCGTGTTGAACAGTTTGTCGGCGATGTCGTTCATGCTGCGTTAAACGACGCCAATAAAAAGCCCGCGCATGGTCGGAACCGGGATGCGCGGGCTTTTCCTTTTGCGGCGGCAGTTGTCGGCCGTCCCTTTACATTACTCCAGACCAGTGGGGCCGCCCACTGCCTGCGGATAATTGCGGCTGGCATAGCTGACGATCAGGTCGCTGATGCGATTGAGCATGTCGCGGTCTGTTGCGCCGAACGAGTATGCTGCGCCCATCGCACTGGCGCGCTGGTAAAACACCGGCTCGGCAATCACCTTGCCGGAAAGCGCATCGCTGTAGCGGACCTTCATCACCACGGCCGAGCTGCCGGACAATGCCCCCGTGAAAATACGCTTGGCTGTGCCGATCAGCTTGATGTCGACGCAGATCGGCTCGATGACGAGCTTCTGCGATGTGGCGGCAGCCTTTTTTGCGTTCCAGTTTTTTACGAGACCGCCCAATCCGGTGTCGAGCCTGGTTTGGATCGCCGCCAATGCAACATCGCCGCCACTTTGCTTGGCGCAGACTTCGTTGGTGTTGATCGGTTTCAATTCAAACGACGAGTAAGTCGACAGCGCCGCGCTTGGCGGCGGATTGACGGTTTCGGTAGGGGTCCTGACTGTGGTGGCACAACCGGTGAGCAGGGCAATGGCGGCGATGGCCGCTGGCGCGGCTATTTTTGTTGTAAACATGAATGTTCCTAAAAGTTGAGAAGAGAAGTATGGCCGATTACTTGCCTCGTGGGAATTGAATATCTTGAAGATACTGATCTGGACCCAAGTCGGGCAGTTCGACGATGTCAAACGACGCCAGCTCCTGCGCCGCGCACACGCCGATATGCAAATGCGGATGGTCGGCATTGAAGCAATTCCAGCCGATGCCGCACGAAGCCGCATCGACCTCTTCGGCAAGGTTGTCACGCAGCTTGTAGAGCGCCTCCTGGTTGTTCCACAGTCGATAAAATCGTTGCGTAGGGTGTTGCGTGTCAACACCGGCGAGCCATTGCCGCTGAGCGTCATCGAACGCCGCTGCGCTCAGTTCTTCGACGTCGCGCACATGCGCCTTGTTTTCGATGTCGAGGCCGACTGCACAGACAGTGCTGGCCAGGCAGGCAATCCAGCCGCGGCTGTGTGAGATGCTGAAATGAAAATCGGGGGTGGCGGCGAACGCAGGAAACGACACCGCCGGCGCTTGATGTTCACGTTCGGCGACGCCGATATCCGCTGCCGCCGGCCCCAGCAGATAACATGCGGCATGGCGCAACAGCATGCGCCCCAGCAGGAATTCGCGCGCGCGTTGCGGGCGCAGAAAGCGCTGATAACGCAGGCGCTCGTCGGATCCCAGCTGCGCTTTAAGTGAGACCAGCCGGCTGTCGTCGATCCGGTCTCCATCCAGCAACCAGAGCGTGGCTGCCGGATGGAGCGGGAAAGAGGCGGGATTATTTGTCGGCGATTTTGACAAAATCGCCCTTCAAGGCAACACCGGCCACGATGGCGCCTGCATGGCATTCAAACTTGCTTGTGCTGGCCATCTCGTCTTTCTTGTAATAGCTGACGATGTTGACCACCGCATTGGCTCCCAATTGCTTGGCGCGTGTTTCGAATGCAAGGAGGGCGGAAAGGAATGCCCAATTGCAGGCAACTTCGTCAGGCTTGCCGAAGGAATTGGTTTTGCGATTGGAAAAGTCAGTGGCCAGTTTTTCAAGAACCGCCGGATGTGGCTGGTCTGCAAAATAGAACTTCACGGTGCCGCTCAACTTGCTTTCGGCGTCCTTGGTGTTGAGGCCCTCTTCAATAGACAGGAGATGCTTGGTGTCGCGGGCCTGGACGGGCAGGGCTGCAATGCTGAAAACAGCGACGGAAATCAGGAGAGGCAAGATTTTTGGCATTGTTTTTCCTTTGAGTGAAGGTAAGCGAAATCAGATGTGGTGTTTGAAAATCAGCGATGTATTGATCCCGCCGAACGCAAAATTGTTCGACATGATGTATTCGCATTCGAGTCGGCGGCCTTCGCCGGTGATGTAGTCGAGCTGGCCGCACTCGGGATCGACGCGCGTCAGGTTGATGGTCGGGGCGAACCAGTTGGCATGCATCATTTCGATGCTGAGCCAGGCCTCCAGCGCACCGCAGGCGCCCAGCGTGTGGCCCATGTAGCTCTTGAGCGAACTGATCGGCGTCTTGTCGCCGAACACGCGCGCGGTGGCGTTGGACTCGGCGATGTCGCCCTGTTTGGTGCCGGTGCCGTGGGCGTTGATGTAACCGATCGCAGCCGCATCGAGGCCGGCGTCGGCCAGCGCCATATCGATGGCGATCTTCATGGTGTCGGCGTTGGGATTGGTGACGTGGCTGCCGTCGCTGTTGGTGCCGAAGCCGACGATCTCCGCATAGATGCGGGCGCCGCGCGCCTGCGCGTGTTCCAGGTCTTCCAGGATCAGCGTGCCGGCGCCTTCGCCCAGCACCAGGCCGTCGCGCTGCTGGTCGAACGGGCTGGGCGTGATCGCCGGCGTGTCGTTGCGCACGCTGGTGGCGTACAGCGTGTCGAACACGGCGGCTTCCGAGGCGCACAGTTCTTCCGAGCCGCCGGCGATCATGGCGACCTGGCGGCCGCTGCGGATCGCCTCGTAGGCGTAGCCGATGCCCTGGCTGCCGGAGGTGCAGGCGCTCGAGGTGGTGATGATGCGGCCGGTGACGCCGAAGAACACGCCCATGTTGACCGGCGCGGTATGCGCCATCATCTTGAGATAGGTGTTGGCGTTGATGTTCCTGGTGCTCTTTTCGGTGAACAGCATGCTGAAATCGGCCACTGCGCTGGGCGTGCCGGCGGAAGAACCGTAGGCGATGCCGATGCCGCCGTTGCGCAGCAGCGGATCGTCAAGCAGGCCGGCGTCGGCCAGCGCCCATTCACTGGCGCGGGTCGCCAGCAATGCAACGCGGCCCATGCTGCGCGTGCTCTTGCGGTTGTAGCGATCGGACAGTTCAAAGGCGGCGGCGGGGGCGCCCAGGCGTGTGTGCAGGCCGTTGTACTCATCCCATTCGGGCATGCGAACGACCGCATTGCGATAGCTGCGCAGGTGCTCTTGCGCGCTGCGCCAATCGTTGCCGATCGGGCTGATGCCGGCCATGCCGGTGACGGCGACGCGGCGTTCCTGCCGCTGACGAAGGTTGGCGCTCATACCAGGCCTCCGTTGACCGAGATGACCTGGCGCGTGATGTAGGCGGCGTCTTCCTGCATCAGGAAGCTGACCGCGGAGGCGACTTCTTCCGGCTTGCCGGCGCGGCGCGCGGGAATCAGCTTGAGGATGTCGTCCATCGGCAATTCGTCGGTCATGTCGGTGCCGATCAGGCCCGGCGCGACGCAGTTGACGGTGATGTTGCGCTTGGCCAGTTCCAGCGCGAGCGCCTTGGTGGCGCCGATGATGCCGGCCTTGGCGGCACTGTAGTTGACCTGGCCGCGATTGCCGACCATGCCGGAGACCGAGGCCAGCGTGACGATGCGGCCCGGCTTGCGGCGCTGGATCATCGGCATGACGAGCGGATACAGCACATTGTAGAAACCGTCGAGGTTGGTCTTGATCACGCTGTCCCAGTCGACGCCGGGCATGGCCGGGAAAGCGTTGTCGCGCGCGATGCCGGCGTTGCAGACCACGCCGTAATAAGCGCCGTGCTGTCCGACGTCCTGCAGCAGGATGTCGGAGGTCTGCGCGCGCTCGCCGATGTCGAATTGCAGCACGCGCGCGCTGCGCCCCAGCCCCTCGATCTCTTTCGCCACTGCGTCGGCAGCATCGCGCCGGCTGTGGCAGTGCAGGACGATGTCATAGCCGTCGCGCGCCAGGCGCAGCGCAATCGCCTTGCCGATGCCGCGGCTGGAGCCGGTGACCAGGATGGTGTTGTTCCCCGTTGTAGTCATTGTGTGCCTTCTTGTAGAAACTCCCTGGCGTCATGCGGCTGGAAGACCGAAATCGTCGCCTGCGCCAGTTGTTGTTGTGAGTCCGCATCCCGGATGCTGCAAGCGAACGAGCCCAGGCCGTTGTCCGCCTGCAGCAATTTTTCGACTTCGACGTGCAAGGTGCTGCCGGTAGCAAAGCAGGGCACATTGGCGTCGTAGCGGCGCGAACCGAGCAGGAAGCCAATCTTGACTGCTTCGCCGCGCTGTTGCGCATGATAACCGGCCCAGGCGGCAATCGCCTGCGCCATGTATTCGATGCCGACCCAGGCGCCGACGCCCGCTCCGGTCTGGAACAGGCTGTCGTCGCTGATGGCGACTTGCGCGCACAGCTTGTCGGCGTCGGCGCTGATCACGCGGTCCAGCAGCAGCATGGGCGCGGCATGCGGGACCAGGCTGGCGATCTGGGGCAATTGCATTTCAGGCCGCATTTCAGATCTTTCCCAGGATGAGGGCGGCGTTGCTGCCGCCGAAGGCGAATGAATTGCTCAGCACATAGCGCGGCGGTCGTCCCAGCGATTCTCCGATCCGCACCGTATGCAAGGCCGGCAGCGCCGGGTCGGCCCGGCCGTCCCACAGGTGCGGCGGCAACATCCCGGCGGGATTGTCGTCTTGCATTGCCAGCCAGCACAGCCCGGCTTCGATGGCGCTGGCGGCGCCCAAGGCATGTCCCGTGAAGGACTTGGTCGAACTGACCGGTGTCTTCGCGCCGAACAGCTGGTGGATTGCTTTCGATTCCATGGCGTCGTTCTGCAGTGTCGCGGTGCCGTGAAGATTGATGTAGTCGATCTGTTCCGGCGCAATGGCGGCGCGTTGCAATGCCTGCCGGATTGCCAGGGCGGCGCCGACGCCTTCCGGGTCGGGCGCGGAAATATGATGGGCGTCGGACGACTCACCCCAGCCGCACAACGCAATAGCGTTGGCAGCAGCTTCGGAGGTCATGAGAAACAGGGCGGCGCCCTCGCCGATATTGATGCCGCGGCGGTTGACGCTGAGCGGGTTGCAACGCTCGGCGCTGACCGAATCCAGCGACGAGAAGCCGGCGATCGTGAAGTCGCACAGCGTATCCACGCCGCCGCTGATGACGGCGTCGCAGAGTCCCATGTTGATCAGGCGCGCGGCGCTGGCCATTGCCTTCGCGCTCGACGAACAGGCGCTGGAATGGACATAGGCGGGGCCGCTGAGGCCGAGCGTCGTGGCCAGAGCGGCGGCCGGCGAGCCTAGCTCCTGCTGGCCGTAATGGAATTGCGCGGGAAATTTTTCATGGGCGAGATAGTGTCTGAAGGCCGCTTCGCCTTCCGCAATGCCGGAGGTGCTGGTGCCGAGCACGACGCCGATGCGATCGGGGCCGAAGCGCGCGATCAAGGCATCCACTTCGGCACGTATCTGCGCCAACGCGGCCAGCGCGACGCGATTGTTGCGGCTGCGTTCCCGTAGCGGCAGGTGCGCCGCCGTGGGCAGGTCTTCGTCGGGAAGGGTGATGCCGCCCACGATGCGCGGCACCGCATCGAACGCATAGCGCTCGCTGGCGCGCAGCCCGCTGTCGCCGGCGAACAGGCGCTGCCGGATGTCGGCATGCGTGGTGCCGAGCGAACAAATCATCCCTAATGCATTCAGATAAATCGTCATGGCGCAGTGACAATCGATTGTATGGTCAGTTTGTAGCGATAGTGCAGGTTGGTCAGGATCACCTTGCCGCCCCACGCTTTGCGGTCAGGATAGTCGATTTGCGCGATGACTTCGCGATGCAGTCGCAAGGTGCGCTGCATGCCGTCTTCCTCAAGCTCCCAGCCGGGCGGCAACGCGGCGCGGATGGCCGCAGCCGGCCACAGCGTCAGTTGCACATCCTGCAACACATCTTCGCCCTGGACTTCCTTGGGCAGCATGAAGTGGCGCCAGGTCTTCAGTTCCTTGCCGTCGTAGTGCAAGGACATGACACGCTGGCCGAAAGCCAGGCCGACCAGGTCGAGATGGTCCGGCTCGATTTCGAGCACGGTGTCGATTTCATCGATGCGGCCCGCGCGCTCCACGGTCAGGTGTTGTTGCAGGCTGACCGAAGCGCCCAGCGAGGCCGGCGACAGCTGCAGATGCAGGCGGGCCGATGGCGCCGGCGGTCCCAGCGGTACGGTCGGTGCAGTCGAGCAGGCGGACAGCAGCAGCGTCATGGCCGCCACTGCCGCGCAGGCGATCGATGATGTCGGAAAATTCAGGCGCATATGCTTTCCAGTGCGGTCAGGCGACGTTTGCTTTCGCTCACGAAAGGATTGCCCGGATCCCAGGCGTAGCCGGCCAGGATAGCTGAAATCATGCGGCGGATCGCGGGTTCCTGTTGTTCGTGGAAGATAATCTTCTGGAAGTCGCCGGCGTACCAGGATTCGACGAAGGTGCGGAAGGTGTCGACCCCCTTCTTCAGGGGGACTGCGTAGTCGGCTTCCCAGTCGACGTTTTCGCCGGCGAGCATGCGCGTGAGAGTCTCCGTGGCCAGGCTGGCGGACTTCAATGCAATCGTCACACCCGACGAAAAGATCGGATCGAGAAATTCGCCGGCATTGCCGAGCAGCGCGAAGTTCTTGCCCCACAGGGAGGTGACGTTGGCCGCATAGCCCGAAATGGCGCGCGCCGGCGTATCCCATTCGGCCTGCTGCAACAGTGCGCGCAGGGCGGGATCTTGCATGACCAGCGTGCGCAGCTGCGCCGTTTCGTCTCCGGCAGTGGTGGCGAGGAAGGACGATTCGGCCACCACGCCGATAGAGCAGCGCCCCTGGGCAAAGGGGATCAGCCAGTACCAGACGTCATGGTGTTCGGGATGAACCGTGATGCGAATCTTGTTGCGATCGAATTGCAGGTCGCGGATGCCGTCTGCAATATGCGTGAAGCAGGCGCCGCGCAGAGGAAATCCGGATGGCCGCTCCAGGTCGAGCAGGCGCGGCAGCACGCGGCCGAAGCCGCTGGCGTCGAGGATGAAACGGGATTCGATCATGTAGTCGCGGCCGTCGGCGTCGCGCACCTGCGTGCGCGGACGCTCGCCCGCCAGGTCGACTGCGGTGACGCTGTGGCGATAGCGTATTTCGGCGCCCTGGAGCTCCGCTTGCTGCGCCAGCAGGTGGTCGAAATCGGCGCGCTGCACCTGGTAGGTGGTGCCCCATCCCGTCGAATGCTTGTCGCGGAAGTCGAAGGCGGTCTGGCGTTCCCCGCAGACGAAGGAGGCGCCGTTCTTGAACTGGAAACCATGCTCCACGACCGCCTGCAACATGCCGGCCTGTTCCAGGTAGGTCATGCTCTGTGGCAGCAGGCTTTCGCCGATGGAGAAGCGCGGAAACTGCTCGCGCTCGATCACCAGCACCTGATGGCCGCGGCGGCGCAACAAGGCTGCGGCCACCGCACCGGCCGGGCCGGCGCCGATGATGAGGATGTCATGCTGTTCGATACTATTGTCCGGTTTCATGAGGGCTCGAAGAGGAAGATGGGGCGCCGCGAAAACACGGCGAAATGAGCCAGACCAGGGCCATGCCGATCAGCATGGTCAATCCGAATGCATGCAAGGGAGGACTGTTGCTTAACGCCAGCAGTCCGAAAGAAAGCAGGGCGCTGATCGCCGACAGGCCCACCGTCAGCCAGGAAAAACGCTGGTGACGATCGGTTGGCTCCTGGAGGAAGATGCCATAGTCGACACCAAGTCCCAGCAGCAACAGACAAGCCAGCACATGGAAAAGTTGCAGCGGCTGCCCGGTCAGGCCGAACAGCGCCAGCGTCGCCAGCGTCGCCAGCAGCGGCGGCGCAATCGCGCGCCAGGCGGCGCGACGATAGCGCAAGGAGAGCAACAGGAAAATGGTGACATAGGCCGCCAGCAACGCCCACGTCATGTACTCGCGGTAATAGTGCAGCACCGAGGAAATATCGGCCACCTTGTCGACCCATTGCACGCCCTCGGTGGGGGGCGCGGCAGCGGCCAGCAGCGGCAACTGCCGATAATCGCTCAGGCCGCGTACTGCCACGATGCTGGCGTATTGCGCACCGGTTTGCCCCAGCCACAAGTGACGCCATGGCTGGCCCGCCGGCGAATCGATGAAGGCCTGCGGCAGCAGCGGCTTGCGGCGGGCCAGCAAGCGTTGGCGCATGTCTTGCACCCATTGCGGATTTTCATCGATGGCGGCGGCGATGGCGGCGAGCGGACCTTGCGGCGTCAACAAGTTGGCGGCGATCAGGTCGCGATCGGCGCTTTGCTGTCGTTGTGAAGGCACCCAGTTGGAGACGGCCTGTACGCCGCTGATCAGTTTCTTGCCGATCAGATCTTGCAGTCGCTGCTTCAGTTGTTCTTCGCGCTGCAGGACCTGTTCGGCCGTGTCGCCGCGCACCAGATAGAACTGCGCAGGCGTCGGCGTATCGAGCAGCTTGCCGAGTTTGATCTGGTCGTCGAGCAGGCGTTGCGGCGTTTTTTGCAGCGCGCGGATATCGTCGCTGACCTTCAGGCGCGTCAATCCGGCCGCGGCAAAGACGGCAAACGCCGCCAGCAGGAGATAACCATTGCGGTTGGCGCGGAAACGCGGCCAGCGCTCGATGCTATGACTGCAGCGATCGGCCAGCGCGGTGCTGCGCAAGGTGTCGGCGTGGATCAGCGCCGGAAACCACAGGATTACGGTGAGCCAGGCAAATAACAAGCCCAGCACCGAAAACACCGCCATCTGGCGCAATCCGGGGAAGGGCGTCAGCGCCATCCCAAGATAGCCGATGATGGCCGCCAGCAGCATCAGCGCAAGGCCGGGCAGCAGCCGGCGCAGCAATGCGCGCGAATCAGTCTGCGCCGCTGTACCGAGCCGCGCACACAGAAAATAGATCGCATAGTCCTGGGCGATGCCGACCAGGCTGGCGCCGAAGACCAGCGTAAGCAGATGCAGGCGCCCAAACAGCAGCCAGCTGACCGACAGCGCGCCCAGGCAACCGATGGCGATGGACAGGGCAATCAGTGCAATCGGCTTGAGCGAACGGAAAGTCAGCCACATCAGCAGCACGATACCGATCAGCGAGCCGGTGCCGATGGTGGTCATCTCGCTGCCTGCCTGGCTACTGCCGGCGGCGGCATGAAGGATGACGCCGGCGGTGATGATCTCTGCATCAGGAACGGCCTGTTTCGCTGCCCGCCCGGCCTGCTCCAGCAGGGGAATGACTTGCTGCTGGGCAGAGATCGAAAACGCCGACTGTTGCAGGTTCAGCAGCAGCAGCACATAAGAGCGGCCACCGCTGTCGACGAACAGGCGACCGTCGCGCGGACGTACCGGGGTTTCTTGCGCACGCGCCTGCACCCAGCCGCTGAAGAGAGCGAACGGGTCATCCTGCCACGCGCCCAGCCGGGGACCGCCGAAGGCGCCGTACATTGCGCCGAGCGCCAGTTGGCCCCATTGTTGCGGCGGGTCGCTGCGCAGCTTGTCGCGTTGTTCCTGCGTCAGCAACATCAGGCGGCTCTGGTCGAATGTCGCCAGCCAGTCGCCCTGCAATTGCGCGGCGTCGCCCGCCATCGGTTGCAGCAGCGCAGGTTGTTTGCCGATGACGGCTTCATAGGCCGATGCGGCTTGCATCGCCTTGTCCCAGTTCGGTTCACCGATGAGGACCACGACTTTTTGCTGGGCGCTGTCGACCATGTGGACAAACGCTTGCTGCATCACGTCGTCATGACGCGACGACGGCAGCAGGGCGAGGATGTCGGTATCGGGGCTGGCGCGCTGCACCAGCCACAGGTAGGCATTGTGGCCGAGCAGCACGGCAACCACCAGCAGCCATGCCAGCGCAAGTCCGCGCCCTGCACCGCGCCGGGATTTACCCGGCGGGGTTGCCGACGTGCCGGCGTCCTGGTCGGCCGGTTCAGTCAAACATCGCTCCTTCTTCCGCGGTCATGGCCTTGTCGCCGGTCTGGATGGCGGAGAACACGATATCGGTATGGTCGCCCGAGGCTTCCTGCATGATCACCTTGTTGACGTAGGCGCCGCCTTCGAGACGGATATCGCCGATGGCTTTGGCCAGGCCCGGTTCACGCGCCTTGAGCGCGACATTCCAGTTGCCGTTCTTGATGGCGCCGTCCAGCTCGAAGAGCTTGTCGAGCTGGCTCAGGTCGCCTGCCAGCAGCGAAAACAGCACATTGTTGATCATCTTGACGACCGGCTCTTGCTGGGCGTCGAGACGCATCGCGACGCGGCCGTTCTGCATCTGCACGATGGCGTTGCGCGTGATGCGCAGGGTGCTCGGGAAAGGTTGCAGCGTCTGCCACAGGATGCCCTTGCCGGCGGCGACGCAGAAGCGGCCGTTCGACAGCAGCGGCTTCTTGATGCCGGTCAGTTGCTTGGTCTGGTCGAAGCGGCCGCACATGACGGCGGGTTTGGTCAGCGCCGCCTGGATTTGCGCGATCGGCGCGGCAGCGTTGGCTGTGGCGCTCACCACGGCAAGCGCAACCAGCGCAGTCAACGTAGCGCAGGAAACAAATTTGCTGAGAGTAAAGGTCATGTCGGTCCCGGATAAGGTAAGCCCAGCTTTTGCCACAATACCGGCGGACTGAGGAAGCACATTTCGCGTTTTTCCATCTGCACCGCTACCTGCGTGGTGACGCCGCGCGTCAGGCGCTGCCCGCTGGCGGCGTCGGTGACGAGGTATTCCATCTTCAGCCGGTTTTCCCATTCGACGATGGCGGCGCGCACCTTGATGCGCTGGCGGAAGGTGGCGGGATTGGAATAACGTACCTGCAGATCGATGATCGGCCACATGTAGCCGGACTCCTTCATCGCGCCGTAGTTATAGTCGATCTTGTCGAGCAGCGCGCAGCGGGCCGCTTCAAAGTATTCGATGTAACGGCCGTGCCAGACCACTTCCATCGGATCGATGTCGTAGAACTGGACTTGCAGTTCCACTTCACCGGTCCATGGGGAATTGGCCGACGTGATTTTTCCCTTGGGGAGCTGGAGCTCAGTCATACAGGCTCCAGGCGCGCGCGCGGATGCGATCCAGCAGCAGGCGCAGGTCGGGTTCCAGCATGCGGTCTTCGGCAATCGGGGCGATGTCGGCGCACAGATCTTCCTGCATCGCTGCCAGACGGCCGCCGGGCAACTCTGCCAGCGGGATTTCCGGGTTCTGCTCATTGCGCAGCCACACACCCTGGCGCACCGTGATCAGCAGTGCGGCCACGACTTGCTCGGTCAGCTCCAGCACGCGCAGGCAGTCGCGCGCGGCGATGGTGCCCATGCTGACCTTGTCCTGGTTGTGGCATTCGGTCGAGCGCGAAAATACGGAGGCCGGCATGGTCAGTTTCAGCGCCTCCGCGGTCCAGGCCGAGGCGCTGATCTGCAAGGCCTTGAGACCGTGATTGATGGCCGCGCGCGGACCCTTCACGCCGGACAGGTTGGCCGGCAGGCCGTTGTTGTAGCGGTTGTCGACCATCAGCGCCATCTGGCGGTCGAGCAGGTCGGCGATGTTGGCCACGGCATTTTTCATGCTGTCCATGGCGAAGGCGATGTGGCCGCCGTAGAAATGGCCGCCGTGCAGCACGCGCTCGTTGTCGGGATCGATCAGCGGATTGTCGTTGGCGCTGTTGAGTTCGTTTTCAATATAGCTGCGCAGCCACGGCAGCGCATCGGTCAGTACCCCGATCACGTGCGGCGCGCAGCGGATCGAGTAGCGATCCTGCAGGCGTTTTTCATTGCGCAGCGGCTGATCGCAGCGCAGGTCGGTCTGCAGCCAGCCGGCGACCTGCTGCTGACCGGGATGCGGCTTGACGGAGAACAGCGTGGCATCGAAATGGTGGGCGTTGCCGTCCAGCGTGAAGCTGGCCATGGCGGTGATGCGCGTGGCCAATTTGCAGAGGTATTCGGCGCGCTCGTAGGCCATGCACGCCAGCGCGGTCATGACGGCGGTGCCGTTCATGATGGCCAGGCCTTCCTTCGGGCGCAGGCGCAGCGGCGTCAGGCCGGCGGCTTGCAGCGCTGTGGCGGCGTCGACTTGTTCGCCGCGATTTTCCTCCGGTCCCCAGACTTTGCGTTCGCCGCACAGCACCGCGGCCAGGTAGGATAACGGCGTCAGATCGCCGCTGGCGCCGACCGAACCTTCTGCCGGGATCAGCGGCAACAGGTCGTGCTGGAGCAGGGCGGCGATCTGGTTCAGCAGTGCCACGCTGACGCCGGAGTAACCCTTGCTCAGCGAAGTCAGCCGCGCCGCCAGGATGGCGCGCGTCTGTTGCGGCGAGAACAGTTCGCCGAGGCCGCAGCCATGATAGGTGTAGAGGTGATGCGGCAATTCCGGCACCAGTTCCGGCGGGACGTTGACGGTGCACGAATCGCCGTAGCCGGTGGTGACGCCGTAGACGGTGCCGTCTTCGCGCAGCAATCGATCGAGGAAGTCGGCGCCGCGCTGGATGCGCGCGAGGAAATCCGGCGCGTCCGACAGCGCCGCGCGTGCAGAACCGGCAGCAATGGCGTTGACGTCTTCGATGCGCAGGGGCTTGGCGCCGAAGGTGACGAACGTGGTGGCGTCTGGCGAAGTCGATGTCTTAGTGTGGCGCATGGCGATTGTCCGAGGAAGGAGACATCTGGGGCTGAGCCCAGAAATCATAGAAGTTGAACCATTGCAAAGGCGTCTGCAGGCAATGGTGCTCAAGGCGGGCGGCATAGTCGGCCGCCAGTTCGCTGAACAGTTGTTCGCGTTGCTTGCGCGGCACGCTGATCTGCTCACGGAAAGGTTCAAAACACAGCGTCGCGCCATGGCGTGTGCGCTGCGAAAACATCAGGTAAGTCGGACATTCCAGCAAGCTGGCCAGGACATAAGGGCCAATCGGAAATGGCGCTTCCGCACCCAGGAAATTCGCGGTCGTCACGCGCGGCGACCGCGAGACCGGCACGCGGTCGCCGGCGATCACGACGAATTCGCCGCGCGCGACTTTTTCCGCCAGCAGCACCGCCGTGGCGGGCGTCATCTCGGTCACCTGGATCAGGTCGAGCTGGCTGCGCGGATCGAGTTGTGCCAGCAATCGGTTGAAGGCCTGCGCGTGTTTGGTGTGCACCAGCACGGTCAGTTTCAGTTCTGGATGATGGCGACCGGCGACGCGGCACAGTTCCAGGTTGCCGAGATGGGTGCAGATCAGCAGGCCGCCGCGCTTGGCGGCGACCGCGTCGGTGACGATCTCGCCGCCGCTGACGGTGACTTTGTCCAGCGGGAACAGGCCGCCCCACAGCAACATCTTGTCGAGCAGGCTCTCGCCGAAGGCGGCGAAGTGGCGCAGCGCACCGCCCAGGCCGGGATGAATGCGCAGGTCGGGACGGCGGCAGCGCACGCGCGCCAGGTAGTCGAGCGAGGCTGTGCGGGCGGCAGGATTACGCGCCATGTACCAGATCAGCACCGGATACAGCATCAGGCGGAACGGCCAGCGTCCAAAGATGCGGTAGACCGCAAACAGCAGGCGCATGCCGCCGACGAAGCTGACTTCGTTGATGTGCGCCCAGTGGCGGCCTGATTCGACTGCGGGTTTGGCCGTCTCGCTCATGCCGCTTTCCTCCGCAGCTTGCGCGTCAGCAGCAAAGGCAAGCGCCACAGCATGCCGAAAAACAGTACGGTGTGCATCCGTGAAATGAGCGCGTTGTCGAGCCACATCTTGAAATGCGAAACGCCGTCGCTGGGGTAGCGCACACGCGTGGGCAGGTTGATCACACGGATGCCGCGCCAATGCAGGCGCACCAGGATTTCGGTGTCGAAGTCCATGCGGCTGCCGATTTTCTGCACCGACGTCAATGCCGTGACCGCCGCCAAGGGATAAAGCCGGAAGCCGCACATCGAATCGCGGATGTCGAAGGACAAGGTATTGATCCAGACCCATACGTGGGTCAGATAGCGCGCGTACAGACGTCCTTTGGGCACGCTGTCGTCGTAGATCGGGCAGCCGTTGATGACCGCTTGCGGATGCCGTGCCGACAGCGCGATGAAGCGTTCGATATCGGCGGCATCGTGCTGGCCGTCCGCGTCGATCTGCAGTGCATGGCTGTAGCCATGCTGCGCGAGGTAATCCAGGCCGGTAAGGACTGCGCCGCCCTTGCCGCAGTTGACGGCGTGGCGCAGCAGCGTGACGTCATGCGGACGTTCGGCGGCCAGCCGGTTCAGCACGGCGGCGCAGGCGGCGTTGCTGCCGTCGTCGACCAGCACGCAATGGAGATGGTGCGGCAGCACCGCGGCAAGCACGCCGGGGATGGCGAGCTCATGGTTGTAGACAGGGATCACGACGCCGGTCTTCATGTGGCATCGCCGAACAGGATGCGGCCGCTGGCGTGTTGGCCACCGGCCGAATGCAGGCGGAAGGCCAGTGCGTTTTTCTGCGCATCGTTTTCGAGCTCCAGCGTCAACGTCATGCCGGGGGTGACGACGCGCTGGAATTTAAGGGCTTGCAAGGTGCGGAAGCGTGCGGGCAAATCGAAGTATTGCCGTCCCAATGCCAGCGCCCAATCGACCTGGACTACCCCTGGCAGGATCGGCGCCTCGGGAAAATGACCGTCGAAATACAGTAAATCCGGCGGCACGCGCAATTGCAGTACGACGCTGCGGTCGTCGCGTTGCAGCAGGGTTTGTTCGGGCCACGTCGGACGTTTTGCCGACACCGCAGCCGGGGCTTGAGTTTGTTCGAGCAATGCGGTCAGTGCCGCCACGGTGGTTTTTCCTTGCGTGTTGGCGGGCATGGCGTCGAGGTAACGCCACAGACGCGGCAGCGCCACGCTCTCGATGGCGTCGGCCAGGACGGCGCGCAACTGCGTGTTGAGCGCCAGCTTGCCTTGTTGCCCGAGCAAGCCACGCCCGGCGCCGGTCAGCACGATGAACGCGGCGATGCGTTCGCGTCGCGATGGCGACGATGGCGATGATGGCGATTCCCGATGCACCAGCACGCGCACTTCCGCCACCAGCGGCGAAGCCAGCAGGAGCCGCTCGATCTGGTCCAGCGAGATGCGCTTTTCTTCAAGCTTGACGATGCGGTCGGCGCGGCCGCGCAGGTAAAAACCTTGCTCCGGGTGTTGTCCTCCGACGAACTCGACGCGATCCGCCATGCGCCACCACTGGGCGTCCGGCAAATGCGGCGAGCGCACTTCGAGGCAATCGTGTTCGCTGTCGAGTCGCACATCGACGCGCGGCATCGGTCGCCAGCTGTCGTCGCGGGCAGTTCCGGCGACCTGTTGCGTCCCGGCCTGGCGCCAGGCGATGCCGCCGGTTTCCGAGCTGCCGTAGATTTCGATCGGACGGTGGCCGAGCAGTTGCTGCGTTGCTGCCGCCGCATCAGGCAGCAGCGGTCCGCCGGAAGAGAAGATCGCCTGCAGTCGCGAGACGTCAGGCCGCACCGGGCTGTCGGGCAGGCGCTTCAGGTGCGCCGGACTTGCCAGCAGCAGCCAGGGACGCGGTGGCGCGATGGCGGCCAGGTCTTCCGGAAAGAACGCGCTGCGCGCATGGATCGCGCGACCGGCCGCGAGCGGCCACAGCACCTTGAACAGCAAACCGTAGATGTGCTGGTGCGAGATCGTGGCGACGATATCGGCCACGCCTGCACGTGTGCCGAACAGCGCTTCCAGCGTCGCGACTTCGGTGGAGAGTTGCGACAATTTTTTAGGGATGGCCTGCGCCATGCCGGTGCTGCCGGAGGTGTACACCACCAGGGCCGGAGCGTTGGCGTCGAGTAGCTGCGGCGTGCCGGCCTGGTCAGTGGCATCGCGCGCCGGGAGCGGCTGCAGCGGTTGCAGCGGTTGCAACATTGCGTCGAACTCGCCGATGAAACCGTCAACCTCCAACGCCAACGCCTTGCAGGTGTCGGCCAGGGTGTCGCTGGGCAGGTAGATGGTTTTTCCGGCTTGCCATGCACCGAACAGCGCCGCGGCGAAGGAGATCGTGTCCTGCAGGTACAGTGCGAATCGCGTGCCGGCCTGGCGTGACAACACTTGTCGCCACACTGCGGTTTCACGGGTGAACTGGGCGTGAGTGACGGCGTCGTCGCCGCGCCAGCCGGTCACATGCGTGCCTGCGCGCGCAGCCAGCGGCAGCGCCGGCACATCGATGAAGTCAGGCATGGTGTTGACGCCTGACATAGAGCCGTACCAGGTATTCGCCGGCGAACAGCGCTCCCATGAGTCCATACGAGACGAGGCCCGTATACAGCGACCAGATCGCTTCCGACGCCCACACCGCCGTGGCGAAGGAGATGCAGCCGTTGAGGGCGAAGAACAGGCACCAGACCTGCGTCACGCGGCGCGTATAGGCGACGGCGAAGGCCGGCAGATCGGGATCCTGGATGCGCGCGAAGCGTTCGATGATCGATGGCGGGCGCAGCAGGCTGGCGCCGAACAGGGCCAGCATGCCGATGCTGATGGCGACCGGGTAGAGCTTGAGCGGCAGCAGCGCGTTCCAGAACAAGGCCGGCGCCGCCAACAGCAGGGCGGCCAGGCTCATCCAGCGATAGCGCTGGCCCATCCTGAAGCTCAGCAGGCGCAGCGCGGCCACGCCCAGCAGCACCAGCGCAAGCTGGCGCGGTTCGATCTTGCCGTGGGCGTACCACACCAGCAGCGGATAGGCCAGGACGACCAGCGTGGTCAGGGCTTGGGCGAGATCAGGCCTTTTCATCGACCTTGTTCACCTCGTCCGCCTGCAGCAGCGTCGCCAGCACGTCGACCACGTCCTGCACCGTGCGTACGGTGCGGAACACGTCGGGTTGAATCCGCTTGCCCGTCATCTGGTTCAACTTGACCACGATGTCGACCGCGTCGATGCTGTCGATGTCGAGGTCGGAATACAGATTCGATTGCGGCGTGATCTGCGCTTTGTCGAGCTCGAACATTTCGTGCAGCATGTCGACGATCCAGACGGTGATCTGGTCCTTGGTCATGGTGGGCGCTAAGGTAGTCATGGTGTTCTTTTATTGTTGGCGATGGCTGGCAATCAGGGCGGCAAGCGATTGCACCGATGCAAAGTGCTTGCGGGTTTCTTCCGAGTTCGCGGAGAGGGCGACGCCATAGCGCTTTTGCAGCGCGACGCCGAGCTCCAGCGCGTCAATCGAGTCCAACCCGAGGCCGTCGCCGAACAAAGCGGCTGTGGCGTCGATCTCGGCGGGACGGATGTCTTCCAGTTGCAGAACGTCGATGATGAGTTCTTTGATTTCTTGTTCAAGGTCAAGACTTGGCATCGCCTAGCTTTCTTTCATGAAATAATTTTGCAGATAATACGTAAGCTGGCGCGCGGCGAGAGTGGGGTTGCCGGCGTCGCCGGTTACTCCCGGGATATCGCGAATATCGATATCCTGCTGAATCTCGATCTCGAAGTGTGCCATGGTTGCCGGCACTTTCCACCATTTGTTACCTTTGCCCAGCGTCGCCGGCGTACAACGGATGATTGCCGGCGTAATGGCGCAGGCGCCGCGCACCGCGACGTTGGCGGCGCCGCGTTTGAAGCGCATGTTGCCGTCGGCCGGAGTACGTGTTCCCTCGGGGAAAATGATCAGGTTGCCGCCGCTGCGCATGGAGCTGATGCAGTTCTCCACCAGTTCCGGCCCTTGCGTATTGCTGATGTAGCCGGCTGCCCGCACCGGCCCGCGGGTGAAGGGATTGCGCCACAGGGTACTCTTGACGATGCAGTCGGCCTGCTCGACGAAGGCCATCAGCAAGACGGTATCGATCAGGCTGGGGTGGTTGGCCAGAATCAGCAAACCTTTGCGCTGCAGCCGCTCGCGGCCTGAAATGCGGTAACTGAGCACGCCCATTCCCCTCATCAGTTCCACGAATCCGCGGAAGGCCAGGCGAATGATGCGGCGCGCCCAGACAGTGCGGGACGGTTCGTCGCGCACCATGAGATTGAGCAGGGGAAAGATGAAGAGGCGCAGCACGATGCCGCCGACGCCGAAGGCGATGAAACTGATCGCTGTACCACCTACGCGCCAGTATCTATTGAGCAAGCTGTTTAAGCGCTTGAGCGATTGCTGCATCGCCTGGGCGGTGACGGGCTTGCCCGACCAATCAAGCATGACGGCTCCAGCGCCAGTGTCGGCCACCCGCGACCCGGGTCAGTTCGGCATCGCGCCGCAGGAAGAAGCGCAGGATATCGAGTCCCCCCGGTGCGGCGATGTCAGTCGCAGCAGCGGGTTCGCCGTCTTCGGCCGTCCATGAAAGCGAAAGTCGCTCTCCGGCGTCGATGCCGGTATCTGCTTGCAGCAGCCAGGCCCAGGCAAAACCTTGTTCGGCGCAGTCGGCATAGGCCGCGAAAACGTCGGGAGGCGGATTGTCGGCCATTACCAGCAGGACCTGCCGCGCGCCATCGGCCAGCAGGCCGCAGGCTTCGATGAGCGCATGCTCGACTGTGCTCTGTCCTGCCGCGATTGCGATGTTATTGCTGCGATCGCCACGCGCGATGGACCACAGCCCGCCGTTGGCGTTGTGGACGGAGAGGCTGAAGGAGGTTGGCGATAGCGGGGCATGTTGCGCCAGCTCTTGCAACAACTCGACCGAACGTGCGCATTCGCCGTGGCGCGAGGCGAAAATTACCGGGAGATCGGACGGCACGGGATGTTCGGGAAGGCAGGCATACGCGGCTTCGAGCGCCATCTTGCCGGTGGCGCTGGCGCGGCGGCGCAGCATCGACGGCATTTTCGCTACTTTGGGGTCGACGGCTGCCGGATTGTTGATCTCACCGCCGTGCGCCCACTCCAGCCAGGCGGCGGCGGTGTCCAGACCAGGCGCCCAAGCCGTATGCGATGCGACAGAAAAACTGACATCCCCAAAACGCATGTTTCTATTCGTATTCTGTCGATTGACCATGCTCTCTTCGCCGACGTTATCGTTGTTTCAATATCTTGGGCGGCCCAAGACAGATCGGATAATCGCCGCGATCCCCTCGCATTTTTTGTTAATGTGATAACGAGAGCAGGCTTATTGAACGTTAAAAAAAGTAAAGCAAATATTACGATAAAAGCTGCGCAGTAATTCGATTTTTAGACGAATATTCAGGCCAAAAAAAAGGCAGGGACGAATGATCGTTCCTACCTGTTTTGTTCGCCAATGCGATGCGTTGCGTCAGTGCATTGGCGTGGTGCATTTTTGACAACGGCATCCTGCCTGTCCTGCATATATTGCTGCGTGCTTCCGTACTACTGGTGCCGGGAGCCGGAATCGAACCGGCACGGTGTCACCACCGCGGGATTTTGAGTCCCGTGCGTCTACCTATTCCGCCATCCCGGCAACGCAAGACCGCGATTATGACCCATTTTGGATGACCGGGCAAGACCTTCATTGACGTCCTGACATGCGTTCCGATGCCGCACCGCAGTACAAACGGGTATCATCGCCGCTTGAACGAAAAATGCCGATCAGTATCCGGCACATATTGCATGTTGAAGATTCGAGAAATTTTATTGGGCAAGGCGCTGGATCCGCTCAAGAGCGAGACGCGCCATTCGCTGGCGTTGGTGGCTTTTCTGGCATGGGTGGGATTGGGCGCGGACGGTTTGTCGTCGTCGGCGTACGGTCCGGAAGAGAGCTTCCGGGCGCTCGGCGAGCATACCCATCTCGGCCTGTACTTGGCGCTGGCGACCGCGCTGACGGTTTTCATCATCGCGCTGGCTTATAACCAGGTCATTGAATTGTTTCCGACCGGGGGCGGTGGCTACCGCGTCGCCACCAAGCTGGTCGGTCCTTATCTTGGCCTGGTGTCCGGGGTGGCGCTGATCCTCGATTACGTCCTGACCATCGCCATTTCGGTGGCCTCCGGCGTTGATGCGCTGGCGTCGCTGCTGCCGCTGGGCTTCCAGGATTACAAACTGTGGGCCGAGGCCTTTTTTGTCGGCATGCTGATCGTGCTCAACCTGCGCGGTCTCAAGGAAGCCATCCGTTTCCTGTTGCCGGTGTTCCTCGGTTTTGTCGCCACCCATCTGGTGCTGATCGTCTACGGCATTTTCGTCCATGCGGAATACCTGCCGGCATTGGTGCCGAGCACGCTGGCCGACACCGGCGCCCTGACCCGGCAAATCGGCTGGGCGGGCGTGGCGAGCATGCTGCTGCTGGCGTATTCGCAAGGCGGCGGCACTTATACGGGGCTGGAAGCAGTCTCCAACAACGTCAACATGCTGGCCGAACCGCGTGTGCGCACCGGCAAGATGACCATGTTGTACATGGCCTTGTCGCTGGCGTTCACGGCAGGCGGCATCTTCCTGCTGTATCTGTTGTGGGATGTGCGCCATGTCGACGGCGAAACGCTCAACGCCAGCACGTTCCGCCTGATCATCGACAGCATGGGCATTGGCCGGCAATGGCTCAACGACCTCCTGCTGGCAATGGTGCTGGCGTTCGAGGCAGGGTTGCTGTTCGTGGCTGCGAATACCGGTTTCCTGGGCGGACCGGCAGTGTTGTCCAATATGGCGGCCGATTCCTGGGTGCCGCATAAATTCCGCTATTTGTCGACGCGGCTGGTGACGCAAAACGGCATCCTGGTGATGGGCATCGCCGCGCTGGCGATCTTGTTCTGGACCCAGGGCAGCGTGACGCTGCTGATCGTGCTGTACTCGATTTCAGTGTTCCTGACCTTCGCCATTTCACTATTTGGCCTGTGCCGTTACTGGTGGCGTCAGCGTCGCCAGCTGGCGCACTGGAAACGGCGCTTCCTGCTGTCGCTGACGGGCTTCGTGATCTGCGCTTCGATCCTGTCGGTGCTGCTGTACGAAAAAATGTTCGCCGGCGGCTGGGCGACGGCGGTCATCATTGGCGGCATTGCGGCGCTATGCCTCTACATCCGCAATCATTATCGCGAGACCAAGGAAGCGATCCGCTCGGTCGACCAGATCTTCTCGAGCCAGCCGTTCGGTCCCAACATCGACGCCATCGTGCCGGATCCGGTCAACCAGACTGCGGTGTTCATCGTCGGTACTTCACGCGGCGGTGGTCTGCATGCCTTGCTGTGGGTGCAGCGCATGTTTCCCGGGCATTTCAAGAACTTCATCTTCGTCAATGCGCGCACGGTCGATTCGCACGCCTACGGCGGCGAGGGCGCGGTCGAGCAGATGCGCGCCGAAGCGAATGCGACGCTGCAGTTCTTCGTGGATTTTTGCCGCAGCCACGGCATGGCGTCGTCCTCCTACCTGGGGTTCGGCACCGACGCCGTGCAGGAAGTGACCAAGTTGTGCTTCGACATCAGCCGGGAATATCCGAATGCGATTTTTTTCACCAGCAAGCTGATTTTCGAACAGGACAACTGGTTCATCCGCCTGCTGCACAACCAGGCCGCGCTGGCGATCCAGCGCCGGCTGCATTTTGACGGCCTGCAGATGGTGATCCTGCCGATGAAGGTCTAAGGCGAGGGACTATTTCAGATTGCAGATGATCTTGATCATCTGCGCGCCGGTCGAGCCGGGCACGGCGTCTTGCAGCCGGGTGTCGCCGTAGGCGAGGTAAGGGGAAAACAGCGCGGCGCCCTGGGCATCCGCCTTGGCGTACATGGTGCGGCTGCCGAAGCCGATGCGCTTGTCATCGCAATCGATGTAGGCGATGGAGACTTCCGAGGAATAATATTTGCCGTGGCCCTGCAGCACTTGCGGCTTGGTCCAGTTGAGCAGGACATTGGCCTGCAGGATGCTGCGCCCACGCTGAATGCTGGACTTGTCGACAAAGAAGGTGCCGAGGTCGTTGTCGCCGAGCAACGACCATTGCGCGGCAAACACCTGGTTCGACACCAGCAACAACGCCAGCACTGCAAATTTCATCTTGTCCCGTTCGGTGAGGGTAGGGTCTTCGTTCGCATCACGACAGCATGAACGCCAGCATGGCCGCATCGTCTTCCAGCAGGATCAGCAGCGTCACCGACCATAGCAACGCATAAGCGCTCCATGCAGAGGTGAATTGCGCGAGTCGAATCTTCATGATTGTTGCTGGTGGACATCCGGTCATTTTACGGCGCAAATCCTAACACGGCATCAGGCCGCTGTAATTCCGAAATTGCCACTGGCGCAAAAAAGCCGGCGTTCCCCACGGGAAACGCCGGCTTGGCTGCGGGCTTATTTGCCGTCCGGTCCGCGCCCGATCTCCTTGTAGATGGATTGGATCAGGTCCTTGCCGATGCGGTCTTCCATCTCGCGATGGACCTTGTACTGGATGGCTTTCCATTCATTCTTTTCCTCCGGCGTCATGGTCAGGATTTTCATCTTGCCGGTTTTGCGGATGTCTTCGAGGGCGTCGTCGTTTTCCTTCTTGGCGTTGCTGTTGAAATACTCGGTGGCGTCCTTGACCGCCTTGTCCATGAGCGGCTTGAGATCGGTCGGCAGCGCATCCCAGAAGCGCTTGTTGGCGATAAACACATAGCCGTGATAACCGTGTTCCGAGATCGTCATGAACTTCTGCACTTCGAACAGTTTGGCGGTGCTGACGATGGAGGGCGGATTTTCCTGGCCGTCGACCACGCCGGTCTGCAAGCCCTGGTAAATCTCGGACCATGGCATCACCTGTGGCAGCGCACCGACCACGCGGGTGCGCGCATCGATCACCTTGGACGACTGAATGCGGATCAAGGGGCCTGTTAGCAATGAATTTGCGAGATGCGTTGCTGCCAGAAAGCGTTCTGGCAAGGCGCGTGGCGTAGCAGGTGGTGGGCCCACCTGCTACGCCATGCAACGCCGCCAGCGCGCTTTCTGGCAGCAACCCTTCGGGAACGGCTGCAGGCGTCGTCTGCCGTTGTTGCAGCTCCTTGCCGTAGTGCCGCTACGTCGCGTCGCTGCGCCTAGGCAGTCAACGCCTGCCGCGCGTTCG
>Ga0308165_1001109_pt1 | contig 40250 bp, 34 predicted proteins | sample PhyWR2_FD_201032 | JGI IMG/M metagenome (GOLD analysis project Ga0308165, IMG submission 201032) | Phyllosphere microbial communities from UC Gill Tract Community Farm, Albany, California, United States - DLSLW.R2 | ecosystem: Host-associated > Plants > Phyllosphere > Unclassified | place: USA...
GGGAACCCGATAACAGGACCAACGATGACAAATCTAAAAAAGCGCGAGCGAGCCAAAACGAATGCATCGTTAATTTCTATGGTGCAGCGTTTTTCTGACATCACCATCATGTTCGGTGGGCTGTGGGTGGTATGTAAGGTCAGCGGGCTGCCGTTTTTATACATGCACCTGTTGATGGCGCTGATTGCGCTGGTGGTATTCCAGATGATCGGCGGCATGACGGATTTCTACCGTTCTTGGCGCGGCGTCAAAATCACGACAGAACTGATGCTATTGCTGCAAAACTGGACGCTGAGCCTGATTTTCAGCGCCGGTCTGGTGGCCTTTAGCAGCGATTTCGATAACAGCCTTATGACGTATCTCTGCTGGTATCTGCTCACCAGCGTTGGGTTAGTGGTCTGCCGATCGCTGATCCGCTTTGGCGCGGGCTGGCTGCGTAATCGCGGGTATAACAAGCGCTTTGTCGCCGTCGCAGGCGATTTGCCGGTGGGACTGGCGCTGCTGGACAGCTTCCGCAAAGAGCCCTGGCTGGGGCTGGACGTGGTCGGTGTTTATCACGATGCAAAACCGGGCGGTGTGCCGTCTGAATGGGCGGGCAATATCGAACAGCTCGTTGAAGATGCGCGGGCCGGGAAAATCCATAACGTCTATATCGCGATGCCGATGAGCGAGGAACGCAGTATTCGTAATCTGATGCGCGAACTGGCTGATACCACCTGCTCGGTGAGTCTTATTCCTGACGTGTTTACCTTTAACATTTTGCATTCCCGTGTTGAAGAAGTTAACGGCGTGCCGGTGGTGCCGCTGTACGACACGCCGCTTTCCGGCATTAACCGTGTCCTGAAACGTCTGGAAGATATCGTACTCGCCACGCTGATTTTACTGCTTATTTCGCCGGTACTGTGCGGGATAGCGCTGGCGGTCAAAGTCAGCTCGCCCGGCCCGATTATCTTCCGCCAGACGCGCTACGGCATGGACGGGAAGCCGATCAAAGTGTGGAAGTTCCGTTCCATGAAGGTGATGGAAAATGACGGTGTGGTGACTCAGGCGACGCAAAACGATCCGCGTGTCACCCGCGTGGGTAACTTCCTGCGCCGAAGCTCGCTGGATGAGTTGCCGCAGTTCATCAACGTGCTGACCGGTGGGATGTCGATTGTGGGGCCACGTCCGCATGCGGTTGCGCACAACGAAGAGTATCGCGCGCTCATTGAGGGCTATATGTTGCGCCATAAAGTGAAGCCAGGCATTACCGGCTGGGCGCAGATTAACGGCTGGCGCGGTGAAACGGACACGCTGGAAAAAATGGAAAAACGTATTGAGTTCGATCTGGAGTACATCCGCGAGTGGAGCGTTTGGTTCGATATCAAAATCGTATTCCTGACGATCTTTAAGGGCTTTGTGAATAAAGCGGCTTATTAAATGCCTTCCTCACCAGGCTACATTGTTTGCCATTTTGAACCCGTGCAGCGCTCAATAGCCCCACGTACTCCGCGTACGCGCCGGATGTTGTGTACTGACGGTGTTCAAACTGGCTGCGCCAGTATCGCCTCTGAGAAGGTATGAAGGAACAGTCATGAGCTTACGTGAAAAAACCATCAGCGGCGCCAAGTGGTCGGCTATCGCCACGGTGATTATCATCGGCCTCGGGCTGGTGCAGATGACCGTACTGGCACGCATTATTGATAATCATCAGTTTGGTCTGTTGACCATCTCGCTGGTGATTATCGCCCTGGCCGATACGCTGTCGGATTTTGGTATCGCCAATTCGATTATCCAGCGCAAAGAGATTAGCCACCTTGAACTGACCACGCTTTACTGGCTGAACGTTGGCCTGGGGATTGTGGTCTGCGCTACGGTGTTTTTGCTGAGCGGGTTGATTGGCGACGTGCTGAATAACCCCGACCTGGCGCCGCTGATCCGCACGCTTTCGCTTGCCTTTGTGGTGATCCCGCATGGACAGCAGTTCCGCGCATTAATGCAAAAAGAGCTGGAGTTCAGCAAAATCGGCACGATCGAAACGACCTCAGTGCTCGCGGGGTTCACTTTCACTGTCGTGAGTGCGCATTACTGGCCGCTGGCGATGACGGCGATTCTGGGTTATCTGGTCAATACCGCCGTGCGAACCCTGCTGTTCGGCTATTTTGGCCGGAAGATCTATCGTCCGGGATTGCATTTCTCTCTGGCGTCAGTGTCCTCTAACCTGCGTTTTGGTGCGTGGCTGACCGCCGACAGCATTATCAATTACGTAAACACCAACCTCTCTACGCTGTTTCTGGCGCGCATTCTCGGTGCCAGCGTGGCGGGGGGGTATAACCTCGCTTACAACGTGGCGGTCGTCCCGCCGATGAAGCTGAACCCCATTATCACCCGTGTTCTGTTCCCGGCGTTTGCCAAAATTCAGGACGATACCGAGAAGCTGCGCGTCAATTTCTACAAGCTCCTGTCGGTGGTGGGGATTATTAACTTCCCGGCGCTGCTTGGGCTGATGGTGGTCGCCAATAATTTTGTTCCGCTGGTATTCGGCGAGAAGTGGGGCGGCATTGTGCCGATTCTGCAATTGCTCTGCGTTGTCGGTTTGCTGCGTTCCGTCGGTAATCCGATTGGCTCGCTGCTGATGGCAAAAGCGCGCGTTGATATCAGCTTCAAATTCAATGTGTTCAAAACGTTCCTGTTTATCCCGGCGATTGTCGTCGGTGGTCATATGGCGGGCGCGATTGGCGTAACACTTGGCTTCCTGCTGGTGCAAATCATCAATACCGTTCTGAGCTATTTCGTGATGATCAAACCCGTGCTGGGTTCCAGCTATCGTCAGTACATTCTGAGTTTATGGTTGCCGTTTTACCTGTCGCTGCCGACGCTGGCGGTGAGCTATGGCCTGGGCGTTGTACTCAATGGCCATCTGCCGCTGGGTACGCTGCTGGCGACGCAAATTGCTGCCGGTGCGCTGGCCTTTGTGGTGATGATTGTGCTGTCCCGAAACGCGCTGGTGGTCGAAATGAAACGCCAGTTTTGCCGTAGCGAGAAGATGAAAACGCTGCTTCGTGCAGGCTAATTATTTCTCCCTCTCGAGTCGGAGAGGGCCGGGGTGAGGGCACTGCGCCGCACCCCATGGATCCAGAACCCCTTTAAGAGGTCATTATGAAATTACTGATTCTTGGCAATCATACTTGTGGCAACCGTGGCGATAGCGCCATTTTACGCGGGTTGCTGGATGCCATTAACACACTTGCGCCAGAAACCGACGTTGATGTGATGAGCCGCTATCCGGTGAGCTCATCGTGGTTGCTTAACCGCCCGGTGATGGGCGATCCGCTCTACAGCCAGATGAAAGAGCATAACAGCGCGGCAGGTGTGATGGGCCGTGTGAAGAAAGTGCTGCGCCGTCGTTATCAGCACCAGGTGCTGCTCTCGCGTGTGACCGATACCGGCAAGCTGCGCAATATCGCTATCGCCCAGGGCTTTACCGATTTTGTCCGTCTGCTGTCGGGCTATGACGCGATTATTCAGGTCGGCGGGTCATTCTTTGTTGATCTGTACGGTGTGCCGCAGTTTGAGCACGCGCTGTGTACTTTTATGGCGAAAAAACCGCTGTATATGATTGGTCACAGCGTGGGGCCATTCCAGAATCCGCAGTTCAACCAGCTGGCAAATTATGTCTTTGGCCATTGCGATGCGCTGATTCTGCGTGAGGCTGTCAGCCTCGACATGATGAAACGCAGCGATATCGACACCTCAAAGGTGGAGCACGGCGTGGATACCGCCTGGCTGGTGGATCATCAGGTTCAGAATTTTGAGCCGAGCTATGCGGTTCAGCACTGGCTGAACGTGGTCGGACAGCAGAAAACTGTCGCCATTACGCTGCGTGAACTGGCACCGTTTGATAAGCGTCTGGGGACCACTCAGGCCGCATATGAGAAAGCCTTTGCAGAGGTGGTGAATCGCGTGCTCGATAGCGGCTATCAGGTGCTGGCGCTGTCGACGTGTACGGGTATCGACAGTTACAACAAAGATGACCGCATGGTGGCGTTGAATCTGCGTCATCTCGTTAACGATCCTTCGCGTTATCACGTGGTGATGGATGAATTGAACGATCTGGAAATGGGTAAACTCCTTTCTGCCTGCGACCTGACTGTGGGTACGCGTTTGCACTCCGCGATTATTTCGATGAATTTTGGTACGCCAGCCATTGCGATCAATTACGAACACAAATCAGCGGGCATCATGCAGCAGCTGGGGATGCCGGAGATGGCGGTGGATATTCGCCATCTGCTTGACGGTTCGCTAGGGGCGATGGTGGGCGATACGCTGGGACAACTCCCTGCCATCAACGAACGTCTGGCGGCGGCCGTTAAAGCTGAACGTGAAAACGGAATCGGGATGGTGAAATCCGTGCTCGACCGCATCGGGGAGGGGAAATGAAGGTTGGTTTCTTTTTACTGAAATTCCCGCTGTCGTCAGAGACGTTTGTGCTGAACCAAATCACCGCGTTTATCGATATGGGATATGACGTGGAAATTGTCGCCCTGCAAAAGGGCGATACGCAAAACACGCACTCAGCCTGGACGGAATATGGGCTGGAAGCAAAAACACGCTGGTTGCAGCATGAACCCCAGGGGCGACTGGCGAAACTGCGCTACCGTGCGAGCCAGACGCTGCGCGGATCCTTTCGCACGTCCACCTGGAAAGCGCTGAATATTTCCCGTTACGGTTCTGAATCGCGCAATTTGATTCTGTCGTCGATTTGCGGTCAGACAACTAAGCCGTATCACGCAGACGTCTTTATCGCCCATTTCGGTCCAGCGGGCGTTACCGCTGCGAAACTCCGCGAACTTGGGGTGATTGACGGTAAAATTGCTACTATTTTCCACGGGATTGATATCTCCAGCCGGGAAGTGCTTAACCATTACACGCCTGAATATCAGCAGCTGTTCCGTCGCGGCGATATGATGCTGCCGATCAGCGACCTGTGGGCGGGTCGGCTGAAAAACATGGGCTGTCCCGGTGAGAAAATTACCGTATCGCGGATGGGCGTAGACATGGAACGCTTTACGCAGCGCGCGGTAAAAGTGCCCGGCAAGCCACTGCAAATTATCTCCGTTGCGCGTCTGACGGAGAAAAAAGGGCTGCACGTCGCCATTGAAGCCTGTCGTCAGCTCAAAGCCCGTGGCGTGGATTTCCACTATCGCATTCTCGGGATTGGCCCGTGGGAACGACGCCTGCGCACGCTTATCGAACAATATCAGCTTGAAGGCTACGTCGAGATGCCGGGTTTTAAGCCCAGCCACGAGGTGAAAGCCATGCTCGATGACGCCGACGTATTTTTACTCCCGTCGGTGACCGGTGCGGATGGCGACATGGAAGGTATTCCCGTCGCGCTGATGGAGGCGATGGCGGTAGGAATCCCGGTGGTATCGACCTTACACAGCGGGATCCCGGAACTTATCGAACCGGGCCATTCCGGCTGGCTGGTACCCGAAAATAACGCGCTCGCGCTAGCGGACAGGCTGGCCGCCTTTAGCCACATTGAGCAGCAGGAGCTGGTTCCTGTGCTACGTAATGCACGACAAAAAGTCGAAGCCGAATTCAATCAGCAGGTAATTAATCGTCAGTTAGCGAGCCTGTTACACACGCTTTAACGCCGAGGAAATATGCTGAAAAAACTCACCCGACGCACGTTTGTTACGTCCTTTACGCTGCTGGCCGCCACGCCGCTACTTCATTCTCGCGTGGCGCGTGCTGCTGGCAGCGGGGCGGTTAATATCAGCCAGTACAATCCTAAAGACTGGATTGCCTCTTTTAAGCAAGCTTTCTCAGAGAGCGATACGGTTATCGTTCCTGCCGGATTAATCTGCGAAAATATTAACACCGGTATTTTTATTCCCGATGGCAAAACGCTGCTGATTCGCGGTGCGCTGACCGGTAACGGACGCGGGCGTTTCGTCCTTCAGGAAGGCAGCAAAGTGATCGGCGAAGGGAAAGGGCGCACCGAAAATATCACCCTGGACGTGCGCGGCTCTGATTGCGTTATTCAGGGGCTGGCGATGAGCGGCTTTGGGCCGGTTACGCAAATCTACATTGGCGGTAAAAAGCCCAGAGTGATGCGTAATCTGCTGATCGACAATATTACCGTTACGCAGGCGAACTACGCGATTTTGCGACAAGGCTTCCACAATCAGGTGGACGGCGCGCGCATAACGAAAAGCCGCTTCAGCCATCTGCAGGGCGATGCCATTGAGTGGAACGTGGCCATCAACGACCGCAATATTCTGATTTCTGACCATGTTATCGACAACATTAACTGTACGAATGGCAAGATTAACTGGGGTATTGGAATCGGCCTGGCGGGAAGCACCTATGACAATGATTACCCTGAGAAGCAAACCGTCAAAAACTTTGTCGTCGCGAACATTACGGGAAGCAACTGTCGACAACTCGTGCATGTCGAAAACGGTAAACATTTTATTATCCGCAATGTAAAAGCGAAAAATATCACCCCTGACTTCAGTAAAAAGGCGGGAATCGATAACGCCACGGTGGCTATTTACGGCTGTGATAATTTCATTATTGATAATGTCGACATGGTTAATAGTGCAGGAATGTTAATTGGTTACGGGGTGATTAAAGGCGACTATTTGTCGATACCTCAAAACTTTAAGCTCAATGACATTCGACTCGATAACAGCCAGCTTGATTATAAACTGCGCGGCATTCAGATCTCATCCGGCAATGCGACGTCGTTTGTCGCCATCACCAACCTTGAAATGAAACGCGCAACGCTTGAACTGCATAACAAGCCCCAGCATCTCTTTTTGCGAAATATCAATGTCATGCAGGAGGCGGCTATCGGCCCTGCACTGAAGATGAACTTTGACCTGCGTAAAGATGTTCGTGGCAAATTTATGGCTAAGGACGAAACCCTGCTGTCGCTGGCAAACATCAAAGCTGTGAATGAAAAGGGGCAAAGTTCGGTGGATATCGATAGGGTGGATCAGCAGGTGGTGAACGTTGAGCGCCTGAATTTTAAGCTTCCGAGCAGATAATCACCGTTTTTGCAATTTTGCGATTAATCCGTAGCAAAAATGTGAGCTATTCGGACAACCGCTACTGTAAGTTGTGGTTAGAAGGCGTAACATTCATCCAGATATGAACCAAATCTTGCTGGCGAAAACAGGTTTAATAGCTATAATTCTGCAACCATTTTAAGGTGGAAGAAATAATGATTAATTTGAAAGCAGTCATTCCGGTAGCGGGCTTAGGCATGCATATGCTGCCAGCCACAAAAGCGATTCCAAAAGAGATGCTACCGATCGTCGACAAGCCGATGATTCAGTACATCGTTGACGAGATTGTTGCTGCAGGGATCAAAGAAATCGTTTTGGTAACCCATTCCTCTAAGAATGCGGTTGAAAACCACTTTGACACGTCTTACGAACTTGAAGCGCTGCTTGAATTGCGCGTTAAGCGTCAGCTACTGGCCGAAGTGCAGTCTATCTGCCCACCAGGCGTGACCATCATGAACGTTCGTCAGGCACAGCCGCTGGGTCTGGGGCACTCTATTCTTTGTGCTCGTCCTGTGGTGGGTGATAATCCGTTTATCGTGGTACTGCCAGATATCATTCTGGACAATGCTTCTGCTGATCCACTGCGTTACAACCTGGCCGCGATGGTGGCACGTTTTAACGAGACTGGTCGTAGTCAGGTGCTGGCAAAACGCATGAAAGGTGACCTTTCTGAGTACTCTGTCATCCAGACTAAAGAACCGCTGGATTCAGAAGGGCAGGTCAGCCGTATCGTTGAGTTTATCGAAAAACCCGATCAGCCGCAGACGCTGGATTCCGACCTGATGGCCGTTGGCCGTTATGTTCTCAACGCTGATATCTGGGCAGAGCTTGAAAATACTGAACCTGGTGCCTGGGGCCGTGTGCAGCTTACGGATGCTATCGCACAACTATCGAAAAAACAGTCAGTTGACGCGATGCTGATGACGGGCGACAGCTACGATTGCGGCAAGAAAATGGGTTACATGCAGGCATTTGTGAACTACGGTCTGCGTAATCTGAAAGAAGGGCAGAAGTTTAGAAGTAGCATTGAGAAATTGTTAACGAACGAGTGATAATGTTAACATCTTAATGATTTTTGAACTTTGTGGCGGCAACAAAAATTCTTAGCAGCTGTTAATGCTTAAGAATGATAGTTGCCGTTTTTGCTTTTAAAGACAGTTAAAACAGTACGTTGCCTCAATTAGATTATGCATTGGAACCTGTTTACGCTTGTTTCTGATTGCGATTGGGACGACAATTAACACTGCTTTACGGTTCGATTACCGCTGTGATCCGTCGGGTATTAGACCGTAATTTCCCCTTTACAAGCCGTTCAGTGCACTGGTAGCTGTTGAGCCAGGGGCGGTAGCATAGTTAAAGCATAATATGGTTTTAAAAAATATTGTTTGGCAATTAACTGAAAAGGTAGTGCGGCTTTCACTCACTGTTCTGGTCAGTGCGCTAATGGCAAGATATCTTGGGCCAGATGGGTTTGGGCAATATAACTTCATAAACGCAATTATCTCAATTGCCTTGGTCGTTACCTCTCTCGGATTCAACAGGATTCTGGTTAGGGAGTCGACAAATTGTGGAAATAGTAACGAACATAAAACGCTTGTATCCACTGCTTTTTTCTTACGGATGCTTGCGTCGATTATAATATTTGTAGCATTAACACTATTTTATTTTCACACAGAAAGAAGTCATGCTCTTATATATCTAATTTCATTATTGTCGATCGTCTTTGTCTCTTTTGATGTTATAGATTATCATTTGCAAGGTCAGCATATATTTAAGATCGCGACAAGTTGCAGAATTATCAGCTTTTTAACGTCATCAGCATTAAGAGTGTACTTGGTTCACACAGAAGCACCGATTATATATTTCTACAGTACAATTTTGATTGAGTATGCATTAGCAGGAGTGCTGCTTTTCGCTGTCGCTAAAACAAGATACAAAAATATTGCGAATGTGAAATTTAATTATTTTTCTATCGAGAAAGCTAAGGTTTTGCTTAAAGAATCCTGGCCAGAAATTTTTGCTGGTTTTGGAGCGATTGTGTTCATGAAAATGGACCAGATAATGCTCCAGTATATGATGGGACCTTCAAGTGTTGGTATCTATTCAGCAGCAGCTAGAATAAGCGAAGCGTGGTATTTTTTACCTACAGCTATTGTTGCAGCAACTTTCCCTGTGTTTATGAGAAAAATGAATAATCAGGGCCATACTGAAGCTGAATTAATGAAGGATCTCGGTCATATCATGACCATTCTCATATGGTTATCAATCAGTGCTGGAATCACAATTGTATTAGTCGGCGATTATGCTATTAATCTCTTATTTGGGACAGAGTACTCACAAAGTGGATTAATACTAAAATACCACGTTTGGGGAGGGATCTTCCTATGCATGGGAATCGTTTCTGGATCATGGTTAGTTGCAAATAAAAAACTTAAATTAAACCTTTATCGAAACTTAGCCGGTCTTGTTCTGAATTTTTTGCTAAATCTACTTTTAATACCCAAATATGGTGTAGTAGGTGCAGCAATCGCTACCGTTTCTGGCTTGGCTTTAGCCTTTCTATTTTTTGATTTAATACATAAAGAACTCAGGAAAATGTTTTATATGAAAATAAAAGCATTTTCGCCTGTGCAATTATTCAAAGCAATCCAATTTTTTGTGAGTAAAAAGTGAGTGTATGAAACTATCTAAAATTGTTGAACGCCTTAAGCCTTTATTCTTTGATGAGACTAAAAAACTCGTCAAACCGGTAGTTATTCAGTTTCCTGTGATAGATATTTGCAACTCACGGTGTCAAATGTGCCGCATTTGGGAAAACAAAAAAAGCAATGATATAACTGTTGAGCAATTAAAGCAGGGTTTGCAAAATGAATTATTTAGCGATGTAGCTTCAATTGGATTCAATGGTGGTGAGCCTACACTCCGTGAAGATCTTAGCGAGATCGTACAGACCTGTATTGAGTTATTGCCAAAACTGAGACAAATATCATTAATCACCAATGGCTATAAATACAAACAGGTGATTGAACAAATTGAAAAAATTGGTTCGCTAGTAAAAGGTAAAGATATTTATTTTGATGTCATGGTTTCGCTTGACGGATTTGAATCGGTACACGATAGAGTTCGAGGCAGAACAGGCAACTTTAAAAATTCACAGAATGTACTGGCTTTTCTGAAAACTGTCGATTATGTAAGTAATGTTCGCATCGGATGTACTGTAATCAAAGAGAATGCATTCCAGTTACACGACTTACTCGAATTCTGCATTAAAGAAGACTTATATATTAAATATAGACAAGGCGTGCCGCACAAGCGTTTGTATACAGAAAATCTGATCGAACCTTATGCATTAACATTTGAAGAGAAATATGAATTTGTCGAGTTTCTTGAAGGCTTGATTGAACATTATGAAACAAGCTTGATGCAGAAATATTTTTACCGTTCTCTTATCGGACAGATTATCGCAGGTAAACCCAGAACAGCTGGATGTGACTGGAAACATCGTGGCGCTACGATCACCGCTAAGGGTGAGTTAGCTTTTTGCGCTGTAGAAAGTAAAGCTGTGATGGATAATATTGCTGTTGGTGATGCTAATAAAATATATTTTGAAAATGATCCGCATCTGAAACAAATTATCGCTAACAAATGCGATGATTGCCACCATGATTATGTTGGTATGCCAAGCCCTGTAGAATATCGGAAAATTTTCATTGATAACGTCAATGAAAAATTTGGGTTGAAAGATAAATTAAAAAGTTTGCCTGGATTTAATTCAGTTAATAAACTAAGAAATACACGTAATTATTTTTCAATGTTAGATCGCTACAGAAATGTCGGAGCTGACACGGAACTTAAACTCAAAGGTACTCAGCGCGTACTGATTTGTGGCTGGTACGGCACTGAGACATTGGGTGATAAGGCCATCATCGCGGGTGTTATAAATTCAATGAGAGAAACTCTCGGCAGCGATGTGGTCTTTTATGTTGCCTCATTATTCCCATATGTAACGGAAATGACGCGTCGACAAATGGCTGAATTCAAAAATTGCCATATTTTGACAATCGAGCAATCAATTGCTGCTGCAAAAGACATGACGTGTGTCGTGTTTGGCGGCGGGCCGCTTATGGCGATTGATGCCATTGGGCCGATGCAAGTTATTTTTGAGAAAGCAAAACATGCCGGTGTTAAAACTGGTGTAACCGGTTGTGGCGTTGGACCACTGGGTGATAAACGTTATAACGATAGCATTAAGACAATTCTCGATCTTTCAGATTTCCGAATTTATCGCGATGAAAAATCGAAAAATACAGCATTAGCACTTGGTGTTAAAGCTGAGGATGATTATGTCGCCGAGGACCCGGCATTTACCTGGTTGAAATCATATTATAACGAATCGAAAAATGAAACTGTTGATGATTCGTCTCAAATAACATGTTCCTCAAAAACATTGTTACTGGGCTTACGAGATTTTCCTTGGAAAGAGTATGCGAAACATCTTTCCGAAGAAGAATGTTTGTCAATTAAAAGTAATTATGAGAAGTCAGTAGTTGCAGCTCTTGAATCCTTAGTTCAACGCAAGCCAGATCTCATAATTAAACCACTGCCAATGTGTACAAACCACTTTGGTTCAGATGACAGATGGTTCTATCGCAAGCTGTTCAGATACACTTCTATTCCACAAGAGAATTTAGATTTTTCACTTTGTGGCAGAGAAATGGCACCTGTGGATTACAGCCAAGAATTTATTAAAGCTGATGGGCTGTTGGCAATGCGATTCCATTCACTTGTATTCGGTCTTTCATTAGGAACGCCTTCTCTTGCATTAGACTATACCCTCGGAAAGGGAAAGGTTAAGTCGCTTGCTGAGCGTTTTAATGCCAATGTACTGTCATTATCAGATGTTACAAAAGAAAATTTAGTTCGTGGCATTGAAGAAATTCTTCAGGCTTCTTCACAGATAAACAATGAAGATATTCTAGATAATCTACTATTTCCGAAGCATTTGAAGACTGTAATTGGTGGCAACTAACATGAAAGTATTACATGTATGTTATAGCGACTTCGACGGGGGCGCAGCAAGAGCGGCGAACCGGTTACACCAGGCACAAATCAACGCAGGTATTGATAGCTATATGCTCGTGGTAAGAAAAACTACCAACGACAGTCGAGTCATCGCCGTTGATAAAAAGACTTTATTACGAGTAAGAGTCTGTGCTCTGCTATCGCGATTATTATTGTCACGGTTGACCCGGAGTAATCCAGTCAAACACTCTTTAAATGTACTATCGACTGGAATGTCAAAGCTCATCAATAAGCTACAACCTGATGTGGTTAATTTGCACTGGGTTGGCGATAATATGATTTCTATTGGTGAGATTTCAAAAATTAATGCTCCAATCGTCTGGACTATGCATGACATGTGGGCTTTCTCAGGATGCGAGCATTATGATAATTATCCTGAATTAATGAGATATAAATTCAATTATCAGCCATTAAGAGAAAATAAATTAATCGACATCAATAGATTAATTTTCAATTATAAAAAAAGAAAATGGGCTCGAAAAAATATACAATTTGTATCACCAAGTAAATGGCTCGGTGAGTGTGCAAAAAGCACTGCTATCGCTGCAAATAGAAAAATCCATATTATACAAAATCCTATTGATCATCAGATTTATAAAACAGTTGATAAAATGATTGCGCGGCAATTATTTGGTCTCCCCAAAGATAAAAAAATTGTATTGTTTGGTGCCATGTCCAGTAAAACTGATATACGTAAAGGCTATCATTTATTAGACAAAGCATTATTGCATTTATCTACTAGAAATACCTCGGACTATGCGTTGGTGATTTTTGGTGCAGAAAAAAAAGAAATGGAACTGACTCATGGTTTCGATACTTATAATTTAGGTGTTTTACATGATGAACTGTCTCTGCGAGTCCTCTACTCTGCTGCAGATGTATATGTTGCACCTTCATTGCAAGATAATCTACCAAACACCTTGGTTGAGTCCTTTGCAGTAGGAACGCCATGTGTTGCATTTAACATCGGCGGAATGCCGGATTTAATTTCCCAAGATGAGATGGGAGAGTTAGTTAAAAGTATTGATGGAGAAGAATTAGCATTATCTATTGAGCGAGTCTTACATAAAAAAAACGATCACGACTTTATTTGTCAAATTTCGAAAAGCAATCGTTCTGGTGAAAACATTGTGAATCAATATAAATCGGTATATGACCATGTTTAATAGAGTTTTTTACATGGTATTGATTTTCTCTCCGTTAGTATACTTAACTGGAGGTGTAGAGCATGTTACGCCTTTGTCAATTGCCAACTATTTGAAACTTCCATCTTTATCAGCATTAAATTATCTCTTTTATTTTGTCGTAGTTGGTTTTTTATATATTTCATCTCTGCGCAAAGCGAACCTACTTTTACCATTGCACATAATGGTTGTTGTTTTGTTTTTGATTTTGTTTCGAGAAACATCAGTCACAGGTGTTCTTTTTTCTTTTGTTTCACAGCTTTTAATTATTTCACCAATTATCATCGCTATAGGATGCAAAATTAATTTCAGGCAAAAAGACATTCTAAAAATAACCAATATATATATTTTATATTTAATTGCCTGTGTTATTTTGCATTATGTTTTTGTATCGTATTACTTGATGGTTGGTGTGTCCTTACCCAATGAGAGAGCTGTGGGTATTTTTAAGAATCCTAACCACCTTGCAGTATTTGCAATTTTAACATTAATATTTTTTTATCAGTTATCTCTTAGTGGGTTTTACAGTAAAAATAAAGTATTAATGGTTGAGTTCCTTATTGCATTTGTTATCTATATTTCAGGTAGCCGCTCCGCACAATTATTTTTTTTGGTTCTTGTGCTAATCCATTCATTTATCTTTAACCGCAAGTTCTTTTTACTGTATTTATTATCGGCTATGTTTGCTTGTGTGTTTATTTTAACTTCTGACGTTGGGTTAGAAAAACTCGAAAGTTTACTTACTAAAAGAGAGACGAAAGATATAGCTGAAGCAGGAAATATGCGTATAACTATACTTTTGCAAATGTTACATGATTTTAGTTTATCTGAAATGCTTACAGGCAGAGGTAGCGGGCAGGGAAGTGCTATATACATTTCTAACCAACTAGTAAATAATGAAAAAGTCATTTGGCTAGACAGTAACGTAAATACTTTGACTTATACATATGGCCCTGTGTTCACTGTATTTGTATTTCTAATACTATTGCTCAGACTAATTCAAAGTATTCAGTCAAACATTACGAGTGCTTATCCTCTATTATTTATTATATACTTTATGTGGTTCATAAATATCGGTGAGTTTTTCCCAATCATCTTTATGTTACTAATCCCTGTTAAAGTATTTAAGAGACATGAGATTCATGATTTCAATCATCACAGTAAATTACAACTGCAGAGAAGATCTTAACAAGACCTTAACATCAATAGCCGATCAAATAGACAATGGACACACAGAGGTTATTGTAGTTGATGGCGGGTCTACTGATGGTTCTTGCGAAGTCGTTAATAACAGCTTTAGTCATTTAGTCACAACCTTTATTTCTGAAAAAGACGAAGGTATTTATGATGCAATGAATAAGGGTATAAAATTAGCGAGTTATAAATGGATATATTTTCTGAATGCAGGTGACTGCTTTGCATCAAATGATACGCTTAATCGTATTAAAGATTTTCTTAGTAAACATAATGACCGTAACTTTGTTTATGCCCCGTATATGAGTGATGGAAAGATTGAGCATTCTCAGTCTCTTTCATTAGCTTATCTGACTGGGCACATGATTAATCATCAAAGCATACTCTTTAGCAAGGAGCTATTTGCCGATGAGATATATGACATCAGTTATCGCTATTGTGCTGATTATGCACATTTGTTAAACATTTATAATAATCTCAATGCAATTAAAGCAGATTTTGTTGTCGCAAACTATGATTCCACAGGTGTAAGTTCATTAGAAGTTAATAAATTAAAAATGTGGAAAGAAAGAATTAAAGCAATATTTAATTCCAGGCTTACATTTAAACAAAAAGCAGTTCTTTTAAGAAGAGCGGCAATAGCATATCCATACCATCTATTGAAATCGTTGGTGTCCCGAAATGAGCTTAAATCACAGTAAGGGTCGCCTCGCAGTAGGTTTTTGTGCGCTGTATGACGACTGGGTTAAATATCAAGAGCAAATAATAAAATCTTTTAATAATCTAAAAGAACATTGGCAGGGAGAATGTTTTTTCTTTTTAGCTATACAAGGTTATGGCGAACATAATATTGATGTTTTTGATGATGACGCAAACATTCATGTTTATTATTTGTCCATTTTAGGTATTTCCAATGCCAGAAATAAATGCATTGAAGAAGCTAATAAATTAGAATGCAAATGGATCATATTTCATGATGCAACCATTTTTTGGCCGCATGAAGCTGTGAAATTTATTTTTGAACACAAGCTGTCTTTAGTGCCACCTAAAATAAAGCTTCAGTTTAGTGACAGTATTACAGAGCAACCTCAGTTGTTTGATTATACGAAGAGAAAAATAAATCCTATTTATGATACTTATGTTGGTTCTATTTTGTATAGTATTGAAGATATCGGTACATTGAGATTCAACGAAAACCATGGGCCAGGAGAGAATACAACCTATAAAAGCGGAGAAGATGTGCTATTTGCGTTTGATTACTTTACATTGAAGAAAAACTTCGAAGTGTTAGAGTCTGATCATTTAGTCATTTATCATCCTCCCCGACCAACGAATTTCGAAAAACATAGATTATATGCTAGAGGGCAAGGACGTGTTTTTAGACTACTGCTCAGTAAATACTTTTCTTTTCAATTGGCAGTAGATACTGTTCTTTTTTTCGGCAATGCCGTAATAAGATGCATGTTATTTAAGAAAAATTCTTTCTCGATTTTAAGAGATAGATTAGCTGGATTCTTTGATGAGGTATAAAATGAAAAAAGCATTAATCACGGGTGTTACTGGTCAAGATGGTTCTTATTTGGCCGAGTTCCTCCTCGATAAAGGATACGAGGTTCATGGGATTAAGCGCCGTGCATCGTCGTTCAATACTGAACGTGTTGATCACATATACCAAGATCGCCATAACGAGAATCCTAATTTTTTCCTTCACTATGGTGACCTGACTGATACATCAAACTTGGTTCGCCTGATTAAGGAAATCAAGCCAGACGAAGTCTATAACCTTGGCGCGCAATCTCACGTTGCCGTGTCATTCGAATCTCCTGAGTATACCGCTGATGTAGATGCAATGGGGACTTTACGTCTCCTGGAAGCAATTCGTATTTGTGGACTTGAGAAAAAAACGCGTTTCTATCAGGCCTCAACTTCTGAATTATATGGCTTAGTTCAGGAAATCCCTCAGCGTGAAACCACGCCGTTTTACCCTCGCTCACCTTATGCTGTGGCAAAATTATACGCTTATTGGATCACAGTGAACTATCGTGAATCCTATGGCATGTATGCATGTAATGGTATTTTATTTAACCATGAATCACCTCGTCGTGGTGAAACCTTTGTAACTCGTAAAATTACTCGGGCGATGGCAAACATTTCCCAGGGTATCGAAAAGTGTCTTTATCTTGGCAATATGGACTCTCTGCGCGACTGGGGACATGCAAAAGATTATGTCCGTATGCAATGGATGATGCTTCAGCAAGAACAACCCGAAGATTTTGTCATTGCGACTGGAAAGCAGATCTCTGTTCGTGAATTTGTGCGTATGTCTGCGAAAGAAGCAGGGATCGAAATTGAATTCTCGGGCGAAGGTGTCGAAGAAATTGGAACTGTGGCAAACAAAACAAACGACTGTGCCATTGGTGTTAATGTCGGTGATGTAATTGTCCGTGTCGATCCACGCTATTTCCGCCCGGCTGAAGTCGAAACTCTTTTAGGTGACCCTGCAAAAGCTAAACAAGTTTTGGGCTGGGTTCCGGAAATCACGGTAGAAGAAATGTGTGCCGAAATGGTCGCGAGCGATCTTCAGAAAGCGAAGCAGCATGTACTTCTTAAAAGCCATGGATATGACGTTGCAGTATCACTGGAACGCTAATGTTATGACTAAAAAAAGAATTTTTGTAGCTGGCCATCGTGGGATGGTCGGCTCCGCGATTTGTCGATTATTGGCAAACAGAGATAATGTTGAGCTCGTTCTTCGCACACATGCAGAACTTGATCTGACTTCTCAACATGCAGTGCAGGATTTTTTCGCGACTGAGCAGATTGATCAAGTCTATCTTGCCGCTGCAAAAGTGGGTGGGATTCATGCTAATAACACGTACCCGGCAGAGTTCATTTATCAAAATTTGATGATTGAAAGTAACATTATTCATTCCGCTCATGTTTCTGGTGTGCAGAATCTGCTGTTCCTTGGATCAAGTTGTATCTATCCAAAGCATGCTTCTCAACCGATGGAAGAATCTGCGTTGCTGACGGGCATTCTGGAAGCAACGAATGAACCCTACGCCATAGCCAAAATTGCCGGAATTAAACTGTGCGAGTCATACAACCGACAATATGGTCGTGACTATCGCAGCGTGATGCCAACCAACCTCTATGGTATGAACGATAATTTCCATCCGCAAAATTCACATGTGATTCCCGCTTTGATGCGACGTTTCCACGAGGCTAAAGAAGCGGGAGCTCCAGAAGTGGTGGTTTGGGGTACTGGTACTCCAATGAGAGAGTTCTTGTACGTTGATGATATGGCCGCTGCATCCGTACATGTCATGGAACTCGATCAAGCCCTATATAATGAGAATACTCAGCCAATGCTTTCACATATTAATGTTGGCACTGGCGTTGACTGCTCCATTCGCGAAATGGCTGAAACAATGGCTTCGGTCACTGGCTACCAGGGCAAAATTATTTTTGATGCAACTAAACCTGATGGTACTCCACGTAAATTGATGGATGTCAGTCGGCTTAAAAAACTTGGATGGCAGTATCATTATAATTTACACGATGGATTAGAATTAACTTATAAATGGTACCTTGCCAATATTGATTCCTTCCGAGGTTGATTATGCACAGGAGATTAGAATCGTCGTTATTTAAGACCATCGTTGCAAATACGCCGCTAATCTCGATAGATCTCATCGTATTAGACAAAGAAGGTAGGGCGTTGTTAGGTCAACGCCAAAACCGGCCAGCGCAACATTTTTGGTTTGTACCGGGTGGTCGAATCTTCAAGGATGAATCTTTCGAGAATGCATTCAAACGTATCTCCATAGAAGAATTAGGCGTTGAAGCTGAACTGATTGATGCAAAATTCTGTGGCGTATATGAACATTTCTACGACGACAATTTTTCAGGTGATAAGTTTTCAACTCACTATGTAGTCCATGGGTATACGCTGGTACTTGATCCAGAACTCCTGGAGCTGCCTCGAATTCAACATAGTGCTTATCAATGGTTCGACGTTGAATCATTACTGAGCGAGCCTATGGTACATCAGTTTACCAAAAACTATTTTTTATCAAGGTAATAAACATGTTACTCCCCGTCGTCATGGCCGGTGGCTCTGGAACCAGACTTTGGCCTCTTTCGCGTACGCTTTATCCAAAACAGTTCCTGTCGTTAAATAGTCGGTTAACCATGCTTCAGGAAACGTTGCGACGTCTGGAACAGCTTGAACATAGTCCAGCACTTGTCATTTGCAATGAAGCTCATCGTTTTATTGTCGCAGAACAAATGCGTAAAGAGGGATTAAAGCACAGCGGGATTTTGCTTGAACCAGTTGGGCGCAATACGGCGCCGGCTGTTGCATTGGCAGCGTTGAAAGCGATGATGTCAGGTGAGGATCCTATTCTTTTGGTTCTGGCTGCGGACCATGAGATCCAGGATGAAGATCGTTTCACGCAGGCTGTCAGAGAAGCCTGTGTGTTCGCTGAAGAAGGAAAACTGGTCACGTTTGGTATCGTTCCTTCTGCCCCTGAAACTGGTTACGGTTATATCAAAGCAGGCGAAGAGTTAACCGGTAATGGATACAAGGTGGAGGCATTCATTGAAAAGCCTGAATTATCCGTTGCCACGCAGTATATCCAGGACGGCGGATATTTATGGAATAGCGGAATGTTCATGTTTAAGGCTTCGGCTTTTCTGGATGAACTAAGACGGTATCGACCTGATATTCTTTCTACGTGCGAGCAATCTTTATCTCAGTCGACACATGATCTGGATTTTATTCGTTTAAATAGCGAAATATTTGAAACATGCCCTGATGATTCTATTGATTATGCCGTGATGGAAAAAACAGCAAAAGCTGTTGTCGTTCCATTAGATGCTAAATGGAGTGACGTCGGATCATGGTCCGCACTCTGGGAAATAAGCCCAAAAGATGAACAAGGCAACGCAACTCGCGGCGATGTCCTTTTAGAAGATGCATCGGACAGCTATATTTACTCACAGCATCGCCTAATAGGCGCCGTTGGTGTTAAAGATCTTGTTGTAGTTGAAACTAAAGATGCCGTTCTTGTTGCACATAAAGACCATGTGCAGAAAGTTAAAAATATTGTTTCACAATTAAAAAAGAGCAACAGGTCGGAATATTTGCAGCATCGTGAAATCTTCCGCCCTTGGGGAAGTCATGACACCATCGCGGAAGGGCAGCGGTACCAGGTTAAACATGTCATTGTTTTACCTGGCCAGGTAACAGCAAAACAAATCCATTATCATCGTACGGAACATTGGGTCGTTGTCTCGGGTACAGCTAAGGTTCAACTGGAAGATAAAACATATTTAGTTTCGGAAAATGAATCTACGTATATACCTGTTGGAGTTCCTCATGCCATCGAAAATCCAGGAAAGATTCCACTTGAGATAATTGAAGTTAGATCTGGTGTATATCTCGAAGAAGATGATGTGGTTAGGGTTTCGTCTTCCGGAGTAGGTTATTAATGCGAATTTCAATTATTACTGCAACATATAACAGTGAGAAGACGCTTCATGACACGCTTCTCTCCCTTGAAAACCAAACCTATCCAGATATAGAATATATTATTATTGATGGTGCATCAAAAGATAATACACTTTTGGTTGTTCAAAATAATTGTACCCGCGTTTCCAAAATAGTATGTGAACCTGATAAGGGTATTTACGACGCCTTGAATAAGGGCATTAACGCGGCGACTGGTGATGTAGTTGGTTTTTTACACTCTGATGACATGCTGGCTTATGACAACGCAATCGCCGATATCGTAGATACTTTCAAGGAGAAAGGTTGCGATGCCGTTTATGGTGATTTAGAGTATGTTTCACAAACTGATACCGCTAAGCGCGTGAGGCTTTGGAAAAGTGGTGCATTTAGTAGAACAAAAATGCAATTAGGCTGGATGCCTCCACATCCATCTTTTTATATGAAGCGCTCCCGTTACCTTGAATTAGGTCAATTTTCACTGAACTATAATATTTCAGCTGATTATGACTCCTTGTTACGCTATATTTTAAAAAATAAAGTTGCTGTGGCATATTTACCTAAAGTCTTGGTCAAAATGCGTGTAGGTGGAATTAGTAATCGCTCATTTTCTTCCATGGTCAGTAAATCGCTGGAAGATATACGTGTTATGAAGAGTAACGGTATAATTTGGCCTCTGGCGCTAGCCTATAAAAACCTGTCAAAACTCCCACAATTTATTAAGAAATAAGACTATGTTGACAGCAAATAAAGTTATTAGTGAAAGTAAGATCGCGTTTGGAACAAGTGGTGCTCGTGGTTTAGTCGTTGATTTTTTACCTGACGTCTGCGCTGCGTTCTCTCATGCGTTTTTGGATGTTATCAGAAAAAATTTCGAATTCGATACCGTTGCTCTGGCTATAGATAATAGACCAAGTAGTTATGCTATTGCACAAGCATGCGCTTTTGCAATTGAGCAGCAAGGATTACAAGTCGAATACCATGGTGTTATACCTACACCTGCCTTAGCCTATTATTCTATGCAAAAACAGATCCCCTGCATTATGGTAACGGGTAGCCACATCCCTTTTGATCGAAACGGCTTAAAGTTCTATCGTCCGGATGGTGAGATATCAAAAAGCGATGAATTATCGATCATTAACAATGAGTTTCAATTTTCCCCTTGTCAAGAATTACCTGCCTTAGTGTTCAATCCAGAGGGCGCAAACGCTTATCTGACACGATATACCGATTTATTTTCTGCAGATATATTAAGCGGTAAAAAAATAGGTATTTACGAGCACTCGAGTGCTGGCCGTGATCTATATGCACCTTTGTTTAAAGCATTAGGTGCAGATGTTATTTCACTGGGCCGAAGTGATGAATTTGTGCCAATTGACACTGAAGCCGTTAGTCCTGAGGATCGTTTATTAGCTCAGGGATGGTCACGTGAGTACAATCTTGACGCAATTTTCTCAACGGATGGCGATGGAGATCGTCCTCTCGTTGCAGATGAAAAAGGGAACTGGCTGCGTGGCGACATTCTTGGGCTGTTAACCTCTATAGCATTAGATATCGAGGCACTCGCTATACCAGTCAGTTGCAATACAGCGATCGAGTTATCTGAATGTTTTAAATCGGTTACTCGCACTAAAATTGGCTCCCCTTATGTGATTGCTGCGTTCGACGAGCTTAAGCTCTCTCACCCCAGCGTTGCGGGTTTTGAGGCGAATGGCGGATATCTTCTCGCCAGTGATTTGACCATAAATGGCAAAAAACTGTCGGCATTACCAACACGTGATGCTGTTCTCCCGGCATTAATGCTATTGGTTGCGGCTAACACGGGGGATATTTCTACTCTTGTTGCAAATCTGCCGCAGCGCTTTACCTGGTCGGATCGTTTAAAAGACTTCCCGTCCGACAGAAGCCAAAGCATTATCGAATCTGCACTACTTTCCCCGGAAAAGTTCATCAAGCTGCTTGAGTTAACGCCGAGATCATGTATCAGCATCGATCAGACTGATGGTATTCGTTTTAATCTTGATAACGGTGATGTTTTCCATCTACGTCCATCGGGTAACGCGCCGGAACTACGTTGCTATACCGAAGCTGCAGATGAATATCACGCCAAACAGTATGTTGAAAAGATTTTGAGTCAAATATCCACTATCAAATGAAGTCAATAATTGAATCCTGTAGAGGTTGTTGATTAATTAAACACTGCTTTTGGATAATGGCATCTTAGACTACACAGCTCTATGCGTCCTGAGTTAACATCAGACATACATTCAAGCCGCGCATAAGTCGCGGTGACCACACCTGACAGGAGTATGTAATGTCCAAGCAACAGATCGGCGTTGTCGGTATGGCAGTGATGGGGCGCAACCTGGCGCTCAACATCGAAAGCCGCGGTTATACCGTCTCCGTTTTCAACCGCTCCCGCGATAAAACCGAAGAAGTCATCGCTGAAAATCCTGGCAAGAAGCTTGTTCCTTTTTACACGGTCCAGGAATTTGTTGAATCCCTGGAAACCCCACGTCGTATCCTGTTAATGGTTAAGGCGGGCGCGGGCACAGATGCGGCAATCGACTCCTTGAAACCATACCTGGATAAAGGCGACATCATTATTGATGGCGGCAATACCTTCTTCCACGACACTATCCGTCGTAATCGCGAACTGTCTGCTGAAGGCTTCAACTTCATCGGTACGGGTGTGTCCGGTGGCGAAGAGGGCGCTCTGAAGGGCCCATCCATCATGCCTGGCGGTCAGAAAGAAGCGTATGAATTAGTTGCGCCAATCCTGACGAAAATCGCTGCTGTCGCGGAAGATGGCGAACCGTGCGTGACCTACATTGGTCCAGACGGTGCAGGCCATTACGTTAAAATGGTCCATAACGGCATTGAATACGGCGACATGCAGCTGATTGCAGAAGCCTATGCTCTGTTGAAAGGCGGCCTGAATCTTTCTAACGAAGAGTTGGCGCAGACTTTCACTGAGTGGAACAATGGCGAGCTAAGCAGCTACCTGATCGATATCACCAAAGACATCTTCACTAAGAAAGACGAAGACGGAATCTATCTGGTTGATGTTATCCTGGATGAAGCTGCTAACAAAGGTACCGGTAAATGGACCAGCCAGAGCTCTCTGGATCTCGGTGAGCCACTGTCTCTGATTACTGAATCCGTGTTCGCACGCTATATCTCTTCCTTGAAAGAGCAGCGTGTCGCAGCATCTAAAGTGCTGTCTGGCCCGCAGGCTAAGCCTGCTGGTGATAAAGCTGAATTCATCGAGAAAGTCCGTCGCGCATTGTATTTGGGCAAATTGGTTTCTTATGCTCAGGGCTTCTCACAATTACGTGCCGCTTCCGATGAGAACAACTGGGATCTGAATTACGGTGAGATCGCGAAGATCTTCCGTGCGGGCTGCATCATTCGTGCCCAGTTCCTGCAGAAGATCACCGATGCTTATGCGGAAAATGCGAATATTGCCAACTTGTTGCTGGCTCCGTACTTCAAAAAGATCGCGGATGACTATCAGCAAGCACTGCGTGATGTTGTTGCTTACGCGATCCAGAACGGCATTCCTGTTCCGACCTTCTCTGCCGCTGTAGCCTATTACGATAGCTACCGTTCAGCCGTGCTGCCAGCTAACTTGATTCAGGCGCAGCGTGACTACTTCGGTGCGCACACATACAAACGCACTGATAAAGAAGGTGTGTTCCACACCGAATGGCTGGATTAATTTCGTTTTATTAGCACCCTTCCAAGCCCGGTAGCATATATCGGGCTTTTTTTTATCATTGCCAATGATAAACATCTACTTTTACCAACGGAATATATTGCGTGAAAATACTTGTTACAGGCGGCGCAGGTTTTATCGGCTCAGCGGTTATTCGCCATATTATTAAAAATACTTCGGATAGCGTAATGAATGTCGATAAACTGACTTACGCGGGCAATCTTGAATCCTTGCAGGCTATAAGTAATAGCGAACGCTATGCTTTTGAGCATGCAGATATTTGTGATCAAGCAGCAATGGAGCGTATTTTTTCACTTTATAAACCTGATGCTGTCATGCATTTGGCGGCAGAAAGCCATGTGGACCGTTCGATTTCTGGGCCAGCGGCTTTTATTGAGACAAATATCGTCGGGACTTATACGCTTTTAGAAGCTGCCCGTGAATACTGGTCATCTTTAGATGAAAGCGTACGAGCTGCATTCCGTTTTCACCACATTTCAACTGATGAAGTCTATGGTGACTTACCTCATCCTGATGAGCATCCAGAATTATCTTCACTCCCCCTTTTTACCGAAAAAACGGCATATGCGCCTAGCAGTCCCTATTCAGCCTCTAAAGCATCCAGTGACCACCTGGTGAGGGCATGGCGCCGGACCTATGGCTTGCCCACTATTATTACTAATTGTTCGAATAATTATGGCCCTTATCATTTTCCTGAAAAACTTATTCCATTGGTAATTTTAAATGCCCTCGAAGGTAAATCATTACCAATCTATGGAAAGGGAAATCAAATTAGGGACTGGCTTTACGTGGAAGATCACGCCCGCGCTTTGCATCTCGTTGTCACAAAAGGCCAGCCGGGTGAGAATTATAATATTGGTGGTTACAACGAGAAGCAAAATTTAGATGTTGTCTCCACTATTTGCGAGCTGCTCGATGAAATTGTTCCGAAGAACACGTCGTATAGTGAACAAATCATTTATGTCGCTGACCGTCCAGGACATGATCTTCGCTATGCAATTGATGCGTCAAAAATAAGTGCTGAGCTGGGCTGGAAACCGCAAGAAACCTTTGAAAGTGGGATTCGTAAAACAGTTGAATGGTATCTGAATAACCAAGAGTGGGTTGCCAATATAAAAAGTGGTAGCTATCAAAACTGGATTCAACAGAATTACGGGGAGCGTAAATAATGAGCACACGTAAAGGTATTATTCTGGCTGGGGGCTCGGGTACACGTCTGTACCCTGTTACAATGGCCGTTAGTAAACAACTGTTGCCAATTTACGATAAACCCATGATTTATTACCCACTCTCTACGCTGATGCTGGCGGGGATTAGGGATATACTGATCATCAGTACACCGCAAGATACTGCGCGTTTTGAACAACTCTTGGGCGATGGCAGTCAGTGGGGTTTGCGCCTCCAGTACAAAATACAACCTAGTCCTGACGGTCTGGCGCAAGCTTTTATACTGGGTGAAGAATTTATCGGAAACGATAACTGCGCATTAGTTTTGGGCGACAATATTTTTTATGGGCATGATTTACCACGACTTCTTGAGGGTGCTTCGGATCAAAAAGAAGGGGCGACGGTCTTTGCCTACCATGTAAGCGACCCGGAACGCTATGGTGTTGTTGAATTCGATAAAAACGGTTCGGCAATTGGTCTTGAGGAAAAGCCTAAGCAACCGAAAAGTAATTACGCCATAACCGGTCTTTATTTCTATGACAACGATGTTATTGAAATGGCAAAAAGCCTGAAGCCCTCCGATCGAGGTGAGTTAGAGATTACCGACATCAACCGTATCTATATGAATCAGGGGCGCCTTTCCGTGGCGATGATGAGGCGTGGCTATGCATGGCTAGATACGGGCACGCATCAAAGTATGATCGAGGCCAGTAATTTCATTGCAACGATTGAAGAACGCCAGGGGTTGAAAGTTTCTTGCCCCGAAGAAATTGCCTATCGCCGCGGTTTTATCGATGCGGAGCAGATCAGGAAGCTGGCTGAGCCGTTGAAAAAGACGGGCTACGGGCAGTATCTGTTGACAATGATCAAAGGCTACTAGACTGCCACCCTCAAAATGTATCGATCGCTGGTATCGAAACACACTAATAAAAGGTGGGGATTTATCTGATTTCGTTGTCCATTGAGCCTGGTCTGGAGTGGTTTTTTGTTTCGCCTCATCATGATTTGGCCTTTCAATATACCGTCTTAAGTTTTAATTTCCGAATTTCTTAAGAATAAATCACTATATCCATATCGAACCTAGGGGTGTGGCTTTCTTGACAACCCATGAGCAATAACGGTAAAAACCCAACAGTTATAAACAGTGGCAGTACCAGACTGCCTCCTGAAACTCATACTTGAAGAAGTTGAAAGAATGAAAATTACAATCTCCGGTACAGGCTATGTTGGTCTCTCAAACGGTATTTTGATCGCGCAGAACCATGAAGTGGTCGCGTTGGATATCGTGCAGGCTAAAGTGGATATGCTTAACCAGAAGATCTCTCCTATTGTTGACAAAGAGATCGAGGATTATCTGGCGAATAAACCGCTTAATTTCCGCGCTACGACCGATAAAGAAGACGCATACCGCGGCGCAGATTATGTGATTATCGCTACGCCAACTGATTACGATGCAAAGACAAACTATTTCAATACATCCAGCGTAGAAGCCGTCATCAACGATGTAACTGCGATTAACCCTAATGCCGTGATGATTATCAAATCGACCATTCCAGTGGGCTTTACCCAGTCCATCAAGGAAAAATTAGGCATTGATAACGTCATCTTCTCACCCGAGTTTCTACGCGAAGGCAAAGCGTTGTACGACAATCTGCATCCATCGCGCATTGTCATTGGTGAACGTTCTGAACGTGCCGAGCGTTTTGCAGCGCTATTGCAGGAAGGGGCTATTAAGAAAAACATTGATGTGCTCTTCACCGATGCGACAGAAGCCGAGGCGATAAAACTGTTCGCTAATACCTATCTGGCGATGCGCGTGGCGTACTTCAACGAGCTGGATAGCTATGCGGAAAGCCTGGGGCTAAACACCCGACAGATCATCGAAGGGGTCTGCCTGGATCCTCGCATAGGCAATCACTATAACAACCCTTCCTTCGGCTATGGCGGTTACTGCCTGCCAAAAGATACCAAACAGTTGCTGGCGAACTATCAGGCGGTGCCAAACAATCTGATTTCAGCGATTGTTGATGCTAACCGTACGCGTAAAGATTTTATCTCTGACTCTATTCTGGCGCGTCAGCCTAAAGTCGTTGGGGTTTATCGCCTGATTATGAAGAGTGGTTCGGATAACTTCCGCGCCTCTTCGATTCAAGGGATTATGAAGCGTATTAAGGCAAAAGGCGTTCAGGTCATTATTTATGAACCGGCGATGAAAGAAGATGAATTCTTCCACTCGCGCGTCATCCGTGATCTGGATGCCTTCAAAAAAGAAGCCGATGTCATTATTTCTAACCGTATGGCGGAGGAGTTAGCAGACGTCGCGGATAAAGTGTATACACGCGATCTTTTCGGAAGCGATTAAGTCATTTATTTAGCGTGTAAAAAAGCCCGGCATTGCCGGGCTTTTTGTTTTATTACACCTTGTAAAAATTACGGTACCAGTCCACGAAATTCTTCACACCGTCTTTGACGGTCGTTTGCGGCTTGAAGCCGATTACTTCAAACAGTGCTTTGGTGTCTGCGCTGGTTTCCAGAACATCACCTGGCTGGATAGGCATCATATTTTTCTGCGCTTCTTTGCCCAGCGCTTCTTCTAGTGCGGTAATGTAATCCATCAGTTCGACAGGGGAACTGTTGCCGATATTATAGACACGATACGGCGCAGAACTTGTGGCAGGCGATCCGGTTTCGACTGTCCATTGCGTATCGGCCTGCGGAATAACATCCTGCAAACGAATGATGGCTTCGGCAATATCATCAATGTAGGTGAAGTCGCGCTTCATCTTGCCGTAGTTATAGACATCGATACTGTTACCTTCGATCATCGCTTTTGTGAACTTGAACAGGGCCATATCCGGGCGACCCCATGGGCCATATACCGTGAAGAAGCGAAGCCCAGTCGTTGGCAAGTTATAAAGATGGGAATAAGTATGCGACATCAATTCGTTGGCTTTTTTGGTCGCTGCATACAGTGACACTGGGTGGTCCACTGAGTCATCGGTAGAGAAGGGCATCTTGCGATTAAGGCCATAAACCGAGCTGGAGGAGGCATAAAGCAGGTGCTGAACCTGATTATGTCGACACCCTTCAAGCACGTTCAGATGACCAATGAGGTTAGCATCTGCATAAGCGTGCGGATTCTCCAGTGAATAACGTACGCCAGCTTGCGCCGCCAGATGGATGACGCGGTCAAATTTCTCGTTGGCAAACAGTGCTGCCATTCCTTCACGATCGGCCAGATCAAGCTTATGGAAAGTGAAGTTCTCAGATGTCAGCAGATTCAATCGGGCTTCTTTCAGACTGACATCGTAGTAATCATTAAGATTATCAATCCCGACAACCTGATGACCTGCGTCCAGAAGGCGTCCGCTAACATGGAAGCCGATAAAGCCTGCTGCACCGGTGACCAGAAATTTCATATTCATCCTCTGTATTAACATATAACGCTATTCGTATAGCATAAACCGTTAAGCGTCATCATACCCCTAAGCTCTGAGTAAGCAAAACTTCGCCTGACAGGCGTTTTACTCATCGAATTCCTATAGATAAATTTCTTGCAAACGATACACTACACCGATAATTTTCTGCGCTTTTAACGTTGAAGGATTGTATGTCTCAGAACAACAATAATGTGGTCGCTACCCGCAATGACCCTGAGCAAATTGATTTAATTGATTTAATGCTGCAACTTTGGCGTGGCAAGTGGGTTATTTCTGCATTCATCGCAGTAGCTCTGGCTTTCGCGGCTATTTATCTTACGATGGCCAAAGAAAAATGGACGTCTACCGCCATTATTACGTTTCCTGATGCAGCTCAGATAGCCACATACAGTAACGCATTAAATATCCTTTATAGTAAATCCACCCCCAATGTTGTGGATATTCAGACCCGCGCTATTGGCCGCTTTAGCTCCTCCTTCTCGGCTTTGGCTCAGACGCTGGAAAACCAGCAATCGCCTGAGAAACTGACGATCGAGCCCGCCGTAAAAGGGCAGCCTTTTCCGTTTAACGTGACTTATACCGGACCAACGTCAGAAGCAGCACAAAAGCAATTAGCGCAATATATTCAGAAGGTTGACGAACAAACGGCGAAAGAGCTCGCTGTTGACCTTACTGATAATATGAAGTTGCAGTTGCAGACCTTACAGGATTCTTTGAGCAACCAGGAAAAAGTTGCCCAGGAGCAAAAAGATCTGCGAATTAAGCAGATCGCTGAAGCGCTGAAATTTGCTGAGGCCGCGAAAATCACCACACCACAGGTTCAGCAAACAGAGTACGTGAATCAGGACAGTATGTTCCTTTTGGGCAGTGAGGCATTGGGCTCGATGATTGAAAATGAATCTACCCGACCTTTGGTGTTTAATGACAATTACTATCAGACCAAACAGAATCTTTTGGATATCCAGAATCTTAATGTCGATCCGTCAACGATTCATGTTTACCGCTATGTCATGAAACCGGATCTCCCGTTACATAGGGACAGCCCGAAAAAGTCTATTACATTAATACTGGCCGTTTTGCTGGGCGGCATTATCGGTGCTGGTGCGGTGCTGGGGCGTAATGCGTTACGCAACTACACGCCAAAACATTAAGTCAGTTTCTCTCGATAAAAAGAGAAAGGCATAAAAGAGAAGACCGGGTTTCCCCGGTCTTTTTTTATTTGTGTCGCTGGCGTAAATTCTCAATGACAGCCGTTAAATCCAGCTCCTGATCCTGCAACAGGACGAGCAGGTGATACATCAAATCAGAGGCTTCGTTTTTTAACTCTTCGCGGTCGTTGACCGTTGCCGCCAGTGCGGTCTCAACGCCTTCTTCGCCCACTTTCTGCGCAATACGTTTGGTGCCGCTGGCGTACAGTTTCGCGGTATATGAGCTGTCCGGATCGGCCGTTTTGCGCTCAGCCAGCAGTTGCTCAAGCTGATAGAGGAACAGCCACTGGTGGCTGGCATCGCCAAAGCAGCTGCTGGTCCCCAGATGACAGGTTGGGCCAACAGGTTTAGCCAACACCAGCAACGTATCGTTATCGCAATCGGGAGTCACACTGACTACGTTCAGGAAATTACCGGAGCTTTCACCCTTGGTCCAGAGACGCTGTTTAGTGCGCGAGAAAAAGGTCACTTTCTTGCTGTCGAGCGTTTGTGCTAATGCCTCCTGGTTCATGTAACCCAGCATCAGCACTTCGCCAGACACCGCATGTTGCACAACCACCGGCAATAATCCGTCAGTTTTTTCCCAGTCCAGTTGCGCCCGTTGTTGTTCAGTTAACATAACCTAATCTCCACGCCCTGGCCGGCCAGGTACGTTTTTAACTCACCAATATTGATAATCTGTTTGTGGAATACCGATGCGGCTAACGCGCCGTCGACATCCGCATCACGGAAGGCTTCGAGAAAATGTTCCATGGTTCCCGCGCCGCCGGAGGCGATCATTGGCACATGGCACACGGCCCGCACTCTCTTGAGCTGCTCCAGATCATAGCCGTTACGCACACCATCCTGGTTCATCATATTCAGGACGATTTCGCCCGCGCCGCGTTTTTGCACTTCCTGTACCCAATCCAGGGTTTCCCACTGCGTCACGCGAGTACGGCTTTCATCGCCCGTGTATTGGTTAACGTGGTACTTACCGGTGACGTCGTCATACCAGGTATCAATCCCCACGACGATACACTGCACGCCGAAGCGCTCCGCAAGACGTGTGATCAGTTCCGGGTCTGCCAGAGCAGGGGAGTTGATGGAAATCTTATCAGCCCCAAACGACAGGATTTTTGCCGCGTCGTCCGCAGACTTGATTCCACCAGCGACGCAGAAGGGAATATCAATCACTTCGGCAACGCGTGCAACCCAGCTTTTATCAACCACACGGCCATCGCTTGATGCGGTGATATCGTAAAACACCAGCTCATCTGCACCTTCTTCGGCATAACGTTTTGCCAGCGGCACGATATCGCCAATGATTTCGTGATTGCGAAACTGTACGCCTTTCACTACCTGACCGTCGCGCACGTCAAGACAGGGGATTATCCGTTTTGCCAGCATTGAATTGCCTCCGTCACAGTAAACTTTTCTTCCAGTAAGGCACGACCAACGATTACCCCACGTACGCCTGTTCCACGCAATGCAGCGATATCGGCTAAATCACCAATTCCACCCGATGACTGGAAAGCCACCTGCGGGTAACGCGCGCAGACCTCTTCGTACAATGAAACATTCGATCCCGCCAGCGTGCCGTCGCGGGAAATATCCGTGCACAGCACATGCTTCAGCCCAACGGGCAGATAGATTTCAACCAGTTCTTCCAACGTCACGCCGGAGTTTTCCTGCCAGCCGCTGACCGCGACCTGCTTGTTCCCCTGGTCGTCGATACGCACGTCGAGCGCAAGTACCAGCGCATCCGCGCCAAAACGACGGAACCAGCCTTTGACCATTTCAGGATCGTTGACCGCAGTAGATCCCACCACCACGCGTGCGACGCCGGCCTCAAGCAGTGCAGCAACATCCTCTTCAGTGCGCACGCCGCCGCCAACCTGCACGGGAACGTCAACACCTGAAACGAGCGACTTCAATAACGTAATCTGGCGTTTGGCCGGGTCTTTCGCGCCGGTCAGATCCACCAGATGTAAGACTTCTGCGCCCTGCGCCGCATAATCCTGCAAGCGTGGGAGCGGGTCGTTTCCGTAATCGCGCTGCTGGCCGTAATCCCCCTGATGCAGGCGAACCACCGTGCCGTCAATTAAATCCAGTGCGGGAATAATCATCACATCTCCAGGAAGTTTTTGAGCAACTGCGCCCCTGCGGCGCCGGAGCGCTCCGGGTGAAACTGCACGCCAAAGAAATTATCTTTGTTTACGGCGGCGGTAAAAGGCTCGCCATAATGGCATTGCGCAATGGTCCAGGTGTTCACCGGCATCGCGTAGCTATGGACGAAATAGAAATACGCGCCATCTTCGATACCCCGGAACAAACGGTCACCCGCTTTCGGGTAAACCCGGTTCCAGCCCATATGCGGGAGCGGCAGACCAAAGTCGGTCATCTTTGGTACGTCTTCTTCGATGATACCCAGCATATCCACGCCGTGACTCTCTTCACTGCGACGGCCAAGAAGCTGCATGCCCAGGCAAATCCCCAGCACGGGCTGGGTGCAGGCTTTGATCAGGTCCACTAATTCGCGTTCGTGGATCTGATCCATTGCCGCCTGAGCGGTGCCCACGCCCGGCAGGAAAAGTTTGTCCGCCCGTAACACCAGGTCAGGATCGCGGCTGACCACCGGCTCGTAGCCGTGACGCGCAATAGCCGATGTGACGGAATTCAGATTGGCGCAGCCCGTGTCCAGAATCACCACGTTCATCACAGCACTCCTTTAGAAGAAGGCAGCGTATCACCGTCCACACGAATGGCCTGACGCAGCGTACGACCGAAGACTTTGAACAAGCTTTCCACACGGTGGTGATCGTTCTTGCCTTTTGTTTTCAGGTGCAGCGTCACGCCCATGGTGTAGGAGAGGGAGCGGAAGAAGTGTTCAACCATTTCGGTGCTCAAATCGCCCACGCGCTGATAGGTAAAATCAGCTTTATATTCCAGGTGCGGGCGACCAGAAATGTCCAGCGCACAGCGTGCCAGACACTCATCCATCGGCAGGACAAAGCCGAAACGGTTGATGCCGCGCTTATCACCCAGCGCCAGTTTCAACGCTTCACCCAGAGCCAGACCGGTATCTTCAACGGTGTGGTGATCGTCGATATACAGATCGCCTTTCACATTGATCTCCATACGGAAACCACCGTGAGTGCAAATTTGATCCAGCATGTGGTCGAAGAAACCCACACCCGTGTGAATCTTGCTGCCGCCTTCGCGATCCAGCCAGACCTTAACGTCGATTTGCGTCTCTTTGGTGTTGCGCTCGACGTGTGAGTAACGGTCGCGTTTCGTCAGCTTTTCGCCAATCATCGCCCAGTTCAGTTCGGAGCGGTTAAAGCGCAGACCTTGAATGCCCATATTATCGGCCAGCTCAATATCCGTCGCGCGGTCGCCAATCACGTAACTGTTCGCACGATCCAGAGCATCTTCAGCCAGATAGCGTTCAACCAACTTCACTTTAGGTTTACGGCAATCGCAATTCTCCGCAGGTAGGTGCGGGCAAATCAGCACCTCATCAAACGTCACACCCTGAGAGGAGAGGATCTGCATCATCAGGTTGTGTGGCCCATCGAAATCTGCCTGCGGGAAACTGTCAGTGCCCAATCCGTCCTGATTAGTGATCATCACCAGCTTAAATCCGGCTTTCTGCAAATTAAGCAGAACTGGAATGACATCCGCCTCAAAAGCCAGTTTGTCGAAACGGTCGACCTGATAATCACTTGGCGGCTCGGAAATGATCGTGCCGTCACGATCGATAAAGAGGGTCTTCTGGCTCATTCTTGCTCCGCTTTAAGGGCGTCAATGACGCGCTGGCTCTCTTCCCGCGTGCCCACGGTGATGCGTAAACAGCCGCTCAGGGAAGGTTGTTTGTTTTGGTCTCGTAAGATAATGCCCTGATCCCACAAAGATTTAAATACAGCGCTGGACGCGGTAAAGCGCGCCAGGATGTAATTGGTTTCAGAATCGAACACCTGCTCAACGCAGGGGATATCTTTCAGGGCGTTCACCAGATATTGACGCTCCACGAGGATTTGCGCCACGCGTTCGCGCATGGCATTGATGCCTTGGGGCGTCAGTGCCTGCGCGGCAATATCCGCCACCGGCGTGGAAAGAGGATACGGCGCAATAACCTTCATCAGCAGGTCGATTACCTCTTTATTAGCAAGCGTAAAGCCGCAGCGTAAACCCGCCAGTGCGAAGGCTTTTGACAGGGTGCGTAGCACGACCAGATGCGGATACTCTTCCAGCCAGCCGCTCAGCGTGGCCTGTGGGCAAAATTCGATATAGGCTTCATCGGCGACAACCAACGCTTTGCCGCGGGTCATTTCCAGCAGGGTACGGACATCCTGAGGGTTGATGATCTGCCCGGTCGGGTTATTGGGGCTGCAAACAAAAACGACTTTCACGCCGTCGAGATTGTCGGCAATCGCAGGCAAATCAAGCTGCCAGTCGTCGAGTGACAGAACGTTGCGGCACGCTACGCCAAAGGTTTCCGCACTGACGCTGTACATGCCGTAAGTCGGTTGGCAATACAGCACAGCGTCTTTGCCCGGCTCGCAGAACGCGCGGATGAGCAGTTCAATCCCTTCGTCAGCACCACGACTCACCAACACCTGCTCAGGTTTGACGCCAGCGTACTGGGCATAATTTTCGATAACCGCTTTTGGCTGGCACTCTGGGTAGCGGTTCAGCGTCTGCTGTGAAAGGTCGAACGTTACCGCCGTTGGAAATTCATTGGCGTTGAGCCACACATCGCCGTTACCGCCCAGGCGGCGAGCAGATTGATAAGGCGTCAGTCTGCGAACGTTGTCACGGGCTAATTCTTCAATGCTCATGCTTGCTCCTTCAGGGCTGCAACACGCAGCGTCACGGCGTTTTTGTGGGCGGTGAGACGTTCAGCTGCCGCCAGCGTTTCAATGGTAGAGGCAAGCGCCGCAAACCCTTCTCGGGACAGCTCTTGCACGGTCATACGCTTCTGGAAATCAGCCAGCCCAAGGCTTGAACAGGTAGATGTGTAGCCGTAAGTCGGCAGCACATGGTTAGTGCCCGAGGCGTAATCCCCTGCGGACTCGGGCGACCAGTCGCCGAGAAACACAGAACCGGCGCTGGTGATGCCGTCTACCAGGTCGCGAGCGTTGCGGGTCTGAATAATAAGGTGTTCCGGACCGTACTGGTTCGAAATGGCAATACATTGCTCCAGATCTTTCGCCACGATCAGGCGGCTGGCCGACAATGCCTGGCGCGCCGTTTCGGCACGGGGCAGGTCAGCAAGCTGGCGTTCAACGGCCTCGCCGACGCGCGTGGCCATAGAGGCATCCGGCGTCAGTAAAATCACCTGAGAATCGGGGCCGTGTTCCGCCTGTGACAGCAAGTCGGAGGCGACGAAATCAGGCGTTGCGCCACTGTCGGCAATCACTAACACTTCCGACGGACCCGCGGGCATATCGATGGCTGCGCCGTCTAAACGCTGGCTGACCTGGCGTTTCGCTTCAGTGACGAACGCGTTACCCGGTCCAAAAATCTTATCGACTTTCGGCACTGACTCTGTGCCAAACGCCAGGGCGGAGATAGCCTGTGCACCACCGACTTTAAACACGTCTTTCACGCCGCACAGTTTGGCCGCATAAAGAATCTCATCAGCAATTGGCGGCGGCGAGCAGAGCACCACTTTTTGACAACCCGCGATCCGCGCAGGCGTAGCCAGCATCAGCACGGTGGAAAACAGCGGCGCTGAGCCGCCAGGGATATACAGCCCGACCGAGGCAATCGGGCGCGTGACCTGCTGGCAACGCACGCCGGGCAGCGTTTCGATATCGACGGTCTGCAGTTTTTGTGCGGTGTGGAAGGTGTCGATATTTTTCACCGCCACCGCCATGGCCTGCTTGATTTCATCGCCAAGGCGTTCACAGGCCGCGTCGATTTCCTGTTCGGTGACCTTAAGCGCACCGACCTCGGTTTTATCAAATTTTGCGCTGTATTCGCGCAGCGCGTCGTCGCCGCGGGCTTTAACGTTATCCATAATCTCTGCGACGGTGCGAGTAATACTTTCTGAGGCAGAAATGGCCGGGCGCATCAGCAGATCGCGCTGCTGCTCGTCATTACAGCTGTTCCAGTCGATGATTGTGTTAAAGCTCATGGCGGTCACTCCATCATCTTCTCAATTGGCAGCACCAGAATGGAGCTTGCACCCAGCGCTTTCAGTTTTTCCATGGTTTCCCAGAACAGGGTTTCGCTGCTCACCATATGCATTGCTACGCGCTGCTGATCGCCCGCCAGCGGCAGAATGGTTGGGCGTTCCGCACCTGGCAGCAGGGCAATCACTTCGTCCAGGCGCTCGGTCGGTGCATGCATCATGATGTATTTGGATTCGCGTGCCTGAATCACGCCCTGAATACGGGTCAGCAGGCGGTCAATCAGCTGTTGCTTGGCTTCCGGCATCTCGCCATCGCGCTGAATAAGACAGGCTTTTGAGCGGAACATCACTTCGACTTCACGCAGACCGTTAGCTTCGAGCGTCGCGCCGGTAGACACTAAATCGCAAATGGCGTCGGCCAGGCCTGCACGCGGGGCGACTTCAACAGAACCGTTCAACAGACAGGATTTAAACTGCACGCCTTTCTGATCGAGATAGCGTTTCAGCAGGTGAGGGTACGAGGTCGCAATACGTTTACCGTTCAGTCCAGCAGGGCCGTCCCAGGCTTCATCGGCAGGCGTCGCCAGCGACAGACGGCAACCGCCGAAATCCAGACGACGCAGAGTGAAATAACGCGGGTCTTCGCCCTGCGCGCGACGGGTTAGCAACTCTTCTTCCAGCACGTTTTCACCGATAATACCGAGGTCAACGACGCCGTCCATCACCAGACCCGGGATGTCGTCATCACGTACGCGCAGGATATCAATCGGCATATTTTCAGCCAGAGCGATGAGACGCTGAGTGTGCAGGTTGATTTTAATCCCGCAACGCGCCAGTAATTCGCGTGAATCGTCACTCAGGCGGCCTGATTTTTGAATAGCTATGCGTAAACGTGTGTTGTCTAACATTCTGTTGTCCTCGTTATCTTGTTTTAATCTGTCTGAATACGATCCAAAAAAAAGCCCCCAGAAGATGATCTTCCGGGGGCTCTCTCTTGCGTTCTCGCACCACTGGAAGATCTGAACGTCTTCCAGCACACATCGCCTGAAAGACTAGTCAGGATGATGGTGATGATGGTGGTTTTTAAATGGAACGCGTGTCATATAAATTCTCTTTGAATGCTTATGCATCTGATGTCATTTAACGTAAACCACATTCACTGTTCAACGCAAGGGCTTTTTTTAATCATTAATTCATTTCATATTGATGCTATGAATTGTCAGTTCCGCAGCGCTGGCGTAGCCTTAAGTCAGACGCGTGAATGCGAGGAGAAAACGTATGAAAAAGATCGGCATTGTCGGTTTAGGATGGCTGGGCATGCCGTTAGCGATGTCGTTAACGGCAAGAGGCTGGCAAGTGACCGGCAGTAAAACGACGCAGGATGGCGTCGAAGCGGCCCGGATGTCGGGAATCGACAGCGTTGAGCTTCGCCTTGAACCGGAACTGGTTTGTGACGCCGACGATCTGGATACGCTGATGAATGTCGATGCTCTGGTAATCACGCTTCCGGCTCGTCGCAGCGGCGATGGGGAAGGATTCTACCTCCGGGCGATGCAGGAAATTGTCGACAGCGCGCTGGCGCATCATATCCCGCGCATTATTTTCACCAGCTCGACGTCGGTCTATGGCGATGTCGAAGGTACCGTCAAGGAAAACACCGAACGTCAACCGGTCACGGCCAGCGGTCGCGTGCTGAAAGAGCTGGAAGACTGGTTGCATAATTTACCGGGTACGCAGGTGGATATTTTACGTCTCGCGGGGCTGGTTGGTCCGGAACGTCATCCGGGACGTTTTTTTGCCGGTAAAACGGCTCCAAACGGCCAGCATGGCGTCAATCTTGTCCATCTTGAAGACGTTATCGGCGCAATTACCTTGCTTTTACAGGCTCCGAAAGGCGGACACATCTATAATATATGTGCGCCATCTCATCCGGCGCGAAGTACGTTTTATCCCGTGATGGCCCGTCAGCTTGGGCTTGAGCCGCCGCAATTTCGCGACGCATCTGGGGAAGGGCAAGGCAAATTGATTGATGGCAATCGTATTTGTCGTGAACTGGGATTTGAATATCAATATCCCGATCCGCTGGTGATGCCAATGGAATAACGCCGCCAGCGGATTCGCTCGCACACCGCAAGGGGGCGAACATGAAACCGCTGCTGGATGTTCTGATTATCCTTGATGCGCTCGAAAAAGAGGGAAGCTTTGCCGCCGCGTCGGCAAAGCTCTTCAAAACGCCCTCGGCCCTCAGTTATACCGTCCATAAACTCGAAAGCGATCTCAATATCCAATTGCTCGATCGCTCGGGTCACCGCGCCCGCTTCACGCGAACCGGACAAATGTTGCTTGAGAAAGGGCGCGAAGTCCTTCACACCGTACGCGAGCTTGAAAAGCAGGCCGTGAAGCTGCACCAGGGCTGGGAAAATGAGCTGGTGATTGGGGTTGATGACACCTTTCCCTTCTCGTTACTCACGCCGTTAATTGAGGCTTTTTATCAGCGTCATAGCGTTACCCGACTTAAATTTATCAACGGCGTGCTGGGCGGTTCCTGGGAAGCGTTAACCCAGGGGCGGGCGGATATTATCGTCGGCGCGCTGCATGAGCCGCCGCAGTCGAGCGAATTTGGTTTTGCGCGTCTGGGCGTCCTTGAGCAAGTTTTCGTCGTGGCAACGCATCATCCATTAGCCGAGGAGCCTGAGCCCATCTCGCGTCGGGTGATCAAAGGCTGCAGGGCGATTGTTGTCGGGGACAGTTCGTTACCCGAATGCGCTGTTTCTTCGCAACTGCTCGACGATCAGGAGGCGATAACCGTATTTGATTTTAAAACCAAGCTGGAACTGCAAATCAGCGGGCTGGGTTGCGGATATTTGCCGCGTTATCTGGCACAGCGGTTTATTGAAACGGGCGCGCTGGTTGAGAAACAAGTCATGGCGCAAAATCACAGCGAATCGGTCTGGGTAGGCTGGAATGAGCAAACCGCAGGCCTCGCCAGCGCGTGGTGGCGGGATGAGATTTTAGCAAATAGTGCTATCGCTGCCGTTTACACTTCGCCCGAGGGCGGGATATCAAGTGCTTAGTGAAAAGAAAAGTCCAATCGGCATATGAATCTATTGCCTTTTATCCCAAAGATGGGGCAAAATGCGCCGCTGCAAAAAATTAGAATAATCGACGATATAAAAGGCGTCGGTTATTTTTTTTTGCATGTATCAAAACGCCATTTAAAACCAAGAGGCCGGGCTTCGTACCGGATAGATACTTACAAAAACCGACAGTTGTTGTCGCTGAGGAATTCAGAAAATGGGGCAATCATTTGCTTACGCGCTGGCTCTCACCGTAATGGGGAATAACCATGTCGCTTAACGCTACTCCACAAACCTCTCGCGTGGAATTACGTAAGACACTTACGTTGATTCCGGTTGTCATGATGGGCCTTGCCTATATGCAGCCGATGACGCTGTTCGATACGTTTGGTATCGTTTCAGGCCTCACAGACGGTCACGTTGCAACGGCATATGCCTTTGCGCTGGTCGCTATTCTCTTTACGGCGTTGAGCTACGGTAAACTGGTTCGCCGTTTCCCGTCCGCTGGCTCTGCGTACACCTATGCTCAGAAATCCATTAGCCCGGCTGTTGGCTTTATGGTGGGCTGGTCATCTCTGCTGGACTATCTGTTCATGCCGATGATCAACATTCTGCTGGCAAAAATTTACTTCGAAGCGCTGGTGCCTTCTGTGCCATCGTGGCTCTTTGTTGTCGCGCTGGTGGCCTTTATGACCATCTCAAACCTGCGCAGCATTAAGACCGTCGCCAACTTCAATACGCTGATCGTTATCCTGCAGATGGGTATCGTGGCGGTTATCGTCGGTCTGATTGTCTACGGTGTCGCGCACGGTGAAGGTGCCGGTACGCTGACCAGCACCCGTCCGTTCTGGTCTGAAGGTGCGCACGTTGTGCCAATGATTACCGGTGCAACCATCCTGTGCTTCTCGTTCCTGGGCTTTGACGGTATCTCTTCTCTGTCTGAAGAGACCAAAGACGCTGAGCGCGTGATTCCTCGTGCAATCCTTCTGACCGCGCTTTTGGGTGGCATGGTCTTCATCGGCGCGTCTTACTTCCTGCAGCTGTACTTCCCGGATATCTCTCGCTTTAAAGATCCGGATGCATCACAGCCAGAAATTATGCTCTACGTTGCCGGTAAAACCTTCCAGTGGGGCGTGCTGATCTTCTCAAGCGTCACCGTGCTGGCATCCGGTATGGCTGCCCACGCAGGCGTTTCGCGTCTGATGTACGTGATGGGTCGTGACGGTGTGTTCCCGACGCGCTTCTTCGGTTATATTCATCCGAAATGGCGTACCCCAGCGTGGAACGTGCTGCTGGTCGGTGCGATCGCGTTGTTGGCGATTAAATTCGACCTGGTAACAGCAACGGCGCTGATTAACTTCGGTGCGCTGGTGGCGTTCACCTTTGTTAACCTCTCCGTGATCTCGCAGTTCTGGATCCGTGAGAAGCGCAACAAAACGCTGAAAGACCACTTTAACTACCTGGT
>Ga0308165_1001110_pt1 | contig 40234 bp, 29 predicted proteins | sample PhyWR2_FD_201032 | JGI IMG/M metagenome (GOLD analysis project Ga0308165, IMG submission 201032) | Phyllosphere microbial communities from UC Gill Tract Community Farm, Albany, California, United States - DLSLW.R2 | ecosystem: Host-associated > Plants > Phyllosphere > Unclassified | place: USA...
TCGAACATGCCGGCAAAACCGTCAAGCTCGTTGGTCAGTATGTCTGTGAGAAAACGGTTCACACTAAAAACAATAAGAGAATGTGGTTTGGGACTTTTATAGATGCTAAAGGAAATTTCTTTGATACTGTTCATTTTCCCAATTCTACAGCTACATATCCATTCCGAGGTCATGGTTGTTACCTCATTTCAGGAACTGTTTTGCTCGATTTCGGATCTCCAAGCATTGAGGTTAAACAGTTTGCCAAACTTCCTATCGCAGAGAATCCGGTGATGGGCTAATCTGCAAATACACCTTATAATCCGTTATTAAAGACATTTGATGAGGAAACTAGTTGAAACATTGATTGAATTAAAGCTATTAATCTTAAAAATCTGTATCCTGAAAAGAGAAAAAAACGAGCAGCCCATTTCTGAATCTAATGGACTAAAAGGAAATAACGCTCTAGAAAATCCAGATGATTGGACTACCGGAAACGAGCCTATGTAAGGTGTACAAAGTTCTTATCTAAAAACACTTTCAAGTGAAGAGGGGGTGGCCGCAGTGTGATGATGGTGACCGATAATCAAATTTTACCAGATATTTCAAAGACTTGAACAACCTTTCTTACAGAGTTTTAGTAACTGGAGTAATTTAATTTTATGCGTGGTCTTTAATATATTTTGCAATCGCAGTCCGCGAGGTATTGCCGGATTTTTCAGCTAGTTCCTCATATCTAGTTACAATTGTACCAGCCTGTTTAGCAGCATGCTGTACTTCACTTGGATCGTTCAAGTCAACCTTGGAATCATCACGACCATCTTGTTTTGCTTTATCGTCCACATCTACACAGCATAGAAGATTTGGTTTTTCGTCCCAACAATTGCCTCCTTAGGATTATTGCTGCTGACAATTATTATGAGAGATAAGCCGTTATGGCTTCTAAAAGTTCTTCACTAACCTGATCAACCTTGTTCCGGTCAAGACTGAACTGTGCGGAATTGAATTTTTCGATAAATGTCCCTTGGGTGCGGTTGAACTTGAGATAACCTTGTTCAAAAAAGCGCTCCTCAACAGCAGGAGACGAGTCTCTCGAACGTAACCAGAGTTTGATCATCGCTCCAGATTTCTTCTCCAGATAAAGCCACTCAAAACGCTCACCTTCACCCTTTGATATCAGCTCACTTAATAGTTTTATTTCTACAATTGTATGGGTGTTACTATCGAAAAGTCGTTTGATGAGGTACAGAGATGACATGCAGCAACAATAATAATTCAACCCTGTTCAGCAATTATTCACGGGCAAAATAAATTAAGTTTTAAGCTAAAAGAACTACTGATTTAATTTATGTCCAGGGAAATAGTGATCTTTTGCCGTTTTACCAGATATTTATCATTGGGGGCCTACCTCTAAATGTATATATGCTCTCAATCGTAAGATAATGCAGGTCATCAAATGACTATATATTTAACGTATTTCTACTGAAAATATACTGTAAATGCTATTGTAAATTCGTTTGTTATTGAACAAAATTCCGTTTGCTACTCCTATATACTTATTTCGCAATTTATCCTGTCTAGGCTGCGATGTGACATTTGTCAAACATATTGTGAAATACAATTAATGTTTATACCTTCATCAGATATTTTGATCAGAAAAATAATTTTCACATGTCTACAAATAGCTTCAAATTGCTACAAAAGAAAAAAAAGGTAATCCTGGAAAAATGGATGAATAATCAGTTGTCTGATGATGGACTTCGTGAAGATCTAATTAGTAATGAGGATCTTCGGGTTCAATCTGAAGAACTCATCGATGTATTGACGCAAAACCTTAGTGCAGAAAGCTATAGCAATATTGATTCCGAAGAATGGAGTCCTGTAATTGAAATTTTGGGTGGCATCTCAATAACGCGTGCCCGTCAGGGATTTTCTCCCCGGGAAACGGGAAATTTTGTGTTTTCTTTAAAAGATGCCATCATAGAAGTGATTCAGGAGACGCTTTATGATGATCCTAAAGCGCTGGTTACAGAAACTTTGAAAGTGAGCAAGATCATAGACTCCTTATGTGTTGTCACCTTTGAAACCTTCATTAAAGGCAGGGAAGAAGTGATCCTTAGACAGAGTGATGAAATAACGGAAATATCTACTCCTGTAATTCGGGTTTGGGATGGTATTTTAGCTTTACCCATTATTGGGACTTTAGATAGTGCTCGTACGCAGGTTGTTATGGAGAGTTTATTGCAGGAGATTGTTGATACTGGATCCAGCATTGCGATTTTGGATATCTCCGGCGTCCCTGCGGTAGATTCCCTTGTTGCGCAACATTTAATTAAAACCGTTAGTGCAACACGTTTAATGGGCGCGGAGTGTATTATTAGCGGCATCCGTCCGGAAATTGCACAAACTATTGTTCATCTGGGTATTGATTTAAGTAATATTATAACCAAAGCATCGCTTGCCAGCGCGCTTTCTTACGCATTCAAAGTCCTTCGATTAGAGGTTAAAAAGATTACTACAATAAAGTCTGGTTTTACAAATGGATAGAATTCCTATTTTAAAAATGGGTAGCTTTCTGCTGGTTACCATTCAAGTAGATCTATACGATAAACTTGCGCTTTCTTTGGAATCAGATTTGGTTCAGATGGTCAATAAAACTTCTGCAAAAGGAGTTTTAATTGATATTTCTGCAGTGTCAATAGTAGATTCTTTCATGGGTAGAATTATTGGCAACATTGCCAGCATGTCTAAAATATTAGATGCAGAAACGGTAGTTGTTGGAATGCAGCCTGCTGTAGCCATCACGCTGATAGAATTAGGATTACCGCTGAAAGGCGTACATACTGCTCTTGATGTTGAAAAGGGAATGACTTTATTACGCGAAATGATTGGACCGGATGAATATGATCAATTAGAAACCGACCCCGATGGTACTGTCCCTGAGTAAAGACCTGATCCAGGTATTGCGGGAACAAGATGTTGTTTTATTAAGAAACCGAGTAAAAGAAGTAGCTGTAAAAATTAAAATGGGATTGGTCAATCAGACCAAACTTATTACTGCAGCTAGTGAGTTGCTCCGGAATATGCTTCGATATGCCGATGGTGGAGCTTGTCTCATCGAAGTTGTATCCAGTGGTCGAAATAATGGAGTACGATTAACTTTTACCGATAAAGGCCCTGGAATAGCCGATATTTCCCTTGCCATGAAAGACGGGTACTCAACTGGAAAAAGTTTAGGCTTAGGCTTACCAGGCACTAAACGCCTGGTAAATGAATTTGATATAAAAAGTAAATTGGGAGAAGGTACTATTGTGACGATAATTAAGTGGGCGAATGGTTGATGCGACACATATCAGCTTCGCGGCAAGTGACAGAAGTTATTTTTCACTTATCAAAAAAGATATACGACAGCGAGCTTTGAACGCCGGGATGCTGGAAGCAAAAGTCAATCAGATTGATCTGGTGGTTGCAGAAATGACCTCAAATTTGTTTAAATACGCAGATCAGGGTGAAATTTTGCTTGGTGTATTTGAAAATAATGCCAATCCTTACATAGAATTGATAAGCCTTGATCATGGTCCTGGCATAGCCCAGCCTTCCAGGATGATGGAAGATGGCATTTCGACAACAAATACTATGGGGTATGGTTTGGGCAGTATGAAGCGACTCTCTGATCATTTTGAAATATATTCTCTGGTAGGATGGGGAACCATCGTGCTTTCGCGAATTTATAATACAATCCCAAATTCTAAAAAAAAGAATGTCGTGTCCATCCATCCGCTTATCGTTTCCAAACCTGGAGAAGCCGTGAGCGGAGATGGAATGGCAATTAAACAAAACGAAAAGTTCATTAAGATCATGCTGGCTGATGGCCTTGGTCATGGGCCTGAAGCAAATTTAGCAGTTAACGAAGCAGCGAGTGCATTTAAGGTTTGCCCGGATTTTAGCCCTAGTGATACACTTCGGTATATTCATCAATCTATAAAAAAAACTAGGGGTGCAGTAGCAAATGTATTGTGTTATGAATTTTCCGCTAATAAATGGACATCAGCCGGTATTGGGAATATTTTATTTAAATTGATGGGGCCTGTGGCAGTTAAAAATCATATGTCCTATAATGGAATTGTTGGACATAATATTCCCAATACAATGAATGATCAACAATATGACGGAAGCCAGTATAATTTGGCCATCCTTTGTTCAGATGGAATTAAAACCCGTTGGGAGATTAATAAGTATCCAATGATTGGAAAATATGACCCGACTATCCTGTGTGCTGCTTTGTATAAAGACCAGGCGCGCCGTACCGACGACATGTCAATTGTTGCAATAAAAACTAAACAACGCTAATGGAAATCGTAGTCATATCTCTGGAGAATGAAATGGATCTGGTACTTGCGCACCGCAGATCCATGCGTGTTGCAGAACGTTTAGGCTTGACAATTTCCACGCAAACGACTTTTGCAACCGCGGTTTCTGAAATCTCTAGGTCTATTATCGACCATACGGATACCGGAATACTGCGGATCGGTATCGATCAGGATAAACAACGCTTCTCGTTAAAGGCTTTGGTAAGTTACGACAGTGCTGTGAAGTTGACCAGCAGTGATGAAGGTTTCTTTTACGCACAGAAGCTGGTTCCTCAGTTTATTATTCTTGAAGAACTTGAGCTGACCTATGTGGAGATGAAAATAGGTTTGCCTCGGTCATTAAATCTCGACCCTAGTAAATTGCGCAGCATTAAAGAGTTTTTTTTCCAGGATGCACCCCTGAATGCATATGAGGTGCTGAAACAACAAAATCAGTCTCTAAAAGGTATCGCTGAAGAGCAACAGCAAGAAATCCGCCTATCAAAGATTATCGATAAAAATAAAACCGAATTCATTTCTGTTGCCAGCCATGAGATCCGTACCCCGATAACTATATTGAAAGCTTATGCGCAAATGGGAAAAAAACTTGCCGGATCATCTGATGCGCCGATCACCAGCTTAATGGAAAAGATAGAAGTTCAAACCAATAAACTAGTAGACCTCGTTCAGCGGCTGATGGATGTTTCGAAGCTTGAAGTTGGCCAACTTGACTATAAGTACGAGTTTATAAGTCTCAAAACCTTTATGTTGGAAGTGGTGGAAGTAATGAAGGATATCACTCCCCTGCAAACCCTCATCATTGCAGAATGCCCGGCAATTGAAATTAAATGCGATCGTCTTCGCTTGGAGCAGGTATTCTCCAACCTTATCAATAACGCATCAAAATACTCTCCTAAAGATACTAATATATATATATCAGCGGCAATCTTGACGGATGGATTCGTTACCGTTTCTATTCAGGATGAAGGTATTGGAATGAGCGAAAATACCAAAAAATCCGTTTTTGAGAAGTTTTATAGAGATGAAAATGCAGCCAAAGCATCTACCGGACTGGGTATTGGTCTTTATGTAACCTCTCAGATCGTAAAGGACCATGGAGGCGAAATATGGTTAGAAAGTGAAGAAGGTAACGGATCTGTATTTCACTTCTCAATTCCATTAACGATAAAAGTGAGCTAACTGGGAATTTTTAGAAATTTGTAGACCTGTTCTTTTCAAGAGCATATCAGATTTTCGGCAACTAAGCTCTATAAAACGAACTTGATCATCCAGCTTTGAACTAGAAGCTGGATATGTTTGTCAATTTGAGTGAAAAACAAAATTAGATGGATTAAAAACACTAGTAATGAATATAAACGCTTCTCATGCTGCCCATGCGCTATCGGCAGCCACTACAGTTATACTATCCAATACCAATTATGGTGAGCTTACCCCGGCACTAAAGGATCTCCACGGCATATTTTCCGAACTTAGCGGTATCCGGGCAGGTGATATTACAGACCAGGATATTATGCTGGCTACTGGTAAGGCCGTGTCTACAATCAAGGCTGCCCATTGCCTTTTAGAGATAGACCGGACACGCATATTTCTTAGAGGTATATATCAGGCAATCTGCAAAATGACGGCCGCGCGGCCAAATGATACCATTAACATACTTTATGCCGGCTGTGGTCCGTACGCAACATTGCTGACGCCTTTGACTTCACGCTTTACATCAAAACAAGTTAAGTTTATTATGCTCGATGTTAATGCAGTCTCACTCGATGCTGCTCGTGAATTGTATGATCAGCTGGGGATACTTGATTATGTGATGGACTTTGTTTGCGCAGACGCAACGGCTTACACACTCCCGGAAAATGTGAGTATTGACATCGTCATTTCAGAGACGATGCTCAATGGATTAAGAAAAGAGCCGCAACTCGCAATTATGAACAATCTGATTCCTCAGCTTCATCCAGAAGCCATCTTTATTCCCGAAGAAATAAAGGTTGATGCAATGTTAACAAGATGGCAACAGGAATATAATTCTTTTACAATACTGGATTATCAACCCAAAAGAATAAAGGTAGGACGAATATACTGTGCCAGCAGGCAATTTCATCTTCCAGAACCGGTAGTAGTTCGAATTCCAGCATCAGAAACCCACAATCGACTTGATTTATTTACAGAGATAAGAGTTTTTGCACAGGAAGTGCTTACTACATATAATTGTAGTCTTACAGTGCCCTTACCCATATGCAAAGTAGAAAACCAGATGTGTGAGGTAATCGCGGAATTTGAGTATATCATGTCAGAAAATCCGGGCTTCCACTGCACACTGAAGGCATCATAAGATACGTCCTAGGATTTGGGCTACGCTAAAAACATTACAACCAGTTTTTCTTATGCTCTAATTCGAGAGGCTGGTAATTGATATATTGCACAAACCTTGGTTTTGCGGAAGTATTCGGACGGCTGCCATGAGGTAAGGCCTGGTGCCAGATGATAAAGTCTCCAGCTTCAGCTGCTATAGCTAAACTGCCAAGCCCATGCAGATCTTCTTTCCTTGGATCCCTTTCTGCTGGCAAAGAAGGTAGCCATTCTGAAATCTGGTGATGGAAGCCCGGAACCAATGTGAAAGCACCTTGATCGGCATCCGTCTCCGCCAGGTAAAGTAAACCTTGGAGATTGAAAGGAATAGGAAGATCCAGGCTGCAGTCCCAGTGTAAATCCGGACCGGGGAATTTCCAAAAATCTGTTTCCGGTGGATTGAATCCTACTCGGTCTGTCGTTACCCAAATATCCCTTCGCTGCCAAAGTTGTTCGTATGCTTCTCTAATTCGTTGAGATTGTCGGTTTTTCTGTAATACAGGATGCTGAAATAGCTGAACCATGATACCTTGCTTTGCATTATGAGGGGTATACCAGGTATCTGGCGCGTCTAATTTTATATCCAAGAACGCACAGATTACTTGAATCGTTTCTAAGCAGTCTTCTTTAGGAATAGTATTTTTTAAAACTAAGTATCCATTTTTATTCCAAAAATTTAATTCCTCTTCTGACAACACGCCTGGTAAGGGTTGTTCCTCTAATGGTAATTTTGTAAATGTGTTATTGAATTTATCGATCAGTTCTAACGAGGGTGTGCCAGAGGTATGTAAAATCCAGTCTTCAAATTCTTCAAGTGAAGGAGCATATTGAAACACATAACCTAAGGTTTGTTCCAAACCAAGCCCCAGCACACTTAATAAGGTTTTGTCCAGCTGCCATTCTTTCTCCCATAGACTTTCTTCAAGCCTGTTGGCTCTCTTGAACAGTATCTTACTCCAAAAGCGTTTCAAATGCATTAATCCACATGAACTAATCTCAGTGGATAGTGGTAAGGTAAATTCCGAACTCATTTTTATCGTTCTATTGTATGGTTTGTATATTTATTTTCTTGGCATGTCCAGCTCAACATCTTAGGGAAAGACAAGTGAGTTTGCTCAGGTGGATACGCCATTCCATTCCATTGTAATAAAGGAACGCCAAAAAAATTCCCTTGGTTAAAGTTATCAACCAAATTCTGTCCACCGCCTTTGTAGCCGTTATCGTGGAATACAATATTTGGATCAATACCTAGGTGTAGCGAGACGGCATACGACCAGGCGATAGCCATCATCTCACCGCCATTATTGATGTCGTCGACAGGTAACGAATCATTCATATTACGCCGGATTTCCAAAGGCATACATGCCAGATGCCCCGCCTCATGTAAAATATCACCCGGATACAACAGTTTTTCGCAGTCAATGATTAATACTCCATTTCTTATTTTAAGACCTGGTAAAAAGGTTTCGCCATCTATTATTTCAAGTTGATAGTGTAAACCAATTTCAGCAATAAAGTCAAGCATTTTTGAGATTATCTGGTTGTTTTCTAATTCTATTTTCATATGCTCTGCCAATTCATTTGAGTAGGAGGTACCGATAGTCTTAAGGCTGTCGATAATCTGACGGGTAGTAATATGGTCTTTTTTTACGAAGACTGTCTTTTTGTTCCCTCCAATAATAATCTCAGATAGCCATTCATTTACCTTACAGTCAATAACCAGGTGTATCCGATCTGTCGAACCCTGATTTTTAACCCTATGCTGAATATTTGCATTGATATACCAAACCTCACCTTGCTTCATTACCACGCGATCCTCCTGAACATAAAATTCAACATCGGGGTTGGTGAATATCGGGATATGCAGGCGTGCTTCTCCCTGCTCAAAGGATAATTCAATATCTCTGTGTGCTTTAATAATGGATCCCGGACGTAGATTAAGAAGACGTATAGAGCCTTTTTCACACCTAAGAAGTTCTAAAAGGTCGCAGGTGTATGGCAATGCACGCAACAATGCAGTGTCTTCAAATTGACCGTGATTTATAAGGTCAGCAAATGGAGCGTCACTTTTTCCACCAGGCGTTCTTAGTGGAAGTACATGCCAATTTCCTTCATAGTCTGCAGTACTGTAATGCGGTAACCATTTATTTCCGGCGAGTAAATCTTTCAATTCCTCTTGCAGGGAATGAATGTTAATGTTGAGGTTTAATTTAGAGTAGCTAATCATGATTTGTAAATTAAAAAATTATTTATTGCCAATACATCTAATGCTCCGGATAAAAAAAGAGATAAAGCTTCATCAGGGGTTTCTACAATTGGCATTCCTTTTCGATTCAACGAAGTGTTAAGCAAAACACCAACTCCTGTAAGGGCTTCAAATTCACCAATAAGCTGATGATAATCAGCATTAAAAGACGCAGTTACAGTTTGTACCCGGCTACTGCCATCGCAGTGCACAATGCCTTCAAGCGTATTTTTCCAATCAGCTTTTAGTTCATCAATTAGTATCATATATGGGCTTTGGTAACCATGAACAAAGTATTTTTGTACGTCCTCATTCCTCACAGAAGGAGCGAAGGGCCGAAAATCTTCCCGAAATTTAATTGCGCTATTAATGTGCTGCTTGATATCCTTGATACGCGGATCGGCCAAAATGCTCCGGTGACCTAAAGCTCTTGGGCCGAACTCGGCACCGCCTTGAAACCATCCAACAACTTTTCCATGAGCAAGTTCAAAAGCAGCTTGCTTGACGAAATCAGATGTTTGACTAATTTTAATGGTTTGGTTTTGATTGATTCCCGCAGAATTTATAGCCCGTAAAATATCTTCACTATTGTAACCCGCCCCAAAATATACCGCATCGGCCATTGGATTCTTCGGGTTACCCAACACTTCATGCCAGCCATAATATGCGCAGCCAATGGCTAGTCCGTTGTCTCCAGCGGCAGGCTGAATATATAAATTCTTTACAACACCTGATTTAAGCACTTTATGATTGGCAACAGCATTCAACGCAACCCCGCCAGCATAAGCAAAATTATCGTGATTCAATAGTTTAGATCGCTCATTAAAAAGATATAGTATGGCCTGCTCTGTTTCATGCTGAACCCAGCGCGCAATGTCTGCGTAATGCTCAAAGTTTTCTTTAAATTCATCATATCCAGATGAAGGCCTGTCAAAATAAACATCCATGTTTTCATAAAGAACTTCAACGATCCCATTATCCAGCTTGAATAGAGGAGGCCTTCCATTCAGTTTCCCATACGGTGCTAGTCCCATCAGTTTTCCAACATCATTAAGGTTGCCGAAACAATAACAACTTGCTGCATGATATAGTCCGCCAATGGAATGATAATTGGTTGGTAAATTAATAGACGAACTTTTTTGGAATAATCTCACTTCCGAAAAATCTTTAAATACCGGAGTTAATATCTTCCCATCAAAGTGGTAAAAACTATCCTTTTCACAATACATCCCACTATCGAACGGATAACTGGGTATTGTCGTACCTTTAAGATCCATACATTGATCATAAGGGCTACCTGCGCCGTCAATTACCAATACATTAAAGACATCGAAAGGAGACATGCCTACTACACTCCAGGCATGGGCAAGATGGTGTGAAAGGGTGATGACGGGTACAGGAGTATCTGCCTCAAAATAACGTTTTCCATTGTACCAATGTGATGAAATGTTGTTTTCAAAATTGGAAGCCTGAACGATTAGTGATAAATCCTCAGCTTTAATTCCTGCAAAATCCAAGCAATACTTTACAGTGTCAAAATCATTCCCTCCATCGTGTTTAACTCTGCTCAACCGCTCTTTTTCAATAGCTACCAATATTTTTCCGTTTTTCAATAAGACTGTTGATCCATCATGTGATAAGCCAGTTCCTAAAATATATGTATCCATTATAAATTTATATCTTTACAGTAAACTATTGTAGCCTTAAACTTATAAAAGATATATGTAATTGTTTAGTAGTGATACGACAGTAAATCAAAATAGACATGACAATTGTCAAATTCGTTCGTTTGACGGAAAGATTTCAACTACAGCTATTTTAAGTTCGGAAACTTATTAATAGATTTACAATATCTAAAACGTACTCTCAAAATGAACGCTCAACCCTTGAATGCAGAGGATATAAATCCTCGTATTTCAGATTCTACGTATCTGCATATTTCCAATCTTCTTAATAAAGAAGAAATGGATCAAATCGGTTTACTTTTCAACTCCGGAGTATTTGACGATGGCAGATTAACTGCGTACAGCTCCGCTAAGGACGTGAAGCGTAACCAGCAGCTAAACAATCAAACACAAGAACACGCAGCGATTCAGCATAGTATTTTGACTGCACTCAACCGCAATCCTTTATTTAGAAATGCAGTTCTTCCGCATAGCATTCATCCATTTATCATCAGTAATTATACGCCTGGTATGCATTATGGCTGGCATGTGGATAGTCCGGTGATGGGTAATATGATCCGCACTGATGTGGCATTAACTATTTTTTTGAATGATCCCGAAGAATATGATGGGGGCGAACTGGAACTTCAAACTGCAAATGGAAATATATTGTATAAGCTAAATAAGGGAGATGCTATATGTTATCCATGCACTCAGGTTCACCAGGTAAGAGAGGTTACCCGTGGTGAACGAAACGTTGCGGTAAGCTGGGTGCAATCACTAGTCAAAGAAACTTTACACCGAAAAATGTTATTTGAAATTTTTCAGATCTCAGAAAACCTGCGCAATACGCCGGCAGCAGAGCAAGAATGTCTTTTTTTAAAGCAACACTACAGCAATTTGCTGCGGATGTGGGCAAATTAACTAATATTAATGGCAACTAAAAAATTAACGGTGGGCGTTTTGCTTTCCAACTCAAGTATCCTGCCTATGGCTAAGCACTTTAGCACAGGTTTAAAAAATGGATTGAAGGAACTAGATCAGGAGGTTGAATTGGAAATTGTGCCCGAATTCATCGGACAAGGGTCGAGAGAACTGGCTGAAGTTGCTATCACTAAACTGGTTAGCTTTGATGATGCCGATGTGATTACCGGTATAGTTTCAAATAAAGTAGGTATTGATCTTTCAGAAAAGATAGCCAATGTTAAACGGCCATTCATTATCAATAACATAGGAGAGCATTTGCCAGATCCTGAAAAGTTTAACGATTACATGTTCCTCAACTCCATTCATACCTGGCAGCAATTGTGGTCTATTGGCCAATGGGGGGTTAAGAAATTTGGAAAAAAAGGAATGTATGTATCTGGTTTGTACGACTGTGGATATTCATTTCAAAGTATGTTGAGTGCTGGTATGGAATCGGCAGCGAGTGGGGTAATCATGCCATTTGCTGTAGCGCCAACACCAAACCCTAAAGAAACTGGAGATATAGCCGCCGTATTTGAACATATACTACATTACAAACCGGATTTTATTCTGGCTACTTTTTGCGGAAAAGAAGCTGCAATGTTTTTAACGCAATATGTGGAGCGAGGCTTACATAAAACTACTCCGTTACTTGGTTTGCCGTTTTTACTTGAGGCGTTTACTGCATCTGAACCTGTTGAGATTTATACTACGCTATCATTAAACAGGGCATTAAAACCAGAGGAGCTTGATGAGGTAAGTAATGCCATGGCAAATCCTTTTACTCAGTTTGGTTATGAAACAGGCTCATTGATTGCCCAGGCGGTTAAAGAACAAGGTGGTAAATCTTTGCAAAAAGCCATTGCTGAAGCAGCAATTGAAACAGATCGGGGCCGTGTTGAAATTGCACCAGAGTTAAATGCCTCGCGAAGCAGGGTTTATTCGGTTAAAAACACTTTTAATGGGAATAAAGGTGAAATATCCAGGGAGCTGATCGGTGAACTGGAAACGATTGATATTAATCATGAAGATGTGAAGCGTATTAATGGCCAGACTTCTTCATTTTGGATGAACCCTTATCTCGGCATTTGATATGAAAATAGCAGTTATTTGCAATTCAGATTCGCTTGCATTTCCAACCGTTCAGGCATTATTCTCGCAAGGACTTTTAGGTGGTGTGGCTATTCTGGAGCGTAGTAGCAAAATATTGCTTGGACCGCTTCGGGCTATGGGCTTATCCAATCATCAGATATTACAACTGAATCAGAGGGCATGGGAACATGAATTAAAGCAGTGGTTGACGGGATTAGATGCAAGTGCTGTTTGGGTATTTGGTTTCCCCTGGATGATTCCGGATTACTTGCTGGAAAGTACACGCCAAGGTTATCTGAATTTTCACTTCGGAGAATTACCTAAATACCGTGGCGCCGACCCTATATTCTGGCAAATCAAAAATAATGAACCTTATGCAAGTCTGACGGTACATCAAATGACTGCTGATTTAGATGCAGGACCGGTTGTGTGGTCAAAGCGATTACCCATTATGAAAGGTGAAAATTATGGACTGCTTTGCCAGCGCCTCGGGCTGATGGCTACCGAGGCGATACCGGAGCTGCTAAATAATATCAGCTTACCATCTGCTTTAAGTAAAAGGAATTCGGCTGCCGTACTGTTTGATAAGAAACCCAATAGTTACGATTTGACTATCAACTGGGAACTACAGTCGGCAGATGAGATAGAACAGCTGGTTAATGCCGCGAACCCTAGATATGATGGTGCAACGGCCTGTATTAAAAATAACGAGTTGCGTATACTGGAAGTATCGCCAGCTGAAATTCAGTTGCAGGAAGGATTTAAACCCAAACCTGGTACTATTGTTTATGCTGATGCACTTTATGGATTAATTGTAGCGTGCATTGAAAATCGTTTTTTAAAGATCAATACTGTACACATGCGTGAAGGCTACTTCTCCGGAGCTAAGCTTTTCCACATGGGTATACAATCAGGAGAAAAATTTATAAACCTAAATTAAAACACAATGGAAGGAACAATTGCTGAGGTCCGGATTTTTGCCGGCAACTTTTCGCCCAGAACATGGGCTTTTTGTCAGGGACAACTGTTAAATGTAAATACCAATCAGGCCTTATTTGCCTTATTAGGTAGTACTTACGGTGGTGACGGGCGGACAACATTCGGATTACCCGATCTTCGCAGCAGAACTGCAATCGGTGCGGGTACAGGTGCTGGTTTATCCGCGTACACACTGGGGCAAAAAGTAGGGTTAGAAACGGTAACGCTTAATTTAAATCAGATACCAGCACACTCACACCAATCGGTAGTAAGTCAAACTTCAAATCTTCCAGCCTCCGCTACTTTTTTTGCTAGTCCGGATATTGGTACCCAGGTAAATGGTCAGAATGCCTATGTTAGTGAGGATGGCAGCGGGCAGGTTCCCTGTTATACCAGTGATGGCACCACGCTGATTCCTTTAAGTGCAAAATCTGTTGAAGTAACCAATTTGAGCATACCTGCTCCAACGGTAACCCTGCTAAATGCGGGAGGTAATTTAGCTCATAATAATATTATGCCAAGTATTGCATTAAATTATATCATTTGTTTACAAGGCCTTTTTCCCTCAAGAAATTAATCACTAAACCTTTAAGAAAAAAAAATATGGAAGGAACAATTGGCGAAATCCGCGCTTTCGCAGGTAATTTTGCACCAAGGACTTGGATGTTTTGTCAGGGACAATCACTACCTATCTCAATATATACCTCGCTTTATTCGATAATTGGCACCACTTATGGCGGTGATGGGGTTAGTACATTTAATTTACCCAATATCGCCAGCCGCATTGTAGTAGGAGTAGGCCAGGGACCGGGTTTAAGGTCTTACCTTTTAGGGCAATCGATTGGAGAGGAAAATCATGTCCTGCTTCAAGCTGAAATGCCTATGCATACACATGCAACTACCCAAACAACTACATCAACTGTGCCATCAGTTGATATTTCACTAAATGGGGTTGCTGTAGATGGCTCCCTACCTAATCCTCAAGGCAATTTCCTTGCGCAGGATTCATCGGGCAATGATAGTATTTATGCTAATCCAGCTACTTCAACAAACCTGGTGAGCCTTAATGCCCAAGCCTTACAGGTTAACAATCTGATACCACCTAAGCCTAATGTGAACATAGGAATTACAGGCGCAAGTGCAGCACATACTAATATCCAGCCTGTGCTTGGTGCAAACTATGTGATTTGTGTAGAGGGTTTATTCCCATCTAGAGATTAATAATTGATTAATTCATACTAAATTTTATCAACAATGGAAGGAACTATAGGCGAAATAAGGATGTTTGCCGGAAATTTCGCACCGTATTCATGGGCATTTTGTGCCGGACAAACATTTCCTATACAAGCATACACTGCGCTTTATGCAATAGTGGGAACTAACTATGGTGGTGATGGAAGAAGCACATTTATGCTTCCGGATTTACAGGGACGCACTATTGTAGGTGTAGGCCAGGGACCAGGACTTTCAAGCTATGATGTCGGCGATAAAGAAGGCGTGGAAAGCGCTCCAATTGCAATCTCTCAAATTCCAGCCCATATACACCCCGTAAATTATGTTCAAGGTGGCTCTGCAACCGTAACAATCAAGGCGTCTGCAGACCAAAGTGGCGAGACTAGCCCTGCGGGTAATCTTTTGGGCGCACCTGCGGCCGTTTCAGAAACTTTGTACAGCACTCCGATTGCCCCGAAACAGCCTGTAGCTATGGGTCAGGGTACACTCAAGGTAAATAGTGTAAGCGGCCCTCAACTAGCAAGTCTTACTGTTTTGGCAGCGGGTGGTACAACATTACCTACAGTACATGAAAACAGGCAGCCCGGATTGGTACTCAACTATGTGATCTGCATTATTGGGGTATTTCCGGCTAGAGACTAAAATCAAGACGCAATCTAATTATTTATGGGTATAACCGGTTTCCTTCAATCCCGGTTATACTATTTTACTTATCGCAAGCCATCGTATTGAAGATTTAGAAAAAGTTGTTATATGAAGAAATTTTACACTTTAAAAAAGGTATACCGTTTTTTGTTAATTGTCCCGCTGTTGTTAATCAGCGTATTGCATGCACGGGCTTCTTTATCTAAAGGCGATCTTGCGGTTATCGGCATGAACGGTGATGTTGATGCCTCATCTACTGTACGTAGTTTTGCTGTAGTTGCTTTAAATACGATTGCTGCTAATGAGACAATCTATATCACAGATAGGGGCTGGATCAATGGTTCTCCCGGAAATTTTACAACCAGTACTACCTTAGATGGAACTATCCAATGGACAACTTCTTCGAGTATACCTGCAGGTACAGTAATCATATTCAAACTGAATATGGCTTCTTCAGGAAGTAAAACAGTATCTGCAGCTAAGGGAGACGGTTCGGCAATTCCAGGTGCAGATTTATCAATTTCAGGCTGGATCAATTCCGTAGTTACATCACTACCGTGGAATAACGCCAGTGGAGATCAATTATTGATCTATCAGGGAACAGAAGGTAATCCATCCTTCATATATGCTTTTAAAAATGTTAGAACTACTGGAACAAACAATAGCTCAGGTGGATGGTTTGTTAATCCGAGCAGTGTTACAGGTAGCCCAAATACGGGAACTACCAGTATTCTTTACAGCGAGTTACCTTCCGATTTGGCAGGTACCAACTATGCAATAGGCTTTTTAACGAATAGCTCAAGTGACCCACGTTATCCAAACATGAGCTATGTGCCAAGTATATCAAGCGGTTCAAAGGCCGATTGGTTAGCGGATATTACCAGTGCTGGCAAATGGTCTAGCAATGCAGCTAATAATCCTTTTAACTTTGGGCTGGGCTTCGGTACTGGTAACTTAACACAATTTAATGTTGGAAGTGGAGTACAGGTACCAACCGTAACCAGTGTGTCCGTTCCTGCTAATGCTACTTATATAATAGGACAAATCCTATTATTTACCATAAAATTTTCGGGCAATGTAGTGGTAACAGGTACTCCTCAACTGAGCCTCACGGTAGGTTCGGCGAGTAAACTAGCCAATTATACTAGTGGTACAGGCACCTCAGCTTTAACATTTAATTACACCGTTGCCAGTGGAGATCTGGATGCGGATGGGATTGCCATCGGTACTTTGGGCTTAAACGGAGGTACGATTAAGGATGCTTCAACTAACAATGCGACCCTGACATTAAATAATGTGGCCTCCACCGCGAGTGTATTGGTTGACGGTATAGCACCTACGATAGCGATCAGCAGTACGGCTGGTACATCGGGTGGATCAACAAGTACTTCACCAATTCCATTTACGGTCACTTTTTCAGAATCTGTGACGGGTTTTGTAGTGGGAGATATTACCCCTGGAAATGCAACAATCAGCGGATTTTCAGGCAGTGGGACGACTTATACCTTTAACGCAACACCAACAGCGAACGGTGCGGTAACCATGAATGTTGCAGCCAATGTGGCACAGGATGCTGCCGGAAACGGCAATACGGCAGCCAGTCAGTTTTCGATTACTTATGCACAGGCCGTGGCCGCACCAACCGTAACGGCTTTGAGCCCAACCAGCGGCCCGACCAGCGGAGGCACTAGCGTGTCCATTACCGGCACCAATTTCAGCGGAGTGACCGCGGTGACCTTTGGCGCTACGGCGGCTACAGGCTTTACCGTTAACTCTGCAACACAGATCACCGCGACCGCACCGGCAGGAACAGGCACGGTTGATGTTCGCATCACAACTGCAGGCGGCACCAGTACGACCAGTGCCAGCGACCAGTTTACCTATATCGCAGTACCAACGGTAACGGCTTTGAGCCCAACCAGCGGCCCGACCAGCGGAGGCACTAGCGTGACCATTACCGGCACCAATTTCAGCGGAGTGACCGCGGTAACCTTTGGCGCTACGGCAACCATAGGCTTTACCGTTAACTCTGCAACACAGATCACCGCGACCGCACCGGCAGGAACAGGCACGGTTGATGTTCGCATCACTACAGCAGGTGGCACCAGTGCGACCAGTGCCAGCGACCAGTTTACCTATATCGCAAGACCAACTGTAACGGCTTTGAGCCCAACCAGCGGCCCAACCAGCGGAGGCACTAGCGTGACCATTACCGGCACCAACTTCAGCGGAGCGACCGCGGTAACCTTTGGCGCTACGGCAGCTACAGGCTTTACCGTTAACTCGGCAACGCAGATTACGGCGACCGCGCCGGCAGGAACAGGTACCGTTGATGTCCGGATCACTACAACAGGTGGCACCAGTGCGACCAGTGCCAGCGATCAGTTTACCTATATCGCAAGACCAGCGGTAACGGCTTTGAGCCCAAACAGCGGCCCGACTAGTGGAGGCACTAGCGTGACCATTACCGGCACCAACTTCAGCGGAGCGACCGCGGTGACCTTTGGCGCTACGGCGGCTACAGGCTTTACCGTTAACTCGGCAACACAGATCACGGCGACTGCACCGGCAGGAACAGGTACCGTTGATGTCCGCATCACTACAACAGGTGGCACCAGTACGACCAGTGCTAGTGACCAGTTTACTTATATCGCAAGACCAGCGGTAACGGCTTTGAGCCCAACCAGTGGGGCAACCGGTGGAGGTACTAGCGTTACCATTACCGGCGCCAACTTCAGCGGAGCGACCGCGGTGACCTTTGGTGCTACGGCGGCTACAGGCTTTACCGTTAACTCGGCAACACAGATCACGGCGACCGCACCGGCAGGAACAGGTACCGTTGATGTCCGCATCACTACAACAGGTGGCACCAGTGCGACCAGTGCCAGCGACCAGTTTACCTATGTCGCCGCACCAACCGTTACAGCCGCACGAATCAGCATCAGCGGCGCAAACGGCACAGGTGGTGCATACAAAATTGGTGATGTAGTAACAGCTACCTGGAATAATACAGCAAGTGGCGATAATAATCCGGGTGTTATAGCAGTCACAATAGACTTCAGTCAGTTTGGCGGAGGTGCTGCAGTTGCAGCAACCAACAGTAACGAAACCTGGACAGCTACTTACACTATTGTAGCCGGAAATATAGCTGCTACCAGCAGAAATGTAGCTGTAACCGCCACAAATTCAGTTGGACCAACCACTGTTACAGATGATGCCAATGTTACCGTAGATAATATGGCACCGACAGTGGCGATCAGCAGTACAGCTGGTGCCTCGGGTGGATCGACAAGTACTTCACCAATTCCGTTTACAGTTACCTTTTCAGAATCCGTAACCGGATTTGTAGCAGGAGATATTACACCTGGAAATTCCACTGTCAGTGGATTTTCGGGCAGTGGAACTACCTATACTTTTAATTCAACACCAACCGCAAATGGTGCAGTAACGATGAATATTGCAGCTAATGTGGCGCAGGATGCTGCGGGCAATGGCAATACGGCTGCCAGTCAGTTTTCCATTACCTATGTGCAAGCCAATCAAGCCCCTGTAGTTACCGCCACCGGTGGTTTAACTGCATTTACAGGTTCGGCTATAGCAATAGATAACGGGTTAACGGTTACCGATGCTGATAATATCACACTAAGTTATGCTACGGTTGGTATTACTGGAAACTTCATTGCCGGAGAGGATATGTTGACCTTCTTGAACAATTCTTCATCGCTATATGGCAATATTATCGGTAGCTATAATGGCGGCACAGGTGTACTAACGTTAACATCAAATGGTGCTGCGGCAACGGTTGCGCAATGGCAGGCTACTTTAAGATCAGTAATCTATAATAATACGGCGGGTTCACCAAATACCGCAACAAGAACAATAAGTTTTACCATAAATGATGGTACAGCAAATAGTAATACGGCTACCAAAAATGTAACCGTTATCAACCAGGCCACAATAACTTCAATTGTTCGTGCGGCATCAAATCCAACTAATGCTTCTGCAGTAACCTATACCGTTACTTTTAATAAATCGGTAACAGGTCTGAGCACAAGTAATTTTTCCATCACCACAAGTGGTACCATAAACGGTATTTCGCCTTCCGTATCTGGTTCAGGTACTACTTATACGGTTACCATTAATACGGGCACAGGTTCTGGAACGATTAGGCTAAATCTTGCTAATTCTACCGGTATCTCGCCTGGCCCAATTACTAATCTGCCCTTTATTGGAGAAACATATAATATAGATAAAATTGCACCTTCCGTTACCTCGGTAGCTGTTCCGGCTAATGGTACTTATACCGCTTCACAAAATCTTGATTTCACGGTTAATTTTTCAGAAGCGGTTACGGTAGATGCCACAGTTAATACACCTTTTATCGCAGTAATATTAAATACTGGCGGTACTGTACGTGCAAACTATATTTCAGGTAGCGGCACCTCTACACTTGTATATCGATACACAATTGCCAGTACAGACAGAGATTTGGATGGGATTGTTTTAGGTGCGTTAAATATCAATGGTGCTACCATCAGGGATGCGGTAGGTAATAATGCAAATACAACCTTAAATAATGTGGGCAGTACTGCCGGTGTACTGGTAGATGGTACCCCAAACACTTCTCAAACGATTACATTCAATACCTTGCCTACAAAAACTTATGGTGATGTAGATTTTGATCCTGGAGCCACGAGTAATAACTCAGGCATTCCGATTACCTATACCAGTAGCAATACCAACGTTGCAACTATTGTAAATGGTAAGATTCATATCATTGCTGTTGGCTCGTCAACAATTACGGCTAGTCAGGCAGGAGATGCCTCTCATAATGCAGCAACGGATGTGCAGCAGACACTAGCGGTTAATGCAAAAACCATTACGGTAACAGCGGCTGCAAAAAGTAAAACCTATGGTGATGCTGATCCTCCACTGACGTATACCTTTGCTCCGGCATTGGTAACCGGCGACAGTTTCACTGGAAGTTTAACCAGTACACCAGGTGAAAACGTGGGCACTTATGCGATCAACCAGGGTACACTTGCACTAAGCAGCAATTATACCGTTACTTATGTTGGTGCTGATTTAACGATCGGTACGAAAACAATCACGGTAACGGCAGCAGCGAAGAGCAAAACTTACGGTGATGCCGATCCTGCACTGACTTATACCTTTGCTCCGGCACTGGTAACCGGCGACAGTTTCTCTGGAAGTTTAACCAGAACACCAGGTGAAAACGTAGGCACTTATGCGATCAACCAGGGCGCACTTGCACTAAGCAGCAATTATACCATTACTTATGTTGGTGCTGATTTAACGATCGGTTCTAAAACCATTACGGTAACAGCGGCTGCAAAAAGTAAAACCTATGGAGATGCCGATCCTACATTGACTTATACCTTTGCTCCGGCATTGGTAACCGGCGACAGTTTCACTGGAAGTTTAACCAGAACACCAGGTGAAAACGTGGGCACTTATGCGATCAACCAGGGTACACTTGCACTAAGCAGCAATTATACCATTACTTATGTTGGTACTGATTTAACGATCGGTGCAAAAACCATCACGGTAACAGCGGCGGCGAAGAGCAAAACCTATGGAGATGCTGATCCTGCATTGACCTATACCTTTACCCCGGCTTTAGTTGGAACAGATACTTTCACGGGAAGTTTAACCAGAACACCTGGTGAAAATGTGGGTACTTATGCGATCAACCAGGGCACCCTTGCATTAAGCAGCAATTATACCGTTACTTATGCTGGTACTGATTTAACGATCGGTGCAAAAACCATCACTGTAACAGCGGCGGCGAAGAGCAAAACCTATGGAGATGCTGATCCTGCATTGACCTATACCTTTGCTCCGGCTTTAGTTGGAACAGATACTTTCACGGGAAGTTTAACCAGAACACCAGGTGAAAACGTGGGTACTTATGCGATCAACCAGGGTACATTGGCCTTGAACAGCAATTATACCGTTACTTATGTTGGTGCTGATTTAACGATCGGTTCAAAAACCATCACTGTAACAGCGGCGGCGAAGAGCAAAACCTACGGTGATGCCGATCCTGCATTGACCTACACCTTAGCTCCGGCTTTAGTTGGAACAGATACTTTCACGGGAAGTTTAACCAGAACACCTGGTGAAAACTTGGGCACTTATGCGATCAACCAGGGTACACTTGCACTAAGCAGCAATTATACCATTACTTATGTTGGTGCTGATTTAACGATCGGTTCTAAAACCATCACAGTTACTGCAGCTGCAAAAAGTAAAACCTATGGAGATGCCGATCCTGCATTGACTTATACCTTTGCTCCGGCTTTAGTTGGAACAGATACTTTCACGGGAAGTTTAACCAGAGCACCAGGTGAAAACGTGGGTACTTATGCGATCAACCAGGGCACCCTTGCATTAAACAGCAATTATACCGTTACGTATGTCGGTGCTGATTTAACCATTGGTGCAAAAACCATTACGGTAACGGCAGCAGCGAAGAGCAAAACCTACGGTGATGCCGATCCTGCATTGACCTATACATTTGCTCCGGCTTTAGTTGGAATAGATACTTTCACGGGAAGTTTAACCAGAACACCAGGTGAAAACGTGGGTAATTATGCGATAAACCAGGGTACATTGGCCTTGAATAGCAATTACACTGTTACTTATGTTGGTGCTGATTTGACCATTGGTTCAAAAACCATTACGGTAACAGCTGCAGAGAAGAGCAAAGCCTATGGTGATGCTGATCCTGCATTGACCTATACATTTGCTCCGGCTTTAGTTGGAACAGATACTTTCACCGGAAGTTTAACCAGAACACCAGGCGAAAACGTTGGTACTTATGCGATCAACCAGGGAACCCTTGCATTAAGCAGTAATTATACCGTTGCTTATGTTGGTGCAGATTTAACGATCGGTGTAAAAACCATTACGGTAACAGCTGCAGCGAAGAGCAAAACTTACGGTGGTACTGATCCTGCATTAACCTATACATTTACCCCGGCTTTAGTTGGAACAGATACTTTCACGGGAGGTTTAACCAGAACACCAGGCGAAAACGTGGGTACTTATGCGATCAACCAAGGTACATTGGCCTTGAGCAGCAATTATACCGTTACTTTTGTTGGTGCAGATTTAACGATCGGTGTAAAAGCGATCACGGTGACCGCAGATGCGAAGAGCAAAACTTACGGCGATGCCGATCCTGCGTTGACCTATACCTTTGCTCCGGCTTTAGTTGGAACAGATACTTTCACGGGAAGTTTAACTAGAACACCAGGTGAAAACGTGGGTACTTATGCGATAAACCAAGGTACATTGGCCTTGAATAGCAATTACACTGTTACGTATATTGGTGCTGATTTGACCATTGGTGCAAAAACCATTACGGTAACGGCTGCAGCGAAGAGCAAAACCTATGGAGATGCCGATCCTGCACTAACCTATACTTTTGCTCCGGCACTGGTTAATGGCGATAGTCTCTCTGGGAATCTTACCAGAACACCAGGTGAAAACGTGGGTACTTATGCAATCAACCAAGGTACATTGGCCTTGAACAGCAATTATACCGTTACTTATGTTGGTGCTGATCTAACGATCGGTGCAAAAGCCATTACGGTAACGGCAGCAACGAAGAGCAAAACCTATGGTGATGCCGATCCTTCACTGACCTATACCTTTGCTCCGGCACTGGTAACCGGCGACAGTTTCTCTGGAAGCTTGACCAGAACGCCAGGTGAAAACCTGGGTACTTATGCGATTAACCAGGGCACCCTGGCCTTGAACAGCAATTATACCGTTACTTATGTTGGTGCTGATTTAACGATCGGTGCAAAAGCCATTACGGTAACAGCTGCAGCGAAGAGCAAAACCTATGGTGATGCTAATCCTCCACTGACTTATACCTTTGCTCCGGCACTGGTAACCGGCGACAGTTTCACCGGAAGTTTGACCAGAACGCTAGGTGAAAACGTGGGTACTTATGCGATCAACCAGGGATCGGTTGCTTTAAGCAGCAACTATGCAATCACTTACGTTGGCGCAGATTTAACCATTGGCGCAAAATCCATTACGGTAACAGCGGCAGCGAAAAGTAAAACTTACGGCGATGCTGATCCTGCATTGACCTATACCTTTGCTCCGGCTTTAGTTGGAACAGATACTTTTACGGGAAGTTTATCTAGAACACCAGGTGAAAACGTGGGTACTTATGCGATCAACCAGGGCACCCTTGCATTAAACAGCAATTATACCTTTACGTATGTTGGTGCTGATTTAACCATTGGTGCAAAAGCCATTACGGTAACAGCTGCAGCGAAGAGCAAAACCTACGGCGATGCCGATCCTGCATTGACCTATACCTTTGCTCCGGCATTGGTAACCGGCGACAGTTTTAGCGGAATTTTGACCAGAACACCAGGTGAAAATGTGGGTACTTATGCAATCAACCAAGGATCGGTTGCACTAAACAGCAATTATACCTTTACGTATGTTGGTGCTGATTTAACCATTGGTGCAAAAGCCATTACGGTAACAGCTGCAGCGAAGAGCAAAACCTACGGCGATGCCGATCCTGCATTGACCTATACCTTTGCTCCGGCATTGGTAACCGGCGACAGTTTTAGCGGAATTTTGACCAGAACACCAGGTGAAAATGTGGGTACTTATGCAATCAACCAAGGATCGGTTGCACTAAACAGTAATTATAACTTGACCTATGTTGGAGCAGATCTAACGATCGGTTCAAAAGCCATTACGGTAACAGCTGCAGCGAAGAGCAAAACCTATGGTGATGCTGATCATGCATTGACCTATACATTTGCTCCGGCATTGATAACTGGTGATAGTTTCTCTGGAAACCTAACCAGAACACCAGGTGAAAACGTGGGTACCTATGCGATCAACCAGGGTACATTGGCCTTGAACAGCAATTATACCGTTACTTATGTTGGTACTGATTTAACGATCGGTGCAAAAGCCATTACGGTAACAGCTGCAGCGAAGAGCAAAACCTATGGTGATGCTAATCCTCCACTGACTTATACCTTTGCTCCGGCACTGGTAACCGGCGACAGTTTCTCTGGAAGCTTGACCAGAACGCCAGGTGAAAACGTGGGTACTTATGCGATTAACCAGGGCACACTTGCTTTGAACAGTAACTACAGTTTAACTTACGTAGGTGCGAACTTGAGCATCGGAGCGAAAACCATCACGGTAACTGCTGCAGCGAAAAGTAAAACCTATGGCGATGCTGATCCTGCACTGACCTATACCTTTGCTCCGGCACTGGTTACTGGTGATTCTTTCAGGGGAAGTTTGACCAGAACACCAGGTGAAAACGTGGGTACTTATGCGATCAACCAGGGATCGGTTGCTTTAAGCAGCAACTATGCAATCACTTACGTTGGCGCAGATTTAACCATTGGCGCAAAATCCATTACGGTAACAGCGGCAGCGAAAAGTAAAACTTACGGAGATGCTGATCCTGCATTGACTTATACTTTTGGTCCGGCGTTAATTAATGGCGATAGTTTCTCTGGAAATCTAACCAGAACACCAGGAGAAAACGTGGGTACTTATGCAATAACTCTTGGTTCCTTAGCTTTAAATGGAAATTATAGTATCACATTTACCGGTGCTAACCTAACCATTACAAAATCATTGCTTACTGTGACTGCGGGCAATACTGTAATGTGTCAATCAGATGGTTTACCTGCTTTTTCAATATCGTATGTAGGTTTCAGAGGAACAGATTCTGAAAGTTCACTGATTACAAAAACAGTTGCTGCAACTACAGCGAATAGAAATGTTCCGGGAACTTATCCAATCGTGGTATCTGGGGGAGTATCAAATAACTATAATTTTGTCTATGTTAATGGCATTTTGACCATAAATGCAGCTCCTTTAATTAATATCTCAAGTAATAAAACTACAGAGATTAGTAAGGGTGAAACAGTAATTTTAACAGCTACAGGAGGAACAAATTATACTTGGTCTTCAGCCAATGGAATCATTAGTGGTCAAAATACTTCAATACTAACGATACGTCCAACGCAAACGACGACTTATACAGTTCGGGTAACAAACGGTTCAGGATGTAGCAGTACACAAAACATTACGATCAAAGTTGCTGAGGATTACAAACTCGTCGCCACAAATATTCTTACTCCAAATGGCGATGGCGTTAACGATACCTGGGTTGTCGAAAATATTGATATGTATCCAAATAACGAAGTAAGGATTTTTGACCGCAATGGTAGAGAACTCTATAACAAGAAAAGCTACGACAATAGTTGGACTGGAACAGTGAGAGGAAACGATCTTGCTGAAGGAACCTACTATTATATTATCACCTACGGACCTGATAAATTGGTTCAAAAAGGATTTATCACAATTATTAGAAACCGTTAAGAAAAATGAAAAGCATGAAAACCAACTTACTTATACTCATCGCGGTTTTATCGGTCAGTAAAATAAATGCACAAACCAGTCCATTAATTAATCAATATTTTCACAATACCTATCTTTCCAATCCTGCAATGGCCGGGATTAATCAAGGTGCAGCGGTGGATCTGTCTTACCGTTCTCAATGGAACAACATTCCCGGAGCGCCTGAACTGCAAAATTTGACAGCTACTTACGGTTGGGAAAAAGTAGGCGTGGGGTTAAATATGAATATGGACAAGGCAGGTTTACAGCGCCAAACCCGTGTCCTTGCTTCCTATGCTTATCATTTGCCTTTAGGTGAGGAGAGCAAGTTACATTTTGGAATATCCGCAGGATTTATCAATCAGAGAATTGATATGCAAGATCTCATAGGTAATCCTAACGATATTTTGGTAGGCGCTTACAACACTGATCACAGAACGTACTTTGATGGAGACTTTGGGCTTGGATTAACCAGTAACGGGCTTAATCTGGACTTTGCCCTTGTTAACTTAAAAAATTACCTCAAAAGAGATAGTTACAAACTGGTTAATTCTCCTGTTCTATATGCCGCGGCTGGATATAGCTTCGGCTTTGGGTCCAACCAATTTCAACCGAAAGTGGCCTACAGATCTTTTCAGGAACTTTCAGGAATCTTTGATATTGGTGGACAGGTAGCTTTGGCAGATCAACAATTATTATTCACAGCAATGTATCACACCAGCAACGCAGCGAGTTTCGGTGTTGGTGTACATTATCGTAGAAAGTATACAATTAATACTGCATACACTGTCCAAACTGGCCAGTTGAGAGGATACACCGCTGGAGCTTTCGAAATAAATCTGGGAATAAACTGGTGATTTCAAACAACGTTTATAGAACAAAGATCTTATTGTCCCGCATTTGTATAAATGCTGACCACGTTAATAAATAGGTAATGTTCGCTGCTTTTTACGATTACAGTATAAAAAATAAAAAATTAATTTTTCTCAAAAACTCCCATCAATTGGGGAAATAAGCAAACTAAAATAATGATTAATAGCAATATTAACCTGGGCTACTATGACATGGTTTTATCATTGTCGGAAAATAAAATCAATCAGGAATTTGATTTCCTGTTTCGACAGAAGAAGATTAAATCAGAATTTAACATCATGAGTAATATACACGGCACTGAACGTATGATTTCTTCAGATCCGGGTTTTGCGAACATCAAACAAGATTGGTTAAAAACAGATCGCCTTCTTCAAGAACAGCTTAGTCTGAAAAATCAAGTAGACACCCTAACAAGTGAAGTTTCAAAAGCATTAAAAGAAAAAAGATTTAGCGAAGCTGCAGCAATCGACGAACAAAAAGACAATATAACCCAGCAAGAGAAAGTTGTATCCAGCCGTTTAACTGCATTAAAAAAGTTTGATGTTATGGTAGATGCCATCATCAAGAGCCCTAAAGTCGAAATCGTAGAAAATGAACATTTTTCCCTGCTGTTTATTCTGGAGTTTGAACGCGGAAATCTCAATTATATTGAAAACAATGTATTTTGTTCAGCAGATTTAGCAGGAAAAAGCTATGCTTTTACCGTACCCATTGGAAAAGTAAAAATCAGCAAAGATGAGATGTATATCACCGGCGACAAGGAAAAAACATTGCGCGACAGTGGTTTTACAGAAGACGACTTTACAATTGAATCCATCTTTCTCAATTTTAACGATGCCAATATTTCAACTTTCAGCGCAACAAGAAGCAATCTTCCAGATGTTCAGAAAACAAAAACTTTTCTTCTGCTTTCTATAACAAATTATTTTAAAGCACTAAGTGATACTGAAAATCCATACGTTCTAGGATACGCCATTAAAAAAAGAACAATCAAGGCGACTGAGCGCGCTATGTTATATCCAACAGGGACATCTTTTTCAACATCGAAAAGCGCTGAAGCTCGAGCATCCTCTTTCAATTTTCTGATGCTTGTTAACAATAATAAATTTCCAACTGTAGGCGGAAGCGGAATATTGAAATATAACCTTATTGAAAAGACCCGTGACAAGTCTTCAGGTGGCAATGGCACAATAGCCATCAACTATCCAACTTTCAGGGATATTTATTTAAAAGAACTTAATCAGGCCGTTATAGATAATTTCGACAGCAGTTTTAAAAAGAATCAGCCTCAGTTGTATTACGGGATAATAAACGAGATGGGGTACACCAAATTCGTTTTCATTAAAGGCGGCTTAAAAATGTTTATCGTTCTTCATGAGCCACGCTTACTCAATAAAATAAAATCTGATGGTTCCACCGTGCTCGAAATTCAATATCCCATTACTGTGGATGGTAAAAAACATGAAGAGATATCTAAAAAGGTCTTTGGATTCTCCGCAGGAACCGTCGGTGTCGACCAGCGGTTTTCAAGTGAGGGGCGTTATGAAATTGATGGACAAAGTGGAAAGCACGGTAAGCTCACATTGTTTTTGCAAGCCTCCGTATTAGGACAATTGGCAATACTTTCCGAATATATAAATCCCACAATCGGGAATATTACTGAAAGTGTTGAGTATAAAGATACGACTGACAAAATATGGGATACCTTGTCTTATTTTCTGGATCCTCTGGAAACATTCGAAGGATTAAAAATGCTTTTTTCGGAAAAAGGCAGAAATATTATTCAATTCGACCAGTCAACCTTCAGCAAGGTGGAATTCAATAATCTCAATAATTTTTCCAACCGGGTGATTTTGCCAGGCTCAAATACTTATACATTTAAAAACATCCGATCAATGACCGAGGAGTTTAACGATCAGGATGTGATACTTTTTGATATTTCATACGCACCTACAACCACCAAATAAAATAGCATAATGGACAATTCCTCGAAAAAAACACTCATTAGTTTACCAGATATTACTGTAAATTATCAAGCAGAACTGATGCAAAACTATGTTGCTGAGACGGCAATAGATGTGGGAAAAGGATTGAAATCATTGAAATTTGGTACAGATGATTCGATAATTTTTTTCATTGATAACTCTGGAGTGCTTACTGCCATCATTTCCAGTTCTGGAACTGGATCTGGTTGGCAGATCGCAAAAATCTCCGACGCTAAATATCAAGTATCAAGCTTCGACTTTTACTACGACGAAGAAAGCGGCCATTTTAGGCTGTCTTTCGCTCAGATAAATCAAGGTAAATCAGAACTGAAAGTATCGCAGGAAATTACAATCGACAGTTTCGTAAACTTGAACAACCTTGCAAGTGCACTGAATTCTGAAGCCATTGTTCTTGACCATACCAACAGGCTAATTAATCAAATCAGCATGGATAGTAAGGGTGTTTTATTTAGCTCCATGGCTAAAGATACAGATGCACAATACCATTACTTTATCTATGGCAATAAACCTGAGGTTTTCATTCTGCCAGAAAATACCGGACGAGTAAAACAACTTAAGGTTGGGGTTCTTTTCGGTTTTTATGGCGTATTTGTTTTATATGATATGCCTTTTGATAAACGGACATTGGTTTTTCAGTCCTTTTTACAAGATGGTGAAACGGAAATCATTCAAAGACGTTTCGATATTGATGATACCATAGAATGCTTTGACATATTACCCGACTCAGATGGAAACAGTGTGATCTACGTTGCGGGAAAAGGAATTTTCAGATATGAAACCCACGAGTCAGATAAAGAGGAAATCGCGGCGAGCGAAATTCGCTATACACAAATAGATGTCTCGCAAGATATGCAGGAAATAAGCATTTGGGTAGTAGGAGAAAAGCATAGTAATAAAGGTTTATATTACATCACCAACCAATACCATCACGCGCAGCATTCTGAGGGAAAAGCCTTGCAATCAAATTGGTCAACTCCAATTCAGATGCACGCCGATATTAGTGATTTTTCCAGTATCAGGGGTAAGCATTTTGCCAATCAATTATTTCTTTTTGGAAAAGCTTCTGATGGCAACAAAGGATTGATTCATTTCTGGCAGGATAGGGTGAGTACAAATTGGCAGGAAAACCGCATCAGCTTAGATGATTTAAACAGTGTTATAGAAATTGAATCCTATACCGTTGACCTTGATTTCATTCCTAAATTGGGTACAGAGAAGATTTTTGACCAAATTTATATTTCCGCAGAAGAAAATACTATTTTGTACATCAATAATATAAAATATTATATTACAGTAGGAAATCGGGTTCCCGTCGATTTTCAGTCGTCGGTAAACATTATTTATCCTGTTGATAGCCTGGCTGCTCCCGCAGTTACCATAAGTGCGTCTTTTCTACCCAATAGCATCGAAATTGATCCTTCAAAAGGTATACGTGCGATTTTGCAAGATACTATCAAATCCGGAGCTGATCTTTTAGCACTAAAACGACCCGATGGCTCGCCGCTTTTAAAACAAGCATTTACGAAGTCTGAAGTGGATGAAGTTGCAACTATTTTAAAGCAGGTATTGGATGAAAGTGATCGTTTGAACACTAAAACTTCGACACCAGCTCCCCGCCATCAAACTGGAATTCTCGCTGCAACTCTCTTGCCTCAAGGTGAATACAGCTTTTTTTCTGAACTTGGATATGCTATGGGAGACCTGTGGTATAGTGTAAAACAAGGTTTTACCAAGATAACAAACTTTATTGTGGAAAAAGTTGGTGCAGTGGTAACTTTTGTCATAGAAGTTGGTGGAAAAATAGTGCGATGGGTGGTGGATAAAATTAAATCTGCAGTATCATTTCTGGAGCGGGTTTTTGAAAAATTAAAAGTGTTTTTCAAAGATTTATACGAAACGCTCGCATTTGCTTTCGATTGGGACGACATTATTACAACCAAGCGTGCATTAAAGCAAATTGGGTTAAATTATCTGGAAGAAGCCAAACTTAATATCGACTCTTACAAGGAAATGGCAGTAAGTTACATTCTTGATTTGCGCGCTAAATATGAGAAACTTGGTAAAGCGATAGATCAAAAATATTTGAAGAGCGCTAACCTTTTGGACATGATGGCTGATAATGCCAAAAAAGAGTCGGTGGATTCACGAACAAACTGGTTAAATAGCAAAAAAGATGTGGCCTTTGGCGCGGAGGCTAAATTACAGCCTGGATCCTTAGAAGAAGGAACTGAAAAAACAATCTTGTCTGAGGCAAAAGAAAATGGCGTACCCTCGGATATGGGTGATTTATTAATTCAATTGCTTAAAGGGCAAATTGGTTTTGGGGAATTTATAGAAAAGTTTGCCAATAAACTTGTACTACTCGCTTTAGATGTGGCAAAGAAAATCACTGAACTGATATTTGATTTGCTTTTCAAGACAGTAGATTTTCTGGGTGAATTGCTGTACACAGCCGTGAATATACCCATACTATCTTACCTGTATAAAAAATTAGCTAAGGATGATTTAAGTGTTGCCGATTTAGTTGCGTTAGTCATTGCAATTCCTGTGACAGTAGGATACAAGCTTGCACATAACGAAGCCCCATTCAAAAAAGAAGATCAAAATTTTATAAATAGTTTTAAAATCGCGTAAGATGGCCAATAGTGTAAAAATATTTGAGTCTTCCTCCCTGGATAGAACTCAAGAAGTAATGAAATGGATAGAGTTTGGTGTTTCGATTTCTAAAACTATATTTTATCCAATCAAAAAAGCTTCACATTTCGTTGAGACACAAACCCAAATGAATACTATTACGAGTTTCAGTCCGGGTAAAGATATCAGCATACAAAACCTAGCCAAAAGTGTAACTACAAAAGTAGATAAAGTCATACCACGTAAAGATCTGATTGATACGATATCGGATATATTAAGTTATATCAGTTACGGATTTACTGCAAATAAAATTACGAATATATTGCTCGCAGATGAAGAAGCCGATTTGGATTTCATGTGTATTCACATCAAAAGGCGTCATTTGGAGATAACCAAAAAGATAATTTTCGCCATGGTCATCTTCGCCGCTATTGGATATATGGTATCAAAATTATTTAAAAGCGGTGAGATTAAATATTACGATGATGAATATGAGGAGCCCGGTAAGTGGGATAAATTCAAAACCTTTATAAAAGATTCATTTAAAATAATTAAAACACTATTTATTGTATTATACGCGCTTTATCTGGTATCAAAACTGATCAAGAACCAAATTAATGGAAAAAGGTGGACAATAAATGATTCCGAATTATTGATATCTTGTATAGGAATGTTTCTGGAAGTACTGGAAATTCCTCAGCTTGAGCAGGCAATGATTAAATCTGTTAAGCCTTATTGGATCGGAGTTGGTGTAACTAGTTTAGTAAATCTGGCTAAGACTGTCATTTTGCCGTTTACTACTCCTCAACCAGTAAACATCGATAAAGGACTATTTGATAAGCCTGAAGTAAAATCGGATCCCAAGAAATTGTTTGTTTATTTCTGTGGAAGTGGTGAGTCTACTAAACGCCAACTGAAGCGATTTATGAATGATGTCAACGCGAAGCATCAGGTCTATATTAACGGAGTCGGATCGCAACGGACAATTTATAAAAATCTATATGCGGAGGATCTAAAAGTTTCTGAATCACAAATTGGAAGTAATACAATGCAGTATCAGTTTTGTAGTGATAATCGGGATATCAAATGCATTGAAAAGTTTTATACCGGGGGTGATAGGGGGTATAAAAACGATGATGCTGAAAAAGCTTCTCTTTATATACTTAACGCTATAAATGAAACGCTTAAAAATAATGCTGTTGAAGAGCTGATCCTGTCTGGACACGGCCGGGGGGCAGCAGTTGGACTGGTCTACCTTTTACATCGAATGAAATCTGATAGTAGCTTGTTTGAGAGAATAAGTAATCTAAAGATTTCGGTGATTCCAATTGATGCTGTAGCAGGACAATTCGGTAATGATTATGGTCAGATGGGGGAGAGCTGGTATAGTGGCCTGCTTTATGATCAACTGTTTGAAAAATTTGTGGGAAAAATTGCCATCTCTGAAATTTGGGCAAATTCTAGTGGTAATAACCGATTTGTAAAATACAATCCTGCAAAGAAATTCTTGAGCAATCCAGAGAAAAAGTTTAAGCTCACCAGGTTTTTACTTGGTTTTGAACATAATGCGCTGGTAGATAATAATGATGAATATGTGGAAGGGTATGATCATCGCAATGCGCCTTACCACCAGGTTGTTAAATTTATCAATGATTATGCCCCAATGCTTCTTGACGATGCCACGGATTATGCCTCAACAATACGAGATATTCAAGCAAATTACGATGAATTAAATTCGAAAATGCCGAAACAGGATCTTCTCGAAAAAGGTTACACACTACGTGCAAATTTCAAAGATTATAAAGACAACGAACGTGATTTTTTCGAATTTGTTACCTCTTATAAATTTGCATAGTAGTTACGGCCATAACTGATATTTTTGCTGAATATTTAAGTATAGCCGGACTGCAAGTTATGAAGTTTAATGTTTAATAGACAAGAAATCTCAGGACTTTCAAATTAAGAAAAAGCCTTCCATTGGAATGCTTTTTCTATTCACCAAAAACGCTATTTAATCACAAATTATTCTTTGATTTCAATTTTATAACGACGGTATTGCTTTTTCAACATAATCTTAGATGTGACCAATAAATCCATTTCATTTATATGACATCAAATTTTTCCTTACTACGTGAATATTCAATTCCCGGTTCGAGCGGTAGTGGAAGACGCGGATTTGCAGACATTGTAAATGTTGCCAGTCAGGAAATCTTTGAAATCAAACCCATCACCGTACCGGTAATAACAGCCCTTTCAGAAGTTCAAACTTATGTAGATATGGCCAACATTCATTGCCCACCTTTGTATGGGCAATGGCAAAAAGGTACAGCCTATTCCGGCAGAGTCTGGCCACATCCGGCAAAACCAGGTAAATTTCTTAAAGCAGAACTGACTACTGCTGGTGTGATCCAGTATGCTATATTGGATTCATACACCGGTCCTGTACCTTCATATGCTTTTGCCCCTCAGGAAATACTAAATAAATTGCGTAACCTTGTTTCCATCCTGACTACCAACACCGCTTATATGGAACAAAAAATCGTTACATATCTGCGTCAGCATCCAGAAATGATTAGTTACCTTAAAGGTGCCGCAGTCACCATTGTTATAGGAACAATAATTGAATACATTGCAACAGCGGGTGTAGGTGTAGTGGATGACTGGGCTAGCTTTTTAGCTGCCAGAACTATTTGTAGAGTGGCTGCAGCCATGTAATTTAAAATATGGGATTATTAAGAAATATGGATTGGAAGAAACTCTTCCAGATGTATTACGGATTGAACGTTTCAGACCAGTTTTTTGCTGGTATGGACAAAAAGTTGTCTAAAGTATTTGAAGAGACTACCGGGATTAAAATAGATCCTAAAACCTATATTAGCTGGCCTCCGGAAATTAAATTCGCGGACAGGGACTTTTATGGTTCGAATGGGATTCCAGCTAGATTGTGTCTCAAATATGGCTGTCAGGACATCAGAATAAAATGGGTTTCTGTTTCAAGTTCCAGTCCTGTATTAACGGATCTTTCCGCATCATGGGAAAATGTACATTTCGAATTTGATCAGTTAGATGTACAGAAAGCGCAGTATCATAATAAGCCAAACTTTGAACTCCTGATTGCCTTACCAGACTCTTTTATTCAGTATGCACGAGATAGAACTGGTTTAGAGTTCAGCCCTACCTTTGTAGAAATAATGAACCAGCAGCTTACTGCCTGTTTTAAAGAACATACTGGCCAAGCTAAGTTTTAGAATTTTACTGTTTGCTGGTAAAAGCAATTCATAGCTTTCGATATTCTTCCAAACATCTGCAGATCGTGATATGGAAAGGGTTTTGCCATTCGATAGATAAGCTGTAAGATGAATTGGTACAGGTGCGCCTCCTTCATTGGTGACCACTACCTTGTAATTTCCATGTTCCAACGCCACTTTCCGGATGGACAGGTCAGGTACCGATTTTTCAAAATACCATCGTTTCCAGAACCAGTTCAGATCTGTCGCGCTTCCTTTAGCCATGGCGTTAAAAAAGTCATAAGGCGAGGGATGCTTTCCTGCCCAGGTGCGAATAAAGTAACGCGTTGCGGATGCAAATTTTTCTTCGCCCAGCATGTCCCTTAGATACCAAAGTGCAAGCGCGGGCTTCAGGTCTTTATCCGCAAAACGGGCAGCACCATACAGCTGTGCGGTAGGAGTCATAACTGGCATATCCTCAGCCAGTCCAGCAGCATCGTTTACAGGGCTCATGTCATAGTTCAAGGGAACCTCAGGGGCTATCCAGGGATGAAACATAAATTCAGTCAGGGTTGCCCAACCCTCATCCATAAAGGAGTACTTGGTTTCATTGGTGCCTACATAGAAAGGAAATAAACTATGAAATACCTCGTGTGAGGTAAACTCAATAATATCCTTGTCGTCCTCAAATGGCAAATTGTTGACCATCATCGGGTATTCCATCGCGTCCAGCCCATCGACAATGGTCATGTGCGAATAGGGAAATGGGATAGCCGGAAACTTGTTGCTCATGATCTCAACCGTCTTCCTATTATAATCAATGACCTTTTCATATCGATCGTGATTAGGGTGATAGACCGCATCTACACGTGTACGACGTTTAGTTTCGCGATCCACCATTATGCTGGCAGATTTCCAGATATAATTATTGCTGAGGGCAAAGGCAAAGTCGGTTACATTGGAAGCCTTAAATTTCCAGGTATGTTCAGCCCCTGCAAGGGTAACCTGCTGGTTTTCGACATCTGCCTTGGTGATCACATTAACCACGGTGTCCGATTTTTCTGCAAGGCGAATCCGATCCAAAATCGGTTCTTGGAAATTTTCCTCAGGGTTGATCAAATCTCCTGTTGCCCACACCGAGTAGTTTCCAGGAACCTTGATCGACACATCGAAGTTCCCATAATCATTGTAAAACTCCTCTTTGCCCAGGTAGGGATATTCGTTCCAGCCATCGATATCGTCATAAACGGCTATCCGCGGAAAAAAATAGGCAATAAAATAAGATCCGCTGTCAATTTGTCCAGTGCGGTTAAAGGAGCCCTTATTCAGCGTATATTCATAAGACAGTTTTCCCGCAATCTTCCCATGCGGCAATACTTTAACACCTTTAACCGAAAGATTAGTACCATTGATGATGCGTGAGCTGGAATCTACCGGTTTTCCGGCAAATTCCATGCTGACTATCTTTAGCCCCGTGGTAAGATCGGCGGTAGCAATCACGGTGTTGCGCATCGAATTCGCTTTATAAAGATTCGGATAAACCTTAAAGAGCAGTCTTTTTAAAGTATCCGGGCTGTTATTGATGTATTCAATATGAACCGTTCCTACTACCTTTCTGGTCTTAGGATCAAAACTGATATCCATCTTATAATTACCCTGGTTTTGCCAGTAAGCCTTTGCCGGCAATCCGCTATGATCGCGGGTATGGCGCTTGTATGCCTGTTTCGTATTCTTATCAAGGGGCAATCCCTGTCCCAATGCACAGGTGGTGAAAAAGCTGAACGCTAAAAGTAATCCATGTTTTAAGATGAGCTTTGAAAACTTAGAATATGTCGAAAATTTCATTGTTGTACAGATCCAGTAATCTTTAATATTGGGATTTTTATTACTTAATTAGGAACATTAGCCTTAGCCAATACCGATTTATAAACCAGATATTTACGGCTAATTACCCTTTGTAATAACAGCAGTTATGCCATCGGGCCGCCCAATCTTTAATTTTTTAATCGTTTTTCTGGTTTTCAGATCAATCACAATCACTTCATCATTTGGCGTGCAGGAAATAAACATACGCTGGCTATATTGATCCATGAAAATTCCTGCCCCCTGACCAATTTTGACTTTTTGCTCCAGTTTGTGGCCGGTTCTCTGGTAGTATAACAGCTCACCGGTTTTCACGCTAACAATGCAAACGGTTTTGCCGTCAGGGGTAATCTTCAAACGGTGCAGCCCTTTTACGCTACTATTAAATGAGGATGTTATCTTTTGTTTTTCAAGGTCAACTATAACCACCTCTCCATCCGGGCGAGCCGTCCACAGTTCTTTTCCATCCGGGCTCACATCAAAACCTTCGCTGCCTATACCCACAGTAATTAATTTCTGTCGCCACTCAAGTCTTTCTTTAGCGTTCGGTGGCAGTACTCCGGTGGGTGGCATATATGGAGGGATCATTTTGTGCTGATAAATACTTAAAGTTCCGGATTCAACATTAGTGGTGTAAAATTCATTCCCTTTAGTATTCACGTAAAGCAGATGCGTGAAATCCTGTCCTGTCCCAAGCACTTCTGCGATTTTTTTAGTCATAGGATCATATAATACAACTGCTTTAGATGCCTGGGCGGTGAACCAAAGCATATTATTGCGGAAAGCCAGCCCATGTGGGATACCAAAAGGATGGGTGTCAATTTTTTGCTCGTAGGAAAGATTTTGCAGATTAATTACATCAATCTGGTGACCGCCTGAATTTAATTCCGGATTGGAAATGTAGGCATGTTTTGCATCCGGAGTAATAACGATTTCGTGTGGATCTTTGCCTACAGGTATTACCTTGAAGGTATCCAGGGAATTGTAGTCCAGTACAACAAGTTCGCCCTTGGTTTTGGATAGGATAAAAATATATCCAGGCGCCTGGGAAAAGAGTTTCTCAGATATGACCAGTGCTGGCAATACCAACAGCAATGCTTTTAGGATTTGATTTTTCATTTGTGGTTTACGAAGGTAAAAAAACTGCACCGCTTCGCATTGAAAAATGAACAGTTTAGCAGATTTATTACCTTCATTTGCTTTCTGATTAACTCTCCTTTCTGGCGGGGAATTAGCCGCTGATTACATCTGTTTCACCAACTGTATTTCACCGAAAATTTTCACCTGCTCACCTAAGCCAACGCCTCCGGTTTCCAGCACTCGGTTAAAGTTAATGCCCCAATCCAAGCGGTTGAGCGTTCCGCTCACGGTAAAGCCTGCTTTGGTCCCATGCCTTTCCCCTCCGTTAATCATACCCCCGTATTCTAGTGCCAGGGTGATTGCTTTTGTTACACCCTTCAAAGTAAGGTTGCCATACATTCGAAATCCATCTTCACCGGATTTTTCAATACCAGTCGACTCAAATTTAAGCTCGGGAAAATGCTCCGCATCAAAAAAGTCGGCACTGAGTAAGTGTTTGTCCCGCTGTTCATTTTTGGTGTCAATCGATGCAACCGGTGCAGTAAGGATAACGTGCACCTGGCTGAAATCATCATTCAGGGTGGTTGCCGTAACCTCAAAATCCCTGAATATGCCGCTGACATTGCTGATCATCAGGTGCCTGATTTTAAAGGTCAATTCGCTGTGGTTTGGATCCAGGATCCATTTGTCTGTTCCCATATTGGTTTTTCTTTTGTGCAAAATTATCTAGCCTAAAAGATTTTAAACTGATAAAATCCCTCCAAATCATAACAAAATCTGATATTTGCGGATATGGCTGAGAAAATTCATATTGCTACCATTACGGCATTTCATGCGCTAGCAGGCCTTCCAAAGCCTGCCCACCACCAGATCAGTATTATAAAACTCGAAGATGTTGCCTGGAAGCCCGTAAAGGAAAAGATTACCGTCATCCGGGATTTTTATATCATTGCATTCAAGAAAAATAGTTCTTTTGAATATGGACAGCACCACATGTCCTCAGCTATTGCTTTTTTACATTTTATGGCGCCCAAACAAATCTTGTCACTTGAAGCGCATGATAATAAAAATAAAACCTCATCCAGCGGCTGGGTCCTGTTAATCCACCGGGACTTCTTGTGGGATACGTCACTTGCTGAAAAGATCAGGCAGTATCCTTATTTCAGTTATGATTTTAAAGCGGTTCTGGAACTCGATGAAAAACAGGAAACCACTGTTTTAAATGTCTTTGCACAGATGGATAACGAGCAGCACCAGTTGAAAGGGATGAATACCAAAGACATCCTTATAGCGCAAATCGAATTGCTCCTGGCTTATGCTGACCGATTTTACCGAGGCCAGCGCCCAGCTCGGTCCTCAAAAACAGACGGTTTCCTCGCCAGGCTGGAGCTGGAGATAGATTTTTACCTACAGGATTCAAACCTGTCTTCAAATGGTACGCCGACAATAGCCTATTTAAGCGATCAGCTTCATGTATCCCCGAACCACCTCAGCCGGCTCGTTAAAGAATTGACCGGTCAGAGTACCCAGCAGTTGCTCCATGATAAGTTAATTAGCCTGGCCAAAGAAAAACTCTCTGCTTCTTCTTTTTCCGTAGCAGAAATCGCTTATCAATTGGGATTTAAATCGCCTGAAGCATTCAGCCGCTTATTTAAATTGAGAACCACCATGACACCATCTGCCTTCCGGAGGTACTTTAACTAATACTAATTCCACAATTATTTTTTCTGCTCCAACTATTGAATCTTTCAATACATGTGGTAGTCGACAAAAGCCAGCAAACAATAACAGGCGTCTAAAATTTTTAATTCGCCTAAAAATGGCTTGATTTAATATTATGACTGATTGGCATTTGCATAAAAAAGAATCCCCTGAAACGCATCGCTTCAGGGGATTTCCTCACTTTCCTTTTGTGTGTTTGTGAGGTTTTAAGGATGGCGTATTACCTGGCGTATCCTTGTTGTCATGCTGACGCCTGTCCGGTTTGCCTGTAGATTTGGCAATCCGTTTAGGTCCTGGCTTGATTCCCATAACGTTATGAATTTAAGTGAATTAATAATACAAGATATGGGGAATTCGCCAGATAAGAGTATCAAAGTTTTACACAAATTGACTTTTTTAAATCCAACATCAACAATAAGCACAACTGCCCAAAGAATCTTTAAAAGTTCTCCACAAAGCAAGAGCCGCGTCAGGAAGTCTCAAACCCCCATTTTTCATTGACAATCACCTCTTTTCTTAAAATAATTACTAACATCAATAGTATTTTAAAATGTTTAAAACTTTTATAGACTTTTAATTGCTAATATATTTAGTAATTTTGTAAGCGATTCAACTATTATGCAACAGGACAAGCACATCATCCATATGGATCAGGATGCTTTTTTCGTATCGGTTGAGGTACGCAAAAACTCGGATCTTATCGGAAAGCCAGTCATCATTGGCGGAAGCTCCGACAGGGGAGTGGTGGCCTCCTGTAGCTATGAGGCCAGGAAATTCGGCGTGCACTCCGCCATGCCTTCCCGTATGGCCAAACAACTCTGCCCGCACGCGGTATTCATCCGGGGCAACATGGATGAATATTCCAAAGCATCACACG
>Ga0308165_1001115_pt1 | contig 39914 bp, 36 predicted proteins | sample PhyWR2_FD_201032 | JGI IMG/M metagenome (GOLD analysis project Ga0308165, IMG submission 201032) | Phyllosphere microbial communities from UC Gill Tract Community Farm, Albany, California, United States - DLSLW.R2 | ecosystem: Host-associated > Plants > Phyllosphere > Unclassified | place: USA...
AGCGTATTTGCAGGCCGAGCATTAAATTGCTGCGCACCATGCAGAAAAATATCTGGCTCAGGTTTACCACGACCAGGCCCTAAATCCTGGGCTGAATAGACATAGGGTGTAAATAAACTCTTTAGCCCGGTTTTAGTGAGCATATAATCCAGCTGTTCGCTGCCCGAGTTGGAGCAGATACACTTAGGCGTAGTGATGTGGCTGATGACCTCAATACTGCCAGCGACTCTTTCCAGATTTGTATCAAAAGCTGCCATCAGCTGAGGATAAAAAGACTCACTGATACGGGGGGATACCGCTATCCCAGTATCGTGGTGAATTTGCTCGATAAGCGCTTCCCAGACCAGCCCGCTGTATAAACGGGTGAACTTAGCGACATCAATGTCTACTCCCTGCTGATTGAGCAATGAAACGGTTAGTTTGATTCCAATAATTTCCGAATCAACCAGCACGCCATCACAGTCAAATATAATTAAATCGAGTGTTTTGGTCATCTGTTTTTCTTACTCACCGACGTGTGAAGGGCGGCATTATGCCGCCCGGTTAGTTATACCCGTCATACTTCATATTGCTCAGGCTGCATTACGCTCTTTTTTATATTTCACCAGCAATTGCTGAATATCGCGCAGTCGCGATACGGCAATGGAAGAGAGTTTCTCTTTTGAGACATTACGGTCAAGAGAGATACAGTCTTTCCACAGTGAGCGTCCGGCAATCACTCCGGATGCCCCGTTGCGTAGTGATATATCGACTTGCGTAAGGAAGGTTGCATGATCAACACCGGCAGACAGCACCGCCCAAGGCACATCGCCACAAAGATCGGTCACCGCCGCGCAGGCCTCTTCGGTTCCTGGATACGGGATCTTCAGCACTTTAGATCCGCAGTCAATACAGGCCTGACAACCTTCCTGAATCAGCTGTGGGATCTTGCTCTGATACGCCTCTTTACTCTCGTTTTCCAGCGGGTAAGTCAGAAACTCGACCACCAGGAACAGATCTTCGCGAGCAAAATCGGCTATCACATCGCGTAGCGTCTGCAGGTTCTCGGTGTTAGCTTCCGGCTTATCGCTACGCAGGTAGATCATGATTTTGCCGCCAGTAGCGCCTAGCTCGCGTACTTTACGTGCCGTGATACCGTCGACCATTTTTGAAATACGGTACCCTTCAGGTGAGGTATCCCAGCCAGAAGCGTCCAGGCCAATCAACAGACCGGTGTTACGCGGAACCACACCTTCATCAATGATTCCTGGCACTGCGCAGATAGGATCAACCAGAACACAGCCCGCCTGTGAAGCCAGAAAACGCGTAATGTCGTATTTGGTTTTACCTAAGGTTTCATTAGAGATTTGCGCCTGCTCTTCGGGCGTCGCGGCTAACAGAGTACGCATTCCCCCACGCTGGTCACAGGCAACCACCATCATGGCACCTGTTGAATCACAAATCATTTGATAGCCACGTCGTTCTGCTGTTGTCATTTTGTTCATAAATATATTCCTCATCACGGGAGCATTAGCGGAGATTAATAGTGATTAATATTTTCTTTGACCCAGAAAATAAGCTCTTCATGGCTGAGATTATTATTCTGATCAAAGGTATAAACCTTTCCTAAATTCATGGGTTCAGCGCGTTCGGCCAGTAACATCAATTCCGGAATATATTCTTCACCCGGGTGGCCTTTAATCCTACAACCGCAACGGTTTTTATAACGTTCAGCGACTAATTCAGCGGATGCTTTAACCCATATTTCGATAACCTGAATATCACCTATTTTTTCCAGATACTCTTCGAGTACCGACTTATCACGAAAACCAAACCAGGCATCCATAATAAATATCACTTCTGGAGGCGAGGACTTTACAATATTAAACATGGCCTCATAGGCCGCATAACCCAGTTTTCTATTTAGTGGTCTGTCAATGATATCTGCGAACTGAACCATAAAAGGTTCTTTAATTTCATCGATACTTAACACCGGTAATGAAAAATAATCAGCAATTATTTTTGTCACTGAGCTCTTACCTGATGCCGGAATACCGTTGACTAAAATTAGTGTTTTCATAATAGCCCGATAATTTCATCAATTGTAGTTGCTCGCCTGATATCTAATAAAGTCTCCTCCTGTTCCAGCAGTCCTACGATGGATGCAATCCCTTCTGTTATATGGGAATCTCCATTTACACCGCCAAACATTACAACAATATCAACCGGTGGGCTGCCATTTATTGATGTCGGTTTACTTAACGTCACCATACTGAAACAGTCTTTAAGAACTCCACATTCCGGACGTGCATGTGGAATAGCTATTCCTTCATCAAATACATAATAAGCGCCATATTCGAGAGTGTTATCAATGACTGCTTGCGGATAACATTCAGTAATAAAACCGCCTTCGATAAGTGGCTTTGCCGCCTGGTGAATAATCTCACTCCAGGAATCAACTTCCATCTGGACTTGAATATATTGGTTTTGTGCAAGAAATGCTTTTATGCTCATGTTACCTCATATATTTTTTCGGATAGTATTCCTTAATTCATCTATTTTAATAAAAACCTCGTCTACCCGATCACGATATGTTTTATTAGATGAATATACTTTTATTGCCTGGTTATATTTAACCATCAAGTTTTTCTGTGCATTATTATCCGCTGGGTTATCTGCCAGTATCGCTTCAAGTTGCGTTAATTCAGCGGTGATAACCTCGGCTTGCGTATTATTACCTTCATCTGTTACGGGTTGTTCTGAGACGAACATTTGCTTTAATTTTGCAAACATAGATACCCTCCTACTTACCCAGTTTTCTATTAGCGAACCAGACAATAAAGACGACGAAGGCGATAAAGCCGATAACAAATGGCCAGTCATTCTGGAAGGCATGGCCGAGCACTAAACCGGTACCTATGACATCTGAATCACTGAAGGTGACGCCTTTGAAGCCGAAGGTTTCCAGTAAAGGGATTAACATGGCGGGTAACAAGGTGATGAACAGACCGTGCACTACGCCGCCAATAATTGCCCCTTTACGTCCTCCCATCGCGTTGCCAAAGACTCCAGCCGCGCCGCCAGCGAAGAAGTTAGTCAGCAGACCCGGCAGGATCATCGCCAGACCAAACAGTGGGAAGACAATCATGCCGATAATAGAGCCGACGGTCGTGGCCAGGAAGCCAACAATCACCGCATTAGGGGCATAGGGGAACAGTACTGGGCAATCAAGAGCAGGTTTAGCATTCGGCACCAGACGCATTGCAATGCCGCGGAAAGCCGGTACCAGTTCGTTAAGCAGTAAACGTACGCCGCTGTATAAAACAAAGACCCCAGCGACAAACTGCATCGACTGCATAAAGGAAAACATGATGTAGTTGGTGCCATTAGAGAACTGCGAGATGTATTCCGGTCCGGCGAAAATAGCGGGAATGATATACATCGGTACCATAATCACGGCCATCGACAGATAAGTATCCTGCAGGAATTTGAAATTATCCGGCAGCACTAAATCTTCAGTGGAACGTGAGTTTTTACCAATCGCTCTGGCCACGGCTGCCTGTACCAGATAACCGATGGTACAGAAGTGTCCCAGAGCAACATCATCAGAGTCAGTGATTTTACGTACGATAGGCTGAGCTATAGCGGGCATCAGGACTGCCATAATGCCACCGAAGATCCCGCCGGTCAGAATCAAGCTTGCTCCTGTCAGCCCGGATTTATACCCAATTACGGTACCGATTGTGGCCATCCACAGCAGTGCTTGTCCGGTCAGGAAGATGTATTTGAACGGCGTGATCCGGGCAATAATGATGTTGACGGCAAAAATAACCAGTAGCGTTAGCGCAACTTCAGAGCCAAGCTCACGGTTTGCGACACCGGCGATTGCCGCCACATCGGTAATGTAGCCCTGCATGCCGAAACCGCTGGTAAAAATATCATTAAGGAAGGTTAAAGCGGCAACAATAATATTGATGCCTGCCATCATGATTAAGAACCCCATCAGGGTTTTAAACGTTCCCTCAACTATTTTACCAACAGATTTTTTCTGTAAAATTAATCCCAGCATAGCTATCAATGCAATCAGTATTGAAGCCTGCCCGAGAAAATCTTTCACAATAAAATGAATAATAGCGTCCATTTACAACCTCATCTTTCAGTTCGAGTTTATATATGCGAGGATTTTTTCTTCTATTTCTTTTTTGTCGGTAAGCTTATTTAATATAATGACTTTCTTCTTTTGCTCATCGTCGGCATCTGATGTTAAAACATCAGCAAACATTTTTTGAGTAAGAATAATGTCATACTTAAATGAAGAGGCTTCTGATACTGTAGTGTGATCAATATCAGCCTCAATACCCAGTTTTTGTAAAACAGATTTTGCACTCATTTCAATTGCAAAACTTGAACCCAGACCACAGCCACATACGCAGAGTACTTTAAGCATATTAATACCTCAGATAAGGTTATTTATTTTAGCCAGTTTGTAGAGGTTACTATCTTCATCCACTAAACGTTTATCGGAATTTTCAAGATCAATAGGTATTGCTTTATTATTGTTATTAATAACAATGATTTTATTCGTCAGACCACTTTTAATACATCTCACCATCTCTTCAGCGAGAATCGCGCCCTGAATAATTTCCTCGCCAGTAGGTTTACCGTTACGCAAACCATAGCCAAGAATTGTTTTTCTGATTCTGATACCAATTTTATGTTCGAGCTTACCAATCATGGTATCAATTGCCCCCTGAAACCCAGGGGTATACTCTTTGGTATAACCTTCAGAGCAAAGAATAATGACACTATTCTGACTGTCGATTTTTTGTTTTATTTTACTCGCCAGAACCTCTATGTCCCAAGGCGCTTCCGGGATCAGTGCGATATCGGCATTACTTTTTAGTGCTGCCTGTAGGGTCAGTTCGCCACAATAGCCACCGAGAAGCTCAATCATAAAAATACGCCCGGGTAAACCACGACCGGTATTCCGTAATTTCTCTACTTCACTGATGACTTGCTCGCAGGCGGTAGAAAAACCAATGGTATAACTATTTCCGGTAATATCATTATCGATCGTCATTCCTACGCCATAACAATTAATACCGTAAGTGCTGAGTATTTTTAAAAACTGAAATGAACCATCGCCACCGGCCATAATTAAACAGTCTAATTTTTTTTGACGGATATTTTTAGCAATTCGTTCGAAGTCAGATTTCTTACACTTACCCTCTTTACGCCCTGAGGCAACAACAGGTACTGAGGAAATCGATAAATCAACCAAATCACGATGTAATATATCTTTGCAGCGATTTTCAATCAGGCCATTAATACCACCGTCGAAAACAACTATTTCCGCTTCCGTCATACGATCAATCTGAAATAAAAAATTATTCATCCCACTGACATCACCGCCGCTTAATACTAATCCTATTTTCATGGCTGACCTCTGGGATATATCTACTGGATAACATGAAATGAATGTTAAAGAAGCGTGAATTTAATTTTTTGAACCAAATCACGTTTTTGACGTGATTTTTAGAATTGGGCGATATTGACACCCTAAAAATTGGACTTAATTTGTGATGCCGATCGCTTATTTAAATAAGGTTTTTATTTAAAAACAACATAACCTATTGTTATTTATTGAAAAATATTATGTGATCTGGGTTCGGTTTTTTATCGCCGATCGGTTAAATAAACGATTTGTTATTTTGTGATTAATTTCACATTAATCTGTGCTCTAATATTTGGAGCGGCTTTTTAATGACAAAACAACGAGGAAAATCTATGACAGAACACCCTGATAAACCTTCTCAGGTTGTCCCCGGAACGCTGTCTATTCTGTGCGGAAAAATTGCCTCGGGTAAATCAACACTTGCCGCACAGCTGATTCATCAGTCTGGTGGCATAATCTTAAGCGAGGACAGCTGGTTATCACTGTTGTTTAAGGACGCGATGCACAGTGTCGAAGACTATATTCATTATTCTGCGCGACTCAAAAGTGCCATCAAACCGCATGCTATTGCGCTGTTACAGGCTGGAGTCAATGTCGTGCTGGATTTTCCGGCCAACACGCTGGCCAGCCGCCAATGGATAATGTCTATCATTGAAGAGTCCGGCGCTTCGCATCAGTTGCACTATCTGACCGCAAGCGACGAAGTCTGCAAAGCGCGATTACGCAAGCGTAATGCAGCTGGTGAACATGATTTTGCAGCAACGGATGCACAATTTGATTTCATTACCGCTTATTTTGTTGAGCCGCAGCCTGAAGAAGGGTTTGTGATTGTGCGTTATTAATCGGCTCTTGCCTGAGAAGAGCCGAATACCTATTGCCTGCTGCCGTATGGCTACAGTTCGTGGTGTCCGAAAGTGCGCTGCCAGTCTTGTTCAAACTTTTCTATTGCTGCATCAACGGCAGGTGCGGCTAAGAATTGCTGTGCCACATCTAACGGCAGAGTAATCGCTTCACAGCCCGCCAACAGGCAGTCCAGGGCCTGACGTGGTGTTTTAAAGCTTGCCGCTAATACCTTACTGCCAGGAACATGTTGTTCCAGCAAGCTTTGAAGCTCCTCGACCATACGAATACCATCGCCACCCTGGGCATCAACCCGATTAACATAAGGAGCAATATATTCTGCACCCGCCATCGCCGCTAATAATCCCTGGACCGCGCTATAAACAGCGGTACCGAGAGTGGGAATACCCATTTTTTTAAGTTGTTTAATGGCGACTAATCCTTCGGATGTGACTGGAATTTTCACCACGATACCGGGTATATGCGCGACCAGACGCTGGGCTTCTTCCACCATACCTTGTGCATCTGGTTTCATCACTTGTGCAAACAGTTTTCCTTCCGGTCCGATAGCCTGTGCGAGTTTTGGCAATACGTCCCATATTGACTGGCCGCCAGCAGCGATGATACTGGGATTAGTGGTTACACCACTGATGGGTAAAATCCTTGCCAGACGTTCAACCTCTGCCACATTTGCCGTATCCAGATACAACTCCATCGCTATTCTCCAAAGTTAAAGGGGGGTTATCAATCATATCGCCATATTCTAGCTGTCCCCAGCTAAATAAATGTATTCACAAAGTATGGCGATTGAAATTAACTGCTTTGAGGATTTTTGTTTTCATCGTGGTTTTTTGCCGATAATAGGTCAATATTATCGTTCTGACGACGAAGTCGCTGGCGTTCTTTGCACTCGCCGCTAAGGTGGGGACACATGTCCGGTTAAATGCTCTGATTTCAGATCTCGCTGGCAGTTTTCAGGTTAATCTTTTGAGGTAACAGGACGCGAGTCCTGTGCTTATTTGCTGAGAAAATTTATATTGGACAACATGAAAAATGAAAACAAACACGGTGAATGGTTAAGCATTATTGAACTGATTACCCGCGACCCGGTGCTTTATTCGGTACTCAAGTATTGCCCGCTAGATATCTTATGCCACTGGCAGTTAAAACACGTTTCACAAGGGACAACCGTTTTTCGCCAGGGTGAACCTTGTAAAGAGTTTCACTTAATTGTGAAAGGTGAATTCGACGTATTCACTACCGCTGAGGATGGACGTAAATACTCTCAGGCTCGTTATCGTAAAGGCGACATGCTGGGTGAGTTAGAGATCTTCGAGCAACGGCCCTATATTTGCTCGGTCGAAGCCGTCAGTGATGCGGTATTGCTCGTGATAACCGGGGCAGATTTCTCTCGCTGGCTGGCGTTAGATAACTATTTTAATCAAAAAATATTACAGGCTGTGAGTAATCAATATTATCAGCTGTCGAAAAAAGCCGGCGAAGATATTCTGTATTCATTACATCAGCGAATTTGTCTGGTGTTATGGCAAAAATATCAGCAGCAAGACGATAAACAAACGACCCTGATAATTAATAAGCAACAGCTAAGCGAACAATTCGCTGTGGCACCCCGGAGTATTAACCGAATATTATTTGAATTACGTGAGAATCATATCATCGCTATTAATGGTGAACAAATTCAAATACTTGATGCACAATGCTTGCGGGAAAATACAGAACGCTAAATAGCAAAAAATTCAGTGCCATTATTTTTCTTTAATTGCCACTTCAGCTCGGGTAAATATTATGAATCTAATTCAACCTCATATCCGGCTCAGCCGGGAGATGACTCACGCCCGTTATGCCTTATTACCGGGAGATCCTAAACGTGTTGAACATGTGGCTCAGTTTTTAGAGCAGGTGGAAGACTTTGGTATGCACCGTGAATATCGAGCCTTACGCGGTTGGTTTAAAGGGGTTGAAGTCCTGGTGATATCGACGGGAATGGGCGGGCCTTCCACTGCGATAGCAGTTGAAGAACTGAATCAAATTGGGGTCACTCATTTAATTCGTATCGGTAGCTGTGGGGCAATGCAGAGCCATATTCACCTTGGCGATTTGGTTATTGCTACTGCTGCGGTCCGTGATGAAGGGACGACTAAGGCTTATATTACCAGTAGCTATCCAGCCTGTGCAGATAGTGGGCTGACGCATAATCTGATGCTGCAAGCCAGGCAGCTACAGTATGTCAGCCACTGCGGTTATATCAGAAGCCATGACAGTTTTTATACCGATAAAGAAGATGAAATTAGCCAGTATTGGGCCGCAAAAGGCATTCTCGCCGCCGATATGGAAACCGCTGCCCTGATGGTTGTCGGAGCATTACGCAATATGCGTGTTGCTTCAGTACTGAATGTTGTTGTTGAACACAACGGTAATTTAGAACAAGGCATCAATGATTATCAGCGGCAAAAACCATCCAGCCAGCAAGGCGAGTCACACGAAATCTTACTGGCACTCGAAGCGTTATATCAGGACAGTCTGGAGAATAGGGCATGATGGACTTTTTTAGCATTGAAAATGTAATGGTGACGATTCCGATGGGTGAGGGGGGCTATGCGCTTTCCTGGCTGGAAGCTGTCGTCACCCTGACAGGATTATTATGTATTTGGTTTGCCAGTAAAGAGAAAATTATTAATTACTTTTTTGGCTTAATTACTGTCACCCTGGCATCAGCTATTTTCTTTCAAATACAACTCTACGCCAGTCTGTTATTACAGATCTTCTTCTTTGTGGCGAATATATACGGCGGGTATGCCTGGAGTCGTCAGAACGAATCCCATGAAATGGCTCTGAAGATTCGTTGGTTACCACGTCGTAAAGCCATCACTCTGGCGCTAGTTTGTGTGGTGGCGATTGCGTTACTGACCCTATTTATTGACCCAGTGTTTGCCAGACTGACGCGTATTGCCGTCGATATAATGCAAGGAATGGGAATGACAGTCACCCTGCCACAACTTGAGCCAGATGCTTTCCCACTATGGGACTCAACAATGGTGGTGTTATCGATTGCTGCCATGATTCTGATGACCCGAAAATATGTTGAAAACTGGTTATTATGGGTCGCTATCGACATTATCAGCATCGTACTTTTTACCATTCAAGGCGTCTATGCATTAGCGCTGGAATATATCCTGTTGACGGCGATCGCGGTGATGGGATCTATGGCCTGGATGGCGAGTGCTAAACTGAATGGCTCAGAACCACTGAATTAAAAACACGTTCGTTAATCAGCCCGAAAACGTGATGAATGTTTGCGGGCTGAGTGAATATTTTTATCGGGTGTTATTGGCGTAAAGACCATTTTAGTCACTGCGTTTATTTATGTTCATCGCCGGCAAACACCGCAAATTACTTTGCGTATACAACAGGAAACCCATGTCGTTTTGCCAGCAACACCACGACCAGGCTTAGCACCAGCAGTACCAGTAGCACAGGTGAAAATGCACTGACACCGAGATGATTAAGTACTACCGCCCCAACAATCCCCCCGCCAGCAATAGCAATATTCCAGACCGTAACCAGCATCGACTGAGCGATATCGGCCGAGTCTCCCGCCGTTCTGGCAAGGGCGGTCTGGAAAAGGGTGGGAGCACCGCCAAAAGCCAGCCCCCAAATAGCAGAGGCGAGATAAACAACGATGGGTAACTGACTGGCAAAGAGTAACAGAAGTGCCGCCAGCGCGAACAGTAGAGTGCAGATCAGGGCGAGTTTGCGCAGATGCCGGTCTATCAGTAAACCGACCAGCCAGATACCTGGAAATGAGGACAGGCCAAAAATAAGCAGTATCAAGTCGGTCCTTTCCGCCATATTAATGCTGGCGAGGAAAGGGACGATATAGGTATAAAGAATATTGTGTGCCAGAACAAAGACCAGAATAACAAACAGAATCGGGCGTATTCCTGCAAGAGTGAAAACTTGTGCGATAGAGTAAGTTTTGCTGCTATTGACGCCAGCAAAGTCAGGGAGTTTGTAGTGTACCCAGAGCATAAGCAGTATTGCCAGGGCGCTCATAATGGCAAAACAGTAACGCCAGTCCAGGAACTGACTGAGGAACGTCCCTGCAGGAACACCGAACGATAATGCCAGTGGGGCACCTATCATCGCGATAGCAATCGCCCGGCCTTTTTGCTGGTCAGGCACCATACGAGCCGCATAGCCTGCGACCAGCGCCCATAATAATCCAGCAGAGATACCCGCCAGAAAACGTGCCACCATGGTCAGAGAATAACTGGTTGATACGGTGGTGACACTGTTAGCAATAACGAAACCAGCCAGAGCGGTCAGTAGCAGAGGACGGCGACGTAAATTCTGCGTTGCAGCGGTTAATGGAATCGCCGCCACCAGCGAGCCGATGGCATAGAGGGTAATGGTCTGGCCTATCCAGGCTTCTGAAACGGCAAGACTGTGTGACATTTGTGAAAGCAGCCCGGCGGGTAAGGCTTCGGTCAAAATAGTAATAAAGCCTGTCAGAGCCAGAGCCAGCAGGGATAACACGGGCATAGGTTGTGATACTGAAGATGTCATGGTGTTACTCGGTAGCAATCAATGATGGCGCTATGATAAAGAGAGGTTAATCAGAGAAAAAGTGAGCTATAGTTCCTCTTATAACGGACATAACTGTCCGTAATAGCGAGGTGTAATGGACAGTCTGAATGGGTTTATGGTTTTTGTGCAGGTTGCGGATCTACGTAGTTTTGTTGCTGCTGGCCGCGCTCTGGGGATTTCAGCCTCAGCGGTGGGTAAAAGTATTGCCAGACTGGAAGATAAACTGGGTGTCAGACTCTTTCATCGTAGCACCCGCAGCATTACGCTAACCGCAGAAGGTATGTTATTCCTTGCCCGTAGCCGTCGAATTCTGGCTGAAATTGAAGCCGCAGAGCAGGAACTATCCCAGGCCAGTGAAACACCGCGCGGGCGTTTACGGGTCAGCCTGCCACTGGTCAGTTCCCTGGTACTTCGAGTTTTGGGTGAGTTTATGAAAACCTATCCCGAGATAGAGCTAGAACTCGATTTTACTGAGCGTATGGTTGATGTTATTGAGGAAGGTTTTGATGCGGTAGTGAGAACCGGCGAACTTAATGACTCTCGTCTGACTGCCCGTAAACTGGGAAAATATCGTTCGTTATTAGTCGCATCACCCGCCTATCTGAGTCAGCATGGACTGCCCACAGTACCGAGTGATTTATTACAGCACCGTTGTTTACACTATCGTTTTGTCCACAGTGGAAAACTTGAACCATGGTGTTTACGTCTGGCACCACAGGAACCTGAACTTCAGCTTCCTGTATCGATGGCCTGCAATAATATTGAAACGCGCGTCTGTTTTGCGCTGCAAGGGCTGGGTATCGCTAACCTGCCAGATTTTTCTATTCGAGAATTGCTGGCAACAGGTGAGTTACAGTCAGTGCTGGATGACTATGTGACCCGTGAGGGGACCTTTTATATTTTATGGCCAGCCAGTAAGCATCCTTCGCCGAAGGTTCGTGTGCTGGTAGATTTTCTGTGTGCCCATATGTTTACGCCATCTTTTCAGAATGAGTATCAGTAGGTGCTGGAGTTATTCACTCAGTACCTACAAATCACTTAAATTATTTATACTCATCGTTAAGATATATGCCTTGTCATATGCCTTATTATTAAAAATAAATAATTATTTTGGTTGAGTTCTTTTTTTTGATAGAAGTCTGGTTTTTATTTGTATATATATAGACTGTATAGTGCATAGATCTTGCACAATATAAATAAAAACAAGGATGTCATCATGAATGTTAATCTTGATTTCGGTAATTATAATAACTATAACGTGAGTGAGTCACGCATTTCCAGGATGATGCAGGCAGACAGGAAAAGTGCTACACATATAAATTTGTGGGATAAAATTAAAGATTTTTTTAGGACTGATAAAAAAGCTGATGCTTGCAAGGAATTGTACAACCTCCTTCATAATACTGAAGGTAGTGATAAATTAGACTCTTTTAATAAGCTGAAAAGTTTTGCGAGTCCAGAGCATCAACAGTATTTTACTAAAGAAATTTATTGCGATGATGTATTTTTTCTTATTGGTAATGATAAGGTGGGACAGAGTAGCATTCAGAAATTGATGAATATTTCTGAACAAGCTCCGCTACACGGTATGTCAATACTCGAACAGCGTCTTTTTCTGGACATGATAGATACCTTACGGGAAAAAGAATTGTTATATAGTCAGGACTACCGACCCAGTTATATAAGAACGCTGATGTCTGACAAGCATTGTGATGACTTGGTCAGCTTATACCGACCACAAGAAGGTATTAATACTCCGGGTACTGAGTGGAAAAATCCAAAGTCCATTGATTACAAAGAAAGCAATTTACTCCGGGGCTTGAACAGAGGGAGTATGAAGTTATTAAGTCAGTTTTCTTTTATGGGCTATCAGAAAACAGCATCAGATGTTGAATTTACCATGCTTCATCCGTCAATTAATTACCTCTTAGATTCATATGTAAGGCCTTATCCCGGGCAGTCGCCAGTCACTGATTTAAATTCCAGTTATCTGAAGGTGTTAAATGAAACGTATCAAAATTATAATAATAATAAATCTGAAATTGATGCGGTATTAAAAAAAGTATACGATGCCCATGATGGAACGCTGAATATTTCACATAATGGAGTGAGCAATAATAAACTGGTCGTTTCTCTTGATTCAGAAATGGATAGTGTATTTCAACCGGATGATTTTCATAGCGATCTTTCCAGGTCATTAGATTATATTTATGACAAGTGGGCTCGCGTGGATGAAATAATATCTTAAGATGCTGGTGAGAGATAAGTATTTATATCCTAGTGATACTTCATGCTGCCATGATGTTGCTTTCGTAAATTCTGTCGAATCACATGGTTAATCTATGCTCATTGCCTGCCCTTACTTTTCGCCTACAAGCAACTCGAATTATTTGGGGTATAAACAGAGTAACTGGCAACGTATCTAAAGCAGAAAAAATAAAAAGGTATGTCTGATATTATCAGCGACATACCTTTTTTAGTCCCAGCAGCGTGATGTTATTGCCTATATATAGTCTTTGTCATCAATAATACGCAGTGGGTCAATATCACTCTCTTTTTTGATAACTAACCCTTTCTCTGAACGCACGCAGACGCCCCCATAATGACCACCAACCGTGAAAGCACACAGCTGAACATAGCGTTCACCGACTTTAGGTAAGCACCAGAGCTGCTGGTAGATATTTTTCTGGGTATCAAATTTGCCAGAGGTTTCGTCCAGAACCTGGTCATCATGATTAATCAGACCGATATTATTACCACAGCGACCGGCAATCGGTTTAACAGCGTAACCTGTCTGCTCCAGGTCTTCATTTAGGACAAAATCCGCATCCAGTAAATAACGATGGTGTGGGAATAAGGACCATAACACCGGCAATATTGCCTTATTACTTGGAATAACAGTCCATAGCGGTTCAAAAACCATCACTTCCGGTCGTAGCAGTACGTCTATCAGTCGAACAGCATCTTCAGGGTGTCCGGTACGAATAGGGACGCCAGAATGTTCTGCGGTACTTTCCTCCCGTAACTGGTCAAAAGCGGTTTCCCAGGCCCAGGTTTTCCAGACACAATCAACTGGACGCTGGGAGCCATCGACTAACTGTCCGGTTGTGTCCCAGTGTAGTTCTTCCAGTCCATGAATAATTTTACTTTCAATGCCTGCTTTCGTCAGTGCTCGCTGCATAAACTGTGCGTGATAGCTTTCTTCGTCATCATTGTCCTGGAGTATATGTACAAAGGAACGAGCATCACTGTGTTTCCAGGTACTTGCCAGTAACTCTAATAAATACTGACCGGGATCTTTACCGGGAATATTGCCCGCTTGTTTTGCCCATTTACCCAGTATCAGTCCGGTTTCAGTATGGCAGGAGGCAGAGTCGGCATTGTATTCATAAACTTTAAGACCCCGCTCATCCATACAAAAATCAATGCGGCCGGTAATCATATGGTGGCGACGACGCTGCCAGGACAGACGTAAACGTGGCCACAGTGCCTCTGGAATATCAAATAATGCCAGCAAACTGTCATCTTTCATCACCTTATCAGTAGCGTGTAAGTACATCAGATGCATTTCATTGGTGGCGTGAATAAGCTCTTGCTCGGCGCTGCGCGAAATAGTCAGATAATGGTAAGGATCTTCATTAAGTGAACTGCCCCCATTCGCCGTAATATAAGTATGTTCCAGAGGATCTTGATTATTCAGCCAGGTACCCTCAAATTGACCCTTGCGAGGGATCTGCACTTCATGGAGCGTGAGATAGTGTGCGGGTACTTCTGGTTGAGGTAAGCTATAACGGGTGTCGGCAGTCTGAATCATCCAGCCTAAAAGTTCAGTATCCTGGAAGGTATCCTGGATAAAGTATTTGCCATCACGATGCTGCAAAGGGAGTTCGCGCGTCCATTGCTGGCCTTTCGGGAGCGGATGATGAATGACATTTTGCTCTGCAATACGCACACTATCGCTAAGTACTTGAGTAATAATGGCGACGTGTCCGGTTTCAACAAACTCACCGCCTTCTTGCCAGATAAGCAGCGCGCCCTTCTGAGGAGGACGTTCACTGCCATTAGCAAATGCTTGCAGGGGTAACAGATTGTCATTCACGACTTGGCGCAGATAACGCAGGGAAAAAATTTCATAGGCCATTCTGACATCAGTCAGAATAGTGCCGTAGTTGAGGTAGAGAAAGCGGCGGGCGAATTCAACGCACTGCCACTTGTAGCCCATATATTCTTTGTCCAGATAATGGCGGAATGAGGAGTCATCCAGCCGGTCTGCATTTTTTAGAGAGTCATAATCAGAAGAGTAAATGGCTACACCGCCTGGAGCATAACCTAACAATGTACCAAAGGGAGCATGTTGTACTGTACTTTTCTCACTCATAGCAGAAGCCTTACGCAAATATGACTGTCACTGTAACAGTTGAGATAAAACTCATATTAAAATCATCAACCTTTTCCTGTCGATCGATAGCTTATAAGGGAAGGTCAATGGGGGAATAGCCGGGTGAGTATATTTAACACCTGACCTTTAAGAGAATAGCATGTTAGCCTGACTCGCTATTTGATCGGTTCGATATCTGATACAACATTAATATAAGTTGTTGATATGAAATATTTATTTTATCACTCAACATGTTTCCGCCAGGGTAAGTATTTTGTCGAACATGTGTGCTTGTTCAGGCAAATAAGAGTACTTCAGCGGGTATTATTCTCATTACATAGTGTCATTTGTCCTACACTAAAGGATGAATTTGATGCTGATAACTTGTCCAGTAAATCTGAGGTATGCGAGATAATATTATGGAATTAAAGGATTATTACGCCATCATGGGTGTACAGCGGACGGATAGTCTGAAGACAATTAAGACCGCCTATCGCCGTCTGGCGCGCAAATATCACCCTGACGTCAGTAAAGAAGGGGATGCAGAAGACCGTTTTAAAGAAGTCGCTGAAGCCTGGGAAGTGCTCAGTGATGAGCAACGCCGGGCTGAATATGACGAGCAGTGGAAACATCGTAACGATCCGCGTTTCGGCCAGCACAGTCGTCAGGGCCATCAGAACCAACGCTATCAAAGCCAGGAAGACTTCGGCGATATTTTTTCCTCGATGTTTGGCCATAGAGGAGCACAACAAGGCCAGCAGCAACGTACGCGTGGACATGATTTTGAAATTGAAGTTGCTGTTTTCCTTGAAGATACACTGGAAGATCACAAACGTCCTGTCAGCTTTAAATTACCGGTCCATGATATGTTTGGCCGAGTGGTGCAGGAAACGCCAAAAACACTCAATGTCACGATCCCAGCCGGAGTAGTCGACGGACAACGTATTCGTCTTAAAGGGCAGGGAACCGCGGGTGAGAATGGCGGACCTAATGGTGATTTATGGATAATTATCCGTATAGCTCCACATCCTCTGTTCGATATTATCGGTAATGATTTGGAAATTGTTTTACCCCTGGCTCCATGGGAAGCTGCATTGGGCGCGAAGGTGACGCTCCCAACCCTGAAAGAGAGCATTCGATTAACGATACCTGCTGGAAGTCAGGCTGGGCAACGTTTACGTATCCAGGGTAAAGGGCTGGTGAATAAGCAGCAGACTGGCGATTTATACGCAGTGATTAAAATAGTTATGCCGCCTAAGCCAGACGAAAAAACAGCCGAATACTGGAAAAAATTGGCTGAAGCGCACTCATCCTATGATCCACGTGAAAAATGGGGCAAAGCATAATGACAAAGATGACCGTGACGACCCACACCGTAAGTGAATTTTGTTTCTATACCGGAGTGTCGGAAGAGGACCTGTTGGAGATTGTCGGGCTTGGTGTTGTTGAGCCACAACTGACACAAACCGAGCATTGGATCTTTGCTGAAAATGATGTTGTCATTGTACATCGCGCAGCCCGTCTGCACCGAGAACTGGCGCTGGACTGGTCCGGGGTTGCAATAGTGCTTACTTTGCTTGAAAACAATCGTTCTTTACGCAGTGAAAATATTCAACTAGAGCAGCGGCTGGCAAAATTTATCTCAAGCTAGCTGAATTGAGTCTTTTTCTGTAAATGCGTTCCGGTAGTCTACTGGCATCCTGGCTTGTAGACTGCTTTGCATTGTCAGGATACTAGATAGTTTCTCCGATAAAAATCTGGTAATCGAGGGCGACAGTTTTGGCTGAGAAGCAGGGCGCAGCTATCTTTTTTAACAGCAGTTCTGCGGCGATATAACCAATGTTATAGCGTGGGGTAATAACACTTGCCATGGTGGGATACATCTCACGGCTGATATCCAGTCCATGAAATCCGGCAATCGCAACACGTTCTGGTACCGAAATCTTTTTACGCAGGCACCAGACTAATGCCCCAAGAGCCAAATCATCATTGGTACAAAAAACGGCATCGAGATCAGGGTAGAGTGTTAAGGCATTTTCCATCATCTCTGCACCTAATTTTTGTGAAGAGATCACTTTTGGATTTACACGGCGAGCAGCTCCCCCTGTCTCACTCATTGCACGACAATATCCTTGATAACGCGCCTCATCTCGTCTGTCATTCCGTGAACCAAAATAAACGATCCGCGTGCGTCCCTTATCAAATAAGGTTCGGGTCATATCATACCCGGCATTGAAATTATTAAATCCTACCTGCATATCCAGGCAGCTGCCTTCGGAGTCCATCACTTCAACAATAGGAATACGGGCTGCTCGCAGGTACTTTTCAGCCCGCAGTGTATGATCTTTTTCAGTCAGCAAGATGCCATCGATATTATAAGAGAGCAGATTAATAATCTGCTCTTCTTCGACCCGTTTGTCGTAGTTAAAATTAGCAGTAAGTATTTGATAATTTCCGACTTGAGTCGCTGCTTCAATACCGCTTAACAGATCGGCAAAAATTTGGTTTTTAAATGAGGGGATTAACACGCCTAATGTATAACTCTTGGCGTGAAGTAACATTTCGGGAGTACGATTAGGAATGTAGTTAATTTCTTCGATAATTTTCGCGATTTTTTCCCCAGTTTCCGGGGCGACTCGTTCAGGCGTTCGCAAATAACGGCTGACGGTCATTTTAGTCACACCGGCCAGCGTGGCGATATCCTGCAACGATATGCGGTGAGATCTCATCGTTATCCCTTAAATAAGAAGCCGTTAATTTCTGGTCTTCACAGGTTGTCTGATGACAATAGTACCGGATTACCTCGAGACTGCGTAATCCGGTTGTCTTACTGATAGGTATTTTAGACTGCTACCCGCATCCCACCATCGACAAAGAGCAGATGCCCGTTAACGAAGTTAGAGGCTTTGGCTGAAAGAAAGACAGCAGCACCAATCAACTCTTCCGGGTCTCCCCAGCGTGCGGCCGGAGTACGTTTACATAACCAGCTAGTGAAGGCTTCATCATCTGCCAGGGTTTGGGTCATTTCAGTTTTAAAGTAGCCTGGTGCAATGCCATTCACCTGAATATTATAGCGAGCCAGCTCTACACACATACCTTTGGTGAGCATAGCAACAGCGCCTTTTGATGCCGCATAAGGGGTGATGGTGTCGCGTCCAAGCTCACTTTGCATGGAGCCAATATTGATAATCTTCCCTTGCTTACGAATAGCCATTTTACGGGCAACGGCTTGAGCGACCAGGAATACGGCGGTTTGGTTGACAGAAATAATTTCATTCCATTCTTGTTCAGGAAAATCGAGGAAGGGATGGCGGCGCTGGATCCCTGCATTGTTGACCAGGATATCAATAGGACCTATGTTCTGTTCGATATGCTCAATAGCCTGATTGACTTCAGCTGACTGTGTAACATTAAAAGCAACTGCATGGGCTTTAAAACCCAGTTCTCTCAGTTCTGCCGCGGCACGGTCAGCTCCCTCTTGAGTGGTGGCATTAATAATAACTTCAGCACCCGCCTGCGCGAGTCCCTGTGCCATCAGAAAACCAATACCCCGGGCTGAACCGGTTATCAGTGCGCGTTTGTTATCGAGAGAAAAAAGCGTTGCCATTATGGGATCCTTAGAAAGTGGGTTGCCCCGGATGAGTTCATCACCGGCAAGCAACGTGAATTGTTCAGGATATAAAACCGACAATTTACTGATAAATATGCGATCTTTGTCACTAAAAATGATGTTACTGCACTCATGTTACGCATAACGTGAGCGAGATTGCTTTTTATTAGTGTGAAAAACGACCAAAGATAAAGGATGTATCTCTTTGTTAATTAAAGAATGAATTATTCTGGGTAAATAAAAGATAAGGAAAACAATTAAAAATAACAGATTGAGGGGCGTTATCGCTTGAATGAGTATTTTATCATTATCTAAAAAACAGCCAGTCAGTTAAGCAACTGACTGGCTGTTTTTTAGAAAAATGATCGTTCGTTTTAAATCGATAACAAATTAATCATTCACTTTTCCACGAATGATAACTTTTCCGGGCTTACTTTCACTATCCGTAATTCGACGTATAGCCAGATTGAGAGCTTGCCAGGCTATTTCCTGTAGATCATGAGAAATACAGGGAAAGCGGAAACCATAAATACCAGCATGAGAGACTTCATCAATACTGAACAATGAGACCTGTTCTGTTAGTTTTAGTTTATGTTCAATACAAGCTTTAATAATTCCGAGTGAAATTTGATTATTACAGCCAACAAAATAATCAGGTGCTGGATTATTGTTTAGCCAGCGGCTGGTTTCTTGCCATGCTGCATCCATAAAAAAGTCAGCATACAAAACTTCCAGAGAGGCAATCTTTCCCTGCAAAGCGGCCTGTAATCCTGTAACCCTCTCCCGTGCAACATTGGAATTTTCTGGCCCGGAAACGACGACGATACGCTGGGCTTTTTGTTCCAGCAACCAGCGACCAGTTTGCAAACCACAATCGAGATTATCGATATAGACGCCACTACAATGAAGTGCATTGAGTTCCCGGTCGACTAGAACTACAGGAATATTCAGCATTTCCAACCGGTTAAGATATTCCGGATAGTAGTGATGATCGTTTGAAATAACGGATAGAATAATTGCATCAACGTTATAACCAATCAGTTTTTCGATAATACGATCTTCTGTTTCTTGAGATTCATAGGAGTCGAAGACTAACGTGTCATAACCCCTCTTTTGTGCTTCTAGCGTAATAAGACGTGTTAAACCACCAAAAAAGGGGTTCGCCATGTCGGGATTCACTATTCCAATTGTTTTGCTGGTATTAGATCGTAAATTACGGGCAGCAGTATTTACCACATAGCCTAAAAGTTCTGCGGTTTCTAAAATACGTTGTAGTGTTTCAGGGTGAACCTTTTCTGGCTGTGAAAATGCGCGTGATGCTGTAATTTTACTGACACCTGACTGTGCTGCGACGCTTGCAAGCGTCGCTTTCCGTGCTCGAGCAACGACCAAGTGTAGCTCCTTAGTTATTTACTATCATTTTGTATCATTTCATTATCATTACAGATTTGTCAGCAAGTCGCTAATATTATTTTAAGCCCGCCAGGCGATTAATGCGTGGATCAGTAAAGATATCCAGTTCATCACGGCTTTCGGATGAGAATTCAGAAACGACGGCACCGTCTGGTCCAGCCTGGAACCAATGGCGAGTATCAGGAGCAATGGTATATTGTTCGCCAGGGTGCAACAATATATAGCGTGTTACAGTATACCAGGTCTCTGATCCTTCAGGTAACTGACAGACTGAAGTTCCGGTTGCATCATTCTCCGTCAATGTTTCATCATCAACAAATAAGTAGACCTCACCCCAGCGGCAACGAAATGTCTCTTGTTTTCCTGGCGTTCCTTCAAATGGAGGGTGTATATGCTCCGGGCACGTTTGTCCGGGAAACAGTACCAGCTCTTTTGCGCAATAACGCGGTGAGTTGATATAAGTCAGCAGTTGCAAGCCAGACTTTGGATAGTCAGGTAAACCAAATGTTGCAATTTCAATACGTTGAGTCTCTTCTTCAGTCAAAATAATATCTGCCTTCTGAAGATAATGTAATGTCTGTGATATCGCCTCAATGGATGTATTCATTCTTCCTCTGTAGTTGTTATCAGTATAAGTATCAATATTGATATCATTTAAACAACCAAACACGATCTTTTTCTGTGATTAATCCCCTCATTTTAATAACAAATAGAAATAAATATTAACGCAAGGATCAAAATCTTTACTTCCATCACAGATTTGTCACTCCGATTACGTCACTATCCTTGCCATCAAAATGACAACGATACCATTGAAATGATTCATCAAGGGGTTCATATGAAAGCGTTAGTGTTGGCTGAAGCCGGTAAAATTGCTATTGAAGATCGCAATTTTGATGAAGTGCTCGGTAATGATGATGTACAGATCAAAATTCATTCTGTCGGTATCTGCGGAAGCGATGTGCATTATTACCAGCATGGCCGTATTGGTCCTTTTGTTGTAAAAGCACCGATGGTATTGGGTCACGAAGCTTCCGGCGTGGTGCTGGCAGTGGGCAACAATGTGTCTCATCTGAAGGTCGGTGATCGTGTATGCATGGAGCCCGGTATCCCGGACATGAATTCAGCGCAGACGCGTTCAGGAATCTACAATCTTGATCCTGCAGTGCGTTTCTGGGCAACGCCACCGGTACATGGTTGCTTGCGTGAAACCGTTATTCACCCTGGCGCCTTTACTTTCAAGCTACCTGATAATGTGAGTTTTGCTGAAGGAGCCATGGTTGAGCCATTAGCCATTGGCATGCACGCAGCGACGAAAGCCGATATTAAACCGGGTGATATTGCACTGGTTATTGGTGCCGGTCCAATTGGTGTGGTTACCGCTCTGGCCGCTCTGGCTGGCGGTTGTTCTGACGTCATTATTTGTGATTTGTTTGATGAAAAACTGGCTGTTGCTGCTAACTATGAAGGCTTGCACGCAGTGAATATTAAAACCGGTCATTTGGCAGAAAAAGTCATAGAGCTGACCAGTGGTAACGGTGTTGACATCGTGTTTGAGTGCAGTGGTGCGAAACAAGCTATTGCGACCATCGCCGAACATGCAGCGCCAGGCTCCATGGCCGTTCTGGTGGGAATGCCTGTTGACGTAGCACCGATGGATATCGTGGCTGCGCAAGCAAAAGAAATTACTTTCAAGACTATTTTCCGCTACGCCAACATGTACCCACGTACTTTGCGTTTACTGAGTAGCGGCAAACTGCGTGTTCAGCCATTGATCAGTGAAACCTACAAGTTTGTTGATAGCGTCGCTGCGTTTGAGCGTGCAGCAGCAGGCAATGCGTCTGATATCAAGATTATGCTGGAAATGGAGTAAATAGATGTCGCTCTATGCTGGAATTGACTGCGGTACACAAGGCACCAAAGTGGTGATTGTCGACAGCGAAAGGGGCGTGATTCTCGGTGAGGGCAGTGCCTCTCACCGTCTCATCAGTGACTCTAATGGGCGCCGTGAACAGGAAGTTGATTGGTGGACGGATGCGCTGATAACTGCTTTTCAACAAGCGGTTGCTCAGGCCGATATCAATGCTCTGGATATTAAAGCCCTTGGTATCTCTGGTCAGCAGCATGGTTTTGTTGCTCTGGATGAACAGGGACAGGTGTTACATCCGGTCAAGTTGTGGTGTGACACCGAAACGGCAGATGAAAATGAATATCTGGTAAAGCAGCTGGGTGGTGTTAAAGGATCATTGGATCAACTGGGTCTGCTGGTCGCGACGGGTTTTACGGCATCTAAAATTTTGTGGTTTAAAAATCACTACCCGGAAAAGTGGGCACGTTTACATACAGTATTACTGCCCCACGACTACTTAAACTACTGGCTGACTGGTGAGCGTGTTGCTGAATATGGTGATGCTTCTGGTACTGGATTGCTCGATGTTCGCACCCGCCAGTGGGACAAACGTACCGTTGAATTGATTGATGATTCGGGGCGGCTATGGAATGCATTACCGCCACTGAAAAGTGCAGAAAGTTGTATTGGTTCATTGCGCGCTGAAGCTGCAGAAAAACTAGGATTATCTCCAACTACCCGGATATCAACAGGGGGGGGAGATAACATGATGGCTGCTATCGGTTCCGGCAATATTGCACCCGGTATCGTCACGATGAGTTTAGGCACATCCGGTACCTTGTTTGCATGGTCTGCTGAACCGGTTGTTTCTGAGTCGGCGATGGTGGCAGGCTTTTGTTCCAGCAATAACGGCTGGTTACCACTTATTTGCACCATGAATGTTACGTCTGCCAGTACCTCGGTACAAAATTTACTGTCGGAAGATATTGCCGGTTTCAACACTTTGCTGGCCCAGGCTAAACCTGGAGCGGGAGGGGTAACGATGCTGCCCTTCTTTAACGGTGAACGCGTACCTGAACTGCCACATGCTCGAGCCAGTATTCATAATCTGGATAGCGATAATTTTACTCCGGCCAACTTATGCATGGCAGTAGTAGAAAGCGCCACTTATGGCCTGCGTTATGGTATCGAGCTGTTCCGTAAACAGGGGATTGACGCACAGGAGATTCGTCTGACTGGCGGTGGTTCTCGTAGTGCTCGCTGGCGGCAAGTCGTTGCCGATGTCATGGGTTGTTCAGTGGTTTGTCTGAGTATGAAAGAAACCGCTGCTTTAGGGGGCGCTATTCAGGCTATTTGGGCGACAGAACTGGCTGACACTACAGGAACGAATGCGGATGAACTACTGGCCAGACTCTGTCAGCGTTTTGTTTCATTGGATGAATCTACCCGTGTTACACCTGATATTAAAGTACAAGCCCAGTATGACGAGTTTTATCAAAATTATTTACAACAACTTCAACGGGTTCATCCAGAGGTGCAGCTATGACTGTGGATACGCAAACACTATCACCAAACTGGCTGCTGGAAGTCAGTGGCGTTAAAAAAGCGTTTGGTCAGGTTGTTGCTCTGAAAAATGCTGAATTCCGTCTGCGGCCTGGATCAATCCATGCGTTATGTGGTGGTAATGGTGCTGGGAAATCAACCTTCCTGAGTATTCTGATGGGATTCATTAAGCCTGATGCTGGCGATATTTTGATTAAAGGTGAACGTTGTGACTTCAACCATCCTCGTGATGCGCTGAAAGCAGGTATTGCCATTGTTCAGCAAGAGCTAAGCGCTATCCCTGATTTGACTGTTGCAGAAAATATCTGGCTTGGACGTGAACCTAAACGTTTTGGTTTTGTTGACTTTTCAACCTTAAACCAGCGTACCAGGACGTTGCTGGATGAACTTGATTTCCAGATAGATGCCACAGAAAAAATGCGTAATCTGAGTGTGGCTGAACAACAGCTAGTCGAAATAGCGAAAGCACTCTCACATTCGAATGCCGATATTATCATTATGGATGAACCTACCTCAGCAATTGGTGAAGAAGATGCGCAAAAAATCTTCCAGACCATCACTCGCCTGGCTGGAAAAGGTAAAGGGATCATTTATGTATCGCATCGCTTATCAGAAATTTTTCAGATAGCAGACAGTTACTCCATCTTCCGCGATGGTGCCTATATCCATGAAGGCAATATTGCTGACATCAACCGCGAACAGTTAATTGAACATATCATTGGCGGTGAGTACGACAGTGAGTTTGCTAAGTTCAACCAGCCGACTGAAGACGTCATGATGGAGGTGAGAAACCTGTGCTGGCGCAACAAGATAAAAGATATCAGCTTGAACCTTAAGCGTGGTGAGATCCTTGGTATCTATGGTCTGGTGGGCTCTGGGCGTAGTGAGTTTCTTGACCTGATTTTTGGTATTCAGCATGCCGATAGCGGCACTATTCAAATTGGCAATAAAACGCTGGCACGCCATTCACCCAAAGAGTCGATTAACAGTGGCATTGCTTATGTTACCGAGGATCGCAAAGAAACAGGTTTAGTTCTGTGTCGTTCTGTCAGTGAAAATATCAATGTTTCTTCATTTGCTGATATTAGTCGCGTCGGTTTCATTAATGAAAAACGGGAGCAAGAACGGGCTAACGACATGATTAAACGCTTTAACGTCAAAACACTGGATGGTGATCAAATTGTTGGCAACCTCAGTGGCGGTAACCAACAGAAAGTGGTCCTTGGACGCTGGGCATTACTTGACCCTGAAGTATTGCTGCTGGATGAACCGACTCGCGGTATTGATGTGGGCGCTAAGAAAGAGATCTACAGCTTTATGTCTGAATTCACCTTAAAAAATAAAGGGATAATTATGGTTTCGTCTGAATTGTCAGAAATTATTGGCATGAGTGATCGAATCCTGGTCTTCCGTGACGGAGAACTTGCTGGAGAGTTATCGGCGGCGGATGCAACTCAGACTGAACTTATGAAGCTCGCGGTTTAATAGAGAGATATTAATATGAACGCAACACAATCCTTAAGTCCTCGGGTTTCATTCATTGCCCGTCATAAAAACCGTATGCATAAGTACGGAATTATTATCGCCTTTTTTGTTTTATGTCTGATTGTGTCATTGATTGGTGAATATCAGGTCAGCCAGGGGGTCTGGAGCAGCAACTATTTTCTCAGTAATGAAAATATGCTGATTGTGCTACGTCAGGTTTCTATCAACGGTATCCTGGCGATTGGTATGACCTTCGTCATCATCACTGCAGGGGTCGATTTATCCGTTGGTTCAGTTCTTGCTTTGAGCGGTATTGTTGCCGCGCGCTTTGCAACCAACAACGTCGGACTTGCCATTGGCGATACCGCGACTGCGGTGATGATGCCACTGATCATCGCACTCGGCATTGGTATCGTCTGCGGACTGATTAACGGAACGGTACTCGCTCGTTATCGCCTACAACCCTTTATTGTCACTATGGGGATGCTTTCTGCAGCGCGTGGTCTTGCCATGCTGACTACCGACGGTAACCCAGTCTCACAACTTAACAGTGACTTTCGTTGGCTAGGGAATGGCTATATTGCCGATATCCCTGTGCCGGTAGTTATCTTTGCTGTGTTGTTTGGCCTGGCTTGGCTCATCCTGAATAAAACCATCTTTGGTCGCCACGTTTATGCGGTTGGTGGTAATCCTAAAAGTGCGCGTACTTCAGGCATCAGTGTTATTAGAATCAAAGTATTGGTCTATACGCTATGTGGTTGTATGGCGGGTGTTGCAGGTTTGATTTTGACTGCACGTACAGGGTCAGCTCAAACGAACGCCGGGGCAGGTTATGAGTTAGATGCCATTGCTGCTGTGGTCATCGGCGGAACAAGTATGGCGGGAGGGGTGGGAACTCTGGTTGGAACACTGTTTGGTGTTCTGATTATCGGAGTAATGAACAACGGTCTCGATTTGTTGGGTGTGCAGTCCTACTACCAGCAGATTATTAAAGGTGTATTGATTGTAATTGCTGTACTGCTTGACCCATCACGCAAACAACAACGTGATTAATTGACATAAAAAGCCCTTACCTGGAGAAAAATAATGAAAATGACAAAAATCGCCCTACTTGCTTCTTCTATGATGATCGGTGGCATGGCTGCTGCTCAAGCAGCACCCGTGAAAATTGCGGTACTGATGTATGGTAACAAGGCTGAGTTTGTACAACTGATGGAGCGCTATGGTAAAGAGCACCCAGCAGTAAAAAATGGGGAAGCAGTACTGACTTTTTATGATGGTCGCTATGATGCTTCTGTTCAGAATGATCAGGCCGCAACGGCTATTCAGACCCGCGCTGATGCTATCATTGTTAACCCAATGGATTTTGAAGCTAATATTGATATTGTGACCAATGCAAACGCGGCAAATATCCCTGTTGTCGTTACTAATGCTCGCCTGAATACCACGGATATGGCTTCTGAAGTAGTCTCTAACGATGAGTTAGGTGGCTACATGGAAGCGAAAGCAGTCTTGGATAAACTGGATTGTAAGAACAATAAAGTTAACGTAGTCATTCTTGAAGGTCCTAAGGGCGGAAGCGGTGAAATTCAGCGCGGTAAAGGTAATGATAAAGCAATTGCTGAATGTGGTCCTGGTCAGGTGACCGTACTCGAGCGTAAGACGGCGAATTGGTCACGTGCCGAAGCTCAACCGTTGATGGAAAACTGGTTACAAAAACACCGTGGTAAAATCAATGGTGTTATCGGTCAAAATGATGAAATGGCTTTAGGCGCTATCGAAGCTATTAAAGGTGCTGGACTGAACGTTACTGATTTTTCGATTGCTGGTGTTGATGGTGTAACCGATGCGATTCATGCGGTACAAGCCGGTGAAATGGTTTCTATTATGCAAGATGCCAAAGGTCAGATTCAGGGGTCTATTGATGTGGCTATGCGGGCAGTTAAAGGCGACGGGTATGAGCCACAATCCACTATTTGGAAGCAATACGAAAAAGATCTGAAATGGAATGGCGGCACTGAAAAGCACTACTTTATTCCATGGACTGTTGTAACCGTTGATAATGCACAGCAATTGCTGGATGCTCGTAAATAAGAGGCCATATTTGTCCCCTGAGTATTGACGCAGGGGACAAGATTAATGACCTTATACTGGTCATAATGAAAAATAATTGAATTAAACAGAAAAATTGGCTGATTTTATCATTTACTTGTAGAGCGTTGACTGAGTTGCTCAACGCATTCACTATCAAAACTAATCACTCTCTGCCTGACGATATCGATGGGGTATCCCTAACCCCAGTTCTGAATCCTGCATTCCCTAAATTCGCATTACGAATCAGATGGTTACCTTTGCACGTAGTCTTTTTTCGTTTCGAGCCTGGAAGCCACTCTAATTATTGAGGATAAATATCTATTAGGCTCTGTCATCTGCCTACATCATTAAATCATCATCTGGTTATCCCGGATCTAAATTAAATTATCGCGATATAAAATAATAATTAAGCGGGTTATTCGATCTATTATAATGTAAAAGCTAATTTTAAAATCAATGTCATAAGGGGTTCTGCCTGATGTTAAATACTGCCGCCACTCATCCCCACAGCCATGAGCACGATGAACCTTGTCTGTGTCATAGCAAGGCATTTCTGCGTATTAATACCGTTCTGACTCGCGAGGCTATTAAGGCACCACCGATCAGTGCTGCGGTCGTTAAAGCTGCAGTGCCTGGCGCGTTATCAGTAAAAGGTCAAAACACCGAAGCAACACGGACAGTCAAAGTTTTTATCAATGTACGGGTATTTGATGGCGTTTCTGAAAAACTCAGAGATGGCTTACAGGTGATTGTTGATGGCAATAAAATTCGTGCCCTGCTGCCTGCCGAAACAGCCTTGCCTGAAGATGCTGAAATCATTGATGGTCAGGGCGGCGTGTTAATGCCAGGACTGATTGATGCGCACTGGCATGCCATTATGGCGCGCCCATCAATGATGACCGCAATGACGGCTGATTTTAATTACATTCAGGCCCTGGCCATCGCTGAAGCACAGTCAACTCTGTTACGTGGATTTACAACCGTCAGAGATATGGGGGGGCCGGTATTCGGTTTGAAGCGTGCCATCGATGAGCAGATTACTGTTGGACCAAGAATTTATCCTTCAGGTGCTTTTATTTCACAAACGGGTGGTCATGGTGACTTCCGTCTGCTGCATGAGATCCCGAGCTCTGCCGGTGCGCCGTTAAGTTATATCGAACAGGTCGGCATCACTGCCCTGGCTGATGGTGCAGACAGTGTATTGCTGAAAGCCCGTGAGCAGTTGATGAGGGGAGCTTCGCAAATCAAATATATGGCCGGCGGTGGTGTGGCATCAATGTATGACGGGATTGATGTTACCGAAGGCTCCGTGGCAGAAATTCGTGCTGCCGTGACCGCAGCGGAAAACTGGGGTACCTATGTGACGGTACATGCTTACACACCCCGCGCGGTACAAATGGCGATTGAAGGTGGTGTTAAGTGTATTGAACATGGACAGATGCTGGATGAAGAGACGGTCAAAATTATTGCAGATAAGTCCCTGTGGTGGTGTTTACAGCCGTTCCTGAATGACGAAGATGCAGTCCCGATGGCCACGCCAGCTTCACAGGCAAAACAGCGAGTCATGTCAGATTGTACCGATAATGCCTATCAACTGGCGAAAAAACACAATATTAAAACCGCGTGGGGCACTGATACCCTGTTTAATGAACATCTGACTACGCGCCAGGGCGCACAGTTGGCAAAGCTTAAACGCTGGTACTCGCCGCTGGAGATCCTTAAAATGGCGACCAGTATTAACGGTGAACTTTGTGCTATGTCAGGTCCGCGTAATCCTTATCCTGGTACATTGGGGGTCATTGCAGAGGGAGCATTTGCTGATATAATTATTGTCGCGGGCGATCCGTTAGAAAATATAGATTTAATTGCCCAGCCAGAAGAGTCTTTCAAATTGATTATGAAAGAAGGGACTATTTTTAAATATACCCTGTGATATTCAGTCGCAGACTAAAAATCACAGATATTGTTCAGGGAGCTGAAATAATGGAACATAAGAGGGTGACATTTCTGAAACAGTGTTTTTTTACACTGACCAGAAACTCGTTGCGTCATCAGCCGTTAATCATATTGATTATCAGTACCTTAGCGCTGACAGGATGTGTGCAGGTCGGGGCTCCTGCCTTTACACTCTTTGGATCATTTATTCCTTACTGGATGGTATGCGCGGCAATAGGTTTGGTGGTCGCTGTCATCGTGCGGGTGGTGCTTATTAAAACCGGCATTGATGATGTGCTCCCCCTGCGCTTACTGGTTTATCTTTGTGTGATGCTTACGGTGTCATTCATCTCGGCTTTGCTCTTCTTTATGGGCTAAAAAATGGACAATTCTCACCCGTCAGGGTCGAAAACTAAAATAGCTATCGCTATTGGGGTCATTATCGTTTTGGCCGCTATTATCTCAGGTTGGTTGGTCTTGAGAGCAAGCTCGCACAATGCGCTGTCGGAGGATGCGGTTATCGGCAGTAACGTGGTGAAAATCAGCAGTGAAGTTCCCGGACGTATCGAGTCCATTAATGTAGTGGAAAATAGTCGGGTAAAGAAAGGCGAACTGTTATTCACTATCGACCCTTATATTTACCGGCTGCAAGTAGAGCAGGCGCGTGCAGACTTGCAGATAGCCGAAGCGGCTATGGATACGCAGCATCGTACTGTCATTGCCGAACAGTCTAACTCGGGTATCACCAACGATCAGATAACCGCCGCCCGGACTAACTTGCAACTGGCGACCCAGACGCTGGCGCGCCTGAAGCCGCTTGAAGCAAAAGGCTATGTCACTAAGCAACAAGTTGATGATGCCACGACGATAAAACGTAATGCTGAGGTAATGTTACAGCAAGCGTTAAAACAATCGGTGGCAGCTCAGGCTCTGGTCAGTAATACCAATAGTACTCAGGCGCTGGTCAGTGCACGCCGTGCTGCGCTGGCGATAGCGGAAAGAATGCTGGCTAATACAGAGATACGCGCTCCCCACGACGGACTGGTGGTCGGGCTCAGAACCTCTTCGGGGGAGTTTGTTATCCCTGATCAGGTTATTTTTACTCTGATTGATACGCAGCAATGGCATGCTGCAGCCTATTACCGCGAAACCGATCTCCAGAATGTCCAAATTGGTAACTGTGCCACTGTCTATGTTCTTGCCGATCGCAGTAAAACCATGAAGGGGCGGGTACAGGGTATTGGCTGGGGAGTGATGTCGGAAGATCAGCTGAATATTCCGCGTAGTTTGCCTTATGTTCCTAAGTCATTGAACTGGGTGCGTGTGGAACAACGCTTCCCGGTAAGGATTGTGCTGGATAATCCGCCACCTGATTTAATGCGGGTCGGTGCAACGGCCGTCGCTATTGTGCGAAGTGACAATGATTGCTGATAATTTAGGCCACTCTATGTTCCGTCAAATAAAGGCGGATCTACGTTATTTCCCTGGCCGCTTTGCCATGGCATGGCGAATTGGTGTCTTAACGGCACTGATGAGCTTTGTGGCGATGTTCTACGGCATTCCAGAGTCGGCAATCAGTTGTTATCTGATTCTGTTTATCATGAAACCCGATGCGGTAACCAGTATGATAATGGCGGTGGCCATTATCATACTGGTTACTATTGTCGTGGGCTTAATACTTCTGATTCTGCCGATGGCCCTGGAATATGGTCCTCTGCGAATGGTGATATTAATCGCCAGTTCCTTTTTCTTTTTATGGCTTGGTTCTGCCAGTCAGTTAGGGGAAGTGGGCAGTATTGTCGCTTTGGTTATCGCCTTTATTATGGGATTGGTTGGTTTTGCACCGACGGGTGAAATCGCTACCCGAGCCATTCTCTATGCCTGGCTAATGGTCTCCTCACCGATGCTTCTGTTGCTGATCTTTAATTATCTGTTTGGTCGTTCACCCGCCATGCTGGTGTATGAAAGCCTGGCAGAACGTTTACAGATTGCAGCTGCTGCACTGCGCGATCCGGATGTGGCCCAGATAAGGCAAGTACGCTTACAACTGCTGGATGACCAAAGTGACCTGGCACAGCGTGCCATGTTTGTGAAGGTATTTCATCTTGGCAGAGGGGCTGAAAATAAGTGGCTGCCCGCTGCCGTAATTAACAGTTATCGGGTATTAATGGCGGTATCTGAACTGGCTGAAACATTACCTGAAGCTACGCGTCAGAAAATGGCCGACTGGTGTAGCTATGCAGCACAACAGCTGACACTTAAGCGTATTCCTGACTTGCCTGAATGGTCAGTGCAAGAGAGTGATAATGAAGTTGCTCATGCTTTGACCGCATTGGCAACACTGGACGATAAGCCTCTGCCAGCTGGTGTGAAGACCCCATTTTTCGCGCCCGATGCCCTGACCAATCCTGTTCACCGCTATTTTGCTTTAAAAACAACCCTGGCAAGTGTGATTTGTTATCTCACTTATACCCTGCTGGACTGGCAGAGTATCCATACTGCCATGATAACCTGCTATGTTGCGGTGCTGGGTACCACCGGGGAAACGGTGCATAAACTGGTACTGCGTATTACGGGATGCCTGATTGGTGCGACCATAGGGATGTTATCCCTTATTTTTATTGTGCCGGGTATGGAGGATATTGGTCAGTTGATGATCCTGGTCTTTATCGTGCTCGTACTCTCTGCCTGGATTTCGACCGGGAATGAGCGTATTGCCTACGCCGGAATTCAGGTAGGATTGGCCTTTCTGCTGACAGTGTTACATGGCTTTGCTCCTAGCGATGATTTAGATGTTGCCACTGGTCGTATTCTGGGAGTCCTGCTGGGCAATGTGGTTATCTATGTTATTTTCACCCATCTATGGCCTGTCGGTATTGTTGACTCGGTACGTTCCAGCATCCGTAATAACTTAAAAGATTTATCCATCCTTTCTGAATTACCACGACAGGCCAGAATGCCGGTAACCCTGCAAGCGGCACGTATCGAACAGTCGATTGCTAAAACGATAGAGTCACTCCGGCTAGTGCCCTTTGAACCGAAACACTTACGTCCATCAACCGATGAGTATCAGCGGCTGACGAAAATATTGCTGGAAATAGATGTTGCTTGTCGGGTGCTATTCTTACCGATGGCGAGGGATGCGGCCGATAAAGAGAGACTAAAAGCCTTGTGCATCTCTCAGTCTGTATCGTCAGAGAAGATGGATAATACTGAAGTGGCTGATGCTGAATTTCCGCCTGAGCCTTTAGCTGCGCAAGATGCCCTGAGGCGCAGTTTAACCAGACTTGAGGGACTTCTAAAATGAAGGAGCACATGGTGCATATGGATAAAAAAAGAGCCACAAAGATGCTTCTGGCAATCACCATTGCTTCACTGCTCAGTGCTTGTGTGACCGACTCGATAAAACGTGCGCCGGCCTCACCTTCGACGCCCTGGCAGCCCTCGGGGCAAACGAGTCAGACATTGACTGACTCTTTTTCAGTGCCTGAAAACAGAGAGATCCTTGACCAGTCACTCACACCAAAGATTGAGCAGAACCATGCTTACTCACTACCAGAGCTGATCAATATTGCTCAGTTAGAAAACCCGGATACGCGAATTGCCTGGCAACAAGCGCGTCAGGCTGCTTTAGCAGTGGGATTAAGTGAGACATTATTTTTACCGATGATTTCAGCCAATGTTATCGGCGGTTATCAGCATACACGTACGCCACTGCCGGTAACGGTTCTGGGGCAAAATAATCTGGAAACCAATAGCCACGCGGTGATCCCGGCGCTGGTGCTGCAGTGGCTGGTATTTGATTTTGGTCAGCGTAAAGCATTATTGAATGCTGCTGAACAGGTATCATTTGCTGCCAATATCGGTTTCAACGGCATACATCAAAAAATTATTTACGATGTGACGCGCACTTACTATCAATATGGTGCAGCCCAGTCACGTTACCAAAAAACTGAAGAAATGCTGCACAACAGTAAAAGTATTCTCGCTGCAGCAGAGGCGAAAAGACAGCAAGGTATTGGTACCTCACTGGAAGTGGCACAAGTGACACAACTGGTGGCTCAGGCAGAACTGAACCGCGTGGTGGCTCAAGGTGTACAGCGGGATGCGAGACAGGCTCTACTGGCCTCTACAGGTTTACCCGCGACCTCAAAACTTGATGTCGATGCGCCTGAGTATCAGGCACCGACGCTGAAAGTTTTGCCGCCTAGCCAGAAGATGATCGAGCAGGCGCTGGCTCGTCGTCCGGATGTGCTGGCGAGCTATGCTTTGGCCCAGGCGGCCAAAGAGGGGATAACCGCCGCAGAAGCGAGCTATCTGCCAAAAATTGTTATGGCAGGTGGACTGGCGCATGCACGTACCAGCTTTGATATTCAGGGACTGCCGACTATCGGGCCACAAACGTCATCATCGAATATTCTGCTGGGTATTAGCCTGCCTTTGTATGATGGCGGCATGCGTGCGATACGTGTTCAGGAAGCACAGTCACGTGCTGCCAGTGCGCATGAAACCTTTGAGAAAACGCGGGAGATGGCAGCCCGTGAAATTGTGGTGTCTGGCGATGTTCTGGAATCTGCAATCGCCTCTAACACCGCATCAGTCAACCTGGTGAAAACCGCCTTGATTACCTATGACGCTGCTTTCGATGCCTATAAGCACGGTGTGGGTACGATTACCGTGGTGAATGAAGCGGCGAATAATTTGCTACTGGCACAGCAGCTCGAGATCGATGCCCGCACATCGGTACTGGTTGCGGTCGCTAACCTGGCTTTCGTGATGGGGGAAATGACTCAGGTAACGCGTTAACAAAGGGCTTGCCGGAACGTTTCTTACTAACAGGAAACGTTTCGTCAGGCTGTTATGGATGATGTTAACCATTTAATTATTTTATTTTTTATACTCGCTAATCTCCTCCTCCCAACACTTAAAAATACACTTATCTTGAACATCCGCTTTCGTCTCTGTCAGCCTTTACTGTGTATCGTTTTTTTGCTCTTGAACTCGTAGGTTCTTATAAGTTATTCAATGAGCAATAAGTTTTTTGATTGAATCATATTATGTTTTTACCGTGCAAAAAATAATAAAAATAACCATTTAAATTAATGAAACATTATTTCATTAATTTATTGAAATATTGATTTAAAAGTAATAATATTCGTGCTTATTGATAGTGGATTATTATTTTACTGTTAAAAATTGTGGCGTATGGCTGACCTCGGCCTTAAACAGGCTCTCACCCAAGGAACATTCTATGATTCTGGATTCATTTTCTTTAGCGGGTAAAGTTGCGGTCATATCGGGTTGTAATACCGGCCTGGGTCAGGATATGGCTATCGGACTGGCAGAAGCTGGTTGCGATATTGTGGGTTTGAACAGAAGCGAACCAACAGAAACCATTGAACAAGTTACCGCCTTAGGACGTCGTTTTTTGAGCCTGAAAGCAGACCTGAGCTCTATCGAGGGCATTCCGGCACTGCTCGATACCGCGGTCGCAGAATTTGGCCATATCGATATCCTGGTGAATAATGCCGGGCTGATCCGTCGTCAGGATGCGATTGAATTCAGTGAGCAGGACTGGGACGATGTCATGAATGTTAATATCAAATCTGTCTTCTTTATGTCTCAGGCTGCGGCGAAACATTTTATTGCTCAGGGAAGTGGCGGAAAAATCATTAATATCGCTTCAATGCTCTCTTTTCAGGGCGGTGTTCGTGTTCCTTCTTACACTGCGTCCAAGAGTGCCGTCATGGGGGTGACACGCTTGCTGGCAAACGAGTGGGCAAAACACGGAATCAACGTGAATGCGATTGCTCCGGGCTATATTGCCACCAACAATACTCAGCAACTGCGTGAAGATGAACAGCGTAGTAGCGAAATACTTGATCGTATCCCGGCTGGCCGCTGGGGCAAACCGTCAGACTTCAAAGGCCCGGTGGTCTTTCTCGCATCTTCTGCCTCTGACTATGTGAATGGTTATACTGTGGCGGTTGATGGCGGCTGGTTGTCTCGATAAAACGCGCTATCTGTTAGGTATTAATTCTGATTATCCGTGCCTTTCTGATATCCGCAGACAGGCACTCAATAGCCAGGACAAATTCTATTTATTAGCGTATCACCAGCGTTGACTCGGTGAGCCTGTTCCTCAATGATGCGTTCGAACTCTCCATTTTTCAGTCATATGCAAGAATACGGTAACTGACGCCCGCACCTGAATTAATGAATGAGTCGCCTTTACGAATGTAAAAATATCATATCCAAATTAACATAAAATATCGTATTAACATTGACGTGTTGATACGAGTACCGTTCTTGTAATAAATAATCGCAGACCTGATCACATTTTGTTAGCCTCTACATTTGGAGCAACATCGCGCCATAATAAAGGTGGATATGATGAAAACCATTGGACTGTTAGGCGGTATGAGCTGGGAATCAACAATTCCCTATTACCGGCTCATCAATCAAGGAATCAATGACCATTTAGGCAGTCTGCATTCAGCTAAGATTTTACTGCATAGTGTTGATTTTTATGAGATAGAGTCTTATCAGGCCCGTGGTGAATGGGATAAAGCAGGTGAGATGCTGGCGGATGCGGCCCTGGGGCTGGAAAAAGCGGGTGCTGACGGTATTATGCTTTGTACTAATACTATGCATAAAGTCGTCCCGCATATTGAAGCGCGTTGTTCATTACCTCTTTTGCATATTGCTGATGCGACAGGCCTGGTTATTCGCAACGCCGGGTTAAGTAAAATTGCTCTGCTGGGTACACGCTATACCATGGAACAAGACTTCTATCGTGGGCGACTGCAAGACTCTTTCGGCATCACCGCTCTTATTCCCGGTGAAACCCAGCGTATTAAAATTAACCAGGTCATCTTTGATGAGCTGTGTCATGGCGTTATAAAACCGGCATCAAAACGTTACTATCAACAAATTATCAATGAATTAGGTGAATCAGGAGCTGAGGGCGTTATTTTCGGTTGTACTGAAATAGGAATGTTGCTCGGTCAAAATGACTGTTCATTACCGGTTTTTGATACCACTGCTATTCATGCCCAGACTGCAGTCGACTTTATGTTGAGTCACCAGTCATGATAATTTTTTGCCCGTGTTGTCAGTTTCCTGACTCATACCCGTTGTGTTATAAACCTGTGAACGAAGTCACGTTTTAGCGACCTTCTGTCTCTGGCTATTCAGGGGGGACAGAACCTTAAAAAGTTAAAACATGAAGACCTTCATCCGGGCGGACAGGCATCAGGCTACCGCTTTTTAGTTTACTGAAATCGGGAGTTTTCATGCCTGTCTCTTTACTGGCGCTGGCGATCAGCGCCTTTGCCATCGGAACCACTGAATTTGTGATAATGGGCTTATTGCCCGAAGTCGCTGATAGCCTGAATATCTCGATTCCGACAGCCGGTTGGTTAATCAGTGGTTATGCATTAGGTGTGGCAATAGGTGCCCCTATTATGGCGCTACTGACCGCACGTCTCCCACGAAAACTGTCATTAACGCTACTGATGATTATTTTTATTGTCGGTAATGCACTGTGTGCTATCGCCTTGAATTATGAATTCCTGATGCTGGCGCGTATTATTACGGCACTTTGTCATGGCGCTTTCTTTGGGATTGGTGCCGTGGTTGCCGCAAGTCTGGTGCCGGAAGGACGTAAAGCTTCAGCCGTGGCTCTGATGTTTACCGGGCTGACGTTGGCGAATGTGTTAGGTGTACCGATAGGAACTGCTTTTGGTCAGCTTTATGGCTGGCGCGCGACTTTCTGGGGCGTTGCTGTTATCGGCATCCTGGCCTTTATTTGCCTGATAGTTAGCCTGCCGACACAAAAAAACACTGAAGCTACTGATATTAAAGCAGAAGTCAAAGCGCTGGCGAATAGTAAACTGTGGTTATCTCTGAGCATGACGGTCTTTTTTGCTGCCGCCATGTTTGCCTTGTTTAGCTATATTGCTCCGATGCTATTGGAAATTACTGGTATCACGCCTAAAGGCGTGAGCTGGACACTTTTCCTGATCGGCGCAGGCCTGACTATAGGTAATATTTTAGGCGGTCGACTGGCTGACTGGCGAGTCTCATTCAGTCTGTTACTTAGCTTTAGCCTGATCGCCCTGTTTTCACTACTATTCCGCTGGACCAGCCACGATACCTGGCTGGCCGAAATCACGCTATTCTTATGGGCTATCGCTACTTTTGCCACCGTACCGGCCTTGCAAATTAATGTCCTGGCTCACGGAAAAGAGGCTCCTAACCTGGTCTCGACCTTAAATATAGCTGCCTTTAATGTCGGAAATGCGCTCGGAGCCTGGGTGGGCGGAGTGGCGATCGGTGGCGGCTATGGCCTGACTATTGTACCGGTCGCCGCTGCTGGCCTGGCGGTTATTGGTTTGATTATTTGCCTGATTACCTTTAATAGCGCCGGGCGTCAGATGAAGCCCGTCACCGAGCCGTAAATCAGCTATCAAGTAGCACATTAAGCGAGTCACTATACAGATGACTATGTTGCTGTAAGTGCTCGCTAAATGCGTTCACAATGGCTGAAGCCGGGCGGTGTAATGGACGAATCAGGCTGACAGTGAACGGTACCATTTCACTGAAGCGCCGTACCACCAGGCCCCGGCCGTGATAGTCCTGGGCGGTCAGTGGGTTAACAATGGAGATCCCCACGCCGGCTTCAACCATAGCACACACCGAGGCGGCGCTATGAGTTTCAACCACCATGCGCCGTTTGACATTAAACTCCTGAAACAGTGAGTCCAGTAACTGACGATAGCTATCCGTGGGTGAGAGGCTAATATAGTTTTCAGCAGCAAAGTCCTGGGGCGTCAGTACCTTTTTAGTGGCTAAGCGATGTCCGGCGGGTACGACACAGACCTCGTTGAGTGTCAGCAGAGTCTGTCGTTCCGTTCCTGCGGGTACCAGGATATTTTCCGTTAACCCTAAATCATGGCGCTGGGCTGAAAGCCACTCTTCAAGCAACGGTGATTCCTGAGGAATAATATTCAGACTTAAGTCGGGATAACGCGCCAGAAAAGGCTGCAGTAAGCGTGGTAGAAAGGATTGAGAAAACACCGGTAAACAGGCGACAGAAAGCTCGCCCTGACGAAACTCGCGTAAACTTTCAGCGGCATTCAGAATACGGTCAAGACCGTACCAGGAACGCTGCACCTCTTCAAATAATCGCAACCCTTGGACCGTCGGATGCAGACGTCCACGACTTCGCACGAACAACTGCAAATCAATCAGCTTTTCAAAACGAGCGAGTTCCCGACTGACGGTCGGCTGTGAGGTATGCAGCAGAGCTGCGGCTTCGGTCAGATTACCCGCCGTGATAACAGCGCGGAATATTTCAATATGACGCAGGGTGATGGCTGGCATAGAGTCTCCTTTTTCCTATATCATATTTGAATAGACTCTCGATAAAACGATATTTTTTATCATTTATAAATTATGGCGTAATACTGAAAATCATTATTTATCGGAGTTCGCTATGCCTCGCTTGTTGACGGATACTACTACAGCCCTGAATGCTCAGAATTTGCTGGCTTTACCAGCCGAACATGGTTGCCCGGTCTGGGCTTATGATGCGGATATTATTCGTCATCAAATCGAACAGTTACGCCAGTTCGATGTGATCCGTTTTGCGCAAAAAGCGTGCTCTAACATTCATATCCTTAAACTGATGCGTGAACTGGGCGTTAAAGTGGACTCGGTATCCCAGGGGGAAATAGAACGTGCTCTGGCTGCGGGCTATCAGCCGTTAGAGAATTCGGATGATATCGTCTTTACTGCTGATGTCATTGATGACGCGACTCTGGCGCTGGTGACTGAGCATAAAATTGCCGTCAATATTGGTTCTATCGATATGCTGCATCAGCTCGGAGCAGTATCGCCCGGTCATCGAATCTGGCTGCGTATCAATCCTGGTTTTGGTCATGGCCACAGCCAGAAAACCAATACCGGTGGCGAGAATAGCAAGCATGGTATCTGGCACACTGATTTACCGCAGGCGTTAGAAGTGATGCAACAGTATCAGTTACAGTTAACGGGTATGCATATGCATATCGGTTCCGGGGTTGATTATGGCCATCTGGAGCAGGTCTGTGGCGCGATGGTAAACCAGGTCATCGAGTTTGGTCAGGATCTGGAAGCTATCTCTGCGGGTGGCGGATTATCTATTCCTTACCATATTGGTGATGAAACGATTGATACCCAGCACTATTTTGGTTTGTGGAGTGCTGCCCGGGACGTGATAGCGGCTCATTTAGGCCACCCCGTAAAACTGGAAATTGAACCAGGACGCTTCCTGGTTGCCGAAGCGGGTGTGCTGGTCGCTCAGGTGCGGTCAGTAAAAGAGATGGGTTCACGGCACTTTGTACTGATTGATGCCGGGTTTAATGACTTAATGCGTCCGTCAATGTACGGAAGCTACCACCATATTTCTGTCTTGCCACATGATGGTCGCTCGCTGGAATCTGCTGAACGGATTGAAACCGTGGTCGCGGGGCCACTCTGTGAGTCTGGTGATGTATTTACCCAGCAAGAGGGCGGAAAAGTAGAAACGCGTCTGCTCCCTGCGGTTGAAGTGGGTGACTATTTAGTGCTGCATGATACCGGGGCTTATGGTGCATCAATGTCCTCTAACTACAATACCCGTCCATTATTACCTGAAGTATTGTTTGATAACGGCCAGACG
>Ga0308165_1001119_pt1 | contig 39851 bp, 38 predicted proteins | sample PhyWR2_FD_201032 | JGI IMG/M metagenome (GOLD analysis project Ga0308165, IMG submission 201032) | Phyllosphere microbial communities from UC Gill Tract Community Farm, Albany, California, United States - DLSLW.R2 | ecosystem: Host-associated > Plants > Phyllosphere > Unclassified | place: USA...
GCACGTCGCCGTGCGCAAAATTGATCAGGTTCAGCACGCCGTACACCATCGTGTAACCCAGTGCGATCAGGGCGTACATGCTCCCCAGGACCAGGCCGTTGATGATTTGCTGGATGAATATGTCCATATGTCTCCTAAGCTCCTTTTTTTCCGCTTTGCTTGTTGCAGCGCGGTTCTGTGTAAATCTTTGTGAATTGAATTTCTGTCAGATCAATTTTGCAGCGAGTCGCGCGCCACGCGCGCCGCCGCCAGATCCCATGAGGCCTGGCCGACGGTCTTGAAGACCGGCAAACCCTGCGCAGGCTGCAGCTTTTCACCGCGACCGGCCAGGATGTCGCCGATGGCGCGGACGCGGCTCCAGTCGACGTCGGCCTGGATCAGGTCGCCTGCTTCGTGTTTGGCGCCGCCGAGGTCGTCGACGACGATGGTGCGTTCAGCCAGCAGCGCCGCCGGGAACTCCACCATGTCGGGCTTGAACGCGCCGACGCCGATGGCCAGCGTGTGCGGCGCAAGTTTGGCCGGAATCACCGCGGTGCGCGAGGTGGTCAGCGCGATCAGCACGTCGGTCGCAGGCACGTCTTTTTGCATGGCCTCAGCTGCCAGCGGACTGGCGACGATGCCGCGATCGGCGTGACGCGTGCTGAGCTCGCTGCAGAAGGCCTGCATGCGGGCAACGTCGCGCGCCACGATCCAGAATTGCGTGACGCCGAAAAACTCCACCAGTGCATCGGCGTGCGCCGCCGCCTGCACGCCGGTGCCGATCAGCAGCGCCGATTTGGGCTTGGCCGGCGCCAGCGTCTGAATGCCGAGCAGCGTCATGGCGGCAGTGCGACGCGCCGTGACTGTCGGGCCGTGCAGCAAGGCGATGCGGCGGCCGGTCTGCGTTTCAAAGACGATGACTTCGCCCTGGATTGCGGGCAGGCCATGTCTGGCGTTGTCGCCGTGGACGGTAATCAGTTTGGTGACGCTGAGGTCGGCGCTGACGGCCGGCATGCCGAGCAGCACGCTGTTGGCGTCGATCGGCACCACCTGGCGTTCTGGCGCGGTGATGCGGCCGTCGGCGAACTCTTGCGCGGCTTGCGCCAGCGCCGGCACCAGGCGCGCGTACGGCAGCGCGGCGGCGGTTTGTTGGGCGTCGAGAATGTGCATCGATTTACCTCAGGAAGAAGCCGGTCGGGAACGGGTCGGACTCTTCCAGCAGCCACTGGTTGGTGCTCATGATGTGCGCCGAGCCGGTGACTTCGGTGAAGGCCGCATCGAGTTCGCCGACCTTGGTGGCGCCGGTGACGCGCACGCTGAAGTTGCTGCCGACGATGCTGCCGTTGACGTAATCCTGGTTGAGGTCCAGCTTGCCGCGCAGGAACAGTTGCGCGGCGCGGCCGGAGGTGCCGGTGCCGGTCGGCGAGCGGTCGACTTCGCGGTCGGCGAAGATGCAGACGTTGGACTGATCGGCACCGGGGAAATTGGGGGCGCTGTCGATGATGGTGCCGTACAGCGTGTTCAAACCCGGTTCGAGCGGATGCTGGATCTTGACCTTGGCCTTGACTGCGGCCTTGGTCTCGGCGCCGAGCTGGATCAGCTGGCGCACCTGTTCCGGCTTGACGGTCAAGTTGGCCTGGTCGGCGTTGATGTAATAGTAGAAGGCACCGCCGAAGACGATGTCGCCGGTAATCTTGCCGAAGCTTGGGGTGTCGACTTCGACGTCGCGCTGATAGATGAAGGAAGGCACGTTCTTGAAGGTGACCTTGCCGGCGCGCTGGCCGTCCCACTCCACGCTGGCGTCGATGAAGCCGGCCGGCGCGTCAAAGCAGATGCGGGTCACTGGTGAAGTACGCTCAACATAGCCCATTTCGACCAGCACTTTGCCCAGTGCGATGATGCCGTGGCCGCACATGTCGCTGTAGCCTTCGTTGTGGATGAAAATAACGCCGAAATCGGCATTCGGCGTCAGCGGCGGAAACAGGTAAGCGCCGTACATGTCGGCGTGGCCGCGCGGCTCGTTCATCAGGAACTGACGCAGGTCGTCGCGGTTTTCCTTCAGCCAGGTGCGCTTTTCGAGGATCGTGGCGCCGGGTACTTGCGGCAGGCCGGACACCAGGATGCGCAAAGGTTCGCCGCCGGTGTGGGCGTCGATGGTCTGGACGGTGCGGGTGTAACTGAGCATGAAACTTCCTCTACAAAAACCTGGAACGACAGCTTGAAACGATGCGCAAGGGGCAGTGTATTTCATTTCCCGTTGCGTGCGCCGTATTGGCGACATGGATGCATCAATGCCTCGCCCGGTCAACAAGACGGGGCTATGGCGATCGCCGGCCCTGCTGCACTGCAGAGGGCCGGGGACGATTTGCAGAAATTACCAGGGGATCATTTCAGGGAAGCAATCGCAAGACTGCGATTGTTCCCTGGCAAAAATGAAACGCAGGAATAAACAAATAGACGACGAGACGATCAGTAGCTGGTCAGGGCAACCGGCACGCCGTCCTTGAAGCGGAAGATCGTCACTGGCGATTGCTTCAGGTCGTGCTTGTCGTCGAACTCGTATTGACCGGCCACGCCTTTGTATTTGATTTTAGCCAGCGCAGGGCCGTAGACCTTCGGTTCGACGGAGTTGGCCGCCTTCATTGCCTGAGCGATGACCATCATGCCGTCATAGAACGAGACTGCATAGACTTCCGCAGGACGACCGAACTTCTTTTGATAGTCGTCGGCGAATGCCTTGCCTTCCTTGGCCTTCTCGAGGATCGTGCCGCCTTGCGTACAGTAGACGCTTTCACCGATGGCGTCGCCGCCCAGACGGCCCATTTCAGGCGAGCAGATACCGTCGCCGCCCATCAGCAGCGCGTCGATGCCCAGTTGCTTCATCTGGCGCTTGATCGGGCCGCCTTGTGGTGCGTAACCGCCGATGAACACGGCTTGCGGCTTCTTGCCCTTGATCGAGGTCAGGATGGCGGTGAAGTCGGTTGCTTTGTCGTTGGTGAAGTCCTTGCTGACGACCTTGATGCCGTTGGCTTGGGCGATCTTGATGAATTCTTCCGCCAGGCCTTGGCCATACGCGGTGCGGTCATCGATCACGGACACGGTCTTGATCTTCAGTTCCTTGGCTGCGTACAGCGCCATCTTGCCGCCCAGCTGGCTGTCGCTTGCGGCAACGCGGTACAGGGTGGCAAAACCTTGCTGGGTAATCTTCGGGTTGGATGCCACGGTCGCGGTCACGATGCCGGCGTCGTTGTAGACGCGCGAGGCAGGAATGGTGACGCCCGAGTTGTAAGGACCGACGATGGCCTTGACGCCCTGGTCAACCAGCTTTTGCGCCACGCCCACGCCCGATTTCGGATCGGCCTGGTCGTCTTCCGCGACGATTTCGAACTTGATCTTCTTGCCGCCGATGACGAGACCTTGCGTGTTCAGACGCTCGACCGCCATTTGCAAACCGCCCTGGTTATCCTTGCCGGCCGAAGCTTGCGGCCCGGTCAGCGGACTGCTGAAACCGATCTTCACTGTTTGCACTTCCTGAGCAGATGCGAATGCCGGGATGATGGCAAGTGAAGCGGCGATGATATGCATGCGGTTATACATGTTGTTTCCTCTCTTGGTTGAAGGTCAGGCTTGCGTTAAAACACTGAATTCAAGCCGCGGCGGCAAAAAGGCAAGACGGTCGCAAGCGCAACTGCAGATAGGCATGGCGGGTGAGTCTCTCTTCTGGCTTTGGTCGGCTCGTTGCGTCCGGTGGTCCGGCGCAACTACTTTTTATGGTGCTCGATTCTATTTACTCTTCGATGATATTAGTCCCGATAATTGCCCTTATAATCAGAATTTAATTCAGCTATTCTTCGTTAAACAGAAGAAAATTCAGATTCTATGGCTACGCTTGATAAAATCAGCAAAAAGATACTGTCCGAACTGCAAAACGACGGCCGCATCAGCAACGTCGACCTGGCCGCGCGCGTGAACCTGTCTCCGGCGGCCTGCCTGGAGCGGGTTCGCAAGCTGCAGGACGCCGGCTACATCCTCGGCTACGCGGCCCAGCTCAATCCGGAATTGCTGGACGTGTCGCTGCTGGTGTTCATCGAGGTGGTGCTGGACCGCACCACGGCCGATGTCTTCGAGGCCTTCAAGAAAAGCGTGCAGAGCATTCCCGAAATCATGGAATGCCACATGGTCGCGGGCGGTTTCGATTACCTGGTCAAGTCGCGCGTGAAGGACATGAATGCCTACCGCGAATTCCTCGGCAAGTCGCTGCTGCAACTCAAGGGGGTGCGCGAAACCCATACTTATGCGGTGATGGAAGAAGTGAAGAACACGATCCGGCTGCCGATCAAATAACCCCGCATAAGCTGTTCGCAATCTTGCTGCGCGGCTCTCAAAAGCTCGATAGCGGCACCAGCTTGCCATCCTTGAACCGCAAGATGGTGACGGTCGATTCGGTCATGTCGTGGCGTGAATTGAACTCGTAGGTCGCGGTCACTCCCTTTTAGCGCATGCGCGCCAGCACCGGCGCAAAAACCCGCGGGTCGAGCGAATTGGCCGACTTCATCGCCTGCCACAGCAATAGCACGCCGTCATAGAAGGTCGGCGCATAGACATCCGGCATGCTGCCGTATTTGCCTTGGTAGGCAGAGGCGAAAACGGCGCCGTCGGAGACCCGGGTCAGCCACACTCCCCCCTGAACACAGTAAGTACGCTCGCCCAGCGCGCTGCCGGCTTGCGCCGACATGGTCAACGAACACAAGGCGTCGCCGCCCAGCAGGAGCATCGACATGCCGCGCTGCTGCATCTGTCGCAGCAGCGCGCCTGCCTGCGGCACATAGCCGCCGAAAAAGATCGCATCGGCTTTGGCGCCGGCGATGGCGTTGAGGGCGACGCCGAACTCCTCCGTCTTGTCGCTGATCGCTTCCTTGTACACCAACTGGATGCCGTTGATCTTGGCGACCCGCTCGAACTCGTCGATCAGCCCGCGTGCGTAGAGCGAACCGTCGTCGATGACCGCCATTCTTTTCAGTTTGAGTTGGTGCGCTGCATACAAGCCCATCTTGCCGCCCATGTCGGCATCGCTGGCGGCAATGCGAAACACTTGCGTCAGCGCGGCCTGGGTGACTTTGGGATTGGAGGCGACGGTAAGCGAGACCACGCCGGCCTCGTTGTAGATCCTGGCGGCGCTCAGCGCCACGCCGGAATTGAATGGTCCCAGTACGGCCCGGACGCCGGCCCCCACCAGTTCACGCGCAATCGCCGCGCCTTCCTGCGCACTGGCTTTGTCGTCGCGCACCAGCAGTTCAAAACGAATGGCTTTGCCATCCAGCTGCAGGTTTTGCTGGTTCAGGCGCTCGATCGCCATCTGCGCGCCGTTCAGCGCATCCTTGCCGGCGGCGGCCTGCGGCCCCGACAACGGACTGCTGAAACCGAGCTTGACCGCCTGCCGCTCTTGCGCAAAAACGCAGGCGGACGACAAGGTCAGGATTGTTGCAACGAGACGAACGAATGGCATGCGCTCCTCGAACCGGGACAGAGGCGCCGGCGGCATGCCGGCGACCCTGCCCAGAATAGCCCAATACGCGACCGTTGATTGGTAAAAAAACCGGCAAAAGAGCATGCCTTTTGCCGGTTTCGACTGGTTCAGGCGCCGCGCGCCGTGCAAATGGGGGCCCCGTCAGAACTGCGTACGCACCCCGACGATCAGGTTGCGCCCCGACTGCGGCACGGTGTCCTTGAGCACGGCGGTGGAATAGCGGATGTCCTGGTTGAGCAGGTTCTTCACCAGCGCAAACCAGGTCACGCGCGTCGCCTGCAATTTTTGCGTGTACGACAGGTTGGCGTCGAGCTGAGTATAGGACGGCGTCTGGCTGGATTCGAACGCCGCCAGGCGGTCTTGCCTGAGCGCCCGCAATACCCGCGCGCCGCTGGCCCACGGACCTTGCTTCCAGCCGAGGTCGACGCCGTAGCGCGTAGCCGGCTGCAGCGGCAGGCTGCCCTGGTTGTCCAGCTTGCCGCGCGAGGTATCGGCAAAGCCACGCACCGAGAAGCCTTCGTTGTTCAGGTTGTAGCTGACTTCAGCTTCGGCGCCATGGATGGTGGCGTCGCCCTGCGACCAGAAGCGCTGCAGGAATTCGCCGGCCGGATCCGCATTGCCGGTCTCGTCGACCTGGCCGTTGGTGCGACCGTAGACGTAGTTTTTCACCTTGTTCCGGAACAGGTTGCCCTTCCAGCGCACCAAGCCCTCGGTCTTTTGCAGGCTCAGTTCGATGTTGTGCGAGGTTTCCTTTTGCAGGCTGCCGTTGCCGATGTCGAAGGTCGAGGTCGATTCATGCGGACCGTTCGAATACAGCTCTTCCACGGTCGGCGCACGCTGCGCCACCGAGTAGGTCGCGCCCAGGCCGTAGCCGGGAACGAAACTCCACAGCGCGCCGGTGGACCACGAGAACAGGTTGAAGTCGCGGTCCTGCAGGCCTTCCGGACGGCGCTTGACCGACTCCAGGCGCAGGCCGGCGCTGGCCAGCACCGAGCCGAACTTGCGCTCTTCGACCAGGAACCCGGCGAAGGTGCCGGACTTGGTCTTGGGCGTCAGCTGCGGCGAACCGTCGGCGGCCGACAAGGCCGAGTAATTGTTTTGCTCGGTCTGGATGCCGAAATTGCCGCGCCAGCCGGCCAGCGGCTTGTGCGCCAGTTCCCAGCGCGTCTGCAGCGAGCGGTTGGAAAACACGGTGTCGGCGGTGCCGTCTTGCTTCTTCTCGGTATGGGTGTAGTCGGTGTAGCCAAGCTTGAACTTGAAGGACTCGATGCCGGCAAACGGCTCCCGGATCAGGCTGTCGATGTCGTAGCGGGTCTGGTGCAGGTCAATGAACGATTTTTCCGCAGTGGGGATGCCGTAGTGATCGTCCAGCGACGATACCGACGCGCCGATGTGGCCCCAGTCGGCGATGTAGGAACCGCCGACGCCGACGCTGCTTTCATGCGTAAACGAATTCGGCAGGCGACCGGAAGCCGTAGTGGCATCGCCTTGTTTGGCGTTGCCGGGGATCTTGTAATTGTCGGTGTCGCGATAGTTGCCGTCGACGTGCAGGCCGATCTGGCCGGCCGAGCCGTCAACCGAGAATGAGGTGTTCTTCTGGCCGTCGACGGTGCCGTAACGCGCCTCGACCTGGCCGGTCGGCTTGCCCACCAGTTCGGTCGGGATGCGATCGTTGACCACGTTGACCAGGCCGCCGATGGCGCCCGATCCGTACAGCAGCGCTGCCGGACCGCGCAGGATTTCAATCTGGCGGGCGGTGGCGGCTTCGGTCGCGACCGCATGATCGTTGGAAACGGTCGATACATCGGCGGTCGACATGCCGTTTTGCAGCATCAACACGCGCGGGCCTTCCATGCCGCGGATGATGGGACGCGACGCGCCGGCGCCGAAGGCGGAGGCCGAGACGCCGAGCTCCTGCGACAGCGTGTCGCCGAGCGAATTGCCGAGTTTGTTGCGCAGCTCGTCGCCGGCCAGCACTTTGGCGGGGGTGAGGATTTGCGCGCTTTCTTCGGTGGCGAAGGGGCTGGCCGTGACGACGACTTCCTGGAGTTGTTGTTGCTGTTGCTGTTGCTGTTGCTGTTGCTGAGATTGCGGTTGCGGCGGCGCGGTCTGCGCGGCGGCGGTGGACATGACGGCGAGCGCGGACAGGACGGCGCTGGCCAGCAGGGTAGGCTGGACTTGCATGGTGTTCCTTGACTGACAATTGAAAGAATGGCGTGCGTCCCGGCGCAGATCCGCGCAAGGCGGTCCGGCCGGAAAATCGTTGCGTTCAGATGTCAGCGCGGCGGCGCGCGCGAGGAAAAGTGGCACACCGCCGGCGCGTCCCAGGAGGCGAAGGCTTGCCACAGCGCCAGCACGTCCGCGGCGGGAATCAGCGGAGGAGAAAAGAAGCCGGCGTGGATGCCGGCGGCACCGGTGGCGGCGTCGTATTCGGCGCAGGAATGGGGCGATTTTTCATGCTCGGCGTGGTGCTTGTCGCCGGTGGAATTGGCTGAGTTGTCGGCTTGATCGAGGCTGGCGTCGACATAGTTGAACAGCGCGGCATTGAAGGAAGCCAGCGCGGACGTCGCTGACGACGCCTGCGCCTGCTCCGGCCAGCCCGCATGAGCGATGCCGTGCAGCAGGCCGAGCCACTGCGAGAACAACAGCATCGCGACCAATGCCAGCGCCAAACCCATGCGAGCGCTGCACCTGCGCCGGGCAGCGACGCAGGGAGAACGGGCCGGAGGGGCGGGGGCAGTACGCGGCGATGTGGCGGAGGCGACGGCCATGAGGTTCAGGTAGGTCAGCGATGATTCGGCAAAAGCGCGCGGCGGCATGCCGGAGAGCGCGAATTATAGCACTCAATTGCAACACTGTTGCAATTAGAGCCTGTCTGGCGCTCCACGGTCATGCGGCGGTGCGACGGGGGGAAATGTCGGAAATATCGGGAGATGCCGCGCAAGGATACCGCGCGCATACGAGAAGAACCGGATGACGGACTACAGCAGCGCCATCCAGGCCGGAAGAAAGCAGGGAAGAAAAGATGTGGAAAACAAAAGCGAATGGCGCCGACTCGCGGCGCCATCGCTTGTGATCACAGCAGGAACTCAGTCGCCGTACAGCTTTTGCTTGAGTTCGCGGCGTTGTTGCGCTTCCAGCGACAGCGTCGCTGTAGGACGCGCCAACAGACGCGGAATGCCGATCGGTTCGCCGGTTTCTTCGCACCAGCCGTATTCGCCGCTATCGATGGAGACGATGGATTGTTGCACCTTCTTGAGCAGCTTGCGCTCGCGGTCGCGGGTGCGCAATTCCAGCGCGTGTTCTTCTTCGATCGTCGCGCGGTCGGCAGGATCAGGCACCAGCACGGTTTCGCGCAGATGCTCGGTGGTTTCGCCGGCGTTCTTGAGCAGATCTCGTTCCAGCTGTTGCAAACGGGCCTTGAAGAAAGCTAGTTGCGCTTCGTTCATGTAGTCCTTCTCGCCCATCTTGAGGATTTGTTCCTCGGTGAGCAAGGTTTGCGTATCAGGGGTAGTTTTGGGAGTTTTAGTTGCCACTTCGCTTACTTTCAATACTACGGGTTTTTCAATTTTATCCTTAAATCCGGCGCTTGCATCCTGCTTTGCTGCCTTGCCGCCGCTGGCTTTGCCGCCGCCAGCCTGACCGGATCTGGTCGCTTTTGAATCCACTTCCCTTGCTGCCGGTGTTACCGATATTGACGCTGTTGCCGGCACTTTTTGAGATCCCGCACCGGCTATCTTGCCGGCGCCCTTCGCTGTGCCGGACCCGGCCGCCGCTGATACCGTTTTTTTAACGGTCAGGGATTTTACTACAACAACATTGGCCGTCGATGAAGTTGTTGCCTTCTTCGGCGCCGCCTTGCCGGCCTTGGGCTGCGCGGCCGGTGCAGTCTTCACTGCAGCGGTTTTGCGGGCCGGCGTCGCCGCCCGGCTGGCCGGTTTCGGCTTCAGCTTTTCGGTCGCCGCCTTGGGCGTGTTGACCGCTGCGGCAGTGGCGCCGGCCTTCTTGGCTGCACTTTTGGCCACGGTAGCCTTGGAACTGTCCTTCTTTGCGGTGACGCCCATGAATCCTTCCCCCGAAACTTCCGGTTATCTGGTCAATCGACGATCGTGCCTGGCTCACGCCATGACACGCAGATGGGAAGCGTGTCATCCGGCACGCAAATCCAATACAGTGTATACCAGAACTTGGCGCATAAATAGCACTTCGCGCACCTCCCGTGCGCTTGTCCCGCGCCTGTATTTTCCGCCCGCTTCGGGCTGTCTTTGCCCTGCTTCGGCGCGGTCAGCCCGAATGGGCGGCGCCGCATACCGGGCAAGCCGGGTTGCGCGCCAGCCGGATGGTGGTCCATTCCATGTTGCGGGCGTCGAGGATCAGCAGCCGGCCAGCCAGCGATTCGCCGATCCCGGCCGTCAACTTGAGCGCTTCGCCGGCCTGCATGGTGCCGATGATGCCCACCAGCGGCGAAAACACGCCCATGGTCGAACATTGCACCTCGTCGAATTTCTGGTCCGGCGGAAACAGGCAGGCGTAACACGGCGACGCTCCCGAACGCGGATCGAACACGCTGACCTGGCCGTCAAAACGAATCGCCGCACCTGATACGAGCGGCACCTTATGCGCGACGCAGGCGTGGTTGACGGCGTGCCGGGTTGCAAAATTGTCGCTGCAGTCGAGCACTACCGTGGCACTGCGCACCAGTTCGCCGAGGCGTTCGTTGCTGACGCGCTCGGCCAACACGACCACGTCGATGTCGGGATTGATTTCTTCCAGCGCCTGCTGTCCCGACTGCACTTTGAGCTGGCCCACGCGGCCGGTGGTGTGCATGATCTGGCGCTGCAGGTTAGTGAGATCGACGGTGTCGTCGTCCACCAGCGTGATCCTGCCCATGCCGGCCGAGGCCAGATACATGGCCGCCGGCGATCCCAGCCCGCCGGCGCCGATGACGAGCGCACGGCCGGCCAGCAGTTTTTCCTGTCCGGCAATATCGATCTCATCGAGGAGGATGTGGCGCGAATAGCGCAGCAGTTGCTGGTCGTTCATGAGATGTGGCGAGATGAATGCGGTAATGAGCGGCGAAATGAAAAGAGGGCTGCAAACACGCAGCCCTCTCAATGTAACGCAATTTACGATCTTATTTTTTCTCGATCTTTTCCGGTGGCGCCTTGTTGTCCTTGCGGATGTCCTTGACCGGCTTGTCATCCTTGCTGGACTCGTCGCGGATTTCAGGCTTGACCTTGGACACCTGGACCGGCTGGCCCTTCAGGTGGTTGAGCGCCTGCGCCAGCTGGAAATCTTCCTTGCTGCCGAACTCAAGCGGCTTGCGCTTCTTTTCCAATGCGATCAGGCGTTCTTCTTCCTTCTCGTCGACCGTGGATGCCTTCACTTCCTTGGCGTCCTTGTCCTTGTCGTTGGTCAGGTGCTTGGTCAGGTCGGCTTCGCGCAGGCGCAGGCCGTTGAGGCCATCGCCGTCGGCGTATTCATCCACCATGATGTCCGGCACGATGCCGCGCGCCTGGATCGAGCGGCCGTTCGGCGTGTAGTAGCGTGCCGTGGTCAGCTTGACCGCCGTCAGCTTGTCCGGCGGCAGCGAAATCACCGATTGCACCGAGCCCTTGCCGAACGACTGCGTGCCCATGATGGTGGCGCGCTTGTAATCCTGCAGCGCACCGGCGACGATTTCCGAGGCCGAAGCGGAACCGGAGTTGATCAGCACCACCAGCGGCACCTTCTTGATCGCGTCGGGCAGCTTGGACAGCGGATCGTTGAGCGGATTGGCGGCGTAGAATTCGCGCTTGGCCAGGAAGCTCGACTTGGATGTCGGCAGTTGGCCGTTGGTGGTCACCACCACCGCATCCTTGGGCAGGAAAGTGGCCGACACGCCGATCGCGCCCGGCAGCACGCCGCCCGGATCGTTGCGCAGGTCGAGCACCAGGCCCTTGAGGTTCGGCTCCTGGGCGTAGATCGCCAGGATCTTCTTGGCCATGTCGTCGACCGTCGGTTCCTGGAATTGCGTTACGCGCAACCAAGCGTAGCCGGGTTCGACCACTTTCGACTTGACGCTTTGCACGCGGATTTCCTGGCGGGTGATGTTCAGGATGATCGGCTTGTCCTCGTCCTTGCGAGCGATCGTCAGCGTGATCTTGGTGTTCGGTTCGCCACGCATCTTCTTGACGGCTTCATCGAGCGTCAGGCCTTTGACCGGCGTCGCGTCGAGACGGGTAATCAGGTCGCCCGCCTTGATGCCGGCGCGATAGGCCGGCGAATCCTCGATCGGCGAGATCACCTTGACATAGCCGTCTTCCATGCCGACTTCGATGCCGAGGCCGACGAACTTGCCCATGGTGCCTTCGCGCAGCTCCTTGTAGGCCTTCTTGTCGAGGTAGGCGGAATGCGGGTCGAGCGAGGCAACCATGCCGGAAATTGCTTCGGTGAGCAGCTTCTTGTCTTCTACCGGCTCAACGTAATCGGACTTGATCAGACCGAACACGTCGGTCAGTTGCCGCAACTCTTCCAACGGCAACGGCGCCGTCGCATTCTTCTGTGCAATGGCGTCGAATTGCATCGAAGCCGCCACACCCGCAATCATGCCCAAACTGATAAGTCCAACGTTCTTGAGTTTGCTGCCCATTTTTCACCTAGTAGTTACCCAGCCCAGTGGGTCGAAAGCGCGGCCCTGATGCCGCATTTCAAAGTATAAACCCGATTGCTCATTGCCGCCGCTATTGCCTGCGCTGGCGATGACATCCCCGGTTTTGACGAGATCCCCTGCCCGCTTCAGAACGGACTGATTATTGCCATAAATCGTCATGTACTGGTTGCCGTGGTCGACGATCAGCAGATTGCCGAAACCGCGCAGCCAGTCTGCGTACACCACCCGTCCGGCCGCCACCGCCTTGACTTCCGTGCCTTCCGGCGCGCGGATGAACAGGCCCTTCCAGCTCGGTCCGTCGCCGCGCTTGCCGCCGAACTTGGCGATCAGGTCGCCGCGCACCGGCAGGCGCAACTGGCCACGCAGGCTGGCGAAAGGCTTGCCAAAATTTTCTTCCGGCGACGGCGTGGCTTCGTTACGGCCCAGCGATTGCGGCGCTTCGTCGTCGTCAATGGTGTCCGACGGCGCCGGCTTGGCCTTGGTTCCCGGCGCAGCCTTGGCTTGCTGGGCTGCTGCACGCCGTTCGTGTTCGGCCCTGGCTTTGGCCAATTGCTCCTGGCGCCGTTTTTCACGCGCCGCGGCTTCGGCTTTCTTCTGATCTTCAATCAGTTGCGCCAGCTTGTCGACCAGGCCGGACAGGCGCTGCTCGTCGCGCTGCAGGTTGCCGACTTCCTTGCGCTGCGAGTTCAGCTTGGTCGACAGTTGCGCCAACAGCGTGCCGCGCTTGGCCTTTTCCTTCTCCAGCAGTTTCTTTTGCTCGTTCTCTTCCTGGGCGATTTCTTCCAGTTCGAACTTGGCGTTCTGGGTAGCGGCCTTGTTGTCCTTGATGGCCTGCAGGTTCACGCGCAGCGTTTCGATCAGCTTCGCCTGCGCCTGCGATACATACCCCATGTATTGCAGCTCGCGGTTGATGCGGTTGGGATTGTCGCCCGACAGCAGCAGCTTGATGCGATCCTCGTTGCCGGCCACGTACTGGTCGCGCAGCAGCTTCGACAATTGCGCCTGCTGGCTGTTGACCACGCCGGACAGGTCGGCCTGCTGCTTTACCAGCACATTGAGCTTGGCCTCGGTGCCGGCCTGCTCCTGGCTCAGTTCGCGCAACGAACGGTTGGCCCTGGAAATCGCCTGCTCCGACTCGGCCAGCGCATCGGCGGCATTGCCCTTGGCGGTCTCGGTCTTGTCGATGTCGCGCTTGAGGTTGGCCAGTTTTTGCTGCAGGTCGGCGCGTTCTTTCTCGGCCGCCTGCTTTTGCTTGGCGCGTTCGGTGACCTGGGCGGCAGCCGGCGGCGGCATGCACAAGGCCGCCGCCAAGGCCGCCGTCACTACCCGGGCCGCGAACGCTGCCGGGCTGCCGGCGCGCCGGCGCCACACTCCTTTAGTCATGCAAAAAAGCTTAGTTATTTCGATTTCCCTTGATTTGCCACGGCCTTGAGCGCCGCGTCGATGGCCGACTGGTCGCCCAGATAGTAACTCTTGATCGGCTTGAGGTCGGCATCCAGCTCATACACCAGCGGCTGGCCGTTGGGAATGTTGAGGCCGACGATGTCGTCGTCGCTGATGCCGTCGAGGTACTTGATCAGCGCGCGCAGGCTGTTGCCATGGGCCGAGATGATAATCTTCTTGCCGGCGCGGATGGCCGGGGCGATGGTGTCATTCCAGGCCGGCAGTACGCGCGCCACGGTGTCCTTGAGGCATTCGGTCAGCGGGATGTCGTCGCGCTTGAGGCTGGCATAACGCGGGTCGTTGTAGGACGCGCGCGGGTCCGTCGGCTCCAGCGGCAGCGGCGGCGTGTCGTAGCTGCGGCGCCAGACCAGCACCTGCTCATCGCCATACTGGGCGGCGGTTTCCGCCTTGTTGAGTCCTTGCAGCGCGCCGTAGTGGCGTTCGTTGAGACGCCAGTCGTGCTGCACCGGCAGATACATCAGGTCCATTTCGTCGAGCGTGGTCCACAGCGTGCGGATGGCGCGCTTCAGCACCGAGGTGTAGGCTTGGTCGAAGGTAAAACCGGCTTCTTTCAACAGCTTGCCGGCCTGCCTGGCTTCGGCCACGCCTTTTTCGGTCAGGTCGACGTCAACCCAGCCGGTGAAACGGTTGGCGAGGTTCCAGGTCGACTCGCCGTGGCGCATGAAAACGATTTTGTACATGGTATGGGTTCGTGAGAAATGGGAGGAGATGAAAATAGAAAAGGAAGAATCAAATAGCCTGTCAGCTTCTATTTTATAATGCCGGGATTCAGTAAACCCATTGAGATCCCGTGAAATTCATCGTAGACAATATTTTCCTGATCGGCCTCGTCATCATTTCCGGTGGCGCGCTGCTCATTCCCTTCCTGCAACAGCGCGGCAGCAAGCTGACGTTGCTGCAAGCCACCCAACTGATCAACACCGGCAAGACGCTGGTGCTGGACGTGCGCGATGTCGAGCAATTCAATGCCGCCCACCTGCGCGACGCCCGCAACATCCCGCTCAAGGACTTGTCGCAACGCATCGCCGAACTCGACAAGTTCAAGGGCAAGAACGTCATCGTGGTGTGCCAGTCCGGCACCCAGACCGCCAAGGCCGAAGGCATCCTCAAGAAGGCCGGCTTCACCGACGTGCACGGCTTGACCGGCGGTATCGCGGCCTGGCAGGCGCAAGGCTTGCCGACCGCCACCCAGAAGGCGGCAAAATGACAGCGCGCGTCCTCATGTACAGCACCGGCGTGTGTCCGTATTGCATGATGGCCGAGCGCCTGCTCAAGAGCAAGGGCGTCGAGGACATCGAAAAGATCCGCATCGATCTCGATCCGCAGCAAAAGGACATCATGATGGAGAAGACCGGCCGCCGCACGGTGCCGCAAATCTACATCGGCGACACCCATGTCGGCGGTTTCGACGACCTCAGCGCGCTGGACCGCGCCGGCGGCCTTGATCCGCTGCTGCAGGGCTAAGCCGTTCCGAACCGATCCATTCGTATTTTTACCATTCGCATTAATCCAACCTGAAACGAGAGCATTCCATGGCGGAAGAGAACCAACAAGCTGAACAGCAACCCGTATTCCAGATCCAGCGCGTCTACCTGAAAGACCTGTCGCTGGAGCAACCGAACTCCCCGGCGATTTTCCTGGAACAGGATGCGCCTGCGATCGAAGTGGCGGTCGATGTCGGCGCCGAAGCGCTGGCCGACGGCATCTTCGAATCCACCGTCACCATCACCGTGACCGCCAAGGTCAAGGACAAGGTCGCGTTCCTGGTTGAAGGCAAGCAGGCCGGCATCTTCGAAGTGCGCAACGTTCCTGCCGAGCAACTGGATCCGCTGCTGGGCATCGGTTGCCCGAACATCATCTATCCTTACCTGCGCGCCAACATCGCCGACGTCATCACCCGCGCCGGCTTCCCGCCAATCCACCTGGCCGAAATCAATTTCGAAGTGTTCTACCAGCAACGCCTGCAGGCGCTGGCCGAACAACAGACCGACGGCACGCTGGTCAACGGCACCACCACCGTCAACTGATCTCGCTTCATCCGCCGCACGCCGTTCCGTTCCACGCGGAGCGCGCTGCGGCCGGCGTTTCACCAGCGTTTCACCCTCGTCGTACCCTGCTATCCGATGCCGTGCACGGCGACCATCTGCGCCATGCACGGCCTCAACCTCTACAGCGGAGCAAGTCATGAAATTTTCCCCTCGCGTCTCCCTCATCCTTTCCGCCTTGGCCCTCGGCTCGGCCGCAGCCGCACCCGCGTTCGCGCTCGACTTCAAGTCGGTCGGCGCCGCGCCTGCCGTGCTGTATGACGCCCCATCCGAAAAGGGTCGCCGCGTCTTCGTCGCGCCGCGCGGCATGCCGGTCGAAGTCGTGCTGACCTACGGCGAGTGGAGCAAGGTACGCGACGCGGCCGGCACGCTGTCCTGGGTCATGTCCAAATCGCTGACCACCAAGCGCAACGTCATGGTCAGCGTCGCCAACGCCAAGGTCCATGCAGCCGCCGACGACAACAGCGCCACTGTATTTAGCGCCGACAAGAACGTGCTGCTGGAACTGACCGACGCCACGCCGGTGTCCGGCGGCTGGGTCAAGGTCAAGCACCGCGACGGCCAGAGCGGCTTCGTCAAGACATCCGAGGTCTGGGGCGACTAAGCCCGGGCAACGGGCGCATACTCTCCCCATTCGGCCTCTACAAGCGAATCTTCATGAATATTTCCATACTCGGCGCCGGCGCCTGGGGCACTGCGCTGGCCATCGTGCTGGCGCAACGGCATCAGGTCGTGCTGTGGGGCCGCAACGGCCAAGCCATGCAGGAAGCATCCCTGCAACGCGAAAACATGGCTTACCTGCGCGGCTTCCATCTGCCGGAGTCGCTCGTCGTCACCGGCGATTTTGCGCGGGCGGTTGACCACGTCACCGGCAACCCCGACAGCCTGCTGATCGTGGCCTCATCGGTATCCGGCCTGCGCGCCTTGGCGGAGACGCTGCGCGATCATCCGATCGCCAATATCGTCTGGCTGTGCAAGGGACTGGAAGAACAAACCCGCCTGCTGCCGCACCAGATCGTGCGTGAAGTGCTGGGCGACAAGATTCCGGCCGGCGCCCTGTCGGGCCCGTCCTTCGCCCAGGAAGTGGCGCGCGGCCTGCCGTGCGCCCTCACCATCGCCAGCGATGACAAATCCCTGTGCGAGCGCGTGGTCAACGCGGTGCATGGCGGCAACTTGCGTGTGTATTCGAGCGACGACCTGATCGGCGTGGAAATCGGCGGCGCCGTGAAGAACATCCTGGCCATCGCCACCGGCGCGGCCGACGGCCTGCAATTGGGACTGAACGCTCGCGCGGCGTTGATCACGCGCGGACTGGCGGAAATCAGCCGGCTCGGCATCGCGCTGGGCGGCCGTGCAGAAACCTTCATGGGCCTGTCCGGCGTGGGTGATTTGATTCTGACCTGTACTGGCGATCTGTCGCGCAACCGCCGTGTCGGCCTCGGGCTGGCGCAGGGGAAGAAACTCGACGCCATCGTCACCGAACTCGGCCACGTCGCCGAGGGCGTGCGCTGCGCGCAGGCAGTGCGCTCGCTGTCGCAGGAGCTGGACGTCGACATGCCGATTACCGATGCGGTGGCCGGGGCCTTGTTCGACGGCGTATCGGTGCAGGAAATGGTGGCGCAGTTGCTGTCGCGCGATCCGCGCGAAGAGAATTGAACAAAACTTGACACCGGGCAAAACTGCCGGCCGATGAAAAACGGGACTGGCGCCTGGCGCTCAGTCCCGCTGTTGCAATGCTGAAAATTCAGCGTGCGACGATGTCGCTCTCCATTTTGGGACGCTTGAAACGCTTGGGCGATTCGCCCTCGACGATGTCATCGATTTGCTTCGGCAGCTTGTCATAGACCGAGCAATCGTCTTCGTGCTCTTTCGCACGGAACGACTTTCCTGTCTTGCTGAAACGGCCTTCCTTGGCCGAAAGCACATATTGCTGGTGATGAGCGGCGCCGTTCTTGGCATTCTTGACTGCGATATTGCGTTCGATTGCTTGCATGACCCTGTCCTTACACGTCTGATGACGTTCCCGTTCGTGGCGTTCTGCGACGATCTACACCTCGCGGCGCCATCGCAGTTGCGCGTTTTTGGCGCGCTGTAATCAACTAACGCACCAAATTCGATTTGGAATACGCAAAATTCGATTTTTTGTCAGGGAGTAGCAAGAAAAAACAAAACGCCGCCATGTTTGGAACGGCGCAGCAAAACGTAAAGTCCAGTCTTTACAAGGCTTTACGGCGTTTTTCTCGACTGATATTTGAAGAACATACGCAGTAGCAGCAGAATCGTAACAATTGTTGCAAAAAGTATCGGCTGGGCCAGCAGGTTCTTGCCCGCCTTCATCCACCAGAAGTGCAAAATGCCCAGCGGCAAGATCAGATACATCAGCCGATGCAGCCACAGCCACCGTTTGGCGCCGAGCCGGCGCACCATGGCGTTGGTGCTGGTGGCGGCCAGCGGGATCAGCAGTACGAAGGCGATGAAGCCGACCGTGATGAACGGCCGCTTGATGACGTCGCGCCACATTTCTTCCACGTCGAAGAAATGGTCGAACCAGAAAAACGTCATGAAATGCAGCACCACGTAAAAGAACGAAAACAGGCCCAACATGCGGCGCAGCCGGATCAGCCAGTTCCAGCCGGTCAGGCGCCGCAGCGGCGTCACCGCCAGCGTGATGCACAGGAAATACAGCGTCCAGTCGCCGGTGTTGCGCGTGATGAATTCAATCGGATTGGCGCCGAGCCGGTCGAGGAAGCCGAAGGCGATCAGCCGCGCGAACGGCAGCAACGCCAGCACGAACAGCACGCCCTTGAGGATGTCGACCTGGCGCGGATTGAGGTTGCGCAGTGCATTCATGGGCGCGCTCAAAAGAACTTCTTCAGGTCCATACCCGCATACAGCGGCGCGACTTCGTTATAGCCGTTGAACATCAGCGTTTTGCGCTTGCGGGCCAGGAAGCCGTCTTCGCCGATGCGGCGCTCGGAGGCCTGCGACCAGCGCGGGTGGTCGACGTTGGGATTGACGTTGGAATAGAAGCCGTATTCCTGCGGCGCCGAGACGTTCCAGGCAGTCTTGGGCTGTTCCTTGAGGAAACGGATCTTGACGATGGACTTGGCCGATTTGAAGCCGTATTTCCAGGGCACCACCACCCGCACCGGCGCGCCGTTCTGGTTCGGCAACACTTCGCCATACATGCCCACGGTCAGCAGCGTCAGCGGATGATTGGCCTCGTCCAGGCGCAGGCCTTCGGTGTACGGCCATTGCAGCACGCGCTCGTAGACGCCGGGCATCTGTTTCTTGTCGTCGAGGGTGACGAATTCGATGTATTTGGCGTTGCCGGTGGGCTCGGCCTTCTTGATCAGCTCGGACAGCGAATAGCCGATCCACGGAATCACCATCGACCAGCCCTCGACGCAGCGCAGGCGGTAGATGCGTTCTTCCAGCGGCGCCAGCTTGAGCAGCGCATCGATATCCAGCGTCAGCGGCTTCTTCACCTCGCCTTCGATGGCGATGGTCCAGGGCCGCGTCTTCAGCGTGCCGGCGTTTTGCGCCGGATCGCCCTTGTCGGTGCCGAATTCATAGAAGTTGTTGTAGGTGCTGGCGTCCTTGAAGCTGGTCTGCTTGTCCATCACGACATAGGCGGCATTGGGCTTGGCGGTCAGCTTCTGCGCTCCCGGCGTCTGCGCCCGGGCGGGTTGCGTCATGGTTTCCAGCAAGGCGCCGCCGGCAATGGAGCCGACCGCGACGTGGCGCATGAAATCTCGGCGCGACTCGAACAGCGCGCGCGGCGTGATCTCGGAAGACAGCGGGACATCGATGTTGCGGAGTTGGCGCTTGATGAACATGGAATCTCCTGTGATGGTCATTGACGACCATTGGTCGCGTCGATCCGCACCATCTTACAGAAGTTCGCCGATTTGATTGTGCCGGGAATGGCCCGGACTCAGGAGTATCTCAGGAAGAGCGGACGACCGGTGCCAGGCGGCCCGGCAATTCCGCCAGTTCGCGGATCACGTGCACGCCGTCGGGCAAGGTCAGCACGTGGTCTTCCGACTGCAGCGCAAACACCGTCATGCCCGCCGCCAAGCCGGCCTTGACGCCGGGCAGGCTGTCTTCGACCACGGCGCAGCGCGCAGGCGCCACGCCCATGGCGGACGCGGCATGCAGGAACAAGGCTGGATCCGGCTTCCATTTCTGGACGTCGTAGGCGCTGTAAATGCGGCCTTCAAAATACGGCAGCATGCCCGTCACGCGCAGGCACAGCTCGATCTTTTCTCGCGGCGCATTGGACGCCAGGCAAAACGGTACGGCCAGCGACTGCACCAGCTCCAGCGCGCCGGCGATCGGTTGCAGGCGGGCGCGGAACATGATCGCCATGAGATCGCGCAGTTCGGTCACGAAGCTGGCCGGCAAGGGACTGCCGGCCAGGCGTTCGATCTCGGCCACGCAGTCGGCCATGTTGACGCCCTTGAATTTTTCCAATGCCTCGGCGGCGGTGATACTGACGCCGAAGCGCGCGCTGTGCTCGACCCACGCGTCGGCGGCGACGATTTCGCTGTCGACCAGGGTGCCGTCGCAGTCGAACAGGATCAGGTCAATGGCATCCATCGCCGGCAACACTGTCGTCATCGTGCGGTTCGCCTTACAGTTCGCCGTAGGAATGCAGGCCGGACAGGAACATGTTCACGCCGAGGAAGGCAAAGGTCGTGACCAGCAGGCCCACCAGCGCCCACCAGGCCGCAACTTGGCCGCGCAGGCCCTTCATCAGTCGCATGTGCAGCCACGCCGCGTAATTGAGCCAGACGATCAGCGCCCAGGTTTCCTTCGGATCCCACGACCAATAGCCGCCCCAGGCTTCGGCCGCCCACAGCGCGCCGAGGATAGTGGCGATGGTGAAGAAGGCGAAACCGACCGCGATGGCCTTGTACATGACGTCGTCGAGCACCTCCAGCGACGGCAGGCGGTCCTCCAGGTAGCCCTTGGACTTGAGCAGGTAGGCCACCGCCACCATCGCCGCCAGCGCGAAGGTGCCGTAGCCGATGAAGTTGGCCGGCACGTGGATCTTCATCCACCAGCTTTGCAGCGCCGGCACCAGCGGCTGGATCTCGGCGGCGTCGCGCGAGACCGTGTACCACAGCAGGAAACCGACCGCCGCCGAAATCACCAGCAGCACGAAGGCGCCGAGCTGGCGGGTGGCATAGCGGTCTTCGTAATACAGATAGAACAGCGCCGTGATCATGCAGAACAGGATGAACACTTCATACAGGTTGGAAATCGGGATGTGGCCGATGTCCGGGCCGATCAGGTATGACTCGTACCAGCGCACCAGCATGCCTGTAAAGCCCAGCACCACCGCCGCCCAGCACAGCTTGGAGCCGAGCGCGGCGCCAGTGCCGGAGCGCGCCACCAGGCCGACCCAGTAGAACAGCGTGGACAACACGAACAGCGCGCTCATCCACAGGATCGCCGACTGGCTGGACAGCAGGTATTTGAGGAAGAATTTCTTGTCGGCCATCTCCAGCGCGCCGCCGTACATGGCGATTGCCGACAACGCCAGCACCGCCAGCACCGCCATCAGCCAGCGCACCGATTTCCAGTGCCAGCCGAGCCAGGCGAAGGTCGGCGCCGCCAGCAGCAGCACCGCCTTTTCGTAGTAATCCATGTGGCTGCCGTAGCGGCTCAGCGCAAACAGCGACGCCGCCACCAGCGCAGCCGCGTAAATCCAGTCAAGCACGCTGAGGCGCCTGAAAAAGCCGATATCCTGCAACTCGGCGCGGGCGTGGGTTTGGCTCAATTCCATTACGATCTCCAGTTCAATCCTGGGGCCGCCGCGCATCGTCGCGGCATCAGGCCCTCCGACATCCTACCCGTCTAGCGCGCGGGAGATATGTCGTTGCGGGCATAAGCGTTAACGCCCATGCCTATATTATGTCCGACGCTAGCTTACGCCGTTTGCGACAGCTTCGCCTTCAGTAATTCGAATTCCTTGTCGAAATCCATCGTCTTGCGCTGGGTGCTCATGGCCATCAATGAATGCGATCCACCGTCGTCTTGCGGACGGATCCAGACCCACAGGCGACGCTCGCGGATGTACAGCATCGAGAACACGCCCAGCACCAGGAACAGGCAACCCAGGTAGACCACTTTCTTGCCCGGCGAGCGCGTGACCTGGAACACCGAGGCCTTGATCTCGTCAAAACCGCTCAGCTTGAGGTACACCGGCGCATGGTAGAAGCCGGCGTCGGCCATCGCATTGATCGCCAGTTGCAGAAAGCGCGCGTGCTTCTCGTCGGTGCCCATGGCTTTCAGGCCGGCTTTCTCGCGTGCGACCTGCCACAACTCCCACATGCTGCCGTTGAGGATCTTCATGAAGATGTCGGCGGCTTTTTCCTGCTCGGCGGCGGGGATCTTCTCGATGAAGCGCGACACCGCGATGTAGCCCGATTCCTTGCCGTCGCCGGCGAAAATGCTCAGGCCGCGCAGGGCCGATTGCTGCACCTGGTCACGCAACTGCTGGGCGTTGGCGCCATCGCCTTTCATGGCCTGGCGCGCGTAGCGTGCGGCGGCTTCCGCGCGCAAGGCCGGATTGGCCAGCGCGGCGCGCAGGCGCATCCACTCGTCGACGCTGTCTTCGTCATCGGCCGGAATGCGCAGGTAGCGGAACTGCTCGTCCGGCATATCGCGCACACCCGCCAGGAAGACATAGGCGCCGTCGACCAGCACCGGCTGCATGTAGTTCAGGAACTCGCGCGCCTGGCCGGTCTTGTCGCGCAATTTGTATTGCACGCTCGGGCCGACGTTCTTGAGGTCCTTGCTGTTGGCGTTCTTGGCACCCGAGCCGAGATGCTTGTCGAGGCCATCGGCGAACGACTTGCCCATGCTCTGGTTCAGGCTCTTGTTGACGCTGCGGACATCGCCGCTGTTAGCGCTGTTGCCGCCATTGCCGTTGTTGTTCATGTTTTCCACGTTGAAGGGGCGGAAGCCGCTCCACTCCACCGTGTACTCGTTGTCCTTGGCCGTCGACAACGGCGTGCTGCCGTTGACTTCACCGGCGATATCGAAGCGCTTGTCGTCGGCGCCAGTCATGGCGTGGCCAGTCAGGCGCAGCTTGCTGCCGCCGTCCTCGAAGCTCGACTGGTACACCGCGATGCCGTTATAGATCAGCGGTTCATTGACCTTGATCGTCGCGGCGAAATCCTTGCCGGTGGCATTGTCGCGCACGATCACGTCGCTCGCGAACAACTTCGGCATGCCGGTCGAGTAATAATCGATGACGAAGCGCTTCAACTGGATCGTGAACGGCAGGTCCTGAATCATCACGCCGTTCTGCTGCGGGATGATGGCGGTGCTGCTGCTGGCGCCTTCCGGAATCAGCGTGTTGCCGCGAAAGGTCGGATTGCCCAGGCCCAGCCGATGCTCGGCCGGGATCTGCGAAATCACGCCATTGCCGGCAAACGGTGTCTTGCCATAGAACCATTGCTGGAAGCGGATCGGCAGGTCGGAGTCGAGCAGGCCACCCAGGCAGATGATGACAATGGCGGAGTGGGCGAAAATGTAACCCCATTTGTTGGCGGCGCCCTTCTTGGCGGCGATCAGCGTGGCGCCGTCTTTTTCCACCAGCTTGACCTTGTAGCCGTTGGCGCCGATGCGCTGCGCCAGTTGCTGCGCCAACCCGGCCACCGGCGTGGCGGCAGTCCATTCGGCCTTGTGGTGGAAATTACGCAGCGACTGCTCGCGGACGTTTTCACGCCAGCTGCTGATGTCCTTGAGCATCTTGGGACCATTGCGCGCAATGCACAGCGAGGTCGACAGCACCAGGAAACCCATGATCATAAGGAACCACCAGGCCGAGTACACGGCGTACAGGCCGAGCTTGCCGAACACCTCGAACCAGAACGGCCCGAACTGGTTGACGTAGTTCGGCATCGGCTGGTTCTGCTGAAGCACCGTGCCGATGATGGAGGCGACCGCGATCAGCGTCAGCAGGCTGATGGCAAAGCGCATGGAGGAAATCAGCTCGACGACGTCGGCGACCCAGCGTTGGCGGGTCTTCAGTTGGATGCCTGCGGTGCTGCCTGTCATAAGTGCGACCTTTATCGATGCTCGATGCTGCTTGTTTTGCTGCTTGCGGTGCAGTTTTCCGCGGTGCAGTTCTCAGCGGCTGCCTCGCCTGCCGGGTTGGGTTGAGTTGACCTGGCAGGGCGGAAATGCAAAAGGGGCGGCTTCGCAGCCACCCCCTCCAATTTGTTGCGAACGAATTTCTATCTCGTTTTTTTACATCGGACTTCTTAAAGCTGATGTTATCGCTGCTTCTTTACTTCAGACCGGCGATATAGTCCGCCACTGCCTTGATTTCCTTGTCCGACAAGCGATCCGCGATGGTGGTCATCTGCGGGCTGTTGCTGCGCGTGCCGCCGCGGAACGCCGTCAGTTCGGTCACCGTGTAATCCTGGTGCTGGCCTGCCAGACGCGGATACTGTGCAGGGATGCCGGCGCCGTTCGGGCTATGGCAGCCGGCGCAGGCCGGAACGTTCTTGGAGGCGATGCCGCCGCGCCAGATCTGCTTGCCGAGCTCAAGGGTATCCTTGCTCTTGGCGGCACCCGGCTTCGGCGCCTGGGCGCTGAGGTAGGCGGCGATGTTCTTCACGTCTTCATCCGACAAGGCCTTGGCCAGCGGCGACATGATAGGGTTGCTGCGGCCGGCGGTGCGGAAATCGGTCAATTGCTTGACGATGTAAGCGGCATGCTGACCCGCCAGGCGCGGATTGGCGGTAATGGTCGAATTTCCCGCAGCGCCGTGACAGGAAACGCAGGCGGTAATGTTGCGCGCCGCGTCGCCGTTGGTATAGAGCGCTTCGCCCTTGGCCGGATCAACCTTGGCGACGGGCTCGGGTTTTTTTTCTTCGGCTGCACATACTGCGGAAGAAACCGCCAGCATTGCAATGAACAAGGATTTCAACAACGGCGAAAAGGCACGATTCATTCAAACACCCTGAGACTTGATTGTGATAATAAATTGCCAGGTTGGCGACGCGATTCCTCTTTCCCTAACTTTTTCAGGCACGCTTGAAAATGCACGTCCGGAAAGTGTTTCCCCTAGTACAACACAACAAGAGACAACCCCTTATTGTACAATAGCTTCTCGGCATTTTTGCCCACTTTCAATGCATTTTCCTCCTACTATGTCCCAACTTTGGCAAGCCCGCTTCTTCACCACGGTGAATCATCTCCGTGATTTGCCAAATACCCAGGTACCCGAGATCGCCTTTGCCGGCCGCTCCAACGCCGGCAAATCCACGGCCATCAACGTACTGTGCAATCAAAAAAAGTTGGCATTTGCATCAAAAACGCCTGGACGCACCCAGCATATCAACTATTTCTCTATCGGCGGCGCACATGTGGCGCAGCATCGCAAAGATGAGACAAAAGTGGATGAAATCCGCGCCTTGCTAGTCGATTTGCCCGGTTATGGTTACGCCCAGGTGTCCGGCTCGGCCAAGCTGCACTGGCAGGAATTGCTGGGCGACTACGTGCGCCGCCGCGACCAGCTCGCTGCGCTGGTGATGATCGTCGACTCGCGCCGGCCGTTTACCGACCTCGATATCCAGATGGTGGAATGGTTTGCGCCCACCGGCAAGCCGCTGCATTGCATCCTCAGCAAAGCCGACAAGCTCAACCGCAACGACGCCACCAATGCATTGCGCCAGGCGCACACCTTTCTGTCCAGCTATGTCGACGCAAACGGTGAGCCTTTTCCGTTCACGGCGCAATTGTTTTCTGCGCTCAAGCGCACCGGCCTTGAGGAGGCCAACGCCAAGATTCTGGAACTGGCAGGATTGTCGGATGACGAAGATACCGAATGGGATGCATCGAATGCTCCCGACGACATCGGTAACGAAGAAAATTAGCAGCGAAATTAACACCGCAAATAAAAATGCCCTGGAAGGGGGAAACCGTTCCAGGGCAAACGCCTATCGTTTGCACGATGAGCCCCGCTCAGGGAGGGAAGGGGAAGCGGGAGGCAACATACATTGCCTATGCGTCAGAACCCCTCCCCGGAGAAAAGTTTCAGAGCACGAACCGATTTTTTAATTATCGTCTTTTAACTATTTTTTAACTAAAATTGTTTAAATTTATCCGCAGTTAAAAGGTCGGCAACATCATGACGCGAAGGCTGGCCGATACTTCCAGTCGCCTGCCATGACGTCCTTCCAGCGATTTAGCGAGCGCCTACTACCATGTCCTCAATTTCCAAGTCCGCCCAGTTCCCTGCCATCCGCATGCGCCGCATGCGCAAGGACGCGTTTTCGCGCGCCATGATGCAAGAAAACATCATCACGCCCGCCGACCTGATTTATCCGGTCTTCATCCAGGAAGGCCAGAACCTGCGTACGCCGGTCGGCTCCCTGCCCGGCGTCGAACGCCTGTCGATCGACCAGTTGCTGCTGGTGGCTGAAGACACGGTCGCGCTCGGCATTCCGGTGCTGGCCCTGTTCCCGGTGATCGACGTCGCGCTGAAAACCCCCGACGGCATCGAAGCCATCAATCCCGACGGTCTGGTGCCGCGCGCGGTGGCGGCGCTCAAACAGCGCTTTCCCGAACTCGGCATCCTCACCGACGTCGCGCTCGATCCGTATACCAGCCACGGCCAGGACGGCGTGATGGATGACAATGGCTACGTGCTCAACGACGAGACCACCGCGCTGCTGGTGCGCCAGGCCTTGGCGCAAGCGCAGGCCGGCGTCGACATCGTGGCGCCGTCGGACATGATGGACGGCCGCATCGGCGCGGTGCGCGATGCACTGGAAGCGGAAAAATTCATCTACACCCGCATCATGGCCTACTCGGCCAAATACGCCTCGGCCTTCTACGGTCCGTTCCGCGATGCGGTCGGCTCCGCCGCCAATCTCGGCAAGGGCAGCAAGAGCACCTACCAGATGGATCCGGCCAACAGTGACGAAGCCTTGCGCGAAGTGGCGCTGGACCTGCAGGAAGGCGCCGACATGGTCATGGTCAAACCCGGCATGCCGTACCTGGACATCGTGCGTCGCGTGAAAGACGAATTCAAGGTGCCGACTTTCGCCTACCAGGTCAGCGGCGAATACGCGATGATCAAGGCAGCAGCGCAGAACGGCTGGCTCGATCACGACAAGGCCATGATGGAAGCGATGATGGCCTTCAAGCGCGCCGGCGCCGACGGCGTGCTGACGTATTTCGCACGCGACATCGCGCGCTATCTGAAGAAATAACACTGCCGAAGCAAGCCCGCCGGCGCCGCTTTAGCGCGACGCCGCGTCGCCTCCACTAAGTGGCCGTGCCGACACGCGACGGCTGGCCGAGTACAAGTCTGCCGATCAGAACGACACATAAAAAAAGCGCACCCCGACGTGAGTCGAGATGCGCTGAAATGCATCGGCTTGCGCCGACTTCTGCTCAGAAAAGTTACTGCTTCAAATCTGTCGTGACTGTCTTAGCACCTGCTTGCGATCACTTCCACAGCGAGCACTTCGACTCGGCCTTGGTCATGTACGCCTGGTCGCCGGGGATGGTCTGCACCAGCTTGTAGTAGTCCCATGGACGCTTGGACTCGGACGGTTTTTTCACTTCCATCAGGTACATGTCATGCACCATGCGGCCATCCGGACGGACCACGCCGTTGGAGGTGAAGAAGTCGTTGATCTTGTTCTTGCGCAGGTAATCCATGACCTTGTCGGCGTCGGTGCTGCCAACGGCCTTGACTGCCTTCAGATACTGGCCCACCGCCGATGCATCGCCGGCCTGGAACATGGTCGGCATCTTCTTCATCTTGCCGAAATAGCGATTGCCCCATGCGCGGGCCTGGTCGTTCATGTCCCAGTACCAGCCGTCCGTCAGGTACATGCCCTGCGTGATTTGCAAGCCCAGTGAGTGCGTGTCGGTGATGAAGATCAGCAGGCCGGCCAGCTTCATGGTCTTGTTCACACCGAATTCATTGGCTGCCTTGATGGCGTTGATGACGTCGCCGCCGGCTACCGCCAGGCCCAGGATCTGCGCCTTGGAGGATTGCGCCTGCAGCAGGAAGGACGAGAAGTCCGATGTCGCCAACGGCGCGCGTACCTGGCCCACGACGGTGCCGCCACCGGCCTTGACGACATCGCTGGTGTCTTTTTCAAGCGAGGTGCCGAAGGCGTAATCGGCCGTCACGAAGTACCACGACTTGCCGCCTTGCTTGGTGATGGCAGCGCCGGTGCCGCGCGCCAGCGCCGTGGTGTCGTAGGCGTACTGGATGGTGTACGCATTGCATTCTTCATTGGTCTGGCGCGTGGTGCCGGCGCCGACCGAGATGAAAACCTTTTTCTTTTCGCCGGCCACTTTACCCATGGCCAGGCTGGCTGCCGAGTTCACACCGCCGACCAGCATGTCGACGCCGTCGCGGTCAAACCATTCGCGCGCCTTGTTGGCGGCGATGTCGGCCTTGTTCTGGTGGTCGGCAAAAACAAACTCGACCTTCTTGCCGTTAATGGTGCCGCCGGCGTCCGCGATCGCCATCTTGATCGCTTCGATGCCGCCCTGGCCGTCCATGTCGGCGTAGGTGCCGGACAGGTCGGTGATGAAACCGATCTTGATGGTGTCGCCGGCTGCGTTGGCGTTGCCGGAAAATGCGACGCACATGGCGGCGGACAGTGCCGCCAGTTTCAGAAATGTCTTCAAACCCGTCTCCTCTGTTGTTATGGTCCCGCTGCGGCGCGCAACCTGGAATTGCGCGCCGCCTCCCTCTTCAATTCACTGCTTCATCGATACGTCACGCCGCACGCGGGTCGTTCACCGCGGCCTTGGTTTGTTCACCGTCGACCAGACGCAGCAAGCCGAGCGGATTGGCGTTCTGCAGCGCAGCCGGCAGCAACTCGTCCGGATAATTCTGGTAGCAGATCGGACGCAGGAAGCGGTCGATCGCCAGCGTGCCCACCGAGGTGCCGCGCGCGTCGGACGTCGCCGGATACGGGCCGCCGTGCACCATCGCATCGCTGACTTCGACGCCGGTCGGGAAACCGTTGACCAGCAGACGGCCGGCCTTTTGTTCCAACAGCGCGATCAGGTCCTGGTGCGCGCGCAGGTCTTCCGGTTGCGCCTGCAAGGTCGCGGTCAGTTGACCGTGCATGTTGCGGGCGAAGTCGATCAGTTGCTCGCGGCTTTCCAGCTCGACGATCACGGTCGCGGGGCCGAAGACTTCTTCTTCCAGCGGCGCTTCCTTGGTAAACAGCACCGACGCTTCTGCCTTGAACAGATGCGGCACAGCCTGGGTTGCGCTGCTGCCGCCGGCGGCAACGACGACCACGCCGGGGACTTTGCTCAGGCGTTCCACACCGCCGCCGTAGGTCTTGAGACCGGCGCTGTTGAGCATGGTTTGCGGCGCTTGCGCAGCCATCGCTTCGCGCAGCTGCTCGATGAACCTGGTCAGTTCCGGCGAACGCACGCCGAGCACCAGGCCCGGGCTGGTGCACAACTGGCCGACGCCAACCACGACCGAGCCGATCAGGTCGCGGGCGATGGCGTCACCGCGTGTCGCCAATGCTTGCGGCAACACGATGATCGGGTTGATGCTCGACATTTCGGCGAACACCGGGATCGGTTGCGGACGCGCCGCCGCCATGTCGCACAGCGCACGACCGCCGCGCAGCGAACCGGTGAAACCGACCGCCTGGATGCCGGCGCTCTTGACCAGTTGCGCACCGACGCGATCGCCGTAAATCATGTTGAAAGTGCCAGCCGGCACGCCGCTACGCTTGACTGCGCGCTCGATGGCGTCGGCCACCAGTTCGGAGGTGATCAGGTGGCCGCTGTGCGCCTTGAACACGACCGGGCAACCGGCCGCCAGTGCTGCAGCAGTATCGCCGCCGGCCACCGAGAACGCCAACGGAAAATTGCTGGCGCCGAACACGGCCACCGGACCGACGCCGATGCGGTATTGACGCAGATCGGGACGCGGCAGCGGCTGGCGTTGCGGCAAAGCGGTATCGATGCGGGCGCCGTAGAAATCGCCGCGGCGCAAGACCTTGGCGAACAGGCGCATCTGGTTGCTGGTGCGGCTGCGTTCGCCCTGCAGGCGAGCTGCAGGCAAGGCCGTTTCGCGCGAGACTTCCGCGATGAAGTCGTCGCCGAGGGCGTCGATTTCTTCGGCGATGGCGTCGAGGAATTTGGCGCGCGCTTCCGCCGACAAAGCGCGGTAAGCAGGATAAGCCGCGCTGGCGGCATCGACCGCAGCGCTGACTTCCGCTTCCGTTGCGGTCAGGAACGGGACCGCATGCGCTTCGCCGGTCGCCGCTGCGATGCTGAGCAACTTGACGTCGCCTTCGCCGCTGCGTCCGCCGCCGATATAGTTATGTCCGAGCAGTGTCATTTTTGTGGTTCTCCTGTTACATCGATTGGGTGAGCATACGAGCGTAGTCGTCTTCCGACGCCACGCGCGGATTGGTTTTGTGGCTGTGGTCAGCCAGTGCGCCCTTGATGATCTTCGGATACATGTCTTCGGTCACGCCGAGTTCGGCCAGACCGGTCGGCAAGCCGAGGCGGCGGCTCATGTCCTTGATCGCGGGGCCGATGTCGGCTTCGCTTGCCAGTCCCATGGCGTGCGCGATGCGCGCCAGTTTCTTTTCCTTGATGACCGATTCCGAATCCTTGTTGAACTCGATGATAGCCGGCAGGAAGATGGCGTTCAGGGTGCCGTGGTGCAGGCGCGGATTGATGCCGCCCAGCGAGTGGCTCAGGCTGTGCACGCAGCCGAGGCCCTTCTGGAACGCCATGGCGCCCTGCATCGATGCACTCATCATGTTCAGGCGCGCTTCGCGATCATGCGGCTCCTTGGTGGCGCGTTCGATATGTGCCCAGGCGCGCCACAAACCGTCCAGCGCAATGCCGTCGGCCGGCGGATTGAAGGACGGCGCCATGAAGGTTTCCAGGCAGTGGGCAATGGCGTCCATGCCGGTGGCGGCGGTCATCATGGCCGGCAGGTTCAGCGTCAGTTCGGGATCGCAGATCGCCAGGCGCGGCACCAGATACGGCGACAACACGCCGACCTTGCGGCCGTCGTCGAGGATCAGGATGGCGCCGCGGCCGACTTCGCTGCCGGTGCCGGCGGTGGTCGGGATGGCGATCACGGGCGCGGTCTTGGCGGTGATGTTGGCGAGGCCGCCTTCGATCAGAGCAAACGACTTGAGCGTGCCTTCGTGCGTGCCGCAGACGGCCACACCCTTGGCGAGGTCGATCGAGGAACCGCCGCCGACGGCGATGATGCCGTCACAGGCGCTGTCGCGGAACAGCTTGACCGCAGCGCGCACGGCAGTTTCATTCGGATTCGGCGGGGTCTGATCGAACACGGCAACTTGGGCGCCGTCTTTCAGTTGGGCCACGACCTTGTCGAGGATGCCGGCATTGCGGATGCCCATGTCGGTGACGATCAGCGGCTTGCGGATGCCGATGCGGTCGCATTCCTGCTGCAGCAGCGCGAGCGCGCCGAAATCGAACTGGACCTGGGTAATGTAGTTAATCAATGCCATCGTACATAGCCTTAAAGTTATAGATATACTTGCAGCGTGTTGCGAAGCCGACGGCTTCCGAACCACGGCGCATCAGGCGATTTCCCTGTGCGACTCAAGCTTTAGAGGCAAAACTGTATGCCAATCGGCAGGCTTTGCCTAATGAGAGGTACTGATACAGCTATAACTTAAATTTATACTAAATTCATTTCCATGATGCAAGAAATTCCCTCGCTGAGCTCCATCACTTCCCGCCTGCATCTGAAGCAGCTGCGCCTGCTGATTGCACTGGCCGACCACGGCTCGCTGCTCAAGGCGGCGGAGCAGGTCGCGCTGACGCAGCCGGGCGCCAGCAAGGCTTTGCAGGAGATCGAAACCACCCTCGGCGCACAGCTGTTCGTGCGCACCAACCGCGGGCTGGAGGCGACCGACCTCGGCCATTGCGTGATCCGCTATGCACGCCTGATCCAGACCGACCTGGCGCATTTGCGCGAAGACATGATCGGCATCCTGCAGGGCCACGGCGGCCGGCTGGCGCTGGGAGTAATCATGGGAGCGGTACCGCTGCTGACCGATGCGCTGACGCGGCTGCTCAAAAAGCGCCCCGCGCTGTCGGTGGAAATCGTGGAGGACACCAGTGCACGCCTGTTGCGCCTGCTCGACCAGGGCCGGCTGGACATGGCGATCTGCCGCACCAGCATCAGCCAGCAGCCGCACCTCTACGACAGCATCGAGATCCACAACGAGAAATTGGCGGTGGTCGCCAACATCAACCACCCGCTGGCAGGACGCGAAACGCTGCAACTGACCGACCTGGCCGATTCACGCTGGGTGGTGTATTCGGCCAACATGCCGATGCGGCTGTTGCTGGAGCGCGAATTCCATGAAGCCAACCTGCGCTTTCCCCTGCATTTGCTGGAAACAACGTCGGCCTTCACCACCTTGTCGTTATTGCAAAGGAATCCGTCCTTCGTGGCGTTGATGTCGGTCGACGTGGCGCAGTTCTGCACCCGCTTCGGCATGACCACGATCTTGCCGCTGCCGCTGCATTCGCGCAGCGAACCGTACCAACTGGTGACGCGCCACGGCAGCATGCGCTCGTCGGTGGCGCAGCTGTTCATCGACGAGTTCGCTGAGACCCCAAAGGAAGAAGCGTAAAAAAAGCGCTCCGTTGCGGGAGCGCTTTTTGACAATGCCTGTGCTTCAGCGTCGGCTTACTTGTTCGGCTGCGGCGTGATGCGCAGGTAAGGACGCGGCGAGGTGTAACCCTTCGGATACTTTTGCTTGATCACTTCTTCGTCCTTGACCGACAGCGGGATGATGACGTCGTCGCCGTCTTTCCAGTTGCCCGGCGTGGCGACGGTGTAACCGTCGGTCAGTTGCAGCGCATCCAGCACGCGCAGCACTTCGTCGAAGTTGCGGCCGGTGCTCATCGGGTAAGTGATGATCAGGCGCACTTTCTTCTTCGGATCGATGATGAACAGCGAACGCACGGTCGCGGTTTCGGACTGGTTCGGATGGATCATGTCGTACAGGCCGGCGACTTTCTTGTCGACGTCGGCGACGATAGGGAAACCGACCACGGTCTTCTGCGTGTCTTCGATGTCCTTGATCCATTGGGTGTGCGCTTCGGCGCCGTCGACCGACAGGGCGATGGCCTTGACGTTGCGCTTGTCGAATTCAGGTTTCAGCTTGGCAGTCAGGCCCAGCTCGGTGGTGCAGACCGGCGTGAAGTCGGCCGGGTGCGAAAACAGGACCACCCAGGAGTCGCCTGCCCATTCGTGGAACTTGATTTTGCCGATGGAGGAATCTTGCTCGAAATCCGGCGCGGTGTCGCCCAAACGTAGTGTCATGTCAGTCTCCTTGGTAACAAAATTCAGGACGTCCACTATAACGTCAGTGACGTCGCGGCCCAACAATTATTAACGAGTAACCAAATAACGCCGCGCTATGAAAATGCCATCGGTGACGGCAATTTCAAGGCACCAAAACTTGCAGGCTTTGCAAGAACTGGTCGGCGTTCTGGTAGCCGATCACCCGCTTGCCGGCCAGCTCGCGGCCCTGGCCGTCGAACAGGATGATGCCGGGTGGCCCGAACAGCTGGAAGCGTTTGAGCATGGCCTTGTCGTCGGCATTGTTGGCGGTGACGTCAATCTGCAGCAGGACCATGCGGGCGAATTTTTCACGCACGCGCGGGTCGGTGAAGGTGAATTTTTCCATCTCCTTGCAGGACACGCACCAGTCGGCATAGAAGTCGAGCATCGCAGGCTTGCCACCGGTCTGCGCCAATGCGGCGTCAAGCTCGGCAACCGAACGCACGCGCACGAAATCGGTGTGCGCGGCCGGCTTGCCGCCACCCAGATGCGACAACGGCGCCAAGGGATCGCGGCCGCCGGTGGCGACGCTGACCAGCTGCAATAGGCCCAGCGCGGCGAACGCCAGGCCGCAGGCACGTGCGCCCCAATGACCCGGCTTGCTCCACAACAAGTAAGCGCCGTAGGCGATACCCAGCGCCGCCCAGCCGGCCACGAAGGCCCAGGCCGGGATCACAGGCGACACCATCCACAAGGCGGTGGCCAGCATCAATACGCCGAAGAAACGCTTGACCGATTCCATCCAGCCGCCTGCGCGCGGCAGCAAGGCGCCGGCGGACGCGCCGATGATCAGCAGCGGCACGCCCATGCCGAGCGCCATCGCGAACAGGGCGCTGCCGCCCAGCACGACGTCGCGCGTCTGACTGATGTAGAGCAGCGCACCGGCCAGCGGCGCCGCGACGCAAGGACCGACGATCAGGGCGGAAATCGCGCCCATGACAAATACGCCCGCCAGCTTGCCGCCGCCCTGCCCGGACGCTTCGGTCAGTTTCGATTGCCACGCCGCCGGTACTTGCAACTGGTAGAAATTGAACATCGACAGCGACAGGCCGACCATCAGCAGCGCGAACGCCGACAACACCCAGGGATTTTGCAAGGCCGCCGACAGGCCTTCGCCGATCAGGCCGGCAGCAATGCCCAGCGCGGTGTACACCAGCGCCATGCCGAGCACGTAATCGGCCGACAACAACAAGCCCCGGCCGCGTTTCGCTTGCGCGCCTTCGCCAACGATGATGGACGACAGGATCGGCACCATCGGCAGCACGCAGGGCGTGAATGAGAGGCCAACGCCGAGCAGGAAGAACAGCGACAGCACAGTCAGCAGCTTGCCGCTCTTGAGCACGGCGCTGATCCTGTCCATGTCGGAGCCGCTTCCCACCGTGCTGAAGGAGGCGGCGTTGCCGGATGCATCCGCCGCCCCGACCACCTTGCCGACGGCGCTGGTCGACATGTCGGCGGCGGTATCCATCGGCGGATAACACAAGCCCTTGTCGGCGCAGCCCTGCGCGGTCGAGATCAGCTTGAATGTGCCGCCGGAGGCCGTCGCCTCAACCGGAATGCGCATGCTGACACTGTTGCGATAGGTCTCGACTTCCTTCTGGAAATTCTCGTCGTACTTGACTTTGCCATGCGGGAAATCAGGTTGGCCCAGCGTGGCGCCGTCGGCCTTGAAATGGAAACGGTCGCGGTACATGTAGTAGCCGTCGGCGATCGCGTAGGTAATCTGCAATGTGCCGGCATCGACCATCACGGCGGAAAAACGGAAGGCCGCTTCGGGTGCCAGATACTCTTCCGACGCGCTTGCCGGCGTCAGCGAGATCGCCAACACGGCGGCCAGCAATAATTTCATCAAGAAGCCGCCACGTACGGCGGCCAGCAAACGCTTAAGCATTCAACTCTTTCCCGGTTTCTGCAACGATCCAATTCAGGTAGGCGGGCAAGCCGGCGGCAATCGGCAAGGCGATGATTTCCGGCACGTCGTAAGGATGCGCGGCGACGATCGCCGCCTCGATTTCGGCATAGCGCGCCGGGGTGCTCTTGATCATCAAGCTTATCTCGCTGGCATGCTCGACGGCGCCCTGCCACCGATATATCGACTGTACCGCAGGCATGATATTCACGCAGGCCGCCAGGCGGCGCTCCACCAGCGTGTGCGCCAGCGATTTAGCCAGCTCGGCATCGGGCACATTGGTCAGCACGATCAGCGTTTGTTCCATGGCATTTCTCCCGTTTGCGTCGGAATTCAGAAGCGTCGCCGCGTGAAGATCACCGCCGCATAGAATCCCGCGCAGCAATAAAACGCCAGCACCGCCAAATCCAGCAGCGGCGCCTGCGGCCAGCCGCCCAGCACGAGCGGACGCACCAGGTTCACGGCGGCGCTCAGCGGCAGGAATTGCGACACCGTTTGCAGCCATGACGGCAACTGCGCAACCGGATAATACACGCCCGACAGGAAAGTCATCGGCGTGAGAATGAGGGTGAAATAGTAGGTGAAGAAATCGTAGCCCTTGGCGAGCGCATTCATGATCAACCCGAGCGCGCTGAAAGTCATGCCGGCCAGGAACAGCACCGGCAGCACCAGCAACACTTGCGGGTGCAGGCCGATGCCGAGCGCAAACATCACACACAGGATGGCGACGCCGCTGAACAGCGACTTGGTGGCGGCCCACAGCAGCTCGGCTAGGACAATGTCATCGAGCGCCAGCGGCGCATTCATCAGCGCGTCCCAGGTGCGCTGCACGCTCATGCGCGAGTAGGCCGAATACAGCGCTTCGAACGACGAGGCCATCATCACCGACATGCAGATCGAACCCGAGGCGAGATAGTGGATGTAGGGAATGCCGTCGATTTCCTTGAGGATACTGCCGAGGCCGTAGCCGAAGGCGATCAGCGTGATCAGCGGCTCGGCGATGTTGCCGATGATGCTGGCGGCCATGAGCTTTTTCCAGACCAGGAAATTGCGGCGCCAGATCGGGTAGAAGCGCAGCGAGAACACCGGCGGTGCGTAGGTTGTCGTCATGGGTTTCCTGGTGCGCTAGTCGCGCATTTCGCGGCCGGTGAGTTTGAGGAAGAGATCTTCGAGGTTGGCCGGGCGGTGCATGTAGCGCACGCCCTGCACGTGCTGCAAAGTGGCCAGCAGCGCCTGCGCATCGTTGGTGTAGCAGAACACCGTCTCGCCGCTGTATTCGACGCGCGATGCATGGCTGCGGCCGTGCTGTTCAGCCCAGGATTTGGCGTTTTCGCCGTAGATTTCCAACACCTCGGCTTCGATGTGCCGGGCGATCAGATCCGGTGGCGATCCTTCCGCGATCATCCTGCCGTGATCGATCACCGCCAGGCGGTCGCACAACCGTTCGGCTTCGTCCATGAAGTGGGTGGTCAGCAGGATGGTCTTGCCGCGTGCCAGCAGGTTCTTGAGGCGCTCCCAGATCATGTGGCGCGCCTGCGGATCGAGGCCGGTGGTCGGCTCGTCCATGAAGATCAGGTCAGGATCATTGACCAGCGCACGCGCCAGCGTCAGGCGCCGCTTCATGCCGCCGGACAGTTCGGCGATGCGCGCATCCTTCTTTGCTGTCAGGTTGGCAAATTCGAGCAACTCGGGAATGCGCTGCGCCATCGTGGCGTCGGCGATGCCGAAGTAGCGCGCGAACACCAGCAGGTTTTCCTGCACGGTGAAATCGGGGTCGAGGTTGTCCGCCTGCGGCACCACGCCGACGCGCATGCGTGCGGCGCGCGCCTGGTCCGGAATGATCTTTCCCCCGAGCCGTATCTCGCCGCTATCGGGCGTGGCCAGCCCGAGGCACAGACGCAGCGTAGTGGTCTTGCCGGCGCCGTTGGGACCGAGCAAGCCGTAGCATTCGCCGGGACGCAGCGCGAAACTCAGGTCGTTGATGATGGCAACGCGTTGCTCGCCTGCGCCGAACGCCTTGTGCAGCTTGCTGACCGACAGTATCGATGGCTCCGTCATATCATCCCTGGCGCCGCGCGGGCGCTCCGTTGTTGGCTTGTTTGCCGGCTGGTTTTCAGGCGGGCTGGTAGTGCCGGGCATGTCGTCAATGTAGCTGCGACAGCTGATCAATCCACACGACTTGAAACTCGCAACCGGCAGCAAGCGGTTCGACCGTGTTTATGCGGGCTTGTTGCAATCGGACCGGTCAAATTCGGTGGATCAAACTGAGCGGCATTGCAATGTCTCCGAAATGCAAAAAGCCAGGCATGGCCTGGCTTTTTCTTCCATCGTGCTTGACGCGATGTCAGCATGCAGCAGCGTGATTACTCGACGCTTGGCGCTTCTTCCGAGACGTCCGGACGATCAACCAGTTCAACGAAAGCCATAGGAGCATTGTCGCCGACGCGGAAACCCATTTTCAGGATGCGCAGGTAGCCACCGTTACGTGCTGCGTAACGTGGGCCCAGTTCGGAGAACAGCTTGCCGACGATTTCGCGGTCGCGCAGGCGGGAGAATGCCAGGCGCTTGTTGGCCAGTGTATCGGTCTTGCCCAGAGTCAGGATCGGCTCGACGACGCGGCGCAGTTCCTTGGCTTTTGGCAGAGTTGTCTTGATGGCTTCGTGGCGCAGCAGGGATACTGTCATGTTGCGCAGCATTGCCAGGCGGTGCGAGGAAGTACGATTCAGTTTACGGAGACCGTGACGGTGACGCATGATATTTCCTTTCAGATTACAGTTTTAATCCAGTTCTTCTATCGGCAGTGTCTGGCTGCCGCGGACCGGTATCGATTGGGTTAGTGCCTGTTGCCAGGACTTGGTGCTGCTCTACGGTGCTGCTTTTTTTCCCTTGCTTTGCATGGTGAGCGATTGTGCAACCGCTCACCATCATCGCAAAATTACTTTTCCAGGCCGGCTGGCGGCCAGTTTTCCAGCTTCATGCCCAGGGTCAGACCGCGGGATGCCAGCACTTCCTTGATTTCGTTCAGGGACTTGCGGCCCAGGTTCGGCGTCTTCAGCAGTTCATTCTCGCTACGTTGGATCAGATCGCCAATGTAGTAGATGTTTTCGGCCTTCAGGCAGTTTGCCGAACGGACAGTCAGTTCCAGATCGTCGACCGGACGCAGCAGGATAGGATCGACTTGCGGTGCGCGCGATGGAGCTTCGGCAGTCGCTTCGGTGCCTTCCAGGGCGGCGAACACGTTCAGTTGATCAACCAGGACGCGGGCCGATTGACGGATCGCTTCTTCCGGTGTGATCACACCGTTGGTTTCGATGTTGATGACCAGCTTGTCCAGGTCGGTACGTTGTTCCACGCGAGCCGATTCGACAGCGTAGGAAACACGGCGCACTGGCGAGAACGATGCGTCCAGGATGATGCGACCGATGGTCTTGTTGGCATCTTCGGACAGACGACGAACGTTACCCGGCACATAGCCACGGCCCTTTTCGACCTTGATCTGCATGTCCAGCTTGCCGCCTGCGGTCAGGTTGGCAATCACGTGATCCGGATTGATCAGCTCGACATCGTGCGGCAGATCGATATCCGATGCCAGAACAACACCTTCGCCTTCCTTCTTCAGGGTCAGTGTGACTTCGTCGCGGTTATGCAACTTGAACACGACGCCCTTCAGGTTCAACAGGATGTCAACGACGTCTTCCTGCACGCCGTCGAGGGAGGAATACTCATGTACGACGCCGGCGATGGTGACTTCGGTCGGGGCGTAACCGATCATCGACGACAGCAGAACGCGGCGCAGCGCGTTGCCCAGGGTGTGGCCATAGCCACGCTCGAACGGCTCCATCACGACCTTCGCGTGACCGGCGCCCAGTGCTTCAACTTCGATGATACGTGGCTTCAACAAACTATTTTGCATGAAATGTCCTCTTCAATACCCTCGGTTCGTTACACCGATAAGGCTGATGGCATGTCGGAAAAATGCCCACCGAGAAGGTGGGCACGGGGAAAACTCAGGATGCGGATTAACGCGAATACAGTTCGACGATCAGCGATTCGTTGACGTCGTTGGCGATTTCGTTACGGTCCGGGGAGGTCTTGAATGTGCCTTCCAGCTTCTTGGCATCGACGGAAACCCACGATGGGAAACCGGATTGCTCAGCCAGCGACAGGGCTTCGGCGATACGCACTTGCTTCTTGGCCTTTTCACGGACAGCAACGACGTCGCCGGCCTTGACCTGGTACGAAGCGATGTTCACGACGATGCCGTTGACGGTCAGCGCCTTGTGCGAAACCAGTTGACGCGCTTCAGCACGGGTCGAACCGAAACCCATACGATAGACGACGTTGTCCAGACGGGCTTCCAACAGCTTCAGCAGCGTTTCGCCGGTGTTGCCCTTGCGGCGGTCGGCTTCTGCGAAGTAGCGGCGGAATTGGCGCTCGAGCACGCCGTAGATACGCTTGACCTTTTGCTTTTCGCGCAATTGGTTGCCGTAGTCCGAAGTGCGAGCACCCGAAGTGCGACCATGTTGACCTGGCTTGGAATCCAGTTTGCACTTGGAATCCAGCGAGCGGCGAGCGCTCTTCAGGAACAGGTCGGTGCCTTCACGGCGGGAAAGTTTTGCTTTAGGTCCGATATAACGTGCCACGGTATTTCCTTTAATTAAATGACGTCCCAAGGCCGTCGCCGGCCTGAACGCTAGTTTGATCTGCCTGCTATCAAACAGTGGGCTTAAGAACAAAACCCGCCAAGGTCATTGGCGGGTGATTTCCGACGCTTTCGCATGTTCTGCGAAAGCGCAAGATTATACTACAGATTAGATACGACGACGCTTTGGTGGGCGGCAGCCGTTGTGCGGGACCGGAGTCACGTCCTGGATCTGGGTGATCTTGATGCCCAG
>Ga0308165_1001120_pt1 | contig 39844 bp, 32 predicted proteins | sample PhyWR2_FD_201032 | JGI IMG/M metagenome (GOLD analysis project Ga0308165, IMG submission 201032) | Phyllosphere microbial communities from UC Gill Tract Community Farm, Albany, California, United States - DLSLW.R2 | ecosystem: Host-associated > Plants > Phyllosphere > Unclassified | place: USA...
CTAGAACGCCAGAAATAAAAAAGGCGCTTTTAAAAGCGCCTTTTTTATTTCTGGCGTTCTAGCGTGCATAATAAAAATAATAAACAAAAACAGAGTTACCGGAGGTTCCATGTCACTGCAAAATCTTACGCGCTTTCCGCGCCTCGAGTTTATCGGCGCACCGACGCCGCTGGAATATCTGCCGCGGTTTTCGGACTATTTAGGGCGCGATATTTTTATCAAACGTGACGATGTGACCCCCATAGCGATGGGCGGAAACAAACTGCGTAAGCTGGAGTTTCTGGCGGCTGATGCGCTGCGTGAAGGGGCTGATACCCTGATTACCGCAGGCGCTATTCAATCCAACCACGTTCGCCAGACGGCGGCGGTGGCCGCAAAACTTGGGCTGAACTGCGTGGCGCTGCTGGAAAACCCGATTGGCACGCGTGCGGAAAACTATCTCAGCAACGGAAATCGTCTGCTGCTGGATTTGTTTAACGCACAAATTGAAATGTGTGATGCATTAACCCATCCCGTGGAACAGCTTGATGCGCTGGCGACACGCGTCGAAGCGCAAGGCTTTCGTCCTTATGTGATTCCCGTAGGCGGTTCGAATGCGCTCGGTGCGCTGGGATATGTAGAAAGCGCGCTTGAAATCGCTCAGCAGTGTGAAGGCGCGGTGAGTTTGTCCTCCGTGGTTGTGGCCTCGGGCAGTGCGGGAACGCACGCGGGCCTGGCGGTCGGGCTTGAGCAACTGATGCCGGACGTCGAACTCATTGGCGTGACCGTATCGCGCAGCGTGGCGGACCAAAAACCTAAAGTCTTCGCCTTGCAGCAGGCGGTTGCCCAGCAGCTGGAAGTCCCGGCACAGGCTGAAATTGTGCTGTGGGATGACTATTTTGCACCCGGCTACGGCACGCCGAATGACGAAGGGCTGGAAGCCATCAAACTGCTGGCACGTCTGGAAGGGATCCTGCTCGATCCAGTTTACACCGGTAAGGCAATGGCGGGGCTGATCGATGGGATCACCCAGAAGCGCTTTAAGGATGAAGGGCCGATTCTGTTTGTGCACACGGGCGGAGCGCCTGCGTTGTTTGCCTATCATCCCCACGTCTAATTGCAGGTAGAAAAACGAGAATGCAAGAAAGTATTCAGCTGGTTATTGATTCGCTACCGTACCTGCTTAAAGGTGCTGTCTTTACGCTACAGCTCAGTCTGGGTGGGATGTTCTTTGGCTTAGTGCTGGGCTTTATTCTGGCGCTGATGCGTATGTCTCCGGTACTGCCGGTGCGTTGGCTGGCGCGCGTTTACATCTCCGTGTTTCGCGGTACGCCGCTCATCGCCCAGCTGTTTATGATTTATTACGGCCTGCCACAGTTTGGTATTGAGTTGGATCCTATTCCGGCGGCGATGATTGGCCTGTCCCTAAACACGGCGGCGTATACCTCTGAGACGCTGCGTGCGGCAATTTCATCGATTGATAAAGGTCAATGGGAAGCGGCCGCCAGTATCGGGATGACTCCGTGGCAAACGCTGCGTCGCGCCATTTTGCCTCAGGCCGCACGCGTAGCGCTCCCGCCGCTCAGCAACAGCTTTATCAGTCTGGTTAAAGACACTTCGCTCGCGGCAACCATTCAGGTGCCGGAGTTGTTCCGCCAGGCGCAGCTGATTACGTCGCGTACGCTGGAAGTTTTCACCATGTATCTGGCGGCCTCGCTGATCTACTGGGTGATGGCAACCGTATTGTCCGCGCTGCAAAACTATTTTGAAAATCAGCTTAACCGTCAGGAGCGAGATCCGAAATGAGTGCAATTGACGTCAAAAACCTGACTAAAAAATTCCACGGGCAAACGGTCCTTCATGGCATCGATCTTGAAGTGCAGGAGGGCGAAGTGGTGGCGATTATTGGGCCGAGCGGTTCCGGTAAAACCACGCTGCTGCGCAGCATTAATTTGCTGGAGCATCCGGAAGGCGGAACCATTCGCGTGGGTGATATCACCATTGATACTGCGAAGTCGCTCGGGCAGCAAAAAACGTTGATCCGTCATTTGCGCCAGCATGTGGGTTTTGTGTTCCAGAGCTTTAACCTGTTTCCGCATCGCACGGTTATGGAAAATATTATTGAAGGACCGGTCATCGTTAAAGGTGAGCCAAAAGAGGAAGCCGTTCAACGCGCCCGCGAGCTGCTGGCAAAAGTGGGGTTGTCCGGTAAAGAAACCAGCTACCCGCGTCGTCTGTCGGGCGGACAGCAGCAGCGCGTGGCGATTGCGCGTGCGTTGGCGATGCGCCCGGATGTGATCCTGTTTGATGAACCGACTTCAGCCCTGGATCCAGAGCTGGTGGGCGAAGTTCTGAACACCATTCGCCAACTCGCTCAGGAGAAGCGGACGCTGGTGATTGTGACGCATGAAATGAGCTTTGCCAGAGATGTGGCAGACAGAGCCATTTTCATGGATCAGGGGCGCATAGTGGAGCAGGGGCCCGCAAAAGAATTGTTTACCAATCCGCAACAACCTCGCACGCGACAGTTCCTCGAGAAGTTTCTTACGCAATAATCGAGTCTGGCCGATTTGCTCCAGATTGGTATTCTGGAGCAAATTATTCCCCCAATATCGCCCGTCAGAGATATTTTTATTCTATTTATTTGTGCGTGAACCGGTTGAAACGAAACTAATTCTCAATTGGGTCGATATTTTATACATATAAATAAGATTTATGTGTTAGGTTATATTCACCATAATAATGATTAGCTTTTTCAGGGGTTTTATTCGGTAAGTATGAGGGATACAGACTTTTTTACATGGCGGCGGAATTGCTTCCTGCAGTTCCAGGAGATGGGAAATGCCGATGAAGTTTATGAAGAACTTCAACGACAAACTCAGGCACTTGAATTCGATTATTTCTCACTTTGTGTCAGGCATCCGGTTCCATTTACGCGTCCAAAAATTTCGGTTCATTCAAGCTATCCGGCTGAATGGATGTCGCAATATCAGTCAGAAAATTATTTCGCTATTGATCCGGTATTAAAGCGTGAGAATTTCATTCAGGGACATCTGCCCTGGACTGATGTCTTATTTGCCGATGCGCAGGAGTTATGGAATGGCGCGCGCGACCACGGTCTGCGTAAGGGCATTACGCAATGTTTGATGCTGCCCAATCATGCGCTGGGCTTTCTCTCTGTTTCTCGCACCAGTCAGTTTGGTAAAATGATGGACAGCGAGGAAATAGAATTGCGCCTGCAAATGTTGGTGCAAATGGCACTGACCACATTGCTGCGATTTGAGCATGAAATGGTGATGCCACCGGAAATGAAATTCAGCAAGCGTGAAAAGGAAATTCTGAAGTGGACGGCGGAAGGAAAAACGTCGGCTGAAATCGCGATTATTCTTTCGATCTCAGAAAATACGGTTAACTTCCATCAGAAGAATATGCAGAAGAAATTTAATGCGCCGAATAAAACGCAGATTGCCTGCTATGCCGCGGCGACCGGTTTTATCTGACAACATCACTGTTCTGCGTGCCAGACACGAAAACGGCTGAATGCTTTGCGTTCAGCCGTTTCTTTTTTACTGACGGTAAGCCTGTTTAATTTGCTTAACTGTGCCAGCAAATACGTCTGCCTGGCTTTGATCTTCCATCTGCGCGATTTGTCTTTCCATCTTAATGATCACACGGCCCGCATCGGCCTGGCCCATTGCCTGAAGCATCAGCGTCAACAACGCTTTCAGACAGGATACTTCCTGCGCCAGTTCTTGGTTATTTTCTGCGGTGGCGAATTCAGGTGTGCTCATGGATATTCCTCATTACAAAACTGCGCTGGAGCGCGACGATGAAAGTTTAAGGCGGCGGAGTATACCATAAGCCAGAGGAAAAAAAGCAGTGGTTGTTTTTTGTGCATTTTGCGGTTTTGTTTATTCGGGTAAACCAGGATTAAGTATAATTGCTGTAATGTTTAAATATCCCTAAATTGTTTAGCGTTGGTTTGGCTACTGTTAATTATTGTTACAAAAATATATCTACTACATTTGCCATGTTGGCGGGGAGGGTTTTTCGTAACTTTTTGAATACAGTCGCTTAAAAATGTGTTGAAACATCATACTTACAGGCTTTTTCTTTCCACTCGCTGTACAGACTAATTTCCAAAAAGAAAACTCAATCGTCCTGCTCTTTTTTAACGTTTTAAACTTGAGACGAAAACCGTTAATATAAACCCATTAGCCGTCAGTCGCGTTATCCCTATTTCTGGAGACATTTCCTTTGATCAACGTCCTTCTTGTTGATGACCACGAACTCGTGCGCGCAGGGATACGTCGCATACTTGAAGATATAAAAGGTATTAAAGTGGCCGGTGAAGCCTGCTGCGGTGAAGACGCCGTGAAGTGGTGCCGCACTAACTCTGCCGATGTGGTGTTAATGGACATGAATATGCCCGGCATCGGTGGCCTTGAAGCCACGCGCAAAATCGCCCGCGCCTTCGTTGATACCAAAGTCATCATGCTGACCGTTCACACCGAAAATCCATTGCCCGCGAAAGTGATGCAGGCTGGAGCTGCAGGGTATCTCACCAAAGGTGCCGCGCCACAGGAAGTGGTGAATGCCATTCGTTCCGTGTATGCCGGGCAGCGCTACATCGCATCGGATATCGCTCAACAGATGGCGTTGAGTCAGATTGAGCCGGAAAAGACGGGTTCGCCGTTTGGCAGTTTGTCTGAGCGTGAATTGCAGATTATGCTGATGATCACCAAAGGCCAAAAGGTGAATGAGATATCGGAGCAACTGAATCTCAGCCCGAAAACGGTGAACAGCTACCGCTACCGAATGTTCAGTAAACTGAACGTTCATGGCGATGTCGAACTCACTCACCTGGCCATTCGTCATGGTCTGTGCAATGCAGAGACCCTAACAAGTCAGTGAGCGTTGTGTTCGATTCTAAATCTTTCCTGAAAACAGTGACCAGCCAGCCAGGCGTATACCGTATGTACGACGCTGGCGAGACGGTCATCTATGTCGGCAAGGCGAAGGACCTCAAAAAGCGCCTTTCCAGCTATTTTCGCAATAACCTTGCCTCCCGTAAGACTGAAGCGCTGGTGGCGCAAATTCAGCAGATTGATGTCACCGTGACTCACACGGAGACGGAAGCGCTGCTGCTTGAGCACAACTACATTAAGCTGTATCAGCCGCGCTACAACGTCTTATTGCGCGATGATAAGTCCTATCCTTTTATCTTTCTCAGTGGCGACACCCATCCGCGCCTGGCGATGCATCGCGGTGCCAAACATGCGAAAGGGGAGTATTTCGGACCCTTCCCGAACGGCTATGCCGTGCGTGAAACGCTTGCGTTACTGCAAAAAATATTCCCGGTTCGCCAGTGCGAAAACAGCGTTTATCGCAATCGTTCCCGACCTTGTCTGCAATATCAGATAGGGCGTTGCCTTGGCCCGTGTGTGGCGGGTCTGGTCAGCGAAGAGGAATACGCGCAGCAGGTTGAATATGTGCGTTTGTTCCTTGCGGGCAAAGACGATCAGGTTCTGACTCAACTGATTGCGCGCATGGAAAAGGCCAGCCAGTCGCTAGCGTTTGAAGAGGCGGCGCGCATTCGCGATCAGATTCAGGCCGTTCGTCGCGTGACGGAAAAACAGTTCGTTTCCAATAATGGCGACGATCTGGATGTTATTGGTGTCTCTTTCGATGCCGGGCTGGCCTGCGTCCATGTTCTGTTTATTCGCCAGGGCAAAGTCCTGGGTAGTCGCAGCTATTTCCCCAAAGTGCCAGGCGGCACAGAGTTGGGCGAAGTGGTGGAAACCTTTGTTGGACAGTTCTATCTTCAGGGCAGCCAGATGCGCACGTTGCCGTCGGAAATTCTGCTCGATTTCAATCTCAATGATAAAACCCTTCTGGCGGACTCGCTTTCTGAGCTGGCAGGACGGCGCGTCAATGTTCAGACCAAACCGCGTGGCGACCGCGCGCGCTATTTGAAGCTGGCCCGCACCAATGCAGCGACAGCGCTCACCACCAAGCTCTCTCAGCAATCGACGATTCATCAGCGCTTACTCGCGCTGGCAACGTTGTTAAAATTGCCGGAAGTGAAGCGGATGGAGTGTTTTGACATCAGCCACACTATGGGCGAGCAAACTGTCGCCTCGTGCGTGGTGTTTGACGCGAACGGCCCGCTGCGTGCGGAATATCGTCGCTATAATATTACGGGCATTACGCCCGGCGATGATTACGCGGCGATGAATCAGGTGCTGCGTCGACGTTACGGCAAAGCGATAGAAGAGAGCAAAATCCCCGATGTCATTATTATTGATGGCGGGAAAGGGCAGTTGGGTCAGGCAAAACAGGTTTTTGCCGAGCTTGACGTGCCATGGGATAAACATCATCCGCTGATGCTGGGTGTGGCGAAAGGGACTGACCGTAAGGCGGGTCTGGAAACACTGTTCTTTGAGCCTGAAGGAGAGGGATTTAACCTGCCGCCAGATTCTCCCGCGCTGCACGTCATCCAGCATATCCGCGATGAGTCGCACGATCATGCAATCGGTGGACATCGCAAAAAACGGGCGAAAGTGAAAAATACCAGCACGCTTGAGACGATTGAAGGCGTTGGACCAAAACGTCGACAAATGTTGTTGAAATACATGGGGGGATTGCAAGGTTTACTCAACGCGAGCGCAGAGGAAATTGCAAAAGTGCCGGGTATTTCGCAAGGGCTGGCAGAAAAGATCTACTACTCGTTGAAACATTGAGGGCTCTGTAGCAACATAGAGCTAAATTTACTGACAACAGACAGTTACCGTCACTATGCGATTTAATATCCCTACGTTGCTTACGCTTTTTCGCGTCGTACTTATCCCATTCTTTGTGCTGGCTTTTTACCTGCCGTTCACCTGGGCACCTTTCGCATGTGCATTCATTTTTCTTATCGCCGCGGTGACGGATTGGTTTGATGGCTATCTGGCGCGTCGCTGGAATCAAAGCACGCGTTTCGGGGCATTCCTCGATCCTGTTGCGGATAAAGTGATGGTCGCGATAGCGATGGTGCTGGTGGCGGAGTATTACCACACTTGGTGGGTGACTCTGCCGGCCGCCACAATGATTGGCCGTGAAATTATTATCTCGGCACTCCGCGAGTGGATGGCTGAGCTGGGTAAACGTAGCAGCGTCGCGGTTTCCTGGATTGGCAAAGTGAAAACGACCGCTCAAATGGCTTCGCTGGTGTGGATGCTGTGGCGCCCAAATGCGTGGGTTGAGTGGGCGGGGATTGGCTTGCTGTGGGTTGCTGCTGTGTTGACGCTATGGTCGATGCTGCAATATCTGAACGCCTCTCGCGGCGATCTGCTTGAACAGTGATCGTTTCGGCTTAAATTTCAGCAAACGATCCTGGGATGCAAAAATTAACGTTGACTCAAACCGTCATATAAGTAGAATGCAACGCATCGAACGGCGGTATGATTCGCCAGTCGGCAGTAAAATCAAGTGATTAGCATAATGGCTTGATGATTGCGGGAATAGCTCAGTTGGTAGAGCACGACCTTGCCAAGGTCGGGGTCGCGAGTTCGAGTCTCGTTTCCCGCTCCAAATTATAAGCATCGGCAACTGCGGGTGCTCAGTAAAAAGATTTTAAGGCGCGTTAGCAAAGCGGTTATGTAGCGGATTGCAAATCCGTCTAGTCCGGTTCGACTCCGGAACGCGCCTCCAATTTCTTCCCGAGCCCGGATGGTGGAATCGGTAGACACAAGGGATTTAAAATCCCTCGGCCATAGGCTGTACGAGTTCAAGTCTCGTTCCGGGTACCATGGGAAAGCAAAGAATAATCAAAGCAATAAGCAGTGTCGTGAAACCACCGAAAGGTGGTTTTTTTGTGCCTAAATTATGTTATAAATCCAACACTAGCTACTGCTGATGCTCCCTAAAAATGCAGCATAAAGCGTGCTCGTTACCGCTGATGTAGGTTATAAAGTTTAATATCGCAGTGTATTTTCTGGATCAAATCGAGGTTTCATATATCGACCAGTGAGCAGCAGTGGTGAACGTGCCACGAACTGAAAAGTGTACACAATCGCTTTTGGTTAAATTTTTACAGAGATGATATCGTTTTACGCATCGATCCTCCAAACAGAGATATGCACTTTCAGCATGGGAGCCTAGTTAGTGTATGATGTATATCATGTAAAGCATGTCTCGGGTGGAAGCAACATGTCTATCTCAATTGGTATACCGTCAGATTTCAATTTATCCATATCGGATATCTGCAATTTTTATAATGATAATTGGCCAAGAAAAATCGCTTTAGGTGATGAGCGATTCTATACATGGCAGTTTGTAGATAACCCAAATAATACCGGGTTAGACGAATGCTGTGTGGCTATAAGTGATGGAGAAATCGCAGGTGTCATGGGTCTTAATGCCCGAGATTTCTACATTTTGGGCCAGAAACGGTTAGGCGCAGAACTTACTACATGGGTTGTGTCAGAGAAGCATAGGCACAAAGGTTCTGGTCCCGCAATGATTAATTATTTGAAAGAAAAATACGAAGTAATGATAGGGATGGGTATATCTCAAGCGGCATTGCCAGTATATCTTAGAAATGGCTTCAGATATATAAAGGCCATTCCGCGACATGTTCACGTTATCAATTGGGATAATGTATCTGCATATATTGAAGCGACGCCTTTAGCGAAGAAATATGCAAAAAGCCAGGTGAAAATGTCGAGTTTTAATGACTCTCCTTGGCAACGAGAAAAAGGCGAAGAAATATTTTCACTTTACTGTAAAAATGCCAGCATTTTTTCAAGAATGCCAAACGACGTGGTATGGCGATATGATGAAAATCCTTATTTCAACTATCATCACTACATTGTTAATGACAAATGTCATGTTTCTTTAAGAATAGACAGAAACATAGACGGATTTGTTATGGCTCACTGTGTAGACATTTTTGGTGACAAGTCATGCTTTAGCGCGGCAATCAGTTCTGCAATAAATTATGCGATGAATGAAGGCGCTGATGCCATAGACTTCTTTTCTACCAATGCCACGCTAAATGCAGTTCTGACAGAAATGGGTCTTTTCTCCACGCTGGATCATGAGTTCTTTAAATTCCCACATCTTTTTCATCCGGTTGAAATAAGAAATCCTGCGACCACTTCGTTAATTTTATGGGCAAAGGAAGACTTGCATGACTTACTTGATGTATCTAAGTTGCATGTAACTAAACAAGATGCTGACTTTGACAGACCGACAATTCAGGGAATGAACAAATGAGTAATTTGACCGTGATCATGTATCACTACGTACGCCCAATCGCACGTTCGCGATTTCCTTCTATTAAAGGCCTGGAGTTAAATGACTTTGTAGAGCAAGTTAGTTACATTAAAAAAAATTATAACCCTGTAACAATCGAAGAGGTTATTGAGAGCTTTTACGGTAATCATGAACTTCCTCCTCGCTCAGCGTTAATGACATTTGATGATGCATATTCTGATCATTTTAAATATGCCTATCCAATCCTTAAGAAGAATGGTATGCAGGGCTGTTTCTACGCACCGGCCAAAACTATTGAAGAAAAGGAAATTCTGGATGTCAATAAAATTCATTTCATTCTAGCATCTTGTCCTGATATGCATGATCTTATGACAAGCACACGTAATCTTTTTGAATTGTACAGGGAAGGTTATGATGTCAAAGACTTCGATGAATATTATATGGAGCTTGCAACCGAAAATAGGTTTGATTCTAAAGAAGTCATTTTTGTTAAGCGATTTTTGCAGGTCGCTTTACCAGAAGAATTGAGATGGAAAATCTGTCAGACATTGTTTAATACCTATGTAGGTGTTCCACAGGAGGCCTTCTGTGAGGAATTGTATATGACTAAGGAGCAGCTTAGCCACATGGTTTCTGATGGAATGCATATAGGAAGTCATGGGTATAATCATTATTGGTGGAACAAATTAGATGCCGAAGCGTTGAATAATGAGATAGAGAAGTCCCTTACTTTTCTAAAATCCATAGGTGCGTATCATGATAATTGGACGGCATGCTATCCATATGGATCATCAAGTCAGGAAGTCACAAACTTACTACGGTCAAAAGGATGTAAGCTTGCCTTTACCACTGTAGTCGATGTCGCAAGGACTGATTCGGACAATCCGCTTCTCATTCCCCGATTGGATACAAACGATTTGCCTAAGCTTTCAACCGCTAAACCGAACAAATGGTTTAGATATACTTAAGCCCACCTGAATGGGCTTTTTTTTTAAAAAAATAGTGGTCCATGGTTATTTGAATCATTTATTGATTCGTATTCCTCATTATTTCAAGGTTTTTTTTGTGCCTAAAACGCAGAGATTACACTCCACCCAAATAGGCTTTTCGTACGTCCTGGTTGCCTAACAGTTCCTCCCCGCTGCCGCTCAGACGGATTTGACCGTTGACCATCACATAACCGCGGTCGGAAAGCTTCAGCGCATGATGCGCGTTTTGTTCAACCAGAAATATTGTCATGCCGTTGCGCGCCAGCTCGCGCAGCGTCTGGAATATTTGTTTCACCACGATCGGCGCAAGGCCCAGACTTGGCTCATCCAGCAACAGGAGTTTGGGACGACTCATTAACGCACGCGCAATGGCCAGCATTTGCTGTTCTCCCCCGGACATGGTCATCGCACGTTGTTTACGTCGCTCTTTCAGCCGCGGGAACAAATCAAACATCGTCTGCAGGTCGTGCGCGGCATGCTGATTTCCGATGGGAATCGTCCCCATCAGCAAATTCTCTTCAACGGTCATGTCGGGAAAAATACGTCGACCTTCCGGCGCCTGCGCAATACCGCCTGAGGCCACGTAATGAGTTGATTTATGGCTGATATCCTCGCCGCAAAAAAGAATCTGACCTTTTCGAATGCGTGGTTGACCAAAAATGGACATCAATAATGTCGATTTTCCCGCGCCGTTAGCACCAATCAGCGCGACGGTCTCACCTTGATTGACCTGCAAAGAGACCTGTTTTAACGCCTGAATGACGCCATAAAATACATCCACGTCCTTAAACTCCAGCATCGTCTCGCTCATACGCTGATCTCGCTTTCATCGGCGCCCAGATAAGCGGCGATAACTTTCTCATCATGCTGAATTTCTTGAGGTTTACCCTGCGCAATCACATCCCCGTGATCGAGGACGATAATGTGATCCGAAATCTCCATCACCATTCCCATATCATGTTCAATCAGTAAGACCGTTATCTCATGATGGTCGCGCAAAAAGCGGATGATTTTACTCAGCGCGCGCGTTTCAACGGGGTTTAATCCCGCGGCGGGTTCATCCAGACACAGCATTTCCGGACCGGTACACATCGCCCGCGCGATCTCGAGTCGCCGCTGCTGACCGTACGACATCTCACCCGCCAGGCGGTTAGCGCAATCCACCAGATCCACCACTTCCAGCCAGTAAAACGCCCGGTCCAGCGCGTCGCTTTCAGCCCGGCGATAGGCTGGCGTATTCAACACTCCGGCAATCAGGTTACGGTTAACGCGCATGTGTTGAGCGACCAGCAGGTTCTCCACCACGGACATTTCCCGAAACAGCCTGATATTCTGGAAAGTACGGGCCAGTCCTGCACGGTTGACTAGATGCGTTCCACCAAACATTTTGTAGAAAATTCTTCCGCCAAGCTGCGCCGGATTTATCCAGTCGCCGGGCTGGAATTTTTGTCCAAGAACCTGAATCACGTTCGTGGTTTTGCTACGCGTCTTGAACAGGATAGAGCCGCCGGAGGCTTTGTAGAAACCGGTCAGGCAGTTAAACACGGTGGTTTTTCCAGCGCCATTTGGCCCGATTAAAGCGGTTATTGAACCGCGCTGGACGTCCAGATTCACATCGTTTAGCGCTTTAATGCCGCCGAAATGCATCATTAAATGTTCAACGCTTAATATCATTCCATTCATGGCGCGACTCCTTTGCGAACCGCAAACCCACTGCGGTTAATGCGAATTAAACCGCGCGGTCGCCAGATCATCATCACCACCATCAGCATGCCGAACAACAGCACGCGGTATTCTGCAAAGCTGCGCAACAGTTCTGGCGTCACGGTGAGGACAAATGCGGCCAACACCACCCCGACGGTCGATCCCATTCCCCCCAACACGACGATGGCGAGGATCAGAGCAGACTCAAAGAACGTAAACGAGGTAGGGTTAACAAATCCCTGATAGGTCGCGAAGAACACGCCAGCAATCCCTGCTGTCGAGGCCCCAAGGGTAAATGCCGAGAGCTTAACCAGCACGTGATTCAGCCCCATTGAGCGACAGGCGATTTCATCCTCGCGCAGCGCTTCCCACGCGCGTCCAATTGGCATACGCGTCAGGCGATGCTTGACGTACAGCACCAGCAAAACGACCAGCAGCAGAACTACATAGATGAAAATAAACTTCAGGTTGGGGTTATAGGTCAGATGGAAAAACTCGTGGAACGGCACGCCGCCTTCTTTGGCTCGTCGGCCAAACTCAAGACCAAAAAAGGTTGGAGGAGGGGCCGAAACGCCGTTTGGACCGCCGGTAAAGGTTAGCCAGTTGTTGAGGATCAGACGGATAATTTCCCCGAATCCGAGCGTCACAATCGCCAGATAATCGCCGTGCATGCGCAGCACCGGGAACCCCAGTAAAGCCCCCGCAGCAGCGGCCATCAGCGCCGCCAGCGGCAGCATCGACCAGAATCCCAGACCCAGATATTGATAACCCAGCGCCAGACCGTAAGCGCCAATCGCGTAAAAGGCGACGTATCCAAGGTCCAGCAGGCCTGCCAGGCCGACCACGATATTTAGCCCCAGCCCCAACAGGACATAAATCAGCCCGAGGATCGCAACCGTCAGCACATATTTTGTGGCGACAAACGGGAAACAGACGGCCAGCGCCAGCACCAGTGGGATAATCCAGCGCATCCGACTTTTATACTCGGGAGGCCGGACGTAAACGCCGGAGTTATCGGTGTCGAAACGCGATAGAAAACGTGTCCCCGCCGCCGTCGTCAAAAACGCGCTCAGTAAAAAACGCCCCGTCATCACGGTGACCACGATCCACGCCAGTCGTCGGCCTTCGAAATTGAAACTGTAGCCATCCAGCACCACGCCGACGATCGGACCAAAGATGATCAACGCGATCATGCCTGCAAAAATGGCGTCCAGAATGCAGCGTTTGAGCGAGAAACCGTCGTGCACATCAGTTTGCGATGTCATATTTCACTCTCTCATACTTTGGCGACGACCGGACGGCCAAGCAGTCCCTGAGGACGGAAAATGAGGATCACCACCAGTAATCCAAACGAGAACACATCTTTGTAATCAGAGTTCACCATTCCCGAGAATTGCGCCTCGGCGATACCGAGAATTAATCCGCCCAGCATCGCGCCCGGTAACGAACCAATCCCGCCGAGCACCGCAGCCGTAAAGGCTTTGATGCCGATAACAAACCCGACATAGAAATCAAACGTGCCGTAATTCATGGTGATCAATACACCCGCAAGGCCGGCCATGGCCGCACCAATCACGAAGACCAGCGAAATAATCCGGTCGGTGTTGATCCCTAAAATCGACGCCATTTTGCGGTCCTGTTGCACCGCACGGCACATGCGTCCTAAGCGGGTATGGCTGATTATCCAGGTGAGCAGCAGCATTCCCGCGAACGAGGCAATCAGAATAAAGACTTTGGTGTAGGTGATCTGAACAAATCCCTCACCAAGATGAAAACGGAACACGCCATCCAGCATCGTAGGCACGCCTTGCTGACGCGGCCCCTGGCTGATTTGCGCGTAGTTTTGCAGGATTAGCGACATCCCGATGGCCGAGATCAGCGGAGCCAAACGCGTTGAGTTTCGCAGCGGTTTATAGGCAATACGCTCAATGGTCCAGCCGTAAACGCCGGTCACGATAATGGTGAACACCAGCGTGCCGAGGATTAATAGCGGAAATGACTCCAGGCCAAACCAGGCGAGCAGCGCCAGGCCGATGGCGCTGAGATAGGCGGAAATCATATACACTTCGCCGTGAGCGAAATTAATCATCCCGATAATGCCGTATACCATCGTATAGCCGATGGCAATGAGTCCGTAGACGGAACCCAGGGTTAAGCCATTGATCAACTGCTGAAGAAAGAATGTGCTCATCACCGCGCGCTCGTGTTATGGGCTGCACGACACATGCGTGCAGCCTGATGTTTATATCGCGTCGATTCGCAATGCTATCGACGTTGAGCGTGACGCCGTTCCGTTACGGCACTTCGGTATATTTTCCTTTGTCATCCCACTGATACACCACGTAGTCGGAGACTTTCAGGTCGCCCTTGCCATCCCAGGATTTTTTGCCCATCACCGTTTCGACCGGATTGGCTTTCAGCCAGGCGCTGGCTTTGGCTGAATCCGTACCGCCGGTGGCTTTGAATGCTGCCGCGATGGCTTGCACTGAGGCGTAGGAATAAAGGGTGTAACCTTCGGGTTCAAACTTGCTGGTGCGGAATTTCTCGATGACGGCTTTGCCGTCGGGGATCAAACGCGGATCTTTGCCAAAGGTCATGTAGATGCCGTTGGTGTATTTCGGCCCGCCCGCCGCGGTCACCATCTCTTCGTTGACGATACAGTCGCCGGAGAAGAATTTGGCCTGCACGCCTTGCTCACGCATCTGACGCACCAGCGGTCCTGCTTCCGGGTGACACCCGCCGAAGAACACCACATCCGGTTTTTGCGCACCGATTTTGGTGACCAGGGCGTTAAAGTCTTTTTCACCGCGCGAGAGGCCTTCGTACATAACATCGTTTACACCACGTTTGGCCAGCGCGGCTTTCGTCGCATCCGCCAGACCCTGACCGTAGGTGTCTTTATCGTGGATGATCACCACGCGTTTGGCCTTCAGCTTATCGATAATAAAGTCGCTGGCGACTTTCCCTTGCTGGTCATCACGTCCGCACATGCGGAACATATCGCTCATGCCGCGCTCGGTGATCAACGGGTTGGTCGAGCCGGGAGTGATAGCCAGAATGCCGGCATCGCTATACACCTCAGAAGCCGGCATGGTAGACGATGAGCAGAAATGGCCGACAACCGCTTTGACTTTATCCTGATCAACCAGACGGTTAGCAACAGAAACCGCCTGTTTGGGTTCACAGGCGTCATCACCCTGGACCAGCTTAATCTTTTCACCGTTGATCCCACCGGCGGCATTGATATCTTCTGCGGCCTGAGTCGCCCCATGCCAGTACTGATCGCCATAGGTCGCATTTGGCCCGGTGAACGGCCCTGCCACGCCAATGACGATATCCGCCTGGGCAGAAAATGCCGTGACCAGACAACCTGCTAATACAAGAGAGAGGGGACTTCTGATAAATTTCAGCGACATTATTATGTTCCTTAGCAAAGAGGTTTTTGCACCACGGTCTAAACCTGAACGGCAGATGGCGCAGTCAATCCAAAAACAAAAGCGAGAACAAAATGCACTAAACAAACGCGAGCCTGACAATATCCTGCTGATACAGCGAGACTTCCTGCCACGTATCCGGGCAGGAACATTAAGCAAAATCGTTGCCAGAGTGATTCACCCATTGCGGGGTTTCGACTTGTTTGAGTATAGAGCGCCGTTTTACGCGGCCTGGCACCATGAACTGAAATTACAGCGGGGATCACATCTCATTAACAATAAAGCACATAACTTGTGCAACGGTCACGATTCAGGGCGTTTTGCACCAATAATGCCCCTTCGTTTTGTATTGCTTCGTGGCGGTATTCGCGCGCCTGAAGATAAAGCTTATTATCATAAGCGTGCAAAGGATTAATACCTGAACGCATTTCATCTTCAGGAAAGTGATGAATAATTAAATAGTCATCATGGCTTTTATCAATATAAAAGCCTAGGCCGAAATAAATCGGTTTCATCATAAAGTATGATGTCTGGAAAGTTTCGGCACGTCATAGTTAGGTCATAGCGAAAACGTAACAACAGGTAAATAAACATTGCCAGTTAAGTGGTGGTTAACGGTGGTGTTATTTCATCGCGACGTTACGGCGGCAATTAATCGTCACTTCTACGGAATAACAACACCTGAAATCATAATTTTCGGGGATGCACGCTGTTGTCATTAACAGTTTGAAAGGGAGCTTAATAGGTCACTACCGTCAGCGCTTTTATAGTGAGGTTCATTCTTGTTTCATTGTTTTTAACGAATGAAGAGAGTGATGATAGCTTATTCATGCAGAGGTGATTATTTATGGCCGCTCAATATGACTTTACCGTCACGTTGCACGATCTGGCTTTTATTCTTAAGCAGATCAAAATATCAGAAGCCGCGACAAATCCGGATGGTTCCGTTAATGGTGAACTCCTACGCGAATTAGTCTCCAGCCCGTTATTACCCTATGGGGTCCGTACCGTGGACGGCTCGTGGAATAACCTGTTGCCGGGCCAGGAATTATACGGTGCCGCCGATCAGACCATGCCAAGATTAGTCGCAATCAATATGAACGATCTGGCGGCGCTGGCGAAATATCTGGAGTTAAATCCCAACCAGATGGTCGTCGATGCCGATCCGCGCATTATCAGTAATTTAATTTCCGATCAAACCGCGTCAAACCCGGCTGCACAAGAGGCACACGACGGACTGGCTGATGCCCCCGGCGGCGGTACCGTTTCGGGTGATGGCACCCTGTCGATTCCTAACTTGTCCCCCGACGTGGGACTCTCACCCGCGTTTAACGGCTGGATGACGTTCTTTGGGCAGTTCTTCGATCACGGTCTGGATTTAATTCCTAAGGCCGGCAACGGGATTGTCTTTATCCCGCTGCAGCCGGACGATCCGCTGTATGTCGAAGGCTCCCCGACCAACTTTATGCTGCTTACCCGTGCTGAAGTGAATGCTGACCACGATACCAAAAACATCACCACGCCGTTTATCGATCAGAACCAAACCTACACGTCCCATCCATCACACCAGATATTCATCCGCGAATACGTGATGGTGGATGGCAAGCCAGAGCCGACCGGGCATCTGCTCGAGGGCAGCAACGGCGGGCTGGCGACCTGGGCAGACGTGAAGCATCAGGCTGAAACGCTGCTGGGAATCAAGCTCACCAACCAGGACGTTTTCAACGTGCCGCTGCTGGCAACCGACCGCTACGGCAATCTGATTTTAAGCGAAAACGGTAAAGTGCAGATTGTCACGGCGAATGGTCTGGTGGAGGCCAACGGCGGCACGTTGCCTGCCGATACCTTCCGCACCGGGCATGCTTTCCTCGATGATATTGCCCATAGCGCCGTGCCAAAAGCGACGCTGGTGGCTGATGGCGATGCGGCGATTGGTGGCACGCAGGCCGCAGGAACATACGATGATGAACTGCTGGATCGCCACTTTATTACCGGCGACGGGCGCGGCAATGAAAACATCGGTCTGACCGCCGTTCACTCGGTTTTCCACAGCGAGCATAACCGGCTGGTTGAGCAGTACAAAGCCACCATTCTTGAAAGCAACGACATCAACCTGATCAACGAATGGCTGATGCCGAATCACCAGATTACTGAAATACCTGCCGATCCAGGCGGCCTGCAGTGGAACGGGGAATATCTGTTCCAGGCGGGACGTTTTGCGACCGAAATGGAATATCAGCATCTGGTGTTTGAAGAGTTTGCCCGCGCGGTACAGCCTGCTGTCGATCCGTTTGTGTTCTCTAACAGCGCGGATATCAACCCGGCGATTTTCGCCGAGTTTGCGCATGTGGTTTATCGCTTTGGTCACTCCATGCTGACCGAAACCGTCGCCCGCACCGACGCTGACATGCAGGATGATGACGTGGGACTGATCGAGGCCTTCCTGAATCCGCTTGCGTTCCATGAGCTGAACGGGGAAACGATCACCAGCGAACAGGCCGTTGGGGCCATCGTACGAGGCATGACCCGCCAGGTGGGCAACGAAATTGATGAGTTCATCACCGATGCCCTGCGCAATAACCTTGTTGGGCTCCCGCTTGATTTGGGGGCGCTGAATATCGCGCGTGGTCGCGATACGCTGATGCCGACGCTGAATCAGGCGCGTGAGCAGTTCTATGAAATCAGTGGCAACAGCGAGTTAAGGCCGTATACCAGTTGGGCTGATTTTGCGTCGTTCCTGAAAAACCCGTCTTCCATCATCAACTTTATGGCCGCCTACGGGCAGCATGATTTGATTCGCAATGCCACCACTCTTGAAGGCAAGCGCGATGCGGTGAACTTCCTGTTGTTCGGGGATGCCAACGATCCGTCGCGCGCCGATGCCCTGGATTTCTTTATGAATACCGGGGCGTGGGCAACAAAAGAGTCTGGGCTGAACAACGTCGATTTCTGGATTGGCGGGCTGGCAGAGCGAAAAAACGAGTTCGGTGGAATGCTCGGCTCAACCTTCAACTTTGTCTTTGAAACGCAGATGGAGATGTTGCAAGACGGCGACCGTTTCTACTATCTGAGCCGCGTGCAGGGGCTGAATTTACTCAATGAACTGGAGGCCAACTCGTTCTCCGCGCTGGTGATGCGCAACAGCGATTTGGGTGATGAAGGCTCATCTCACTTACCGGCGCACCTGTTCCAGACGCCAGATCTGACGCTGGAAGTGAATAAGACATTGCAGACGGATATCGATCCGAAGTGGGGAAATGCGCTTAAGGATCTGCTGTTCCCACTGGTGGTCCGGCGTGCTGCCGGGGCGGATGTGGACGGCGACGGTGCGGCTGACGGCGCTTACCTGAAATATTCCGGCGACGGGCATGTGGTGCTCGGTGGTTCGGCGGGTAACGACACCTTGATCGGCGGTAAAGGCATCGACAGCCTCTGGGGCGATGCGGGCGACGACCGTCTGGACGGCGGCGACGAAGCGGATGTGGTTCACGGCGGTGACGGGGACGACATCATTACCGATACCGGCACGCCGATTGGTGGGGCTGATTTCCTGCACGGTGACGCGGGCCACGACGTCATCTTCACCGGCAACGGTAACGATCTGAGCTTCGGCGGTAGCGGCAGTGATTTTATTGTCGTGGGTGAGGATGCGCAGGAAGTCTTCGGCGGCAGAGACAACGATTTCCTGATGGGCGGTTCCGGCGGCGATGCGCTGTTGGGTAACGAAGGCGACGACTGGCTGGAAGGCGGCGATGGCTTTGACAGCCTGACCGGCGACAACTCCGAGCTGTTCTTCAACAGTACCATCGTCGGGCACGACGTGCTAAACGGCCAGGGCAATGACACCGATTACGATGGCGAAGCCGGCGATGACATCATGGTGCAGGGCGCAGGCATCCAGCGCAACAACGGGATGGCGGGATTTGACTGGGCGATTCATAAAGGCGATCCCAACGCGGCTAACTCCGATTTGGGTATTCCGATCTTCGTGAATCAACAGGAGTTTATCCTGCGGGATCGTTTTGACCTGGTCGAGGGGCTGTCAGGCTGGAAGTTTAACGATGTCCTGACCGGCGCAGAACGCCCGATTGGCACGGCGCCGGTAGTCGGCACGCCGCTGTCCAATAATCTCACTCAGGAAGGGGCCGACAGAATCACCGGGCTACAGTCGATTCTGGGTGTGGCGCGAGTTTCTGACCCGAACGCGGTGCTGTTTAACCCCGACAACGGCGGTGACATTTTACTCGGTGGCGGCGGTAGCGACCGCATCATGGGGAAATCCGGCAATGACATTATTGATGGCGATGCCTGGCTGAACGTGCGGATTGCGGTGTCAGGCATGGCCGGTGTCACCAGTGCCGACAGCATGAGCGAGCTGAAATCCTACATGCTGGCGGGGACGCTAAAACCGAATCAGCTGTCTATCGTGCGTGAGATTTTGCGCGATGGAGACGGCACGGAAACGGACGTGGCGCTGTATCGTGATATCAGCAGCAACTATCTCTTTAACCGCAACGCGGACGGCAGCCTGACCGTCAATCACGCCACGCCTGTCGCCGGGCTGGCGTTCAACGACGGCGTCGACCGTCTGCTTAACATCGAAAAACTGGAGTTTGGCAACGGCGAGCAGCTGTGGGTGACGAAGCAAACTGCGACCGGCGATTTGGCGATCACGGATTCTACGCCTGAGGTCGGCGATTTACTGCGCGTCAATGTGAACAATCTCCAGGACGGGAACGGCATCGCGGCAGATGCGGCGATTACCTTGACCTGGCAGGCGCTGGTGGGCGGGCAATGGCGGGATCAGGCAACCGGTACAGAATTCCGGGTGCCGGGCGGGATTCTGGGTGCGCCGCTGCGGGTTATCGCCAGCTTTACCGACCGCATGGGCGATGTTGAACGACTTACGTCAACGCAGACCAGCGCCGTAACGGTGCGGGATCAGCCAACCACCGGCGCGCCGACGATTAGTGATTCAACGCCGACGGAAAGCGTGACGCTAACCGCCATCGTTGCCGGTATTGCCGACGGTGATGGCCTGACGGGTAACAACTTTACCTATCAGTGGCGTATGAACGCAGGCAACGGATTTGTGAACATTGCTGGCGCGACCGCGGCAACGTACACGCCGGGCCAGGCGATGATCGGACGCACCCTACAGGTGGTGGTGACCGTTACGGACGATGAGGGTAACCCATCGGTGACGCTGACCTCCGCCGCGACTCAGCCTATCGGCGATATGATTGTGGGCAATAACTCGGCAAACACGCTGGTAGGAACGGCGTGGAGCGACATCTTGCTCGGTGAGGGCGGGAGCGACACATTGCTGGGTCAGGCCGGAGACGATCAGCTGAATGGCGGTGCGGGCAACGACACTCTGGATGGCGGTCGCGGCCTGGATACGCTGTTCGGTGATGCCGGGAACGACGAGCTGGATGGCGGTCTGGACGCGGATAATATGGCGGGCGGTATCGGGGACGATACCTACATCGTCGATAATGCCGGCGATGGGGTCACCGAAGGACTCAACGCCGGCAACGACACCGTTGAAACCAGCCTGACCACCTACGTCATGACCGAAAACGTCGAAATTTTGGTCTTTACCGGGCAGGGCAATTTCACGGGGACGGGGAATGCGCTCGCCAACACCATCACCGGGGGAATTGGAAACGACCGACTGTCTGGGATGGGCGGGAATGACCAGCTGCTGGGCGGAATTGGTAATGACATTCTCGACGGCGGAGACGGCAACGATAACCTCCAGGGCGCGAACGGCAACGACACGCTGACCGGTGGCGCAGGGGTTGATGTGCTGAGCGGCGGAATCGGCGTGGATGTCCTGAACGGCGGTACGGGAAACGACTCACTCGATGGCGGCACGGGCGACGATCGTTTCGCGTTCGGGGCAAACTTCGGGCGGGATCGGGTGACCGGCTTCGATAGCGACTCGCGCGGTGGGCAGGATCTCATCGATATCAGTCTGTTGGGGATTACCGCCGCGACGTTTGCCAGCCGCGTGGTGATTTCGGGAAGCGGAGGGGATGCGTTAATCACCATCGACGATAACGTCATTACCCTGGCGGGCATCAATTCTAACACCGTTAACGTGAGTGATTTTATTTTGTAAACGCCGACGCTGCGGCCATTAATTCTGGCCGCGGCGTATTTCCCGCGAAAGGAGAACATTATGCCGCGCCAGCCTACGTCATCTGAATTGAATACTGCGTTAAAGGGAACCCGGCCAGCATTTTTAATGCTGCTTTTTTTTAGTTGCACGATCAATATGCTGATGCTGGCACCGGCTATCTATATGCTCCAGGTCTATGACCGGGTGCTGGTCAGTAAAAACACCACCACATTGCTGATGCTGACGTTATTAATCGTTGGCCTTTATATTGTTATCTCGATGATTGAGTTTGCCCGCGCCAGTTTTATGACACGACTGGGTAATAGGCTGGATGAAAAGTTAAGTCAGCAGGTCTTTAACGCCGCGTTCAGAAGACGAATTGTGACGGGCGATAATAATCCCGCTCAGGCGCTGGCTGAACTGGGCCAGGTCCGACAATTTCTTTCCGGCAACAGTTTATTCGCGTTACTTGATATTCCCTGGACGCCCCTCTATTTACTGATCTCGTTTATTGTTCATCCGCTGTTGGGTTATTTGTCCGTTGGCGGGATCGTCATATTATTTACCCTGACCCTGGTCTCTGAATTTTCTACCAAAAAACCGATTCAACAGGCGCACGCATTAACCGTCAGTAATGCCAGCAGGCTCAATAAGCAGCTACAAAATTCCGACACCATCGAAGCCATGGGGATGCTGCCCATGCTGAAACAGCACTGGCTTGAACAGCATAATAAAGTGCTGGTGATACAAACGGTGATCGCTGATAAAACCTCTGGACTCAGCAGCCTGAGCCGGTTTGTTCGCATATTACTGCAATCCGTAGCGCTGGGTGCCGGGGCATTACTGGTGATCGAGGGACAAATTACCCCAGGGCTGATGATTGCCGCGTCGATTATTCTGGGTCGGGTTCTGAATCCGGTCGAACAGGTTATCGGGAGCTGGAAACAGTTCATCCAGTTTCGTCACGCATGGCAGCAACTGTCAAAACTGTTGAAGGAGTATCCCGCGCCGAAAGAGGTGCTCACGCTGCCGCGCCCGACAGGCAATATTCGTGTTGAAAGCGTGGTCGCCGCGCCTCCAGGGCAAAAAACGCCGACGCTGCGCAATATCTCTTTTGCGCTTGAGCCAGGCGAAGTGCTGGGCATTATCGGGCCGTCCGCATCAGGAAAAACGTCTCTCGCCAAATTGCTCGTGGGCATCTGGTCGCCGCTGGCGGGTAAAGTGCGCATCGATGGCGCAGATATTTGCCAGTGGGATAAAGCGCTGCTTGGACCGGCCATCGGCTATCTGCCGCAGGATGTCGAACTTTTCGATGGCAGCATCGCGCAGAATATCGCTCGTTTCACCCAAAATGACAGCAACCTGATTGTGGCCGCCGCGACGCTCGCGGGAGTACACGACATGATTTTGCGCCTGCCGCAGGGCTACGACACGCCGCTTGGCGAAAACGGTTATCAGCTTTCCGGGGGACAGCGACAGCGCATCGGCCTGGCGCGCGCGGTGTATAACAATCCGGCCTTTATTGTGCTGGATGAGCCGAACGCGAATCTCGATGACGCCGGGGAATATGCGCTCATTCAGGCAATTAATGCGCTGCGCACGCAGGGGCAAACCGTGGTGATCATTTCGCATCGTCCCACGTTGCTCGGGGTGGTGAATAAAATTCTGCTGCTTAATGAGGGCGCAATACAGGAATTCGGCACGCGCGATCAGGTCTTCGCTAATTTACGGCAGGCCAATATTTTAAAACCGGTTTCAACCGCACCCGCAACGCACAGCGAACCCCAGCGAGAGGCACTCTGATGAAAAAGAAAAACAATGACGCATCGGCAACCTCCTCCTCTGACGTGGTGGACACCCAGATTTGGCCACCGTTAATTCGCGGCATTATCGTTATTATTCTTGGCGTCGGTGGGTTTTTATTATGGGCGGTTCAGGCTCCGCTGGACGCCGGAGTCGTTGCGGATGGCACCGTAACCGTATCAAGTAATCGCAAAACCATTCAGCATTTAAGCGGCGGTCGCGTCACCGATATTATGATTAAAGAGGGTGACCTGGTGAAAAAAAATCAGGTATTAGTGCGCCTCGATAAGATGCAGCTGGATATGCGTTACAGCGCGTTAAGTGCGCAATTTATTTCCGCTAAAGCGATTGAAGACCGGCTGCTGGCGGAACGAAACGGTCTGGACACGATCGCTTTTAGTGACACGCTGACGCAGAATTTTAGTGGCAATAAACGTCTGGCAGAGGTGAAACAGCTCCAGGCCAAACTGTTCGAAACGCGGCGGAAAACGATTCAGGATGAGTTGTCGATGATCCGCGAGACGCTGGATGGTCTTGAGGGCCAGACTGAAAATTTGAATAAAATAAAAGGGTTTCGTGAGCATCAGTTTGCGTTGATCAGCCGGGAATTGGGGGCGGTCAGGGGATTAAGTGAAAAGAATTATTATCCAAAAGCACAATTGCTGGTGCTCGAGCGTCAGGCTGCTGAAATATCCAGCAGCGTCTCGGAAGATATTCTGAATATTGCCAAACTGAAGTCGCAGCAAAATGAATTGAAAATTAAAGCGTATCAGGTCAATCACCAGTATATGAAAGAGGTGGAGTCGGAGCTGACGCTGAAGCAAAAAGATGTGGCGATGCTGGAAGATGAGCTGGTGTCGACCCGACATGAACTGGACAACACCGAGATCCGCTCGCCGATTGACGGGATCGTGCTGGATGTGAAAGTGAGTACCGTAGGCGGCGTGATTCAGCCGGGCGAGCATTTGATGGATATCGTGGCCGCCGGGCAACCCCTGCAGATTGATGCCAAAATACCGGTGCAGGCTATCGATAAACTGGCCCCCGGCCTGATGGTGGATGTGCTCTTTCCCGCCCTCAATCATGCTTTATTGCCCTCGGTTCCGGCGCGCGTGTTAACCATCTCGGCTGACCGTTTAATCGATAAGGCCACCCAGCAGCCGTATTATCTTGCCGAAGTGCAGGTGTCGGCTGAAGGCGTGCATTTGCTGGGCGATTACAAAATAAAAGCGGGCATGCCCGCCAGCGTGACCATCAAAACCGGCGAGCGCACTTTTCTGAGTTATCTCTTCAAGCCGTTGCTTGCGCGCCTTGAACTGGCGTTTAAGGAGTACTAGGGCATTCTGTGATAAAATCGTTTTCTTTTTTTATCAGGAGTGTCTGCAATGACTGAAGGCCCATTAACTGAGAACGAACTGGAGTGGCTGGAAGAGACGTTAGTGTCTTACGGTCATGAGGATGCGTCTGTGATTGACGTTTCCGAGCTTGACGGCATGCTTACCGCAGTGTTATCGGGTCCGATGGTTGTTGAACCGGATACCTGGCTGGTGGCGGTGTGGGGCGGTCAGAAGTATGTTCCGCGCTGGAAGAACGATCGTGAAATGAACCGCTTTATCGATCTCTGCTTTAAGCATCTGAACGATATCGCCGAGCGTTTGAGTGATTATCCCGATCAGTTTGAACCGGTTTTCGGCGTTAACGACGTGGACGGGAAAAGCTATACCGTGGTGGAAGAGTGGTGCTACGGCTACATGCGCGGGATGGCGCTGACCGACTGGTCGGCCTTACCGGAAGAACTGAAAGCCGATTTAGACATCATCACGCTGCACGGTACAGAAGCGAATGCCGAACAGCTGGATGAACTGAGCGAAGACGAGTATCACGCCAGCATTGAAAAAATCAAACCGGCAGCGATTCGGTTATACAACTACTGGGTCGCGAATCCGCAGCTGACGGTGGCGCAGCAGCCGGTCATTAACGGCGCGAAAGTAGGGCGTAACGATCCGTGCCCGTGTGGTAGCGGTAAGAAGTTTAAAAGCTGCTGCTTGCATTAATTGCACAAAAAAAAAGGGCTCATTCTGAGCCCTTTCTCTTAACCGACTTCCGGTAATAATCCTGCTGCAATTGAGAACTGGACCAGAATCACCACAATCCCGCAGGTAAATACCATCGCCAGAAGCGGTTTCCCGCCCCACACCCGATAGCCCGAGTCAGGATGCTGCTGACGGCTTTTCCACGCCAGAAGGGAAGGGAGCAGCAGCGCAAGGACGGCTAATGCCACTCCCGCGTAGCCCAGCGCCATTACAAACCCGCGCGGATAAAACAACGCGAAGGCGAGCGGCGGCAGGAAGGTCACTATGCCTGTCTGGATGCGGCCTCCGACGGAACGGCTACGCTGGAACAGATCCGCCAGATAATCGAACAGACCTAACGCCACGCCGAGGAAAGACGTCGCCAGCGCAAGGTCAGCAAACAGATGAACCGCCAGCTCAACGTGCGGCGAAGCCACCACTTCACGCAGTGCCTGTAAGAATCCATTCAAACCGGAATGATCGGCCATTAAACCAATAAAGGTCGATGAGTCAATGCTGCCCAGCGTGACGAGTTGCCAGAATATATAGGCAATTAACGGAATGGCGCTGCCGATAATAAACACGCGGCGCAGCTTGCGAATGTCACCGTTCATGTAGCTCACGATGCTTGGCACGCTGCCGTGGAAGCCAAACGACGTGAAAATCACCGGGATGGCGGAAAGCGCTAGCCCTTGCTGCAGTGGAAGCGTCAGTAAATTCACTTTGTGTACATGCGGGGCGAGCAGGACCAGCATCACGACCAGGAAAATAATTTTGGCGCTAAACAGAAAACGGTTAAAGAGATCGACGAGAGAAGTCCCCACGCACACTACACCGCCGCCGATTAAGGTGAAAAAGATAACGCCGGTCGCCGGGGAAATCGCCGTGCCAAACCAGTCATTCACGCTTGAGGCAATCAGTTCGCCCGCGCCGCTCATATACGCCGCGGTCAGCGCGTACATCAGGAACATCATGCTAAAACCGGTTACCCACTGACCGTAGCGACCCAGATAGCGCGACGCCAGCGAGCCCAGTCCGGTATCTGCCGGAACATGCTGATACACCTCGAGCAGCAGCAACGCGGTGTAGCACATCAGCGCCCACAGGCAGAATAAAAGCAACAATGTCACGCTAAAGCCGACGCCCGCAGCGGCCAACGGCATCGCCAGCATTCCTGCGCCAATCGTCGTGCCTGCGACGATAAAAATACTTCCCAGAGTTCTATTTTTCACGCTTTCCTCTACCGCAACATCAAATCACAACCCATTCTGCGGCGCAGAGTAAGTGAAAAGTGCTACTTCGTCAAATCACCGTTACAAGTGGTGTAATAAAATATTTACGCTTTGCTGGCAGCGCTTTCTTCTGGGCAAGTGGCTGATACTTTTGGGGGTTTTGCCTACTTCATAAGGGCAATACTTTCGCGAGAAAATCAGGCGTACCTTAAACAGTAAACATAAATAATCAATAAAAGTGAGAAACTGATGGCAGGGAATAATCCATTTAAGGCTACGTGGAGTCGTTCGGGCAATTTGCTGTGCCACGGACACTGGATTATTCACTGGAACGGTGAGGCGCTGGAACTGCCTGAACCCCGGCGCGAAAAAGATATGGGGACGTGGGCGATCTACAACATCATGGATCCAGACGATGAGATATTTGCTCAGGGTCTGAAAGAGGATGACTGGATAATCGAAAACGTCGACTGGCTCACCGACCTGTTCTTTGACAAAGGGATTCCACTCGAAACCGCCAATTATCGCGCTTTTTACCAGGCGATTAATCCTCATGACTGGCGATGTACTAGCTGCGCGGGGTGCATGTAAACCTGTGCCAGCGCAAGGCGCAACGCGGATTTCACGTATAGTCTGTGCCTTTCTTCTGGAGGGATTATGACGTCAATTCACGGGCACGAAGTGCTCAATATGATGCTTGAGTCGGATGAACAGTATTCAGAAACCAGCCTGGTTCAGGCTATCGACACGCGATTCGGTGATAACGCCCGCTTTCATACCTGTTCGGCAGAGAATATGAGTGCAGCGCAATTGGTAGAATTTTTGAAGAATAAAGGGAAATTTATTCCGGTAAACGAAGGGTTTTCTACGCACGAAAGTAAAATATGTCAGCATTAAAAAAGGGAGCCAACGGGCTCCCTTTTTAATTAATTCTGCGTGTCGAGAGTCGAAAGCTCTTTATCAATAAAGTACAGACCTTCGCCTGATTTACCTGCCAGTGACAGTTTATCAAGAACTGATTTAAACAGTTTCTCTTCTTCGTGTTGCTCCGCCACATACCACTGCAGGAAATTAAAGGTTGGATAATCCTGACTTATCATCGCGGCGTGGGTTAATTCATTAATTTTTTGCGTGATCAGCTGTTCGTGTTCGTAAGTCGCGCGGAAAAGTTCATCCAGAGACGCATACTCCGCGAAAGGGGACGCAACAGGATTGATGCGCGGCAGACTGCCGGTATCAGCCAGATAATCAAACAGACGCTGCATGTGCGTCATCTCTTCCTGGGCGTGACGACGCAGAAACGCGGCCGCACCCTCAAAACTGTGGAAGCTGCACCAGGCACTCATTTGTTGATAAAGCAGGGATGAAAAAAGCTCAAGGTTCATTTGCTCATTGAGCTTATCGATCATTTCAGTTTTCAGCATGGTGCAGCTCCATATCATTATTCAAGTGTCAGGCAGAGCGTCACTATAATTTGTTATTAAATTATTTGCAAAAGGTAAAATAAATATATTAATTATTAAAAATACGAATGGGAATAACACGCATTGGCAAGGGCTAATATATTAATGAGAATTGTTCCGCTTCTTATTTAAATATGCTGCCAGTGTTATTCTGACAGCACTATTATTAATAGTAGGTTTGCTTTGCTGAAGGGTTAACAGCATAGCCCTGGCATTTGTATTGAATCGTCACGCTTTCATTCAGGCACACCGAACCGCTGACCACGGTGCAGGTTTTGATCGGCTGACCATACGCAGAAGCGGTCGCGTAGCCCATGCCCTGGCATTCTCGCGTCGCCGTACCGTTAGTGACGTAATCATCATAATGGCTGTTTTGCAGAATCGCCTGGCCCATGTTGAGCCTGACAATGCCGCTGGTGCTGTCCACGCTGTTGACCTGAGCCTGGCGGGTCACATTACAACCTGCGAGCAACAGAAGCGCGCCTGCAACGAATAATCTCTTCATATTTCGCTCTGAGTCATTAAAAACAGTCTATCTTACCGCCTGATACGGCGCGCAATGCCTGGAATAGCCCGCCAATCCGCGCTTTCTCTTCGCAACGACGACGCTTAATCGGCCAGGCTGTCAAATATCGCGCGAAACTTGAGATGCTCTTTCCGGAACAGCGCAATAAGCTGCGGATCGAAGTGGCGACCCGCACCTTCCAGGATCACTTCGCACGCCTGCTCATGAGAAAAACTGGGTTTATACACGCGTTTTTGCCGCAGGGCGTCGTACACATCAGCTAAAGCCAGGATCCGTGCTTCAAGCGGGATATTCTCGCCGCGAAGACCTTCGGGATAACCGCTCCCGTCCCATTTTTCATGGTGGAAGTGGATGATATTTTCCGCCACCGGCCCCAAAGCAAGGCCCTGAATAATCGTATATCCCTTGGTGGTATGCAGTTTCATTTCGCTGAATTCTTGCGGGGTCAGCGGCCCTTGCTTACGCAGAATACGATCGGGAACCGCGATTTTCCCGACATCGTGCAGCGAAGCAAAATGCTCAATTTCTGCGATCATTTTGCGAGATAATTTTAGCTCGCGGGCCATCATTCCGCAGTATTTTGCCACGCGCTGAATATGGCTTCCGGTTTCGTCATCGTGCGCCCGGTTAACCTTTTCCAGGGCCTGCACAATATTCCGGTTCACCAGCCGGCTCTCTTTGATGTGACGGCGCATCATAATCAAGACAAACAGGCTGAATAGCGCCGTTACCAGCAGAATCACGCTGATAATTTTTAGCGTGTTTTTGCTTAAAACGGGGAAGAAATCGCGCTCTTCATGGCGCTCCAGTTGCGTGCGGAAACTGGAGAGACGATGTACCTGAGTGAGCAGTTGAAATAAAGGGTGATCGGGCTTAACCCAGGGACCCACAATAAATTCTGACCGCGTGACGCCTGCCACTTTTAGCACACCACGGAACAATTCATTCCCTCGAAGCGTTGACTCCAGCGAGCTTAAATCCCCTAAAATGTAGTCAATTTTGTTGCTTTCGATGGCGTCGATTAACGCGTTAATGCTGTGACGCGTCACAATCACGACGTCGTTACCGAATCGTTCCTGTAAATAGCGGGCCGAGAATGACCCTTCCAGTACGCCCACACGCTGGCTACGAATACTCTCTTCGTCCCACAAAAAGGGTTGTTTGATTCGGTTGTAATAGACATTGTGCCAGGCAATATCCGGTCCAATTCGGCCTGTCGCATGCGCGGTATTGGTCCTCTCAGCGACATCAACAAGACGAATCGGCCAGCGCTGTTTTTCAAGCGTGTCGGCATAGTTGTCAATGAAATGAACATCAACATTCATACCGAGTAATTCGCGCATGTCATTAATCATGTTGATCGCCGTTCCCTGATAACCGCGGTTGTCTTTCCAGATTATCGGCGCAAAGTTTTCGTTTTTAGGTAACCAGATTTCCAGATGATTGTTGGCAAGCCAGGCTTTTTCATCATTTGAGATTGCAATGCGGCTGAGAAGATACTGTCGTTTGCTTTCTTCCAACGCCTTACGCAGCGCCCCGCTGCGGTACCATTCACCCATAAAGGTATTCACCTTTTCACGTAAATCGCGCAATTCCGGGCTGAATGCCAGCACCACCGGGATGCGCAATTCAGGGAAAGGACGGGAGAGCAGATAATAGCGCTGGGTATTTTCCATCTCGCTGGCGTCGTTAATGTAGAAGTCAGCTTTGCGCTCGCTAAGCAAACGGAAAGCCTCTTCACTGGTTGCGACCAGCTTAATCGACCGAAATTTCAAATCCGGGTAACGCTTTTGCACGCTCTCAAGCGTGGCGTCGTTCTGGCGAAACAGAACGCGCGCATTGGTCAGTTCTTCCGCGGTATTCACCGACATTGACGGGCTGGCGGCCACGACTTCGTTCATGAAAAGCTGTGATGAGAGGATTTTAGTGCGCGCGCGGGCCTCTGTTCTCAGCACACCGGCATACACCCCGTAGCTGTCGGCATTAAAACGTTGTCCGATTTCAGGGCCAGTCAGCGGCTTAAGCTCCAGGTGTGTGTCATATTTACGGTTAATGGCGCGAACAAGTTCGGGATAGAAACCTTGTAATTCACCCTGGGGCGTGCGCCAGTATTCGAAACTGTCAGCATTATAAATCCAGACGGGAACAGGGCTTGCTTCAGGAGTGGGTTGTGCAAGGGATGTTCTTGCCCAGAGCAGGGCAGAGAGGATAATTATCCAGATTAGTGTTGTGATGCGAGGCTTCCGGCGGCGCATATTCACGGGTGTTCCCCAATGGATTTTATTGTCTTTTAAAAGCAGTCTAGCTAACTGACGGATTCGAGAGTAGAAATTTCTTAACTTTATGCAAATGCACAAATTTGTGCCTTCTGAACAGAAATGTGTGAAGTCGCCTTAAATTTTTAAAACATTTTTTCAGTTAATTTGAAAGTATGTTTGCCGGATAGTAGAGTTGAGTGGACGAGCTATTAGTGGCGGGAAAACCCGCATCGCATTCAGGAGAGAAAGAATGAAAATTGCACTGATGATGGAAAACAGCCAGGCGGGTAAAAACGCCATTATTCTTAATGAATTGAAGGGCGTAGCCGATGAAAAAGGCTTCCCGGTGTTTAACGTAGGGATGAGCGATGAAAACGATCACCATCTGACGTACATCCACCTGGGCATCATGGCCAGCATTTTGATCAATTCTAAGGCTGTGGATTTCGTTGTGACCGGCTGCGGTACCGGGCAGGGCGCGATGATGTCTCTGAACATCCATCCCGGCGTGAACTGCGGCTACTGTATCGATCCGGCTGACGCTTTCCTGTTTGCGCAGATTAACAACGGTAACGCACTGGCGCTGCCATTTGCTAAAGGCTTCGGTTGGGGCGCAGAACTGAACGTGCGCTTTATCTTCGAAAAAGCCTTCACGGGTCGCAAGGGCGAAGGCTATCCACCAGAGCGTAAAGAGCCGCAGGTTCGTAATGCCGGTATTCTGAATCAGGTTAAAGCCGCTGTGGTGAAGGAAAACTATCTGGATACGCTGCGTGCGATCGATCCGGAACTGGTGAAAACTGCCGTGTCAGGTCAGCGTTTCCAGCAGTGCTTCTTTGAAAACTGCCAGGACAAAGAGATTGAAGCCTTTGTTCGCGGTATCGTAGGTTAACCTGACGGCAAAACGAAAAGCCAGCGTAACGCTGGCTTTTTTATTCTCTTTTTTTCGATACCGCGCTGCCTGCATCTTTGGTCAGGCTGAGTGTGTCAAACATCCCGACCAGGCAAATTAGCGCGATAGCGACGAAGGCCAGTCGAAAGCTCATGCCGGGTACGGCTGCCATTCCCAGGACATCACTGACTTTTTCACCGATACGAATCCCAATCGCGCCCAACGTAATTCCCAGCCCCACGGCGAGCTGCGTTGCCGTCGAAAACAGCGTGTTGGCGTAGCTCATCTGCGCGGAAGGTACGTCGGAAAATGCCAGCGTGCTGACGGCGGTAAATTGAATGGAACGGAAAACCCCGCCCAGATACAGGATGAGCAAAATAATCCAGATCGGCGTTTGAGGCGTGATAAATGCGCAGGCCAACAGTGCCAGAACATTCAACGCTCCATTAATCAGCAATAATTTCCGAAAACCCAGGCTGCGAATCAGCGGAGTGGTCGCGGGTTTGATGGTCAGGTTACCGACAAATACGGCCAGCACCAGCAGACCAGAATGAAACGCATCCATGCCAAAACCCACCTGAAACATCAGCGGCAACAGGAAGGGAACTGCGCTAATGGAGGCGCGGAACAGGGAGCCGCCGTACATCGTCACGCGAAACGTGGGCACTTGCATGGCATCGAGGCGGATCATTGGCCATTTGGCGCGTTGAAAATGGCGCAAAGCGTAGAATAACGTCACGCACCCGACAGCCAAAAGCGTGAGCGTGACAGTGGTATTTGTCTGCCGGGCGCCCATCGATTCCATCGCGTAAACCAGGCTCACCATGGCAATGGTTGTTGCGATGAATCCCGGCATATCGAACGGACGGCGGGCATCTTCATGCAGATCGGGAATCAAGCGTAGCGCCAGAATAATCGCGATGATCCCAAGCGGGACATTAATAAAGAAGATCCAGCGCCAGTCGGCATAGCTGGTGATAAACCCGCCGAGCGGTGGCCCGATTATCGGCGCCACCAGGGCCGGCCACGTTAGCGTCGCGATGGCGGTGATAAGCAGATGTTTAGGCGTGGTTCTCAGGACGGCGAGCCGCCCCACCGGAACCATTAGCGCGCCACCCATTCCCTGCAGCACGCGCATGGCGACGAACTGATCCACGGTCGTGGACAATCCGCAAAACACCGATGCGATCGTAAAAATGGCCAGTGCCACCGCAAACACCTTCCGGGCGCCGAACCGATCGGCAATCCAGCCACTGGCAGGGATAAGCACCGCCAGCGTAATTAGATAAGCGCTAATCCCGATGTTTAAATCTACCGCTTCAACGCCAAAACTCTTCGCCATATCAGGAAGGGCCGTCGCAATCACGGTCCCATCAAGAAACTCCATAAAGAACGCACCGGCAACCAAAAGTGCCGCGGGTGACATTCCCCGGCTCTCCTTCCCGCTGATATTTTCAGTCATCTTTACCTTGCCGTATCAAAAAAAATTATAAAAATTTACTGGAACTTATAAGATGCTAACTCACGGATTTGTCGGTGTTTTTTATTAACAATCTGGCAGCATTGTTGATTTGTTAACCGTGATGCACATCACATAACCATTGATTTTTGTGATGCCAGTCATATTATATGCGCATAAAGAATTACACCTGCATAACAAATTACCGGAGCATGACCATGAAACTGCGCAAAATCCTGAAAAGCATGTGGGCAAACTACTGCAATACGTTTAAAGACGTACCGCCAGGCGCAATGTTCTGATGAAAAAACCTGCTTCGGCAGGTTTTTTTATGTCCGCGGTCGACGAGAGGGAAGATGAAAGGGCTGGCGTTTTGCTACTATGGCGGTCTTTATTAAAGGAGCAGCCTATGTCTCAAAATCTGAGCGCCGATCAGGAACTGGTATCTGACGTCGTCGCGTGCCAGTTGGTTATCAAACAAATCCTTGATGTGTTAGACATTATCGCGCCGATCGAAGTGCGCGAAAAAATGTCCACCCAACTGAAAAATATCGATTTCACCAGCCATCCTGCTGCAGCGGATCCGGTTACGCTTCGCGCGATTCAAAAAGCGATCGCGTTAATCGAACTTAAGTTCACACCGCAGGGTGAGTCGCACTAAAATAAACCGATGTTTTGAAAATAGAAAGGTTTTTGACAAAAACGCGGAGGGCGACGAAGAACGTCGCCCTTTTGGCAGGTTAAAAGAAGGTTTGTACCAGCAGATAGCTCGCCGCACAGGCGCAGCTTACGCCAATCAGACCCGGCAAAATGAAGCTGTGGTTGATGATGAATTTGCCGATGCGCGTGGTTCCAGACCGATCAAAGCCGATACAGGCCAAATCACTCGGATAGGTTGGCAAGACAAAGTAGCCATAGGATGCCGGGAAGAAGGCAATCAACATTTTGGGTTCGATGCCCAACATCAGCCCCATCGGGGCAACCGCCGTCAACGCGGCGGCCTGGCTGTTGACCAGCTTAGAGACCAAAAACAGCACGATTGCATACGTCCATGGGTGACTTTTCACTACCCCTTCCAGCGCCATTTTTAGCTCATCGAGATGGGCCTGGAAAAACGTATCACTCATCCAGGCAACGCCGAATACTGAGAAGATAGCCACCATACCGGCTTTGAAAACCGCACCGCTTGAAATGGCAGAGGCATTGACCTTACAGACAATTAGCATCACGGCCCCGGCAATCAGCATCATCATTTGAATCACCAGATTCATCGACAACGCGGTCATTTTTCCTTTTATTTCAAAAGCCGGTCGTAAATCAGGTAATGCACCGAGCAGCACAACGACCGCAATCCCAGCAAAGAAAATCCACGTTGACCAGTAAGATTCTTTCGGGAATTTTTGATTCATTAATGTTTCGGTACTGCCGAAGATAAATTCACGCTGCTTGGGATCTTTTAACTTCTCCTGAAATTCCACATCATCAGCCAGATCTTTCCCACGGCGTAAGCTCCAGAGTGCAGCGATTAATACGCCGAAAAGAGAGGCGGGGACGGAAATGGCCAGAATTTCAAGAATTCCCCACGCCTGGCCGATCCCGTGCTGGGCTCCGATGATAGACACCAGCGACACCACGGCGACAGAAACCGGTGAGGCGGTAATCGCCATCTGCGACGCGATAGAAGCCACCGCCATAGGACGTTCCGGACGAATCCCTTTTTTAAGCGCGATATCAGCGATAATAGGAAACATGGTGTAAACCACATGTCCCGTTCCGCACAGGAAAGTCAGCATCCAGGTCGTGAAGGGCGCGAGGAGGGTAATATGCTGCGGGTGTCGCCTTAACAAACGTTCGGCAAACTGCATCATGACGTTCAGCCCGCCAGCGGTCTGGAGCGTCGCGGCGCAGCCAATGACCGCCAGAATGGTGAGCATCACGTCAACAGGCGGTTTGCCGGGTTGTAATCCAAAGATAAAAGTTAAAATGAAAAGGCCGATGCCGCTTATCAGCCCAAGCCCCATGCCGCCAAACCGTGTTCCAACCAGCAGGCAGAGAATAATGACAATAAACTCGATGGTGATCATGAAGCTCCCTCGTCAACAATAATGAAATTGGATAAATCATTTCATTTTGTAGGGATATTGGCTGGGAGCCAGATCGGATTTGTTAAAATTCAATAAAAGCAACGGGTTGGTAACTTTGGCTTAACAATCGGGGGAGATGGCCTGTGCGGTCAAGAGGCGACAGGCCAGATAACGTTAATGCTGCTGACAATTCACCAGATTAATCAGATGTAGGTCGGTTTGTTCTGCGCACATTCCGGCGCGTCTGGCGCTACGCACTTCATCGAGAATAGTGTTCAGTAAAACACCATCCTGCTGCTGCTCTCTTTCCCAATCATGTAAAAAATCGAGCGTTGAGCTATCTTCATGCGCTTCTGCTTCAAGGGTCAGTTTGTTCAACTTTTTGAAACGGCTTTCATATTCTTCGAGGGTCTTCTGGAAAAGCTCTTCCAGCGTATTCCAGGACGCGTCCTGCACGGCGAGAGCTTTAACGACTGGATTTCCTCCGGCACTTTTCATAAATTCAAAAACGCGCATCATTTGCGTGACGTTGCTTTGCGCCTGTACGCGCAGAAAAGTGGCTGTACCGTTGAGGCTATGCTCTGAGCACCAGTTGCTCAACTGCAGATTAAGGTTAGAGGCGTAAAACTCGAGATTCATCTGGGTGTTGAGTTTCTGAATCATTCCTGGAGTCGTCATAATAATATCCTTTTATTCGCACTTCGGTCTTATGAAGAGTAAAGCGACTGTGCTTTATCTGAATGTGATCCACTTTTCAGTTTATGAATTAACTAAAATGAGAATAACCCCACAGAGGCATTAAGAAAACTCTTAAGATCTCATTTTTACCAACCATTACACTTACTCATTAACTCTCTTTTTTGAGTATTTACCTGCGTTTTAATATTTTTAATTTTTTCGTTATTTATCTGTTTGTTAGGGTTTTATATAAAAGTCATTAAGCACTCAATTTTATTAGGCATATAGGCTAATGATTAAAAACGCTGATATTTATTATTGCGCATGAGATTCTGAAAATTGCGTTAGATCATTTTTGAAGGAATGCAGGTAAGTGTGATCCCGATGCACTTTTGATTTTGCTCTTTTTGTAACACTGAAACGATGTTTTAAAACATCTTTAGGAGAGAGTAATGGCTAAGGTCGCAGTGCTGTTAGCACCAGGATTTGAAGAAGCAGAAGCAATTATTACGATTGATATTTTGCGGCGTATGCATATCGAGGTTGAAACGCTGGCCTGCGCGGAGTCAAGAGCGGTGGTGAGCTACCATAATATTCCCATGGTGGCCGACAGCACGTTACTGGAACGGATGGATACCGTTTACGACGCCGTCGTTTTGCCTGGCGGACCGCAGGGCAGCGTGAACCTGGCGGCCAGTCGGGACGTTATCCGGTTTATATCAGTGCATGATGAAGCCGGTAAATTAATATGCCCGATTTGTTCTGCTGCGGCGCGTGTGTTGGGTGGAAACGGCCTGCTCAAAGGGCGGCGTTATGTCTGCTCTGGTGATTTATGGCAATCCGTGACCGACGGGGAATATGTCGATGCACCCGTCGTTGAAGATCAAAACCTTTTGAGCGGAAAAGGTCTTGGGCACGCTTTTGATTTTGCCCTGGCGCTCTCGGCGCGTTTATTGGGTGATGACGCGCCCGTTCGCGATCACGCTGACCACATCTATTACGCCTGGTAATTTTTGAGCCGGGCGCTAAGGCGTTCGGCTTACAGGGATTTCTTAGCTGACCTTATGGATAATCTTGCTTAACCCCTTCTTATTTGTCCGACAAAATCCGCCTTTTTTATGTCATTTATCGCTGAATCTATGCACGCAATTACTGTAATTCTGCGGTGTGATGGCGCTCTCTTATGGATGATTAATTTCCCGCTAAAACTATCTTCAGCACTATCACTTAAAACGGCTTTTTGCTAATGCCTTGTTTTAAGTCCGATTAAATAAAAAGTACGTCTTTGTTCCCTACACAAAAGAACGCTAAAGCTGGAGTTAACCATGCACAAATTTACTAAAACGCTCGCGGCCATCGGTCTGGCTGCCGTTATGTCACAATCCGCTATGGCAGAGAATTTAAAACTCGGCTTTTTAGTTAAACAGCCAGAAGAACCCTGGTTCCAGACAGAGTGGAATTTTGCGGATAAAGCCGGGAAAGATCTGGGCTTTGATGTCATTAAAATTGCCGTTCCCGATGGTGAAAAAACCTTAAACGCGATCGATAGCCTGGCGGCCAGCGGGGCAAAAGGTTTCGTCATTTGTACACCGGATCCAAAACTTGGCTCGGCCATTGTGGCAAAAGCGAAGGGCTATGGCATGAAAGTCATTGCGGTGGACGATCAGTTTGTCACCGCCAAAGGCAAACCGATGGATACCGTTCCGCTGGTGATGATGGCGGCCACCAAAATCGGTGAGCGTCAGGGCCAGGAACTCTATAAAGAGATGCAGAAACGCGGCTGGGATGTGAAAGAAACCGGCGTGATGGCGATTACCGCTGATGAGCTTGATACCGCTCGCCGTCGCACCACCGGCTCGATGGATGCGCTGAAAGCTGCAGGCTTCCCGCAAGCGCAAATCTATAAAGTGCCGACGAAGTCTAACGATATCCCGGGCGCATTTGATGCCGCCAACTCTATGCTGGTTCAGCATCCAGAAGTGAAACACTGGCTGGTGCTGGGGATGAACGACAACACCGTGCTTGGCGGTGTGCGCGCAACAGAAGGCCAGGGCTTTAAAGCTGCCGATGTGGTTGGCGTGGGCATTAACGGTGTTGATGCGGTGAGTGAATTGTCAAAAGCGCAGGCGACCGGTTTCTACGGCTCATTGCTGCCAAGCCCGGATGTCCACGGGTATAAATCCAGCGAAATGCTCTTTAACTGGGTGACGAAAGACGTTGAGCCACCGAAGTTCACCGAGGTGACCGACGTCGTGCTGATTACCCGTGACAACTTTAAAGAAGAACTGGCCAAAAAAGGACTGGGCGGTAAGTAATTCGTTGTGATTGTGCCCCTCCTTCACGAGGGGCCAGCCGTACACTACTGAAATCACGGAGACGTTATGCAACAGTCTGACCCGTATCTCTCTTTCCGCGGCATCGGTAAAACGTTTCCCGGTGTTAATGCGCTGACCGATATCAGCTTTGACTGCTATCCGGGTCAGGTTCACGCCCTGATGGGTGAGAACGGCGCGGGAAAATCCACGCTGTTAAAAATCCTCAGCGGAAACTATTCCCCGACGACCGGCACCATCGCCATTCGTGGCGAGGAGATGGCGTTTGCCGATACCACAGCCGCGCTGAATGCCGGGGTGGCGATTATTTATCAGGAACTGCACTTAGTCCCTGAAATGACGGTGGCAGAAAATATTTACCTGGGGCAACTCCCGCATAAAGGCGGTTTTGTTAATCGCTCGCTGCTGAATTATGAAGCCGGGCTGCAGCTTCAGCATTTGGGCCTGGATATTGATCCGCAAATCCCGCTGAAATACCTGTCGATCGGGCAGTGGCAGATGGTCGAGATTGCAAAGGCACTGGCGAGAAATGCCAAAATTATCGCGTTTGACGAACCTACAAGCTCACTGTCTGCGCGTGAAATCGACAACCTGTTCCGCGTCATCCGTGAACTGCGAAAAGAAGGGCGCATCATTTTATATGTCTCACACCGTATGGAAGAGATCTTTGCCCTGAGCGATGCGATTACCGTCTTTAAGGATGGCCGCTATGTTCGCACTTTCACCGACATGCAGCAGGTCAATCATGACCAACTGGTGCAGGCGATGGTCGGACGCGAGCTGGGTGATATCTATCACTGGCAGTCGCGACCGTACGGTGAAGAGCGTCTGCGTCTTGATAATGTGAAAGCGCCTGGGGTGCGAACACCGATCAGCCTGACGGTGCGCAGCGGCGAAATCGTTGGCCTGTTCGGTCTGGTGGGGGCGGGGCGCAGTGAATTAATGAAAGGGCTGTTTGGCGGGACGCGTATCACGGAGGGTCAGGTTTACATCGACGGCCAGCCGGTGAATATTCAAAAACCAGCGCACGCCATTCGCGCAGGCATGATGCTGTGCCCGGAAGACCGTAAAGCGGATGGGATCATCCCGGTCCACTCGGTACGCGACAACATTAATATCTCCGCGCGCCGCAAGTTCATTCGTGCAGGCTGCCTGATTAATGACGGCTGGGAATCCAGCAATGCGGATCATCATATTCGCGCGTTGAATATCAAAACGCCGGGCGCTGAGCAGTTAATTATGAATCTCTCCGGCGGGAACCAGCAAAAAGCCATTTTGGGCCGCTGGCTTTCAGAAGAGATGAAAGTCATTTTGCTCGATGAACCCACCCGCGGGATCGACGTTGGCGCGAAACACGAAATCTATAACGTCATTTATGAGCTGGCAAAACGTGGCGTGGCGGTGCTTTTTGCATCCAGCGATCTCCCCGAAGTGCTCGGCGTCGCGGACCGCATCATCGTGATGCGCGAAGGCGATATCGCCGGCGAGTTACACCATGAACAGGCGAATGAACAACAGGCGTTGAGCCTCGCCATGCCTAAAGTCAGCCAGGC
>Ga0308165_1001121_pt1 | contig 39832 bp, 37 predicted proteins | sample PhyWR2_FD_201032 | JGI IMG/M metagenome (GOLD analysis project Ga0308165, IMG submission 201032) | Phyllosphere microbial communities from UC Gill Tract Community Farm, Albany, California, United States - DLSLW.R2 | ecosystem: Host-associated > Plants > Phyllosphere > Unclassified | place: USA...
ATTGTTGATATCGTTGGCCGCGAAGTGCTGGACAGCCGCGGCAACCCTACCGTCGAATGCGACGTGCTGCTGGAATCGGGCGTGATGGGCCGTGCGGCCGTGCCGTCGGGCGCGTCCACCGGTTCGCGCGAAGCCATCGAGCTGCGTGACGGCGACAAGAGCCGCTACCTGGGCAAGGGCGTGCTCAAGGCCGTGGAACACATCAACACCGAAATCTCGGAAGCCGTGCTGGGCCTGGACGCCTCGGAACAGGCCTTCCTTGACAAGACCTTGATCGACCTCGACGGCACCGACAACAAGGGCCGCCTGGGCGCCAACGCAATGCTTGCCGTGTCGATGGCCGTGGCCCGCGCCGCCGCCGAAGAAGCCGGCCTGCCGCTGTACCGCTACCTCGGCGGCATGGGCGGCATGCAGCTGCCCGTGCCCATGATGAACGTCATCAACGGCGGCGCGCACGCCAACAACTCGCTCGACCTGCAGGAGCTGATGATCATTCCCGTGGGCGCACCCACGTTCCGCGAAGCCGTGCGCTGGGGTGCCGAAGTGTTCCACGCCCTCAAGAAGATCATCCATGACAAGGGCATGAGCACGGCCGTGGGCGACGAAGGCGGTTTCGCGCCTTCCGTGGAAAACCACGAAGCCGCGATCCAGCTGATCCTCGACGCCATCGAGGCTGCGGGCTACAAGGCCGGCGAACAGATCGCCCTGGGCCTGGACTGCGCCGCCAGCGAGTTCTACAAGGACGGCATGTATGTGCTGGCCGGTGAAGGCAACATGACGCTGACGGCCACGCGGTGGACCGACATGCTGGCCGGCTGGTGCGACAAGTACCCCATCATCTCGATCGAAGACGGCATGGCCGAAGGCGATTGGGACGGCTGGAAGATCCTCACCGACCGCCTGGCATCGAAGGTGCAGCTGGTGGGCGACGACCTGTTCGTCACCAACACCAAGATCCTCAAGGAAGGCATCGACAAGAAGATCGCCAATTCCATCCTGATCAAGATCAACCAGATCGGCACGCTGACCGAGACCTTCGCCGCCATTGAAATGGCCAAGCGCGCGGGCTACACGGCCGTGATCTCGCACCGTTCGGGCGAGACCGAGGACTCGACGATTGCCGACATCGCCGTGGGCACCAACGCCGGCCAGATCAAGACCGGCTCGCTGTCGCGCTCGGACCGCATGGCCAAGTACAACCAGCTGCTGCGCATCGAGGAAGACCTGGGCGAAATCGCCGTCTACCCCGGCCGCGACGCTTTCTACAACCTGCGTTAAAAAGGCAGGGGCTGGGCGCAGCCCACGGTGAAGAGGCCAGGGCTTCTTCACCGCCACTGCTTCCCGCACCCCGCTACCGACACTATCTCCATGGTCAATCGCATCGTTCCGCTGGTTTTGCTGGTGCTTCTCGCCGCCGTCCATGCGCAGCTGTGGCTGGGCCATGGCAGCGTGGCCTATGTGCAGGAGCTGCGCGAGCAGATCGACGGACAGAACGCCGCGAACGCCCTGGTGCGCCAGGACAACGAGCGTCTGCAGGTCGAGGTCAACGACCTCAAGAACGGTCTTGAAATGGTCGAGGCCAAGGCGCGCAGCGAACTGGGCATGCTCAAGCCCAATGAAATCTTCGTGCAGGTCACGCACCGCTGACCTGCATTCCATGGCGCCAGACTCCCTTGCCGCCGCGCCCGCCGGCTGCCTGGTGCATGTGCTGGGCGCCTGCCACAGCGGCGCACAAGCGCTGTGCGCCGATCTGGCGCTGGCGCTGCCGCATTGCAGCGTGCTGAATGCCAGCCTGGCCTGGCTGGGTGAACCCACTCCCCCACTTTCCTCGCAGCCGCTGCAATGCTGGCTGCTGTGCGGGCTCGATCTCGACTGCCCGCCGCCGCTGCAGGCGCGCCAGCAGCACGAAGACGCAGCGCTGCGCGCCCGGCTCGCGCGCGCCGGCCTGGTGTTTCGCGTGGTCTATGGCACTACGCCGCAGCAGCGGCTGTCGCAGGCGCTGCAGGCCATTGACGCGGTCGCGCCCTGCGAGGCCACGGCGCGCCACCGGCCCGGCCAGGCCGCCCAGCGGCTGCGGCCCATGTGCGAGCAGTGCAGCGATCCGGATTGCGAAAGGCGCTTGTTTACCCGGCACGCCGCAGGATGATGCTGCGGCTTATTGCACCGCTTCCGAGCTCGGCGGCTGCTTTTCGACGCCCGTGAACAGCGTCGCGGCATCAATGGGGTCGAAGCGGTACTGCTGGCCGCAATACTCGCAGCCGACCTCGATCTGACCGCGTTCCTGCACGATGCTTTCGATCTCGTCCAGGCCCAGCGTGCGCAGCATGCCGGCCACGCGTTCGCGGCTGCAGTTGCAGGCAAAACGCGGCGCGGTATCGCCTTCCTGGGGCGCGAAGCGCACCAGCTTCTCTTCCCAGAACAGCCGGCGCAAGATGGTGTCGACGTCCAGCGTCAGCAGCTCTTCGCGCGTGAGGCTGGAGGCCAGCGTGGCGATGCGGTTGTACTCTTCGTTCAAGCCGTTCTGGTCCAGACCCGACTCCGCGCTCTCGGTCGCGGCCGCGAGGTTGGCTTCGCCCTTGACCGGCATGCGCTGGATCAGCAGGCCCGCGGCGACCTGGTCGTTGGCGGCCAGCACCAGCACCGTGTCGAGCTGTTCCGACTGCAGCATGTAGAACTGCAGCGCCTCCGACAGGCGCTCGAAGCGCCGGCCGTTGGCGTCTTCCAGCGGCACCACGCCCTGGTAGGGCTGCTGGCCGGGCTGGCGGTCCTTGGGGTCCAGCGTGATCGCGCAGCGCGCGCCGCCCGCCACATTGAGCAGATCGGCAAGATGGGCGGCGTCGGCCACGGGACGGTCGCTGCGCACCGTTGCCGTGGCGCGCACGCTCAGGTCCGGCTGGACCTCGGTCACGGCGAGCTTCACCGGGCCGTCGCCGAACACCTGCATGACCAGCGCCCCATTGAACTTGATGTTCGACTGCATCAGCACGCCCGCGGCCGCCATTTCGCCGAGCAGCGCCTGCACCGGCGGCGCATAGGCGCCGGTGTCGCTGTTGCCCGCGCGGCGCGCGAGGATTTCGGTCCAGGCATCGGTCAGGCGCACGATCATTCCGCGCACGGGCAGGCCATCGAAAAGGAATTTATGGAGTTCAGACACGCAGGAGTTCCTGGAAAAATGCCCGGTTTTCAGCCGAGCTTGCGCAAGCCGCTCTTGTAGCGGCGCGCGTTGTCAATGTAATGCTGCGCACTCTTGCGCAGCCCGTCGATCTGCTCGGGACTCAGCTCGCGCACCGCCTTGGCGGGGCTGCCGATGATCATCGAGCCGTCGGGAAATTCCTTGCCTTCGGTGACCAGCGCGCCGGCGCCGACCAGGCAATTCTTGCCGATCTTCGCGCCATTGAGAATCACCGCCCCGATGCCGATCAGCGACTCGTCGCCAATGGTGCAGCCATGCAGCATGACCTGGTGGCCCACCGTGACGCGCTCGCCCACGACCAGCGGCTGGCCCGGATCGGCGTGCAGCACGCTGCCATCCTGGATATTGCTGCCCGCGCCAATGTGCAGGTTCGCCGTATCGCCACGCAGCACGCTGCCAAACCAGATGCTCACGTCCTCGCCCAGCACCACATCGCCAATCACCTGGGCGCTGTCAGCGACCCAGGCCGAGGCAGCCATTTGCGGCGCACGGCCTTCGAGTTCATAAATCGCCATCGGGTTTGTCTCCGTTTGTTATGTAAAACCTAGAATTGTAGGGATGGAGTTACGTCACCACGCCCTTGAGGCTTTATGCCTTGCCGACCCCGAGCACAAAGCCCGCCAGACGCTGCATATGTATGCGCAGCAGGATTTTTCAATAGATCCGGCCGCGGAACTTGTGCCCGCGCCCGGCGCCACGCTGCCCGGCCATCCCGAACGCCCCGAGCTGCGCGTACACACGGAAATGGCGCGGCGCTCGCCGGCCACGCCCCATGGCCGCGCGGTGCTGATCCACGCGATCGCGCATATCGAATACAACGCCATCAACCTCGCGCTGGACGCAATCTGGCGTTTCCCGGGCATGCCCCAGGCGTTCTACCGCGACTGGCTGCAGGTCGCGGCCGAGGAAGCCAAGCATTTCAACCTGCTGCGCACCCACCTGCGCGCCCAGGGCCACGACTATGGCGACTTTCCCGCCCACCAGGGCCAATGGACCATGTGCGAGAAGACCCAGGACGACATCGTCGCGCGCATGGCGCTGGTGCCGCGTACCATGGAAGCGCGCGGGCTGGACGCGACGCCGCAGATCCAGGCCAAGCTGCGCCAGGTGGGCACGCCCGACGCGCTGGCCGCAGTCGAGATCCTCGACGTGATCCTGCGCGAGGAAGTCGGCCATGTGGCGATAGGCAATCACTGGTACCGCTGGCTTTGCGCGCGCGACGGCCTCGAGCCCGAAGCGCATTTCATCGAGCTGATGCGCCGCTACGAGGCACCGCGCCTGCGCCCGCCTTTCAACACCCAGGCCCGACGCGCTGCCGGCTTCAGCGAAAACGAACTGCGCTGGCTGGAACAAAGCTGAACGCCGCACGCATTGAGGCCCCCCAGGCGCGAAACTTGTTCCTACAATCAATGCGCTCGGGCAAATGCCCTGATTCGCCTTGTTAGATTGCGACCCATGATTCCTTCGACCACTGTCCCCGCCTCCGCCCCGCCCCTGATTGCCCGGCAGTGCATAGTCAACCACCTCAGGCAGGTGGTCGGCTACGAATTGTTCAACCGCTCGCGCGGTGCTTCCGTGCACACCGCCGCATCCGATGTGCTGCTGGTGTTCACCGCGCTGTCGCATGTGGGCACCGAAGACATCGTGGGCACCAAGCTGCTGTTCGTCAACTGCACGCACGAAAGCCTTGCGGGGGGTCACCTGGACCTGCTCAATCCGGCGCAGATGGTGCTCGAGATCCCGCCGCTGGGGCATGCGGCCAGCGACGAGGTGACCGCGCGCCTGCCCATCCTGGCCGAGCTGCGCGCCCAGGGCTTTCGCCTGGCGTTCAGCCACAGCGTGCTCGACTCCGCCTATGCGCCCTGGCTGCAGCTGGCCGACTACATCAAGCTCGACCTGTCGGCATTGGCGCTCGATCAGCTCGCGGTGCTGGTCCAGTACGCGCGCCGCAACACCCAGGCCCAGCTGATTGCCGAGAAAGTCGAAACCCAGCAGCACTATGAGACCGCGAGCCGCCACGGCGTGGAGCTGTTCCAGGGCTATCTGTTCGCGCGGCCGTCGGAAGTGCACACCCAGCTGCTGCCGCCGGCCCAGGCCCACATCATCGAACTGATCAACCTGTTGCGCACCCAGGCCACCACCGAAGCCATCGAAGAAGTGCTGAAGAAAGATGCAGGGCTGGCGTTCAACCTGATGCGGCTGATCAACTCGGCGGGCTTCGGTCTGCGCCGTGAAGTCAACTCGTTCCGCGAAGCGGTGATGATTCTCGGCCTGCGCAAGCTGTTCCGCTGGGCCGCGCTGCTGTTCACGGCCACGCGGGATGGCGGCCCGCCACCGGCCATCTGCCAGACCGCCGTGGTCCGTGGCCGGCTCATGGAGCTGCTGGCGCTCGAGGCAAACATGGGTGCGGAGGTGGCCGACCAGGCGTTCGTGACCGGCCTGTTCTCGCTGCTCGATGCGATGCTGCCGCTGCAGCTGGCGCCCGCACTGGCGCTGATCAACCTGCCCGAAGCCGTGTCCGCGGCGCTGCTGCAGGGCGAAGGCCAGCTGGCCATGCTGCTGACGCTGGCCAAGGCCTGCGAGTCCAGCGACGACGAAGCCTTCGACCATGCCGCGCGCAGCCTCGAACTCAACAGCACGCAGATCAACGGCGCCCACCTGCAGGCCCTTGCCTGGACCGATCATCTGACCGATCCGCTGTAACATGCCCCCTGTCCATCCAATGCACACGCCCTCGACGCAGTTGCCTTCATAATCCAACAATGAGTTTCATTGCCCCCGGTGCCCTTGCCTCGCCCGCCTTGCCCCAAGGCGTCGATGATGACAATCTGGCCGTCATCGCCAGGCAGGCCATCGTGAATGAGAAACGCGAGGTCTACGGCTACGAGCTGTTCGACCGCTCGACCGCGCGCGATGCCCATACCGCCGCGAGCGATGCCGCGCTGCTGTTCAACGCGCTGTCATATGCGGGTGCCGAAGCGCTGGTCGGCCAGAAACTGGTGTTCATCAACTGCACGCAGGAGAGTCTTGCCGGCGGCCACCTTGAGCTGATCCATCCCGACAAGGTCGTGCTCGAAGTGCCCACGCTCGACGAAGGGGCGACCCAGGCCGAGATCGAAGCCCGGCTGAGCATCTTCAATGCGCTGCGCGAACGCGGTTTCCGCCTGGCGTTCAACCAGAACCTGCTGCGCCGCGCCTATTCGAGCTGGCTGCCCATGGCCTCGTTCATCAAGCTCGACCTGCAGTCGTTCGCGCTCAAGGATGCGCAGTCGCTGGTGAACTTCGCGCGCACCTATTCCAACGCCAAGATCGTCGCCGAAAAAGTCGAGACCGCCGAGCAGTTCGAGCACATGCGCGAGCTCGGCGTGCATTATTTCCAGGGCTACTGGTTTGCCAAGCCCGACCTGGTGCGCGCCCAGACCATACGCCCGTCGCAGGCCACCATCCTGCAGCTGATCAACCTATTGCGCCAGCAGGCCGGTACCGCCGAGATCGAAGACCTGCTGAAGAAGGACCCGACGCTGTCCTTCAATCTGCTGCGCTTCATCAACTCCTCGGGCTTCGGGCTGTCGTGCGAGATCACCTCGTTCCGCCATGCGGTGATGATCCTGGGCATCAAGAAGCTGTTTCGCTGGGCCGCGCTGCTGATGACCACCTCGCGCGGCGGCGGCTCGTCACCGGCCGTGGGCCAGACGGCCGTGGTGCGCGGGCGGCTGATGGAACTGCTCACCGCCGAGCTGCTGCCGCCCGAGGAATCCGACAACGCATTTGTCGTCGGCGTGTTCTCGCTGCTCGACGTGATGCTGGGCGTGCCGCTGAACAAAGCGCTGGAATCGGTGGCCCTGCCCCAGCCCGTGATCGATGCGCTGCTGCACGGCACGGGCGTGTTCGCGCCTTTCCTCGAACTGACCAAGGCCTGCGAAAGCGGCGACGACGCCACTTTCGCGCGCAATGCCAACGCCTTGCATCTGACCAACCACCAGGTCAACTGGGCCCACCTGCAGGCGCTGGCCTGGGCAGAAAACCTGGACGCGGAATAATTGCCCCCACGCTTGCGCGCTTCGCGCAGCCGCGCTGGGGCCCTCGCCGCCTAGGGACGGCCCGGCGGCGACTCGATTCGCCCTTTGCGGATGCCGCGCTGTCTCACCCGACGCTCTCGCAAAAAAAGGCCGGCTGCCCGTGAGGACAGCCGGCCTTTTTGCGCAGCGCGCAATGCTCAGTCGAGCTTGATGTTGGCCGCGCGGATGATGCGCGCATTGGCTTGCGACTCTTCGGCGATCTGGCGCGCAAACTCGGCGGCCTTGCCGCCGGTGGACACGTTGTCGGTCGCCGTCAGCTTGGCCTGCAGGTCGGGACTGGCCAGCGCCTTGTTGATTTCGGTGTTGAGCCGCTCGACGATGGCCGCAGGCGTGCCGGCCGGCGCGAACACGCCGAACAGCGACGACAGGTTGGCCGCAGGGTAGCCCAGCTCGCCCAGCGTGGGCACGTTCGGCAGCGACGCCAGGCGCTTGGGCGCGCCCACGGCCAGCGGGTGGAACGAGCCGGCCTTGATGTGCTGCAGCACGGCCGGGCCGGCATTGGTCGACAGCACCTCGAACTGCGCGCTCAGGCCGTCGTTGAGCTGCTGGCCGCCGCCCTTGTAGGGGATATGGGTGATCTGGGCCTTGGCCGAATAGGCGATCTGCTCGAGCATGATGTGGCCCAGCGAAGCCAGGCCGGCCGTGGCCCAGCGTATGCTGCCCGGGTCCTTCCTGGCCTGATCGATCAGCTGGCCGAAATCCTTGGCCGTGCTGCGCTTGGTCGCGAGCAGCAGCACGGGCGAGTACATCACGCTGGCCACGGGCACCAGGTCCTTGGCGGGATCGAAAGGCAGCTTGCCCAGGTGCGGGCTCAGCGCCAGCGGGCTGATCGCCGAGAAGCCCAGCGTATAGCCGTCGGGCTGGGCCTTGGCGACCTGGTCCAGGCCGATGGCGCCGCCGGCGCCGGCCTTGTTCTCGACCACGATGGGCTGGCCCAGCTGCGCCGTGAGCTTGTCGCCCAGCGCGCGCGCGACCACGTCGCTCACGCCACCCGCGGGATAGGACACCACCACGCGCACGGGACGCGCAGGCCAGCTCTGGGGCTGGGCCCAGGCCATCATGGGCAGCACGGCCAGCGCACCGGCGGCGAGCCAGCTGCGACGCAAGGAATTTGTCATTACCACTCCGAAATCAAGATGTAGGGGAAGGCAGGCGCGACCGCACAGGCCGGTCGCGGCGCAAGGCCTGCATTTTGCCTTAGGCCACGTAAGCAACGCTAACCACTGTCATAAAACCGCAACGCAAACCATCCATTCAAACCCTGATCTAGCCGCGCGGATGGTGCTCGGCATGCAGCTTCTTGAGGCGTTCGCGCGCCACATGGGTATAGATCGTGGTGGTCGAAATGTCTACATGGCCCAGCAGCATCTGCACCACGCGCAGGTCGGCGCCGTGGTTGAGCAGATGGGTCGCGAACGCGTGGCGCAGCGTGTGCGGCGACAGCGGCGCGGTGATGCCCGCCTGCTGCGCGTACTTCTTCACCAGCAGCCAGAACATCACGCGCGACATGCCGCTGCCGCGCTGGGTCACGAACAGGTCGTCGCTGTGCTGGCCGCCCAGGATGGCCTGGCGCCCTTCCTGCAGAAAACGTTGCAGCCACCACGCGGCCTCGTCGCCGAACGGCACCAGGCGCTCGCGCTGGCCCTTGCCCGTGACGCGCACCACGCCCGCGCGCAGATCCACCTGGTGGTTCTGCAGGCCCACGAGCTCGCTCACGCGCAGGCCGCTGGCATACATCAGCTCCAGCATGCTGCGGTCGCGCAGGCCCAGCGGCGTGGCGGCGTCGGGCGCGTTGAGCAGCGCCTCGACCTGGGCCTGGGTCAACGTATGCGGCAGGCGCGGCGGCTGGCGCGCGGCCAGCAGGCGCACCGTGGGATCGGCGGCCACGCGCTTTTCGCGCAGCGCCCAGTGGAAGTAGCGCCGCAGCACCGTGAGCCGGCGGTTGGCGCTGGTCGCCTTGGTCTGCTCGACGCGCGCGGCAAAGTAGGCCTGCAGTTCAGGCTCCTGCGTGGCGTCGAGCGCCAGCGGCTCGGGCAGTTGCGCCAGCCATTGGGAATAAAGCGTCAGATCACGCCGGTAGGCGGCCAGCGTGTTGCGCGCCAGCCCATCCTCGAGAAACAGCGCATCGACAAAGGCATCGATGGCCGACTGGCTTTCGGGCAGGGGGGGCATCGCTGAGGATGAAGGCAAGGGAGTCGGCATGCGCCAAGCCTACACCGTAAGCCGCATGCGAAAAACCCGCAGCGCCGGCGCGGGGCCGATGCTGCGGGTCTTGATGGCGTCGGCCGTCGCGCCCGGCGACAGCCCCAAGCGCACGCTCAGTCGAGCGTCAGCTTCTGCTTGGCAACCACGTCCTTGTAGACGGCCAGTTCGTTCTTGAGTTCGGCAGCGAACTCTTCGGGCGAGTTGGCGACGACCAGCGAGCCGGTGTCCTCGATGCGCTTGCGCACTGCGGGGTCCTGCAGCACCTTGCGCGTCGCGGCATTGATCTTGTCGACCAGTTCCTTGGGCATGTTCTTCGGGCCCAGAATGCCGTAGAACGCCATGCGGTTGACCTGCTCGAGGCCGACTTCCTTGAAGGTCGGCACGTCGGGCAGAACGGCCAGGCGCTGCGGAGCGGCCACGGCAATCGCGATCAGGCGCTTGTCCTTGATGAAGGGCAGGGCCGAAGGCAGGTTGTCGAGCACCATGGGGATCTGACCGGCAACGGCGTCATTGAGCGCCGGGCCCGCGCCGCGGTAAGGCACGTGGACCATGTCGATCTGCGTCAGGCTCTTGTACAGCTCCATCAGCATGTGCTGCACGCCGCCCGTGCCCGACGAACCGTACGAGTACTTGCCGGGGTTCTTCTTGAGCAGGGCTTCGAACGACTTGTAGTCCGTTGCGGGGAACTTGGGGTTGACCGCGATCACATTGGGCGTGGCCGCAATGTTGATGATGGGCGTGAAGTCCTTGATCGGGTCGTAAGGCGTCTTGGGGTTGATGGCCGGGTTGGTGGCCATGCTCGACAGCGTGGCAATGCCCAGGTTGTAGCCATCGGGCTTCTGACGCGCGGTCTCGAGCGCACCGATCGCACCGCCGCCACCGCCGCGGTTGTCGACCACGACGACCTGGCCCAATTCCTTGCCCAGCGGGTCGGCAATCACGCGCGCAATGATGTCGGTGGTGCCGCCGGCCGCAAAGGGAACCAGCAGTTTGATGGGCTTCGTTGGGTAGGCCTGGGCCATGACAACCGAACTCGCGAGTGCCAGGGTAAGGCCGAGCCAGCGATTGCGTTGAGACATAAAAGTCACCTTTTAGGGTTTTTAGACTTAGGAATCCTAAGGGTAGGACCCCGATCGGCAAAGCGCCTGCAGGCATTAATTCATGGGTGTTTACCCTAGGATTTGCACCACTAGCGTGCGCCGGCAGTTTCCATCTCGCGCTGCGCCAAAGCCCATTGCACATGCTCGCGCACCAGCGCATCGGGATGCTCGCTGCGGCTGAGCAAGGCCTGCTGCGCGGCGCTGTCGCCGGTCTCGCGCCAGGCGTTGCCCAGCGCCACGGCGATATTGCGCAGCCAGCGCGAGTGACCGATGCGGCGTATCGGGCTGCCTTCGGTGCAGCGCAAGAAAGTCGCTTCGTCCCAGGCAAACAGCTGCACCAATTGAGCGCCCACCAGGCCGGCGCGCGCATCGAAATCGGGCAGGCTGCTGCGCTGGGCAAACTTGTTCCACGGGCAGGCCAGCTGGCAGTCGTCGCAGCCGTAGATGCGGTTGCCCATGGCGGGGCGCAGCTCCTCGGGAATCGCGCCCGCGTGCTCTATCGTCAGATAGGAAATGCAGCGGCGCGCGTCCACGCGCTGCGGCCCGACGATGGCCCCCGTGGGGCAGGCATCGCTGCAGGCCTGGCAGCTGCCGCAATGGGCAGTGACCGGCGCGGTCGGCTCCAGCGCCAGATCGACATAGATCTCGCCGAGAAAGAACATCGAGCCGGCTTCGCGGTTGAGCACCAGCGTGTGCTTGCCGCGCCAGCCCTGGCCGCTGCGCCGCGCGAGTTCGGCTTCGAGCACGGGAGCGGAGTCGGTGAACACGCGGTGGCCGAACGGGCCGACTTCGGCGGCAATCAGATCGCAGAGCTTTTGCAGACGCGCGCGCAACACCTTGTGATAATCACGTCCACGGGCATAGACGGAAACGATGGCTTCGCCCGGACGTTCGAGGCGCGACCATTCGACCGCCTGCCAGTCCTGGGGGGTGTCGCGCGGCAGATAGTCCATGCGCACGGTGATCACGCTCACCGTGCCGGGCACGAGTTCGGCCGGACGCGCACGCTTGAGCCCATGGGCCTGCATGTAATGCATATCGCCATGGAACCCTTGGGCCAGCCATTGGATCAACCCAGGCTCGGATGAGGACAAATCCACGCCCGCGACCCCGATTTGGGAAAATCCCAGCCCACGGGCCCAGCCTTGCATCAAAGGAAAGAGTTGACTGCTGCACACCATACCCCTGCGATTGTAGGAAGCGAACAAAAGCCCCACCTGCCGGCGACCCGCCGGTTGCAGTGGCTGGCCGAAGACGACACCGCGCGCTTCGCGGCCCGGCTCGCGCAATGGCCGGGCCTGCACAATGCCTACCTGACCCTGCACGGCGACCTGGGCGCGGGCAAGACCACGCTGGTGCGCCACCTGCTGCGCGCGCTCGGCGTGCAAGGCCGCATCAAGAGCCCGACCTATGCCGTGGTCGAGCCGCATGAAGTGCCCGGCCTGTCCATCTGGCACTTCGACTTCTACCGCCTCGAAGACCCGCGCGAATGGGAAGACGCGGGTTTTCGCGACATTTTCGCCAGCCCCGGCCTCAAGCTGGCAGAATGGCCGGAAAAAGCAGCAGCCATGACGCCGCCTGCTGATGTAGCTATTCATATTGAAGCAATCGACGAAACGCAGCGCAGCGTGACGCTGGTGGCCCACACACCTGCCGGCAGCGAGCTGCTTGCACATTGGCCCGAATGAACGACGTTCTTCCTCCTTCCCCTTCCCGGCGCAGCCTGCTGCAGGCCGGCACGCTGGCCCTGCTGTTGGGGACGCAGCAGATCGCGCGCGGTGCCAGCATCATGGCGGTGCGCGTCTGGCCTGCGCCCGAATACTCGCGCGTCACGCTCGAATCCGACACGCCGCTGGTCGCCAAGCAGTTTTTCATTCCGTCGCCGCCGCGCCTGGCCGTCGACATCGAAGGCATAGACCTCAATCCCGCATTGCGCGAACTCGTGGCCAAGGTGCGCCCCGATGATCCGAACATCGCCTCCATCCGCGTCGGCCAGAACTCGCCGAATGTCGTGCGGCTGGTGATAGACCTCAAGCAGAAGGCCGTCCCCCAGGTGTTCACGCTCGCGCCCGTCGCGGCCTACAAGCACCGGCTGGTGTTCGATCTGTACCCTGAAAAAGCCGTCGACCCGCTTGAGGCACTGATCACCGAGCGCCTGCGCGACGCCGGCCCGGGCACGCCCACGGCCGTCGCCGCCGCTGCGGCCGCTGCGGCGCCCGCCCCTGCCGCGGCCGCCCCGGATCTGCTGGGCGACCTGATCGCCAAGCACAGCCAGGGGCCGGAGTCTGCCGCGCCTGCCGGCGCCCCGCCAGCCGCGGTCGCGCCCTTGCCGCCCACGGTGATTGCCCAGGCGCCGCCGCCGCCGCCGCGCCCGGCGCGCACGCCGGTCCCCGCCCCCGCTCCCGCGCGGCCTTCGGTGGCCACGGCGCGCCAGACCGATCGCATCATCATCGTTGCGCTCGACCCCGGTCACGGTGGCGAAGACCCGGGCGCGATAGGCCCGGGCGGCACGCGCGAAAAGGACGTGGTGCTCAAGGTCGCGCATCTGCTGCGCGACCGCATCAACGGCTCGGAAATCAACGGCAGCCCCATGCGCGCCTTTCTCACGCGCGACGGCGACTATTTCGTTCCGCTGGGCACGCGCGTCGAAAAAGCCCGGCGCGTGCAGGCCGATCTGTTCGTCAGCATCCACGCCGATGCGTTCACCACGCCCGCGGCCAGCGGCGCCAGCGTGTTTGCGCTGAGCCAGAGCGGCGCATCGAGCACCGCCGCGCGCTGGCTGGCGAACAAGGAAAACCAGGCCGATCTGGTCGGCGGCCTGAATGTCGGCTCGCAGGACCGGCAGGTGCAGCGCATGCTGCTCGACATGAGCACCACGGCGCAGATCAACGACAGCCTCAAGCTGGGCAGCGCGCTGCTCGGCGAGATCGGCGGCTTTGCCAAGCTGCACAAGCCGCGCGTGGAGCAGGCCGGTTTTGCCGTGCTCAAGGCGCCCGACATTCCCAGCGTGCTGGTCGAGACCGCCTTCATCAGCAATCCCGGCGAGGAAGCCAAGCTGCGCAGCGCGGCCTACCAGAACCAGCTGGCCGATGCACTGATGCGCGGCATACGCGGCTACTTCGCGAAGAACCCGCCGCTGGCGCGCAGCAGAGCCGTCTGAACGTCTCTTTCGGCGGCGGCGCGGCCCTGGTCCGGCCTCGTCCTACACCCGCTGCCGGACAAGGCCCGCACTGCGAACTGCTCGCAGGGGGCATGCTTGGAACCAAGACCCGCTACGGGTCTTCTTCCGGCATCTTGCCGCACGAAAAGGAATGACCATGAATACTCGCACTCTTTTCCTGGCAGCCGCAACCGCCGCTGCACTGACCCTTGGCGGCTGCGCCAACAATGCCCAGCTGGGCACGGGCGTAGGCGCTGTCGCCGGTGGCGTGGTGGGTGATGCCGTGCTGGGCGGCACGCTGGGCACCGTGGGCGGCGCGGCCGCCGGCGCGCTGATCGGCAATGAAGTCGGCAAGCGCAGCGACCAGCGCCGCTGATCGTGCCGCGCCGTGGAATGCGGCGCGCACAAAAAAAGCCAGCGTCCGCTGGCTTTTTTTCGTTCAGGACAGGGTCTGCGCCTTGTCCTTGCGGCCCGCGCGCCAGGCGCCAAAAATGGCAATCAGTCCCGGCACCAGGATCAGTCCCCAGATGATTTTCTCGAGGTTCTCGCGCACCCAGGGCAGGTTGCCGAACAGATAGCCCGCGGTCACCAGGCTGCCCACCCACAGCAGCGCGCCGCCCACGTTGAACGCCGTGAACTTGCGTCTGTCCATCTGCGCGACGCCAGCCACGAAAGGCGCGAACGTGCGGATGAAAGGCATGAAGCGCGCCAGCACGATGGTGATGCCGCCGTAGCGTTCATAGAACGCATGCGCCTGATCGAAGGCCTTGCGGTTGAACCAGCGCGAGTTTTCCCACTGGAACACCTTGGGCCCCAACGTGCGCCCTATCTGGTAATTGCATTGGTCTCCCAAAATGGCCGCGACCAGCAGCACGCCACAGGCCAGCCGATAGTCCATCAGGCCTATGCCGCAGAGCGCGCCTATGATGAACAGCAGCGAATCGCCGGGCAGGAACGGCATCACCACCACGCCGGTCTCGACAAAAACGATGGCGAAGATCAGCGCGTAGACCCAGGGTCCGTAGGTGACGACAAACGCTTCGAGGTGCTTGTCGATGTTCAAGATGAAATCCATCAGGAACGCCGCAGCGTCGATAAAAAACGAAAAGATTTCCAAAACAGTGCTTTCAAAAACCAGAAGCAGCCGGCCAGCGCCGGAGAACACGCCACTGTAGCGCCAGCCAGCAATGGCCCGGGACGGCTGCGCGCCATTTTTTGTGGGAAAAGGAAGCCCCAACGCCGGACGCGCGGTTTGCGCTGACAGGAGTTACAACTTCAGCACAGTTCTACGCTTCTTTGCAAATTAGGCTGCCAACGAGGCCCTGGACTTTACAAACGGCTGGCACAGTCGAGTCCATGGTGCATACGGCACCGCTCGTTCTACACAATTACCGGAGCCACTCCATGACAAATACCCTCAAGAAAATCACCTGCGCCGGCCTGACATCCCTGGCAATTCTCTCCATGGCCGGCTGTGCCCACGGCCCCAGCCGTTCGCAGATCGGCACGGGCGCAGGTGCCGTGGTCGGCGGCGTCGCGGGCAGCGCGCTGTTCGGCTCGACGCTGGGCACGGTCGGCGGCGCGGCTGCCGGCGCGCTGATCGGCAATGAACTGAGCAAGGACGGACGCGGCCGCCGCCGCTGATAGTTCACGGCCTGCCCCTGCGCGCGCCAATGGCGCGCGCCAACCGGCCCCCGTCCCACGCGGCGAACCCCTAGAATCCTGTGGGTGAACGCTTCTATTTCCTCCTCCACCGACACCTCTTCCCGTCGCCCGATACGCGACCTGCCCGATGAACTCATCAGCCAGATCGCGGCCGGTGAAGTCGTGGAGCGTCCTGCTTCGGTGGTGCGCGAACTCGTCGACAACGCGCTCGACGCCGGCGCCACGCAGATCACCGTGCGCCTGCTCGCGGGCGGCGTGCGGCTGATCACTGTCGAAGACGACGGCGCGGGCATTCCGCGCGAGGAATTGCCCGTGGCGCTGCGCCGCCATGCGACCAGCAAGATCGCCGATCTGCACGATCTCGAGACCGTGGTCACCATGGGTTTTCGCGGCGAGGCGCTGGCCGCCATTGCCTCGGTGTCCGAAGCCTCCATTCTTTCGCGCCCCTCGGGCCAGGACAGCGCCTACCTGCTCGATGCGCGCAGCGGCGAGCTGCGTCCGGCAGCGCGCAATCAGGGCACCAGCGTCGAGATCAAGGAACTGTTCTTCTCCACGCCCGCGCGCCGCAAGTTTCTCAAGACCGACGCCACCGAACTCGCGCATTGCGTCGAGGCCGTGCGCCGCCATGCACTGGCGCGCCCCGAAGTCGGCTTTGCCATCTGGCACGAAGGCAAGCTGGTCGAGCAGTGGCGCGCGGTCAACGTGGCCGACCCCGCGCAAGCGCTGGCGCGCCGGCTGGCCGATGTGCTGGGCGAAGACTTCGTCAGCCAGTCGGTGGCCGTGGACCGCGAGGGCGGCGCCATCCGCGTGACCGGCCGCGCGGGCGTGCCCGATGCCGCGCGCTCGCGCCCGGACCACCAGTATTGCTATGTCAACGGCCGCTTCGTGCGCGACAAGGTGATCACGCACGCCGCGCGCAGCGCCTACGAGGATGTGCTGCACGGCCAGAAGCAGCCGATCTACGCGCTCTACATCACCATCGATCCGGCGCGCATCGATGTCAACGTGCACCCGACCAAGATCGAAGTGCGCTTTCGCGACAGCCGCGAAGTCCACCAGGCCGTCAAGCACGCGATCGAAGATGCGCTGGCCGTGCCGCGCGCCCAGGCCGCCGCCGATGCGGCTGCGGCAGCCGCTGCTGAAAGCGCCGGCGTTGCGCCCGCGACGCCGGCGGCGCCCGCAGCGGCATTCAGTCTTGCCCCGCGCCCGCAACAGACGCATATGCCGTTTGGCAATGCGCTGCCGGGCCAGCGCGTGAGCGACATGGGCGCGCTGTGGGCGCCGATGCGCGCGCCCGCGGCCCCCGCCGAACTGCCTGCGGCTTCGGAGTTTCCACCGCTGCCCTCAACCGCCGCAGCAGCTGAGCCTTCCAACCTGGCGCCAATGCCTGCACGATCGGCAGAGCTTGCCGCGGCGGCCGCCGAAGAAGTGGCCCAGCCCGCGCCGGCCGCCGCCGACACTCCCAACCACTGGCCGCTGGGCCGGGCCGTGGCCCAGATCCATGGCGTCTACATCCTCGCGGAAAACGCCCAGGGCCTGGTGCTGGTCGACATGCATGCGGCGCACGAGCGCATCGTCTACGAGCGGCTCAAGTCTTCGATCACCGCCGACGAACGCATTCCCAGCCAGCCGCTGCTGATTCCCGCGACGTTTGCCGCCACCTTGCAGGAAGTCGCGACGGCCGAAGCCCACGCCGACACCTTGAGCCAGCTGGGCCTGGAGATTTCACCGTTCTCGCCCAAGACCCTGGCCGTGCGCGCCGTGCCCGCCTCACTGGCGCAGGGCAACGCGGTCGAGCTCGCGCGCAGCGTGCTGGGCGAACTCGGCGAGCACGACGCCAGCACCGTGGTGCAGCGCGCGCGCAATGAAATTCTCGCCACCATGGCCTGCCACGGCGCGGTGCGCGCCAACCGCAAGCTCACGCTGGACGAAATGAACGGCCTGCTGCGGCAGATGGAAGTCACCGAGCGCTCCGACCAATGCAATCATGGCCGTCCCACCTGGCGGCAGATGTCGATGCGCGAACTTGACGCGCTGTTCCTGCGCGGCCGCTGAGCCCAACCCTTTTTCATCGATGTCCGACTCCTTCATCACCCGCGTGCGCGATACGCTCGCGCAACTGCCGCCCACCGAACGCCGGCTCGCCGACTTCATGCTCGACTTTCCGGGCAATCTTTCGAGCTACAGCGCCTCCGAGATCGCCCAGCTCACGGGCGTTTCCAACGCCACCGTGACGCGGCTGGTGCAGCGCCTGGGCTATGAAAGCTATGAGGAGGCGCGCCGCCACGCACGCCTGCAGGGCGGCACGGGCTCGCCGCTGTTCACGGCGCCGGCTTCGGTCTCGGGCACGGCCACGGCCATGGCCTTGCAGCTGCAGCAGGCGCACGAGAACCTCGCGGCCACGCTGGCCAGCATTCCGCAGACGCTGATCGACACCGTCGCCCGGGCCTTGCTCGACGCGCGCCAGGTGTTCTTTCTCGGCTACCGGCAAAACCGCAATTTCGCCGCCTACCTGCGCTGGCAGCTCACCCAGGTGCTGCCCCTGCCGCCGCAGGTGCTTCCAGGGCCCGGCGAGACGCTGGCCGAGTACGGCGGCTCGCTGACGGACCAGGACATGCTGGTGGTGTTCGCGCTGCGCCGCAGCGTGCCGCTGGTCGAGCGCTTCGCCGAACAGGCACAGCGCGCCGGGGCGCGCGTGCTGTGCATCACCGACCATGCGAGCCCGGCACTGCCCGCCGACTGGCTGCTGCGCTGCCATACCCAGGCGCCGGGACCGCTCGACAACCACATGGCGCTGACCATGCTGTGCCACCTGATCGCGAGCCAGACCATGCACTTCGCGGGCGCTGCCGGGCGCCGGCGCATGGGGGCGATAGAGACCTGGCACGAAAGGCTCGAAGAGCTGTAGGCCAGGCATACGCCACGCCCAGAAACGCCCTTCGACAAGCTCAGGGCGAACGGCAGTCAATAGTCTAAGCAGTCTCCCTGAAGCCCCAGCAGACCCAGCGCCTCATCCACGGCCGCGTCCACAGCCGAGATCACCGGCTGGGCAAAGCGTGGCGCGAGCTCCCCGGCCGCCTGGGCCAGCGGCCCGCCGCCTATCACCACGGCCTGGGCACCGTCCACTGAAATGCATTGCGCCACGGCCTGCGCCAGCCGCTCGCGCAGCAGCGCCGGGTCGGCGGCCAGCGCCTGGGGCAGTCCCGGCGGAATGCGCGTACCGCAAAACTGCGCCGTCAATCCCAGCTCGGCAACGGACTGGGCAATCGACGCTTCGAGGCCGGGCGTGATCGTCGCGATGCCGAAACGCCGCCCGCCCTGCGCGCCGGCGCGCATTGCCGCCGCGCCCAGGCCCAGCACCGGCATGGGAGACACCTGCGCAGCCAACTGCGCCAGACCCGGGTTGCCAAATGCGGCAATCACGATCACCGCCGGAATCCGCGCGCCCGCGGCCTGGCGCTGGCGCGCGAAATCCTCCCCCATGCGCACCACCTGGCGCACTGCGATCGCCAGCGAAGCTTCGTCGGTGATCAACGGCGCGCCTTCCTGCGCCGTCGCAGTGAGCAACTCCACCCCGGCGGGCAGGCGCTGGCGCGCGAGCTGCGCCATCAGCGCGGTCGTCGCCTCGGACGTGTTCGGATTGATCAGCAACAGCTGGGCTGCGGGCGCCGCGCGCTGGGTCATGTCTGCTCCTCCTCGATGGAACGGCCAAAGGTCTCGGGCGCGAACTGCACGGCGATGGCGAACAGCACATACATCGCGGCGATCATTCCGAACATGCCGGCCACGCCATACAGATCGAACATCTTTCCGGCGAGTACCTGCGACATCGCGCCACCGATCGTGCCCAGCGCGAGCAGGAACGAAGTGCCCAGGCCGCGGATGCGTGTCGGGTACAGCTCGGGCGCGTAGATCCAGATCGAGGTGTTGAGCGTCAGCACGCAGAACTGGAACAGCGCGCCGCACAGCAGCACCACGGCCACGCTGCCGGTGAAGTTGCCGAACGCCAGGCCGGCAAGACACGCAGCCAGCGCGCCCGCGGTCAGCACGCGCTTGCGCGGGAAGTAGTAGCCCATGGTGGAAGCGGCGAGCGCGCCCAGCAGGCTGCCGCTTTGCATGATGATGGTGAAGGTGAAGCTCTTGGTGATCGAGTAGCCCTGGGCGACCAGGATGGTCGGCATCAGCGTCAGCACCGACAGCTGGGCACCGAACGTCATCCACGACGCAATGCCCACGGCAATCGTGCGGCGCGCATAGCCGCCGCGAAAGATATCGGCAAACGAATTGCGCCGCACGCTGGTCGGGGCCTGATCATCGCGGCTTGCGGTGATGTAGGCATGCACCGGAAACGCGGCGTTGGCGAGCTTGCCGCTGGCGAGCATCGACAGCACGCGGTTGGCCTCGTCGACCCGGCCCTTGGACAGCAGATAGCGGGGCGTCTCGGGAATGAAGCGCCGGTAAAAGACGATGAACAGCGCGGGCAGCACCAGGCAACCGAACAGCCAGCGCCAGGCGTTCTCGCCGGGAAACAGCGCGAACACGCCCAGCGCGAATGCGGGCGCGAGCATATTGCCCAGGCCGCCGCCGCCGACGTTGATCAGGCCCACGGCCGTGCCGCGGAACTTGGCCGAGCAGAACTCGGCCAGCATGGTCACGGCGGTGGTGATCTCGCCGCCCAGGCCGAAGCCGACGACAAAGCGCGCAATCGCCAGCATGGTGTAGCCCGGCGCGAGCGCACAGCCGATCGCCCCCAGCGTGAACAGCGCCAGATTCACATTCAGCATGGTGCGCCGCCCGAAGCGGTCGGCCATGTAGCCCGACAGCAGGCGGCCGATCGCGGCAGCGATGAAGGTGATGGTGTTGAGAAAGCCGATGTCGGTGGCGCTGAGTCCCCACTGCTCGCGCAGCAGCGGCCCGACCAGGCCGACCGCGTTCTGCTCGAACACGTCGAACAGCACACCGCACACCACGAGAAAGATGATGCTCTTGTGCGAACGCGTCACACCGATCTGGTTGAGCGCATTTTCCAGCTGCTGCATCTGTGCGCCTGTGGCGCCAGCGGACGACGACAGGGGAATTTCACCGGCCATGGGAGATCTCCGATTGAACCCGGCAGCGACTGCCGGGCAGGGACTGATATGGAATCCACGGTGCATGAAAAAATATTTTCACTCACCGATAAAAGAAAAGCAAATTTCAGGCCTGGCCGTCCATCTGCAAAAACGCCCCAATACAGGGCAATCTCGGCGCGCGTACGCACCAAAAAAACCAATAACGCACCAGTCATGCACAAGACCTCCCCAAAAAGATGCATAAGGGCATACATTTTTGGCATAATCTTTTTTCACGTTTTCACGCAGCCGTTTTTTAGTCAGAAAGTTCTCTCCATGAAGTACGAGTCCGTCGGCCATTTCCTTGAACAAGTGGCACAGCGCAATCCCGGCCAACCCGAGTTTCTGCAAGCCGTCACTGAAGTGATGGAAAGCCTCTGGCCCTTCATCGAGAAGAACCCCAAGTACGCTGAGAACGGCCTGCTCGAACGCCTGGTCGAAGCCGAGCGCACCGTGATGTTCCGCGTGAGCTGGATCGATGACCGCGGCCAGGTGCAGGTCAACCGCGGCTACCGCATCCAGCACAGCATGGCCATCGGCCCCTACAAGGGCGGCCTGCGTCTGCACCCCTCGGTCAACCTGTCGGTGCTCAAGTTCCTGGCGTTCGAACAGACGTTCAAGAACGCGCTGACCACGCTGCCCATGGGTGGCGGCAAGGGCGGCTCCGACTTCGACCCCAAGGGCAAGAGCCCGCTCGAAGTCATGCGCTTTTGCCAGGCTTTCGTCACCGAACTGTTCCGCCATGTCGGCCCCGACACCGATGTGCCAGCAGGCGACATCGGCGTGGGCGGCCGTGAAGTCGGCTTCATGGCCGGCATGTACAAGAAGCTCACGAACAGCGCGGCCTGCGTGTTCACGGGCAAGGGCCTGTCGTTCGGCGGCTCGCTGATCCGCCCCGAAGCCACGGGCTACGGCACGGTCTACTTCGCGCAGGAAATGCTCAAGACCCGCGGCCAGTCGTTCGAAGGCCTCACGGTCTCGGTGTCGGGCTCGGGCAACGTCGCCCAGTACGCCGTCGAAAAGGCCATGGCCCTGGGCGCCAAGGTGGTGTCGGTGTCCGACTCGTCGGGCACGGTCTATGACGCCGCAGGCTTTGACAGCGCCAAGCTCGCGCTGCTGATGGACGTCAAGAACCACCGCTATGGCCGCGTCAGCGACTACGCCGCGCTGGTGCCCGGCGTCGAATTCATCGCCGGCAAGACGCCCTGGGGCATCAAGGTCGACGTCGCACTGCCCTGCGCGACGCAGAACGAACTGGACCTGGATGACGCCAAGACGCTGATCGCCAACGGCGTGCGCTGCGTCGCCGAAGGCGCGAACATGCCCGCCACGATCGAAGCCGCCAAGGCCTTCGAAGCCGCGGGCGTGCTGTACGCACCGGGCAAGGCCTCGAACGCCGGTGGCGTGGCCACTTCGGGCCTGGAAATGTGCCAGAACTCGGCACGCATTTCCTGGCCTGCCGAAGAAGTCGACGCCCGCCTGCTGCAGATCATGCAGGGCATCCATGCAGCCTGCCTGAAGTACGGCAAGCGCGCCGACGGCACGGTGAGCTACATCGACGGCGCCAACGTCGCCGGCTTCGTCAAGATCGCCGATGCGATGATTGCCCAGGGCGTCGTGTAATCACGCTGCGCAGGTAAAAGAAAAGGGACCGCAAGGTCCCTTTTTCATGCCTGTACTTCCAGGACTACTTGCTGCGCAGCAAGGCCGCATCGCACCAGCGCTGCGCGACCTGGGGCGTGGTCATGCAGACGGTCTCGTGCGTGGCCGTGGTGACGGCACGCTCGAGCAGCTGGATGTCGGCCTCGTGCTGGCGCGCGACATGCGGGTCCTCGAAGAAGATCACGCGCTGGCAGCGGCGCTCGAGCACCAGATCGGCAATCTGCGCATCGCCGCCCAGCGGACCGCTCTGGTAGCGGTCCACCCAGGGCCGGTCCGCGGGCCAGCCCTTGCTCCAGGCCATCTCGTTGAGCTTCTGGCCCGTGGTGCCCGTGCCCACGCGGCGCGCGAAGCGCGACAGCAGCGCGAAATTGCGCTCGGCGAATTCCAGCATCGCAGGCTTGAGCGCATCGTGGGCGATCAGCGCCAGCGTCTGCGACTCGAGCGCATAAAAGCGCTGGGCGCCGACATCGGGCACCAAACCGCGGTGCAGGCGTTCGACTTCCACCCAGTCGCGCGCCGAAGCCACGGTCGACAGGAAAGGCTTGCCATGGATCACGCACTGGCGCTTCAAGGCCAGCGCTTCGGGAAAGATCGACGACGGATCGACCGGGTCGATGAAATAGATGGCGCCATCGAGCCGGCGTTCATCTTCCTCCAGGCCCACGACTTCGGCGACCAGCTTCATCAGCCCGCCTTCGCGGCCATAGGGATAGCGGCGCATGCCGGAATACGCGTGCAGCATGCCCGCGGCCTGGATCGCATCGTAGGTGCGTCCCACGGCGTGCAGACCGAGCTGCAGTTCGCGTATGCCGGACTCGCAGGCGCGCAGCCAGGAGAACAGGGCCGCGTCCTCGGCCTGGTGGTGAAGACGGTTCGCAGCTAAACCCAAGCGCATAGATCTCTCTCGAAAAAAACAGCCGAACGCAGACCGATTCCCGTAGCCGGGCCGGCCAATAAACAAGAGCATATCCTTGAATTCCCGCGCCACGTTCAACCTCATCCATCCTATGCGCCCTGCCCGCCTTGTTCTTGCCGCCGCCTGCTGCACCTTGCTGGCGACCAGCGGCTGCGCGCTGCTCGATGCCAAGCAGCGCGAATGGATCTTCCAGCCCAGCCAGCGCAGCTGGCAGAACGCCGACATGACGGGCATGGAAGACATCTGGATAGACTTCGATTCGCGCCTGAGCGGCGAGGCCGTGCGCCTGCATGCGCTGTGGCTGCCGGCCAAGAGCGCCAACGCGCCCGTGCTGCTGTATCTGCACGGCGCGCGCTGGAATGTCTCGGGCTCGTCGCAGCGCATTCGCCGCATGCAGTCGCTGGGCTTTTCGGTGCTGGCCATCGACTACCGCGGCTTCGGCCAGAGCAGCGCCGGACTGCCCTCGGAAAAGCTCGCGATCGAGGACGCGCGCGCGGCCTGGGACTGGCTGGCAAGGCAGCATCCGCGCAACGACCGCTACCTGTTCGGCCACTCGTTGGGCGGAGCGATCGCGATCGCACTGGCCAGCGAAGTCGACGACGAGCGCGGCACGCTGGTCGAAGGCACGTTCAGCCGCATGACCGATGTGATCGGCAGCATGCGCTGGGGCTGGCTGCCCGTGGGGCCGTTGCTCACCCAGACTTTTGACTCGCAGCAACGCGTGGCGCGCATAGGCTCGCCGCTGCTGGTGGTGCATGGCAGCGGCGACCGGCTGATTCCGCCGGCGCTGGGCGAGCAGCTCTATGCGGCCGCGCAATCGCCCAAGCGCTGGGTGCTGGTCGAGGGCGGCAGCCACCACAACACCAACGCCATCGGACTGCCGCAGTACCGCGTGGCGCTGAAGGAACTGTTCGACCTGCCGGCCGCGCCCTGACTTCAGTCAGCCCGTTCGGACGCACTGCGCGCGCCGCGCTCTGGCGTCTGCTACGCTCGCCGGCTATGCCCGTGTCCCCGCTCACTTCCGCGCCCGCCTCCGGCGCCACGATGTCGCCCGCGCTGGTGGTGCTTCTGCTCGGTCTGCTGCTGGGCCTGCAGCCTCTGGCCACCGACCTCTATCTGCCGGCGCTGCCCGCGCTGCAAGCCGGTTTTTCGGCGCCGGTCGCGCAGGTGCAGCTCACGCTCACCGCGCTGCTGCTGGCCTTCGGCTGCTCCCAGTTGCTCTGGGGGCCGCTGTCCGATCGCTGGGGCCGCCGGCCCGTGCTGCTGACCGGCGTCGCGGGCTATGTGATCGGCGCTCTGGGCTGCGCCGCAGTTGACTCCATGGGCGCGCTGATAGGCTGGCGCGCGCTGCAGGGCGCGGCGCTCGGCGCCTGCGTGATGTGCGCGCGCGCCGTGGTGCGCGATCTCTACGGCCCGGTACAGGGCGCGCAGGCCATGTCGCGCGCGCTCAGCGGCCTGGGCATGATCGCTTTTCTCGCGCCGGTCAGCGGCAGTCTGCTGGTCGAACTGCTGGGCTGGCGTTCGACCATGGTCGCGCAAGCGCTGCTGGGGGCGGTCGTGCTGCTGTTCGCGGCACTGCGCTTTCAGGAGTCGTTGCCCCAGCGCAATGCGCAGGCGCTGCAGCCGCTGGCGCTGGCACGCAACTGGGCGCGCATCGTGCGCCATCCGACTTTCCAGGCCTACAACCTGCTGACCATCTTCAGCTACGCCGGACTTTTCACCAATCTCGCGGCCTCGTCGTTCACCTATATTGAAGTGCTGGGCATGGAGCGCAGCCATTACGGCCTGATGATGGGCGCCAACGCGTTGTTCTACATCGGCGGCACGGTTCTGTGCCGACGCATGCTGCGCCGCTGGAGCGTGCAGCGCTGCGTGGCCTGGGCCGGCCTGGCAAGCGCGCTGGCCGGCCTGGCGATGCTGGCCTCGGCACTCGCCGGACTGCAAAGCGTCTGGGCCTATGCGCTGCCTTTCCTGCTGTTTCAACTGGCCCACGGCGTGCACATGCCCTGCGGGCAGAGCAATGCGATTTCCCCTTTCCCACAGTCGGCCGGGACGGCGTCGGCCGTCAACGGCTTTGGCATGATGCTGGTCGCGTTTGCCATGGGCCATTGGCTGGGCCTGCACCTCGACGGCAGCACCATGGCCCTGTCCGCGGGCGTGGCCTTCTGGGGCGCGTGCACCGCGCTCACGGCCTGGCTGCTGGTGCGCCGCTTTGGCCAGACCAGCCACCTCTGAAATTCCCGCTTCACCCTTTTTCGATGACCCTATCGGCCCTGCCCCTTGCGGCCGGGCCGCTGTTTTGTGACTATGAGCGACATGACCGCCCCCCCTCTCCTGCCCTGCATCGCCATCGCCGGCCCCACCGCCTCGGGCAAGACCGCGGGCGCCATGGCGCTTGCGGCCGTGCTGGGCGCGCGCGGCCAGGCCGTGGAAATCATCAGCGTCGATTCGGCGCTGGTCTACCGCGGCATGGACATAGGCACGGCCAAGCCCTCGGCCGCCGAGCAGGCCGCCGTGCCGCATCACCTGATCGACATCCGCGATCCGCTGCAGGCCTACAGCGCAGCCGAGTTCGTGCAGGATGCCCAGCGCCTGATCGCTGAAATCCGCGCGCGTGGGGCATTGCCGCTGCTGGTCGGCGGCACCATGCTGTACTTCAAGGCCTTGTTCGACGGCATAGACGACATGCCCGCAGCCGATGCCGCAGTGCGCGCCCAGCTCGAGGAGCGCGCCGCGCTCATAGGCTGGCATGGCCTGCACGCCGAACTCGCCCAGGTCGACCCCGAAACCGCGGCGCGGCTGGCGCCCGGCGACAGCCAGCGCATCCAGCGCGCGCTCGAAGTCTTCATGATTTCGGGCCAGCCGCTGTCGCACTTTCACACGCGCGCGCGCGCGGTCACGGCCGACGCGGCCGACGCGCACGCCCCGGCCATCGCGACGCTGTTTTCTCTCGAGCCTGCCGAGCGCAGCTGGCTGCATGCGCGCATCGCCCAGCGCTTCGACGCCATGCTTGATGCGGGCCTGGTCGCCGAAGTCGCGGGACTGCGCGCGCGCGGCGACCTGCATGCCGATCTGCCATCGATGCGCTGCGTGGGCTATCGCCAGGTCTGGGACGAGATGGATTGGCAGACGCGGCGCGGCGGCGAACTCAACCGCCATCTGCTGCGCGAAAAAGGCATTGCCGCGACGCGCCAGCTCGCCAAGCGCCAGATCACCTGGCTGCGCAGCATGCCCCAGCGCAAGGTGATTGCCTGCGATGCGCCCGGTGCGACAACGGCGCTGGTACAGGCCGTGCTTGACCATCTGGCAGCACACCGGAACTGAAACGGCCCACGCCATGCATGCCACGCCCCTGCCCGCCTCACCGGCCATTTCCGTGCAAAGCCTGGCCAAGCACTATGCGGGCGCGCCGGTGTTCAGCGCGGTGTCGTTTGACGTCGCCCCCGGCGAGTTTGTCGCCATTGTGGGCGAATCGGGCGTGGGCAAGTCGACGCTGCTCAATTGCCTGGCCGGACTCGACCACTGGGATGCGGGGCGCATCGCCCACGACGGCACCGACCTGGGAACGCTCAGCGACGACCAGCGCGCCCTCTGGCGCCGCGCCCATCTGGGCTTTGTGTTCCAGGCGTTTCATGTGCTGCCGCATCTCGATGTCGCGCAGAACGTGGGCCTGCCGCTGATGCTGCTGGGCGGGCGGCTGGACGCGGCCGCGCTCGCGCGCGTCGAAGAAATGCTGGCCGCCGTGGGCCTCGCGGGCCTGGGCACGCGCCTGCCCCAGCAGCTCAGCGGCGGCCAGCTGCAGCGCGTGGCGATTGCGCGCGCGCTGGTACACCGCCCGCGCCTGTTGCTGGCCGACGAGCCCACGGGCAACCTGGACCCGGCAACCGCCACGCGCATTCTCGACCTGCTCACCTCCCAGGCGCGCGCCGCCGGCGCGGCGCTGGTGCTGGCCACCCATTCACGCGAGGCCGCCCTGCGTGCCGACCGCGTGCTGCAATTGCGTGCGGACGGCATGGGAGCGGCCGGCTAGGAGCGGCCGGCGAGGTGCGGCCGGCGAGGTGCGGCCGGCTCAGGCGCGGCCTGAGACCCCTCACTCAATGGCCAGCCGCCGCGTCTGCGTGCCCTGCTTCTTGGGCAGCGTGAGCGTCAGCACGCCGTTGTCATAGCGCGCCTTGGCCTGGGCGGAGTCGATCTCCAGCGGCAGCTGAAAACTGCGCTCCACCGCACCGTAGAAGCGCTCGCTGCGCAGCAGCTTGTCGTCCTTCGTCTGCTCATCCTTTTGCGTGACTTCGGCGCGCAGGCTCACCACGTTGCCGTCGATCGCCACCTGGATGTCCTCCTTGGCCACGCCGGGCACTTCCGCGTGCACGGTGTAGACGGCATCGTTTTCCTTCACATCGACCTTGATCTGCGAAGGCGAAGGCAGCGGATCGCCGTGCAGCGGACGGATATAGAAGCCGGGGTTCACATCCTTGAAGAATTCGTCGAGCAAACCACCACGACCGATCAATGCGTTCATGTCATTCCTCCTGCAAATTCCACGCCCGTCAGGCCGGCGTGTGGCGCCTGGCCGCTCGCAGCGCATTGCCGCGAGGACCTGCTGTTAAATTGTGGGCATGCGCGCCCTTTTTTCAAGGATCGCGCAGCGCCAGCAGACCGATCCCGGCCCTGACTGGCACGGACCTGGCCCGCGCGACCACATTCATTGAAGCCTTCATCCATGTTCGCCCTGCTGCGCACTTTCTCCCTGCAGGAATTGCTGCACCACCCCTGGCGCACGGCCAGCGCGCTGCTGGCCGTGGTGCTGGGCGTGGCGCTGGGCTTTGCGGTGCATGTGATCAATGCCTCGGCGCTCGACGAGTTCTCGCGCGCGGTGCGCAGCGTGCAGGGCCAGCCCGATCTCGAACTGCGCGCCATGCAGGGCGCCTTGCCCGAGCAGGTCTATGGCCTGGTCGCGCGCGAACACCGGCAGGTCGCGCGCGCCGCGCCCTGGCTCGAGGCGTCGGTGCAGGCGCGGCGCGCTCCGACCGCTGACCAGCCCGCCGTCACGCTGCGCCTGCTGGGCGGCGACGCGCTGCAGTTCGGCGCGCTCGCGCCGGCGTTGATGCCGCGGCTGTTTGCCGGCCATGACCGCCTCGATCTGTTCGCTCCTGATGCCGTATTCCTCAACGCCGCAGCGCTGCAGGCCCTGGACCTGAACGAAAGCCAGGCCGTGGGTGCGCAGCTGTGGTGGCGCCTGCCGGCATCGGCCACGGGCGATGCGCGCGCGCCCGTCGCGGTGCGCGTCGCGGGCACGGTCGCGGCCAGCGGCCCGCCGCTGGCGCTGATGGACATAGGCGCGGCCCAGGACCTGCTGCAGCGCTGGGGCGAAATCAGCCGCGTCGATCTGCTGCTCGCGCCCGGGGCCGACGGCCAGCGCCTGCTGGCCCAATTGCGCGCCGCGCCCGGCTGGCCCGCGGGCGTGCTCGCCAGCGTGCCGGGCAACGAACAGCAACGCGTGGCGCAGATGTCGCGCGCCTACCGCGTCAATCTCACGGTGCTGGCGCTAGTGGCGCTGTTCACCGGTGCCTTTCTGGTGTTTTCCGTGCTGTCGCTGAGCGTGGCGCGGCGCGCGCCGCAATTTGCCTTGCTCGCAGTGCTGGGACTCACCGCCCGCCAGCGCCTGGCGCTGGTGCTGGCCGAGTCGGCCGTGCTGGGGCTGCTGGGCAGCGTGGGCGGCATCGCGCTGGGCCTGGGCCTGGCGGCACTCGCGCTGCGCCTGCTCGGCGGCGATCTGGGCGGCGGCTATTTCACTGGCGTGCAGCCCGCGCTGCAATGGAGCGGCGCGGGCGCGCTGGTCTTCGCGGGCCTGGGCCTGGCCTCGACGCTGGCCGGAGGCTGGTGGCCGGCGCGCGCCGCGCAATCGCTGCCCGCGGCCGCGACGCTCAAGGGGCTGGGCGCGCTGCAGATCCCGCAAGCCGGAGCGCGCCTGCCCCTGCTGCTGCTGGCCGCGAGCGCAGCCCTGGCCTGGCTGCCGCCCATTGCCGGGATTCCACTGGCCGCCTATGTCTCGGTGGGACTGCTGCTGCTCGGCGGCATGGCCGCCCTGCCCTGGCTGCTGGGCAGGCTGTTGCAGCGCCTGCCGGAATTTGCGCGCCAGCGCCCGCTGTGGCTGCTGGCTTTCGAGCGCGCGCGGCGCATGCGCGCCGGCGCCAGCGTGGCCGTGGGCGGTGTGGTCGCCAGCCTGAGCCTGGCCGTGGCGCTCACGGTGATGGTCAGCAGCTTTCGCGGCTCCATGGCCGAGTGGCTCGATACCGCGCTGCCCGCGCCCGCCTATGTGCGCGCCAGCGGCGCGCAAGGCGATGCAGGCCTGCGCGACGCCGGCCTCACCGAAGCCGTGCGCGCCCTGCGCGGCGTGGCGCGCGCCCAGGCCCAGCGCAACGCGAGCCTGTCGCTGGCCAGCGACCAGCCCGCCATGGCACTGCTGGTGCGGCCGCTGCAGGGAGCGCAGGCCCAGGCCCTGCCCTGGCTCGCGCCGCCGCTGGCCGTGCCACCCGGCGCGATAGGCGTGCATGTCAGCGAAGCCGCGGCCCAGCTCTACGGCCTGCGGCCCGGCCAGCGCTGGAACGCGCTGCAGCCGGCGTTTGCCCAGGCCGGCGCGGCCGCGCCCGATTTTTTCGTTGCCGGCATCTGGCGCGACTACGTGCGCCAGTTCGGCGCCGTCGCCATCGACAGCGCCGACTACCAGCGCCTCACGGGCGACCCGCGGGTTTCGGAGATCGCGCTGTGGCCCAGCCCCAACGCCGATATCGCCGCGCTGCAGGCCGGTATCCAGGCGCTCGCGCCGACCTATGGTGCGCTCGAGTGGCTCAGCAGCCAGGGACTGCGCGAACGCTCCATGCGCATTTTCGACCGCAGCTTTGCCGTGACCTACTGGCTGCAGGCCGTGGCGATAGGCATAGGCCTGTTCGGCATTGCCGCCAGCTTCAGCGCCCAGGTGCTGGCGCGGCGCAAGGAGTTCGGCCTGCTGTCCCACCTGGGCCTCACGCGCCGCCAGATCCTGGGCGTGGTCGCGGGCGAAGGTGCGGTCTGGAGCGCGCTGGGCGCCGTCGCGGGCACGTTGCTGGGCCTGGGCGTGGCGGTGATCCTGGTGCATGTGGTCAACCCGCAGAGCTTTCACTGGACCATGGAGCTGCGCCTGCCCTGGCTGCACCTGACGCTGCTGGCGCTGGCCGTGACGGCCGCAGGCACGCTGGCCGCCTGGCTTGCAGGCCGGGCCGCGGCCGGCCGCGACGCGGTGCTGGCCGTCAAGGAAGACTGGTAGCGGCGCGGATTCACGCCAGTGTCACGAACGCCCGCTACAACGCAGGCTTCGCTACTGCATCCGCGTCTACCCACCATGGCTTCTTCCCTGCGCTCGCTTCCTGCCCACTCCCGCCTGTTCGCGCTGAGCGTTCTTGCCACCGCACTGCTCGCCGCTTGCGGCGGCAGCGACGGCACGCCGCAAGCCATAGTCCCGCCCCCGCCCGCCGTCGAAGCCACGCCGCTGACCGTGGCGCTCGAAAAGATAGGCAGCTACGCCACCGGTGAGTTCGTCAAGAGCGCGGCCGAAATCACGGCCTACGACGCCGTCAGCAAGCGCAGCTTCGTGGTCAACGCACTGGCCGGCGCGGTCGATGTGCTGGACCTGAGCAACCCGGCCAAGCCCGTCAAGGTCGGCCGCATCGAAGGCCAGTCCGTGCTCGCGGGCGCGGAGATCAACAGCGTCGCGGTGCGCAACGGCCTTGTCGCCGTGGCCATGCAGGCCAAGGTGAAGACCGACAACGGCCGCATGGCGCTCTACGACGCCAACACATTGGCGCTGATCAGCCAGATCGAGATCGGCGCCCAGCCTGACATGGTGACGTTCACGCCCGATGGCAAGTATGTGCTGGTCGCCAACGAAGGCGAGCCCAGCGACGACTACCAGATCGACCCCGAAGGTTCGGTCAGCGTGATCGATGTCAGCGACGCCAAGAAGCCCCAGGCGCGCACCGCCGGCTTCACACAATTCAACGGCCAGGAAGCCGCGCTGCGCGCGCGCGGCGTGCGCATCTTCGGCCCCAAGGCCACGGCCGCCAGGGACTTCGAGCCCGAATACATCGCCGTGTCGGCCGACAGCCGCACGGCCTGGGTCACGCTGCAGGAGAACAACGCGCTGGCGCGCATCGATCTGGCATCGGCACAGGTGACCTCGGTGACCGCGCTGGGCTACAAGGACAACAGCCTGGCAGCCAACGCGCTCGACATCCAGGACGAAGACGGCAAGATCAACATCACGACCTGGGCCGGGCTGCGCAGCCTTTACATGCCCGACAGCATCGCGGCCTACGATGCGGGCGGCAAGACCTATCTCGTCACGGCCAACGAAGGCGATGCACGCGCCTGGGGCGAGAACAATCCGGCCTATGTGAACGGCGACACCGGCAAGGGCTTCATGGAGGAATTCCGCGTCAAGCACCTGACCAATGCCAAGGGCTGGAGCGGCCGCAAGGGCGACGACCTGCCGGCCCATCTGAACGCCCTGGCAGCGGGCGGACTGCTCAACCCCGCGACCTTTGCCTACTGCGGCGCCGCCGCCGGCACGCCGGGCAAGTGCCGCGACGATGATGTGCTGGGCCGCCTCAAGGTCACCTGGACCCAGGGCTACCAGCAGAACGCCGACGGCACGCCCGTTCTGTACACCGCGGCCGGCGTGGCCAGCCCCACGGGCGACCGGCTGATGTACGACAACCTGTATGCCTTCGGTGGCCGCTCGTTCTCGATCTGGGACGACAACGGCGCCCTGGTCTGGGATTCGGGCGCGGCGATAGAGACGTTCCTCGCCAGCGACGCCTGCAAGCTGGGCAGCGCGCGCAGCATCCCCTGCAAGACCTACTTCAACACCGGCCACGACGCCCTCGCCAAGGCCGATGCACGCAGCAGCGCCAAGGGCCCGGAACCCGAAGGCCTGACCGTGGGCAAGGTCGGCAACAAGACCTTTGCCTTTGTCGGTCTGGAGCGCATGGGCGGCGTGCTGGTCTATGACATCACCAACCCCAGGGCGCCGCTGCAGATGGACTACCTGAACACCCGCGAAGGCTGGGACCTGGACCCGGCAAAGAACCTCGACAAGGTCGGCGACCTGGGCCCCGAGGGACTGCACTTCGTGCCCGCGGCTGCCTCGCCCAACGGCAAGCCGCTGCTGATCGTCGGCAATGAAGTCAGCGGCACGACCGCGATCTTCCAGCTGAAGATGACGTACTGAACGTGAGCGCCAGCAGCGGGCTTGCGCTACATTGGCAGACGCCATGTCTGTGACCCGCCCGCCGCTTTCCGACCCGCGCCGCCGCTGGCTGACCCAGGCCGCGGCCGGCGCCGCAATCCTTGCCCTGCCCCCCTGCGCCAGCGCGCTGCCGGCCAGGGTGCTCGAATTCCCGCGCGACTTCGGCAGCCACCCCGGGCTGGGCACCGAATGGTGGTACATCACGGGCCATGTCCAGGCTGCTGGCCGGCTGCTGGGTTTCCAGCTGACGTTCTTCCGTTCGCGCGTGCCTTCCACCCAGAATCTGCGCTCGGCCTTTGCCGCGCGCCAGCTGGTGTTCGCGCACGCCGCGCTGACCGATGTCGCGGGCCGGCGCCAGCTGCATGCGCAGCGCAGCGCGCGCGCAGGCATGGGCCTGGCGCAGGCACGCGAAGGCGATACCGATGTTCAGCTCGGCGACTGGTTCTTGCGCCGCAGGCCCGCGCCTTCCGGCACGGCCGCACAGGCCAGCCGCTATGCCGCGCATATCGCGGGCGACGGCTTCGATCTCGCACTGCAGCTCGCGACCACCCAGCCGGTGCTGCTGCAAGGCAACGCCGGCCTGTCGCGCAAGGGCCCCGATGCGGCGCAGGCGAGCTATTACTACAGCCAGCCGCAGCTGGATGTGTCGGGCACGATCACGCTCGACGGCCGCGCGCTGGCGATCGACGCCAGCGCCCACAACCGCGCCTGGCTGGACCATGAAGTCAGCGACGCGCTGATGCACCCCGAAGCCCAGGGCTGGGACTGGATAGGCATGAATCTCGACGACGGCAGCGCGCTCACGGCCTTTCGCCTGCGCCGCCCCGACGGCAGCACTCTCTGGGCTGGCGGCTCCTGGCGTGCACCGGGCCAGGCCGCGCGCATCTTCACGGCCGGGGAAGTGGTGTTCACGCCCCAGCGCTGGTGGACCAGCCCGGCCAGCGGCGCGCGCTATCCCGTCGAATGGCGCGTCACCACGCCCGCGGGCAGCTGGCAGGTAGAGGCTATGCTCGACGCCCAGGAACTCGACAGCCGCGCCTCGACGGGAACGATCTACTGGGAAGGTCTATGCGATCTGCGCGCAGCCGATGGCGGCGCGCTGCGCGGGCGCGGGTATCTGGAAATGACGGGATATGCGCAGCGGCTGAAGCTCTGAGAGACTGCCCTTCGACAGGCTCAGGGCGAACGGTCAGCGCTTGCGCTCAGGGCGAGCCGTCAGCGCTTGCGCTCAGGGCGAACGGAATCGGTGGGCAACGCTCTTGGGGCGAGCGGTATCGGTAACCGCCCTTCTGGCTGCGCGGGGGCGCCCAGCCTTGGCGCGCGCAGGGTCGCAGACAGCAGGAACCAGGGGCCCCCGCTCTCCTTTCTTTTGGCCGCCGGGCCGAGACCCGGCTGCTGCCCTCGGCAGAGGCATGCGGCAACAAGAAGCGATCAACTCAAGCCTTGCGCCGCGCCAGCCACGCATTGATCTCCCCCATGATCCCGCGGCGGAAGGCCAGCACACAGACCACAAAGATCAGTCCGGTCACAATGGTCACCGACTCGCCCAGCGTGTTGAACCATTCGAAGCCCGTGATGCGGCCCAGGAAGGTGCCGAGTTCGCCTATCTTGTTCTCGATCAGCACCACCACCGCCGAGCCGACAATGGGCCCGGACAGCGTGCCCAGGCCGCCCATCAGCGTCATCAGCACGACATGGCCCGAGGTGGTCCAGTGCGCGTCCGACAGCGTGGCAAAGCCCAGCACCACGGTCTTGAGCGAGCCGGCCAGGCCCGTGAGCGCGGCCGACAGCACGAAGGCCAGCAGCTTGAAGCGCGTGGTGTCATAGCCCAGCGAAATCGCGCGCGGCTCGTTTTCCTTGATGGCCTTGAGCACCTGGCCGAACGGCGAATGCACGGTGCGCACGATCAGCAGGAAGGCCGCGACCACGATGGCCAGCACCACGTAGTACATGGTCAGGTCGTCGGCCAGATCGATCAGGCCGAACAGCTTGCCGCGCGGCACGCCCTGCAGGCCGTCTTCGCCGCCGGTATAGGGTACCTGCAGGCAGACGAAGAACACCATCTGCGCCAGCGCCAGCGTGATCATCGAGAAATAAATGCCCTGGCGGCGGATCGCGAGCCAGCCGAACAGCAGGCCCAGCAAGGCGCCGCCCAGCGTGCCGGCCAGCATGCCCAGCTCGGGCGACAGGCCCCAGAACTTCATGCTGTAGCCGGTGATATAGGCCGCGGTCCCCAGAAAAGCCGCATGGCCGAAGGACAGCAGGCCGGTATAGCCCAGCAGCAGATTGAAGGCCGCGGCAAACAGTGCGAAGCACATCAGCTTCATCACGAATACCGGGTAGGCGCCGGCGAACGGCGCGACGATCAGGGCCAGCAGCAGCAGGCCGTAGCCCATCTTGGCAAGAAGCTTGGTGTTCATGTTGGCGGCCCCTTATTTTTCTTTGCCGAACAGGCCGGCGGGGCGAATCAGAAGAACGATGACCATGATGACGAACACCACGGTCGAGGAAGCCTGGGGATAGAACACCTTGGTCAGGCCTTCGATCACGCCCAGGCCCAGGCCGGTGAGAATGGCGCCCATGATCGAGCCCATGCCGCCGATCACCACCACGGCAAACACCACGATGATCAGGTTCTGACCCATCAGCGGAGTCACCTGGTAGACCGGCGCCGCAAGCACGCCGGCAAACGCCGCCAGGCCCGCGCCGAACGCATAGGTCAGCGTGATCATCACCGGCACGTTGACGCCGAAAGCCTCGACCAGGCGCGGGTTCTCGGTGCCCGCGCGCAGATAGGCGCCAAGCCGCGTCTTCTCGATCACGAACCAGGTCGCAAGGCATACGGTGACCGAAGCCAGCACCACCCAGGCGCGGTAGTTGGGCAGCATCATGAAGCCCAGGTCGGTCGCGCCTTCGAGCAGCTCGGGCGTGTCATAGCCCAGGCCCGACACGCCGTAGACCGAGCGGAACAGGCCTTCGATCAGCAGCGACAGGCCCAGCGTCAGCAGCAGGCCGTAGAGGTGATCGAGGCGGTAGATCCAGCGCAGCAGAAAGCGCTCGATCAGCACGCCCAGCAGGCCCACGAGCAGCGGCGAGACCAGCAGCATCACCCAGTAGTTGATGCCGAAGTAGTTCATCGCCATCCAGGTGCTCACGGCACCCAGCATGAACAGCGCCCCATGTGCGAAATTGATGACGTTGAGCAGGCCGAAGATCACCGCCAGGCCCAGGCTCAAGATCGCATAGAACGAGCCGTTGACCAGCCCCAGAAGGAGCTGGCTCATCAGGCCCGGCAAAGAAACACCGAGAATTTCCATGGGGTATACGCGAAAGGTAAGAGAAGAAAGCGCGGCTGCGAGCGGCTCAGATGGCCCGGGAGAACAAGGTCTCCAGGGCCATGCCGATGGCTCTTATTTCCAGAGCGCGCACTTGGTTTCGGCCTTGGTGGTGAAGACCTGGTCGCCGGGCAGCGTCGACAGCACCTTCAGGTAGTCCCAGGGCTTCTTCGACTCGGAAGGCTTCTTGACTTCGACCAGGTACATGTCGTGCGCGTAGGTGCCGTCGGCACGGATGTTGCCCTTGGCGTAGAAGTCCGACAGCGGCGTGCTCTTGAGGTAGGCCATGACCTTGTCGGCGTCGGTGGTCTTGACCGCCTGCACGGCCTTGAGGTACTGCATCACGGCCGAGTAGTCTGCGGCCTGCACATCGGTAGGCATGCGCTTGGTCTTGGCAAAGAACTTGTTGGCGAAGGCGCGCGAGGCGTCGTTCATGTCCCAGTACCAGCTGGTGGTGTGCAGCAGGCCTTCGGTGTTCTTCAGGCCCAGGCTGTGGATGTCGGTCAGGAACACCAGCAGGCCGGCGGTCTTCATCGTCTTGTTGATGCCGAATTCCTTGGCCGCCTTGATCGCATTGATGGTGTCGCCACCGGCGTTGGCCAGGCCCAGGATCTGCGCCTTGGAGGCCTGGGCCTGCAGCAGGAACGAGGAGAAGTCCGAAGCGTTGAGCGGGTGCTTGACACCGCCGAGCACCTTGCCGCCCTTGGCCTTGATCACGGCCGTGGTGTCGGTTTCCAGCGCCTGGCCGAAAGCGTAATCGGCGGTCAGGAAGAACCAGTCCTTGCCACCGCGGTCGACCACCGCGCCGCCCGTGCCCTTGGCCAGCGCCACGGTGTCATAGGCATAGTGCACGGTGTAGGGGTTGCACTGCTCGTTGGTCAGCGCCGACGAGCCCGCGCCGTTGTTGATGTGCACGCGCTTCTTCTCGTTCGCCACCTGCGACACGGCCAGCGCCGTGCCCGAGTTCGTGCCGCTGAACACCAGCGTAACGCCCTGGGTGTCTATCCATTCGCGCGCCTTGCTGGCCGCGATGTCGGCCTTGTTCTGGTGGTCGGCCGAGACCAGCTCGATGGGCTGGCCCAGCACCTTGCCGCCGAAGTCGTCGATGGCCATCTGCATGGCGAGCGCGCCGTTCTTGCCTTCGACATCTGCATAGAGGCCCGACATGTCGGTCACGAAACCGATCTTCACTTTTTCCTGGGCCTGGGCCAATGGGGTCACCAGACCTGCAGCAGCCAGTACGCAAGCCAGTGTGGTCAACGAAGTCTTCATGGGAATATCTCCTGGATGGATAAAGGCTAGGACAGAAAAAAACCGGGGCCGCGCACGGCGCGGACACCCACAAAACACCGGACTACACGCCCAGCAATTCATTGAGCACGGGCATCTTGGCCTGGAGCTCGGCGGCGCCGAAACGCTCGACGATGCGGCCATGCTCCATGACGTAGAAACGGTCGGCCAGCGGTGCGGCGAAATGGAAGTTCTGCTCCACCATCACCACCGTGTAGCCCTTCTCGCGCAGCGCGGTGATCATGCGCGCCAGCGCCTGCACGATGACCGGCGCCAGGCCTTCGGAAATCTCGTCGAGCAGCAGCAGCCGCGCGCCGGTGCGCAGGATGCGCGCCACGGCCAGCATCTGCTGCTCGCCGCCCGACAGGCGCGTGCCCTGGCTGTGGCGGCGCTCGGCAAGATTGGGAAACATCGCGTAGATTTCTTCTACCGACATGCCCTTCTCGCCGGTCTTGAGTTCGGGCGGCAGCAGCAGGTTTTCTTCGCAGGTCAGGCTGGCGAAAATGCCGCGCTCTTCCGGGCAGTAGCCCAGGCCCAGATGGGCAATGCGGTGCGTGGGCATCTGAATCGTTTCGACGCCATTGACCTTGACCGAGCCCTTGCGCGCTCCAGTGAGCCCCATGACAGCGCGCAGCGTCGACGTGCGGCCCGCGCCGTTGCGCCCCAGCAGCGTCACCACTTCGCCGGGCTGCACCGTCATGTCGACGCCGTGCAGCACATGCGACTCGCCGTACCAGGCCTGCAGGCCGCTGATTTCCAGTGCGGGCTGTCCCGCCTTCGTGTTGCTTGCGGCCATCTCAATGGGCTCCTTGAAGTTGGCCGTCGGTCGTGCCCATATAGGCTTCCATCACTTTCGGATTGCTCGAGACTTCGGCATACGGGCCTTCGGCCAGCACCGCGCCGCGCTGCAGCACCGTGATGCAGTCGGCAATGCTGGACACCACCTTCATGTTGTGCTCGACCATCAGAATGGTGCGGCCGGCCGAGACCTTCTTGATCAGCTGGGTCACGCGGTCCACGTCTTCATGGCCCATGCCCTGGGTGGGCTCGTCGAGCAGCATCAGCTCGGGCTCCATCGCCAGCGTGGTCGCGATCTCGAGCGCGCGCTTGCGGCCATAGGGCAGATTCACCGTGAGTTCGTCGGCCAGGTGTTCGAGGTTGACTTCGGCCAGCAGTGCCATGGCACGGTCATTGAGCTGGTCCAGCGACTTTTCGCTGCGCCAGAAATGGAAGGCCGTGCCCAACTGCCGCTGCAGACCCACGCGCACGTTCTCCAGCAGCGTGAGGTGCGAGAACACCGCCGAAATCTGGAACGAGCGGATCACGCCCAGACGCGCGATCTGCGATGGCTGGGCGCGCGTGATGTCCTGGCCGTTGAAACGGATGCTGCCCGAAGTCGGTTCGAGGAACTTCGTCAGCAGGTTGAAGCAAGTGGTCTTGCCTGCGCCATTGGGTCCGATCAACGCATGGATGGCGCCGCGGCGGACCGACAGGTTCACATCGCTGACCGCGGTGAAGCCCTTGAACTCTTTGGTCAGGTGGCTGGTCTCAAGAATGACGTCGCTCATGTGCGCTCTGGCCGCTCCGGTGGATGCTGCAAAACCGTCCATGGTCTGCCTTGCGGCAGTCCCTGGGGGGATATATGCATGGCATCGTATGCCGCGACCTCTCGGCGAACACTGGGGCAAATACGCCCGTACAAACGCTTAATCGCCCTGTCGCCGCGCCGAGAGCAGGCGAGCGGGCACGGACTGCATTGGCTTGCAAGCGAAGTGCCTGCAAACATGCATGCCACTGCGCGCCGGCAAAAATGTTGCCGAGCTTGATCGAAAACAACATTTCCGGCCGCCAAAAGGCTGAAAACAGACGCTCAGGCGACAATTGAGCCGCCTGCTCCCGGCCTCGAAAGCTACTGCAGCGTTTCCTTGGAGCTGTCGGAAATCGGCAGGGGCAGCACGCCTATTCCTTCTTCGAGCAAGGCCACGGCGTCGGCCACGCTGGCCTTCCCGCGGATCGCACGCTCTTCGATTTCGCCATGGTGCATGCGCCGCGCCTCGTCGGCAAAGCGCTCGCCCACGTCTTCGGTCCTGGCAATGACTTCGCGCGCCATGCGCAGCCAGGCCGCCTGCTGGGCCTGGGGTGAGGCTGCGGCGGGCGCAGCCGGGGGAGAGGAAGAGGATGCGGGCGCGGGGGCCGCAGCGCCGAGGTTCAGCCGCGGCGCGCTCAGGCGCTTGTCGATATGGGAGTCGCCGCACATGGGGCACAGCACCAGGGCGCGCGCCTTCTGCGACTGGAAATCGTCTTCCGACGCAAACCAGCCTTCGAAGACATGGCCGTGCTGGCAACCGAGATCAAGGACCTTCATGGCGAATGACCGGACCGGCCTAGCTGTCCTATTGACGTCGCTTGACCAGGTAGCGGTAGACGAAGCCGGGGAAGCCCAGCGTCAGAAACAGTGTAGCGGTGATCGCGTAAAACTCCCAGCCCTGGGGTGCGATCTGGCCGACACGGCGCTCGAGCAGCAGCGCCAGGCCGCCGACGAGGAAATACAGCAGCAGCATCTCGAACAGGCGCATGGGCAGCGGCTTGCGCCCGGCTGCCACCGGTCCGACGATGAACCAGCGGTGATTGACAAATGGCAAATTGGCGGCCACCAGGGCCGCCAATATCACCAGCCAGATGGAGGCTGTCTGGGTCACGCTTTGGTCATGCTTTCTCAGGAAGCCAGGGCACGGACAATGGCGTCCGCGCACAGCGACATCAGTCCGCCGGGCATCACGCCCAGCAGCAGCACCAGCGCACCGTTGATCGACAGCACGACGCGCACGTCGAG
>Ga0308165_1001122_pt1 | contig 39818 bp, 42 predicted proteins | sample PhyWR2_FD_201032 | JGI IMG/M metagenome (GOLD analysis project Ga0308165, IMG submission 201032) | Phyllosphere microbial communities from UC Gill Tract Community Farm, Albany, California, United States - DLSLW.R2 | ecosystem: Host-associated > Plants > Phyllosphere > Unclassified | place: USA...
ACAAGCTGACAAAGGTACCAAGCATAATGTACTCGGAACGATGACTATCGTTGTCATCTTTCAAGTCATTGAATCTAAATGCTGTTTTTATTGCCATCATGGCCGCAATTGCTGTAAACTGCCCGAACATGAAAAAAGTAAATATCATTACACGCTCTACATATCCTATCCATTGCCCCCCTTTATTTGATGTAAAAGCTTCTTTAGATTCTATGCTTATATCAACATTTGGGATTTCACTTACAATAATCTCTGCGCGGTTCTTATAGTCTGTATACACTTTATTCACAGAAGTTGGTGCACATGACGTATCATCCATAAGTTCATTAAGCTTTACTTTAAGATTCTCTTCTAACATTTTAGAAATATGGCTTTTAGTTACTTTGATATGTGTTATCTTTGTTTCAGCCATTGCCATATTGAGGAATTTTTCAACAAATAATGATACAGGCCTTAGGAGTATGAGCAAACCACACATTATTGTAATAATGCTGACCATTCCTTTTATGTGCTCATTTTTGATGGGTGTGAATTTTAAAAACTCAAATTTATATATAATACTCACAATTATCAATATGGTGGACAAATGAATTACTTGATCCGCCAAAAAGATGAGTAGATCTTTATTAGCGAATTTTTTCTTTGTAAGTTCTTTTAAAACGTCCGTTATCAGATGCATAACTGCATAAGTCGCACCCAGATACAATACAGGAATGGCAAAATGACAGAAGTCGCCTCCCATTAAGTAAAACCAAATAAATACCCCAAGACAAAAAGCCAAATAATGTTCGCAAACATGTGTAATATGATCCAAAATGGCCTTATTCCTACCGTGTTTTCCTGATTTATTCTCAACCATAATAGTGCTTTGAGTGTAAAAATCAGCAATGAGGTGTGCCAATATCAAAATAAGTGCAAGATAGAACATTTAAATTATTCCTGTAATGTATTTCCGGCAATTTAATAATGACTCAATTACCCTGTCTGTTCCTGAACGCTCAATAATTTTGTGTATATTCTGTCGTGTCTTTTGTGTTTTCTTAACCAGTTCCGGTGGGTTAACCTCCATTACGTCTAGAGCTTCCCTGAGAATCTCGGCCTGGGGCTTAGAGAGCATCGATATTGTGTGGTCCAGCAGGCTGGTTATAGAAGAAACCGGAAGCATAAAATTTCTTTGCGTTGAATTAAACACCATTTTTTTGGATTTATGCATCGATTCAAGATTTTTACCTGAAAGTACATATGCCTGCTCATATGCACTTTCATTGTGCTGAGAGTATTTGTTAAGCATTTCGATTGATATTGAAAGTCTGGCATCCAGATTTTCGGACTCGTGAACATCTGTCTGAGAAATCAGATACGTTCGGATGTACGCAGCTACCTCAAGAATAGACTGAGGAGATTCCATCGTAATCTGGAAGGAGTCGCCACGGAAGAATTCGGTTTTTGAAACACCGTACCAGTCGTGACGGGAAACTTCACTCAAGAGCGTATTCACCAACTCTCTGTACGTGATACCACGTTCTTTACCGTCACTTGAGTTAACTAAGTCGCCAGTAATAACGCCTATATATCTGTTTTCCATAGTATATGCCTTAATGCCTCAAGTATTCTTTCATTTAGCATGATGATAAATAATTCTTGACACGATACTATCTAATCAGTAATTCATGTCAACCAAATTAATTGACATAGGCACTTGTCAACCAAATTAGTTGACAGCATTGTACGCTAAGAGGCAGTTTTACAACGATAAGTTGACTAAAACAGGTATAAAAGGAATGGAGCCCCTCTAAAACTAGCTACGTTTTGCCATAAGGTTAAATGCCTGCCCTTTCTGACCTAAGCAATAGCTCTGCAGTGTTAGTCTGCAATTCGCTTTGAGAAAACCTCCTTTCGTCGAAGAGAGCGGCCGATTTTGATACCCGTATCTTGAAAATAGAGTCTCTAATGGATGCTGACGTGTTGAAACCACCTTTCCATGGCGTATGGCTGATGCTGTACTCTCGGCTGATGTCCTCTGACAACTTAACTACCTAAAGATCATGTGTACGTAATACCGAGTTCTTTACCGTCACTTGAGTTAGCTAAGTCGCCAGTAATAACGCCTATATATCTGTTTTCCATAGTATATACCTTAATGCCTCAAGTATTCTTTCATTTAGCATAACGATAAATAATTCTTGACACGATACTTTCTAATCAGGAATCAATGTCAATCAAATTGATTGACATAGTCACTTGTCAACCAAATTGATTGACAGAACTGTAAGCTAAAAGGCAGTTTTACAACGATAAGTTGACTTAAAAACAGATATAAAAGGTATGGCGCCCCTCTAAAACTAGCTACGTTTTGCCATAAGGTTAAATGCCAGTCCTTTCTGACCACAGCAATAGCTCTGCGTTAATTGTCAGCACCTAGCTCGCGACTGCCCTTCAACCTTACTTGAACGATATCATCTTTCCCAGACATTGACTTTTTCGCCAGTAAGTCTCTCAACAATCTCAATTGCGTCTGGGTCACCATAGTAAGCCATGCAACATATACAATCGCCGCCACAGTCAAAACTCATAGCTTATGGTGTTTTGTTCATCGGTTGGCCACAGGCATGGTAATTGTTTACATTCACGGTAATGGCATCCTGTTTGGGTTTTCACTACACATAGACACAACCTTACGCTGCAGGATGTGAAAATTCGGTCAAGTTAACCATGCAGCTGGTGGCCAGCATCAGCGAACGGTGCGGAATACAGCTGATGTATTTAAAGTTGCGTAACTCTTTTTATCAGGTACAACTGAAAGTACAGCGTCAGGATTTTGGCGTTGGCACAGCAATCTGAAAGGAGATGAAAATGACTCAAGAACAACTCCAACAAATTCTGGCTGCAAACAACCAGATGATGCAGGATACCTTTAATACAATGTTGGCGCAGCAGACTCAGCAGTTTGAGCACATGCTGAGTCAAACAAAAACAATTTTCTACGCCCAAGGTTACAATGATGGCTCGGCTCATGGGTATGTAACCGGCATCAGTGCTTTAAAACCAGCAATTTCCGATGGTCTGCGTCATGGCTCATCTGAGTGTGGAAAAGCAATGAACTCTCTTCGCACTCTTGGCCTTGATGACGAATAGGAAGTGAGTTTTGTTTTCATAAGCAAAAGGGTAGCTGACGCCGCCCTTTTATTTTCGACTATATAAGGTCAAACCCGATCTAATTTTCATACTTATGGAAACCTGTCAGGTTCTGGCGCTAACCAAACTATCTTTATCGTTGGTTAATCTGGCTTCCGCCAGGGCGCGGTGTTGCATCCATCGGTTGAATTCACAGCCAAAAGCGGAAACTTCACGAAGTCAGCTTTACCCAAATCGGCCATTGAAAAATTTCCTCAAAAGAAAGATCGAAATCTAACGACTGAATTAAGCCGCGAAGCGGCGTCGGGTTGAATGATCTTTTAGTTGGCTACTCCGTGTAGGTATAGCGATCTGAGTTATTAAGGTGGTATCCCTGCGTAAACGCCTCACCAATTCCTGTGAGGCGATCCGCGGAAGGACGCGTCAGGCGAGCACTGAAATTGAAGTGTGGGTATTGACCATGTATTTCTGTATGCATGTGGGCTGCCACATCAACATCAGATGTTGAAATGTATCGACCACACCAATTCTCAATCATGTGCTTAAGCGCATAGGTTTTGGAGGTTGGCCCTTTAATTTTCTTCTGAGCATCAAGCCATTCATAAGCCATGCGAATGCAGTCATTGTGTTCATGAACAATGTCATCACCGAGACTGTACCGTGTTGTTTTCTTTGCTTGATCAATTTGTTTGTCAGTCAACATCCGTACACTCCATCGTCAGCTAGCGCCAAAATTAGTCATTTAATTTGATATTATATATCACACTTTCCAGAACTACTTTCTCTGTTTTAATTCCCAAACTTTAAGCATCTCGCTAATCCAATCAATTACTTGGCTTTAACCACAATCCGGTTCTATCAACGTGCGCTCACTGCTCATTGCAGACCATCTGTCGAGTAAAACATGCCGCAAACATAGCCGCGACATCTTTGGTCGTGGCATGTCCGTATTTTCTTACCAGCGCAATAATCCAGGAGATGATCAACCTACGTTCTTCCTGCGTTTTAGGTCTCGCCATCAGCTATACCCTCCCGCCGGCTTTCATTCGCTCATACTTCGCCTTGAGCATCTCTGCAGGTGTCGGACCTTTTGGCGCTACTGGCGCGGCGATAGCGCGCCGTACCGGAGGAACCGGTTTTCCCTCAAGCACACGTCTTTCCCACATGTTCAACACATCGGCAGCTTGTCGCTCCAACTCCTGTCGACTCAATTGTCCCTCCGTGCTGCGGTGACGCAGCTCAATGCAGATGTGATACAGGACGGGTTTTGGCCATGGATATTGCTCGCTGGATGTGTAGCGAAAAACGAGCTTCTGCCACTTCCAGTATTCGTCCATGACATCAGCCGCGGTAATTCCAAGCACACAGCGCCCTTCCCTGCACCACTTGATGAACTGGCCAGGCGACGGCAAGAATGGACGATCCTGACGCCGCACCATTCGCATTCCGGCATCGACCTGTTCCATGGTGGTGATGTCGTTTTCTTTGAAGGCCAGCACCCACTGACGGCGGATCTCGTTCACGTCCTCCTGGCTGCGATTGACCAAGCTGGCTGGAAACGCGGCAGCGAGCTGCACGAACAGGCCGTTGATAATCTGCGCCACCTGATGCGTTTGCTCACGTTCGCTGTACTGTTCGGGCATGCCATGTGCCACGCGCCGGGCCTGTTCAAGGTCAAAATTGCGAATGTTTTCTGCAAGGTTATTCATTCCAGCACCCCGTCAATCCAGTCAGTGTTTTGCAAGTCGATACCGGCCCGGGATGGATTTGTCGTTCCGGTTGCGCGCAGTCGTTTGGTGGTGAGTTGATCCCACTGCTTTCGCAGGCTTGAGGGGCTCAGGATGTTGTCTTTCCAGAACTCGTCTCTGTTGGCCCACTGGAACAGATCGCAAATTTCATAGTGCGTGCGCCTGTCCTGGACACGCATCAGCCTGATGGTGTTGGCCCATTCAGCCCAGTTCGGTTCAGTCAGCGATGCGTTGACGGTGAGAAGCCTGTCGTAAATCCAGCGAGCGGCCTTGAGGTCGTCACCGGATCCCCATGATTTACCTGCCGGTGTGTATATCCCGGCGGCGGCTTCTGGATTGCGAGAGAGAAAATTTTGAGTTTTCTGGTTTCGGGATTCGTCAGAATTCCGAGACGAGGATCTTTTAATACTGTTCTTGTTATAGTCTTGGGTGTCTACCGTTTTCGGGAAGGTTTTTCCCGATTCCGGTAACACTTTTCCCGATTTCGGGAAGACTTTTCCCGTTTTCGGTTTGTCCAAAATCCAGGCAGAAAGGTCAGTATTTATACCGACAATTTTCATTACGCCCTGCTTTTGACTAAAGATAATTTTGCGCGCTGCGAGTGATTTCAGAGCATCTGAAACGTGCGAATCACTCAGATCGGTGAGTTCGGCGATGACTGTGTTTGTCACGCGGTCTTGTTTCTTGTTCCAGCCGTAGGTAAGCCAGATCACCGCTTCAAAACACTGCCACTCCCGACCTGACATTTTCAGGCGAGGCTTTAGTTTCTGGATCTCGTTCGCGACCTTGGTATACCCGTTCGACAGGTCGGCCATACGACCTCCCGGTTGTTCAGTTCTGTTTGGAAAGTTGATAACTTCAGCGGTATTTGACATACTCATCTCCGCAATTACGCACAGTTATTGCACCTGAAAGCCGTTGGTGTTCTGGCACCGCGGCTTTCGCCTTTTCTGAAGTCCTCACATTACCCCCAGCATGGTTGATACCATCGCAAACAGCGGCGCAGTAAGGTCAGGATCGACTCTGAACATTTCGAAAATCCCCTCACCTAACTCCTTCAGCTTTTCCTTCTTCGGTGCATTGAGCATTAGCGCTTGCTTAGCCTCACTTACCTCCTTTTCCAGCCTGGCCATGCGATAGGCAAACGAGTCGTTCTTAATGACGCGGTCACGAAATCGAAGCGGTAAAACAGACATAATCGCTGGCACCAATTTTTTGATGTTTGATCGATACGATGCGGAGTCTTCCTTGTTATCGAGCCATCGGAAAAGCTTCACGTTCCAGACATCAGCCTGGCCAGACAGATCAACGCCATCCAAATCCTGTTCTTTTGCCGCTTCTTGGATTTGAAGCGCAACAGATATACGCCCTTCAACTGCCGCCCATGCACGAACCGCTGAGCAAATAGCATGCGGTTCAATAACCTGGCTCTGAACGTCGCTTTGATGACATGGAAATATCAGAGGGTTAGCCGAAGTTTTGTTACGCTGTTGGTATGAAACAGTTTGCATTGTTAAGGCTCCTGTTTAGGTAAACCGTCGGTGGGGTTTGGGTAGAGATCTGGGCGCAGTTCGTGGGGAGTTACGCCTGTTATTTTGAAAATTGGAAGGACACGATCTGCTGGAACTACTCCCTTGTATCGGTTTTTCCAACGACTAATTGACATTGATTTAATGCCCAACATGGCTGCAAGCTTTGTAGCATTACCAGCAGACTTAATGGCTTTTGTTAATCCGTTCATAGTTGTGCCCGATATGAGTTTCACCAAATTAAGCCCAAGACTTATATAAATGTCAAGTCCAGGGCGAATTTCCAAGTTTATGCAAAAGGCTTATTCTTCTATTCATGAAAGAGAAAACCTTACTCAATCCGATACTTGTCGAACGCCTTTCAGAACTGAACGGGCGAGGTATGACTAAATCTGACATGGCCAGGATCGCAGGGGTCACCCCGCAATCTGTTAATGGTTGGTTTAAAAAAGGAGTGATCAGCAAAAAATCTGCACTCGCAGTTGCTGAGGCAGCTGGAGTATCGGTGCCATGGCTGCTTGGCGAAGATGTCGGCGAAAAAGACGGACTCAAGCCTGACGAACAGCGCTTACTTGAGCTTTACCGTCAATTGCCAGAAGAAGAGCAACAAAACATGCTTCGTATCTTCTCGCTCCGATTAAAAGAGCTGGATGAGCTTTACGAGAAGTACATGAAAGGACGTATTAAAAGCAGTAGTTAATTGACCATACTTGACAGATCTGTTCTTAAAACATAGTGCTGTGCAGAAAATTACAATTTTCAGAATGACACCATATGTAGTGTCATCTATCATAAGCATAGAAAAATGACTAGACTTGAACTTATCATTGAAGACTTGACACGCAGAACTGCTGACATTGGCTGTGGTACACGTACAGGTTTGATTTTTTACCTTGAAGAACTCGGTTTCACCGTAAAAGCTGGTAAGAGCCCAAATCACAAAGTGATTACTCATCCAGCCCTTTCCAAGGTGAGTGATTTTCGCACAATCGGGATCGACTGTGGGCATGGTACGGCAAAGGCTGTAAAGCCCTGCTATGGACGCACCGTACTTTATACTCTAAAAAAATACAAAGAAGAGTTAGAAATCATACATAAGGCGATTAATCATGTTTAACGCAGAAGAATATACCATTTCCGTTCGAAAAGAACGCATGGATGGTGATGTCTACTGGGTTGCGAGAGTTGAGGAACTCCCTGATATCATGGAGTTTGGAGACACCCGGGAGGACGCATATAATCTTGCTATCGACACGTTAACTGTGGGCCAAGAAATGTGTCTCGCAGAAGGCACGCCATTCCCTTCTCCAAAAGTATTCCAAGAAGCTAATGTTTCAGGAAGGGTTACCCTCCGACTGCCTAAATCAGTGCATGCGAACTGCATTTTGTATGCTGAACAAGAGGGAGTAAGTCTAAATTCTTACATTTTGACATGTATCACCTCATATCGTGCCGTGCAAGAAACAAACATAAAGACCTCACTTTTTGAGGAGCTCAAGAGAAGCGTACAAGCCCTGACCGGACCTCGAGACCATCTGCAATTACTTGAGAATGCTAGATATTCTTACTCTAAAAAGGGTCAATTCAACGTTGTCTTAGATGAAACAGATTCTGATGACTTTGGAGGAAGAGCCTTGAATGCTCAAGACGCTTTTAGACGGGTCAATTTACAAGGATGGGAAGTGGTATCACCATGTTAAATTTTGTTAATAGCTTTGAGTTACAGGCTATAAGTACCAACAAACAGTTCATTGATTTTATTCATGATGCTATTCCTCAGGAAGAAAGTATCAATCTCGGGTTTAGTTTAGAGATAGGAATGAATGATGATAAAGAAAATAACGATTGTTTCTTGCTGATTGGCTGTAAGAGCCAAGTAAATGATATTCCAGAAGAAAAGAAAAACCCTCTATGCTTAGAGATTGTCATCACTTACCGTTTCAAAGTTAAAGAACCTGATTACTTTTTTGGTGAAAGTGAAGAAGCAAGAGCTAAATTTTTATCAAATGTTGTTTATCTTGATTTTAGACGAAAAATAGCATTGGCTTTTGCTAGCGTTGGACTATCTGGTATCAAGTTCCCTCTAAACATTGAAAAACTAAAATCAATGTCTTAAAAAGAACCGGCTAAAAAGCCGGTTTTTTTATATCCATTCCTGAACGCTTTCCGCCCCCCCCCCCCCCCAATTTCTGAATATTGCCCGGACAAAATATCTGCCTTTTACCTAGGTATTGAACATTCATTACTTTTAAGCCTAAAACTTACAAAACAATTTCACCCCCGGCTTGACATCTTTTAAGCTCTAGGCTTAATATCATCATACCAAGACGCACTACGAACCACCCAGGCATGGAGCCCACGAAGTAGCCGCCGACGGCATATGAAGAGTCGGATGAGGTGGAGAGATTAACGCGCATCAGGTTCAACGTTCCGCTGGCCGGCGATAAGGCATAAAAAAAGCACCCCAAAGGACGCTTAGCTCTTTAAAAATCTGAATATCCTCAAGACCAGGGAGCATAAATCTCAGGATTGTAGTTTGAAACGTTCATGCTATAGACGGAGTCACAATTATGGCAACGAGATTGAAAATACCATTTTTTTGTATGGCTATTAAAAGAGGCTTCACCAGTTGGTTGCAGTATCGATATCTGACGCTTGGCATGACATTGTGGGCAAAGATGCACTTCTACCTGCTCCTCACCCACAATTTCTTTTTTGGAATATACAAAAGAACCGAAATCAAGTTGATTAAGAACGTAACCTTCTGTCTGGGAACTAAAGTCTTCGTACTCTGCAATTTTTGCTTTGAGAAGTATTGCCTCTTCCTCACGCTGACGAATCAAATCGCAAAGAGAGAAGCACTCCGCCTGAAGTGTAATTAATCTGCTCTGAAGTTCGATAGTTGCAGCTTTGACCTCCGCGTCAGTTTTTGCGTCATTAATGACTTTGGCTAGCCCAGCAGTCTCCTTTATAGCGGCCATGGCCGCTGATAGTTCAGCAATCACTTCGAGTACTCTTCTTCTTGTTGGGGATATCCAGATTAAACGAATCCTTGTTGTTGGGGAACAGCAGGATCCACCGAGCCTGGTGTGGTCAAAAGACAGGCATTACAAGGAGATCAAAGTGACTGATTACGCACGTAAACCATCACGGCAGCAGGCCGTAAAGCTGAATTTCTTCGAGGTGATTCTTCGCCGCCTGTGCTATCTGCTGGCGCAAAAGGGGAATCCAGATGTGTAACTCAACGAAATGTGGGTACTGCGGCAAGCCGGTTGAACCGGAAGAATTAGTCAGAAGTACCCTTCTCTATCGCAACGGTTCACAGCTGGCGCGCAAAGAAAAAGAATACTGCTCTGAACGTTGTGCTTCGTACGACCAGATGGCCCACGAAAGCTAACGTAAAAGCCGCGCAAGGCGGCCTGTACGTCCGGTGACACCGACCAAAGTTCCACCGGAAAACTAAACAAAACCAAAGTTCACCCTAAGGGCGCTATCTCTGGCCCAGGGATCTTACATCCAAAAAAGAGGATCTCACATGGAATTTTTCTATGTAGTTAAAGCTACGCAGAAATCCGGCAAAGACGACGCAGTGGTTTGGTTCACTGCGAAATCCGAAGCTCGCGCCAATCTGCAGCTCGATGTTGAGCTCGAAGATGCTGGCATTGAAACTGGGCGTGGTAAGGACTTTCAGAAGCCAATCCGCACCGATTTTCCGGTCTATGACGACCTACCGGAAGAAAGCACAGTGGATTACACCTGGTGCAAGCGTTACGAACTGGATGAAGACCAGCGCACCTGGAAAGCGAAGTTACAGCAGGAAGAATCAACCCCGGTTACTCACGACGAAAAGGAAGAATTGCTTCGCCCGATATCTCGTCTGCGTCTCCCGCAACGCATCATTGCTCACTTGATTAATGACGATGAACTGAAAGAGATAAGCGAAGAGCAGCACATTCAGATCGGACAAATGGAGAATGATGAAACCAACCTCTTCGTCCAGAACCTTGTGCAAGCCATGGCTGCTGCTCCTGCCGTCAAAGAGCTTTCTGCCCATGTAGAATGGAAACTTGTCCGCGCTATTAAAACCGTCTTCGACCTTGATCAGTTATATGCCGCTGCCACATTTGAAGAATTCATTAACGAGTGGATTAATGATGTGGACACTCGCGGCCTGACCGTAAGCAAATGGGCCCAAGACAAAAAACCAGCGGCAGATTCCGTAGGAGAAGACGCCACTTCAAAGACGCCTGAGCTGATCACCGTAGCTACGCTTCCACTACGTCAGCGGATCCTCGCGCAGTTTATTTCCGACGAATATGCCTACCACATCGATGCTGAACAAAAGAAAGCAGTTCAGCAGCTCGAGATGGATGTTGATAACAGCTACGTGCAAAACATGCTGATGGCGGCTGAAAACGTTGAGCCTTTCAAAACGGCCCACGAACTCGATTTCTGGAAGGTCATAACCGCCCTTAAAACGATCTTCCCTGTAGATGGAAAACGTGTCGAGTTGTCACTAGTAATTCAATTCTTCAGCACCTGGTTCAATACCGACCACATTGACCGCGGCATTCTTGTACGCGAATGGGCCGCTGGCAATCGCATTAGCAATGTTCAGCGCACCGATTCCGGTACGAATGCCGATAGCGGTTATGTCACCGATCGAGGCGAAGGTGCGCACCATACACTGGACACTCTGGATCTGGAAATTGCCTGCGCCCTGCTACCGATGGACTTCAACCATCTGGAGATACCAGGCAGCATCCATCGTCGAGCCAAAGAAGTCGTGGCGAAAAAAGAAGAACCGTGGAAGTCATGGAGCGCCATCCTGCGCAATCAGCCGGGCATTCTGGCGGTAAACCGCGCGGCAATTTTTAACCTGATTCGCATCGCGCCCGAGAACATCCACCGAACGCCAGCAGCTCATCTTGAGTTCGTTAACCAGACTATGACGGCTGAATTTAATGTTGCTGTGGAATTACTGCCCCTACCTGCTCCATTAAGCGAAACTGAAGTTACGTTAGAGCAACCGCAAGTTGAAAATCTCGGCAGCGGCGTGTTCTCCATCGATGGTCTGATGAATGAAAAACCAACAGAAAAAGATGACCGGACATCGTTTAATGAGGAGACCACCAGCAATGTGCAGATGGAAAAGGCTCAGCCAGAGAAAGTCGAAATTAATGATGCGGTACCACCAGTCGAAGGCGCTGTTACAGCTGATCCGCAAGCAAATATCCTAGCGCCAGCTGAGGTGCTTGCCGCCGCGGCACCAAGCCTCGCGAACCAGAATAAGCCAGATGTTAACCAAAAAGATGATTCAGTCAGCCAAAACAGCGATTTTGTAAACCAGAACGCGCCAGAACCGGTACAAAACGAGCCAGAAGCGAAACAGGCCGAACCAGAATATCCGGCTTACTTCGAACCGGGCCGCTATGAAGGACTGCCAAATGACGTCTATCACGCGGCGAATGGCATCAGCTCGACGCAGGTTAAAGATGCGCGAGTGAGTCTGATGTATTTCAACGCGCGTCACGTAGCCAAAACTATCCCTCGCGCACCTTCCAAAGTATTGGATATGGGCAACCTTGTGCATGCACTGGCTCTTCAGCCTGAAAATCTGGATGAAGAATTTAGTGTTGGACCGTTGATTCCGGAGAGTGCCTTTACCACGACTGCAACACTTCGCGAGTTCATCGATACGTATAACGCCAGTCTACCGGCACTGCTGAGCGCTGACGAAATTAAAGCCCTGCTGGAAGCGCATAACAGCACCCTGCCACCGCAGGTCTCGCTTGGCGGATCGCTTGAAGAAACGGCTCAAAGTTACATGGCGCTGCCAGCTGAATTTCAGCGTATCGAAGCAGAACAGAAACAAACCGCCACGGCGATGAAAGCCTGCATCAAAGAATATAACTCCACCCTGCCATCGCAGGTGAAAACCAGCGGCAGCCGCGATGCCTTGCTCGAGCAGTTGGCGACCGTCAATCCTGACATAGTCGCACAGGAAACACAGAAGCCGGCACCGCTGAAAGTATCTGGAACCAAAGCTGACCTGATGCAGTCCGTGAAATCCGTGAAACCGGATGCCGTGTTTGCAGACGAACTGCTGGATGCATGGCGCGACAACCCGGGCGACAAGATTCTGGTGACGCGCCAGCAGCTGACGACCGCGCTGGCTATTCAGTCAGCCCTTCTGGCGCACCCAACCGCCGGGATGCTGCTCCAACACCCTAGCCGCGCCGTTGAGGTGAGCTACTTCGGCTTTGACGAAGAGACCGGGCTTGAAGTACGCGTGCGCCCTGACCTCGAAATCGACCTGGACGGCGTGCGTATTGGCGCGGATCTGAAAACCATCAGCATGTGGAACATTAAGCAGGAAGGACTTCGCGCCAAACTTCACCGCGAAATCATCGACCGTGATTACCACCTGAGCGCGGCCATGTACTGCGAAACCGCGGGGCTGGATCAGTTCTTCTGGATTTTCGTCAACAAAGACGAGAACTACCACTGGATCGCCATCATTGAGGCATCCCCAGAACTGCTGGAGCTGGGCATGTTGGAGTACCGCAAATCCATGCGCGCCATCGCTACCGGCTTCGACACTGGCGAATGGCCAGCGCCTATCACCGCCGATTACACCGACGAACTAAACGACTTCGACCTGCGCCGCCTTGAAGCGCTGCGCACTCAGGCATAAGGGGAATGACGATGGAAAACACAAATATCGTAACTGCGGAGCAGCAGGCACCCAACACCATTTCTGCCAGCAATGCTGTGTTTAACGTACAGGCTTTGGGTCAACTGACCTCATTTGCTGAGCTGATGGCGCAGTCCGCCGTTACCGTTCCAAAACACCTGGTCGGTAAACCTGCCGACTGTATGGCAATCGTTATGCAGGCTATGCAATGGGGCATGAATCCGTACGCAGTTGCACAGAAAACACACCTTGTAAACGGCGTGCTGGGCTACGAAGCGCAGTTGGTTAATGCGGTTATATCCAGCTCCAACGCCATTGTGGGTCGCTTTCATTATGAATATGGCGGCGACTGGGAAAAGATCGCCGGTAAGAAAGAAAACCGCGATGAGTTGGGTCTGTACATTGAGGTCGGTGCAGTCCTGCGCGGTGAAAAGGAAATCACTTGGAGCGAACCAATTTATCTGGCTGATGTTTCGACCCGAAATTCTCCGCTGTGGAAAACGGCGCCCAAGCAACAGATCGCATACCTTGCAGTGAAGTACTGGGCTCGCCTTTACTGCCCTGAAGTCATTCTCGGCGTTTACAGCCAGGATGAGGTTGATCAACCTGCAGAGAAGGAAATTAACCCGGCGCCGCAGCGTGTCAGCCTCACGGAAATATCTGGTGACACCGTAACAACTACACAAACTGCGAAAGAATCAGCCGTCAATGTTGACGCCCTGGCCGATGACTTCCGTGACAGAATCGAGACGGCTCAGGATGTGGACTGCACAAAGGCACTTCGCGCAGACATCGAAAGCATCAAAGTCACGCTAGGTTCGGCTCTTTTCACCGAACTCAAAAACAAAGCCGTGAAGCGCTACTACCTGGTGGATGCACGTAACAAGGTCGAAGCAGCAATCAACACACTGCCTTCACCAGATGAACCGGGCGCGGCGGAGCGATTCGAAGAAGCTGAGCGCGTGCTGGCATCGTCAAAACGTCATCTGGGCGAGGAACTTCACGATCAGTTCAGCATCACCCTAGCGGATATGAAACCGGAATACGTGGCTTAGGGAGACCGGGAGGGGAAACCCTCTCTTAAGGAGAGAATATGCGACTGATTAATCGAGGTAGTAGGCAATCCCCTTTGGCTCGTCAGGCATGCGACATAGCACTCGCCGCTCATCAGGGGCGTTACGGCAATTACGGGCGAAGCAAGATGAAAGAGACCTACACCGTGAGAGTTGAAGGTGTGAAAGTTTGGGTTGAAGTGGTGAATCGTAAGGCGAGCTACGTGGCCACAGCGATGACCGGCATGCGCCGCCTACGATCCTTACCCGGGCAGGCAGCCTGATATTGAAATATCACCATACCGGGCTTTGATGGCTCATATTAATCAAACTGGAGGTTTTCATGGGGCAGCTCGTCAGCTTAGAAGATTGGGCTTCCGGTCCTAACGGCTTTAAGCAACCACCATCCCGAGCGTCGCTGCACAGGATTGCAAAAACAGGACAAACAATCCCAAGGGCGCTGAAACAAGGCCGGCGATGGGTTATCGATGAAGAGGCCAAATTCATTGGCTTGCTCGCATCGCCGGTTCTACCACCACGCATGCCGAAAGCGGTGAAGACGCTTATGGAGCGAGTAATTAATGGCAGCCAGACCACGTAATCACAGGGTTGATATCCCAAATCTCTATTGCAAGCTGGATAAGCGCAACAGCAAAACCTACTGGCAATACCGGCACCCTTTAACCGGTCAATTTATCGGTTTTGGTACCGATCAGGAGGCGGCCAGACTGGCCGCCACTGAACTGAATCGACTGCTGGCGCAGCAGGAAGCTGCTCAGTCGTTTGCCCTGATCGATATGGTCAGCCATAAGAAGGTTAACGCAAAGAAATCGATGCGGATGCGCGTATGGATCGAACGGTATTTGAAAATTCAGGAGGAGCGACTCAGCAATAAGGAGATAAAAATCAATACGCTTAAATCCAGAAGGACCTGCACCAACGTGCTGGCTGAAAGGATGCCAGACATTGCCATTCAGGAAGTCACCACCAAAATGCTGGCGGCCATCACCGATGAATATAAAGCCAGGGGCAAAGCACGAATGGCGCAAACACTCCGTAGCGTCTGGGTTGATCTGTTCAGAGAGGCGCAGCACGCAGGTGAAGTTGAGCCTGGGTATAACCCGGCGCTGGCCACAAGAAAAGTCACTGTCCGGGTGACCCGTTCGCGACTGAACCTTGAGATGTGGAAGGCGATATTCGAAGCGGCCGGTAATATGGCACCCTACGTCCAAAACTCCATGCTTCTGGCAGTGGTAACCGGGCAGCGCCGCGGTGATATCGCCAAAATGAAGTTCTCTGATGTCTGGGACGGCCATCTCCACGTTGAGCAGCAAAAGACAGGGGCGAAACTGGCTATACCGCTCTCGCTACGCTGCGAGATGTTGGATATCACCCTGGCGCAGGTGATTAAGCGATGTAGGGATCGGGTAGTTAGCCCTTGGCTTCTTCATCACGTGACATCAAGCGGTAATGTGAAGGCAAGCGACCAGGTTGGCCAGAACAGCCTTAGCGTCTCCTTCAAGCTCGCGATCGATAGCACGGGCATTTCCGTGAAGGACGGAAAAACAATGCCGACCTTTCACGAGCAGCGTTCTCTTTCGGAGCGTCTGTATGACGAGCAAGGCATCAACACCCAGCAGCTACTGGGTCATTCATCAGACAGGATGACAGCGCAGTATCATAACGATCGCGGTCTCGACTGGATGAAAGTGAAGGTGTAGCTACGTGAATAATTGGGCCGTATCCCCCTGCAAACTTCGCAGAATTTAAGGATTCATTTTGGGGAGGAATTTTGGAGGAGTTTTGGGGAAGAAAAATTCTCATAAAAAACCGGGCATCGCGCCCGGTTCTGTTCCCAACATGAAAAAACCTTATCCGTTCAACCCACGATTCACCAGCATCGGTTCAAGCTTTGGATCGTGTCCACGCCACTCACGATAAAGTTCAGCTAAATCAGTGCTATTCCCACGGGACAAAATCGCCTCGCGGAATTTCTGTCCGTTTTCGCGCGTTAATCCGCCGTGCTCTTCAAACCACTGATAGCCATCGTCGGCCAGCATTTGTGTCCATAAATAAGCGTAATATCCCGCCGCGTATCCGCCGCCAAAGATATGGGCAAAATAACTGCTGCGATAACGCGGTGGCACGGCAGGCAGATTCAGCCCCTCTTTTTTTAGCGCGGCAGATTCGAAGGTGTCGAGATCTTCCACGTTTTCCTGCGCATCAATCGCGTGCCAGTTCATATCCAGCAGCGCCGCGCTGAGCAGTTCGGTCATGTCGTAACCTTTGTTGAACTGCGTGGCATTGAGCATTTTCTCGCGCAGGGTATCCGGCATCGGTTCTCCCGTCTGGTAGTGCCGGGCAAATCGGGCGAATACCTGCGGATGGCTGGCCCAATGCTCATTGATTTGCGACGGGAATTCGACAAAATCGCGCGGCGTATTGGTCCCCGATAACGTAGCAAAACGCTGATTGGCAAACAGGCCGTGCAGGGTATGACCAAATTCATGGAACAGCGTGATGACGTCGTCCCAGGAGAGCAGAGCCGTCTGACCATTGGCCGGTTTTTGATAATTACAGACGTTGTAAATCACCGGGCGTGCGGCAAACTCGTGCGATTGCTCAACGAAATTGCCCATCCACGCCCCGCCACCTTTGGAATCCCGCGCGAAGAAATCGCCGTAAAACAGCGCCATGCCTTCGCCGTTATGATCGAATATTTCCCACACGCGGACATCCGGGTGGTAAACGGGAATATCAAATCGCTCGACAAAACGGATGCCAAAAAGCTGGCTGGCCGCCCAGAACACACCATCTTCCAGCGCTCGGTTAAGCGCTAAGTACGGTTTGATTTGCGATTCATCGAGCGCGTATTTCCCCAGACGCACGCGCTCGGCGTAAAAGGGCCAATCCCAGGCCTGCACGCTAAATCCGCCCTGCTCGTCGTCAATCACCTTCTGGATATCCGCCTGCTCCCGCTCGGCGCGAGCGCGTGCTGCCGGAACGATACCGCGCATGAATGCCAGTGCCGCCTCCGGGTTTTTCGCCATCTGATCGGCGGTGCTCCAGCTGGCGTAATTGTCAAAGCCCAGCAGTTGCGCCTGACGCGCGCGTAACGCCACCAGCCGACGAACGATGTGCTGCGTATCGTGCTCATCACCTTTTTGAGTGCGCAACCAACCGGCCATAAACAGATTTTCGCGCGTTTGTCGATCGCGCAGTGCGGACAGCGCGGGCTGTTGAGTTGTGTTCAGCAAAGGAATCAGCCAGCGATCGGCCAGCCCTTTTTCGGCTGCGGCCTGCGCAGCAGAGGCGATTTCATCGGGCGATAATCCATCGAGCTGATGAACATCATCCACCACCAGACCACCGGCTTTATCAGCCGCCAAAAGACGTTGATTAAACTGGCTGGTCAGCGACGCTGACTCGGTATTGAGCGCTTTTAGCTCCGATTTTTGCGCATCGCTAAGCTTTGCGCCCGCCAGGACAAAATGCTGATACGTCTGCTCGACCAGGCGACGCGATTCGCCATCCAGCGACTCCCGCTCTTGCCAGACGGCCTCGACGCGAGAAAACAGCGTCTCATTCAGCCAAATATCGTTGGATAACCCCGCCAGTTCAGTCGAGAACGCCTCGTCGAGTTCCTGAAGATAATCGTTGGTATGGGCTGACGTCATGGCGAAAAATACGCTGCTGACGCGCGAAAGCATGACGCCACTTTTCTCCAGAGCCAGTACGGTATTGGCGAAATCGGGGGCAGCCGTGTCTGCAATGATGGCGGCGATTTCCGCCCGCTTCTGGCGTGTCGCCGCATCAAACGCCGGGCGATAATGGCTGTCCTCTATAATATCAAAGCGAGGCGCCTGGTACGGTAACAAGCTGACTTCAAAAAACGGATTGGCAACGGACATTTTTAACTCCTGCGCAGTATCATTTTCCCAGAGTAAGACAGGCCGCTGCGGGCTGCAATCCCTGGCACACGACGGGTAACAAAAGTTGCCTTAACGCCGTGCCAACGGGCGTGCTATGGTAATACAACACAAAAAGCGTTGAGGAACAGTGAGATGATTATTTTAGTTACCGGGGCAACGGCGGGTTTTGGTGAAAGCATCACGCGTCGCTTCGTCGCCAATGGACACAAAGTGATTGCAACCGGCCGTCGTCAGGAGCGTTTACAGGAGCTGAAAGACGAGTTGGGCGACAGTATTTTGACGGCACAGCTCGACGTGCGTAATCGCGCCGCAATCGAAGAGATGATGGCGAATCTGCCTTCGGACTGGCGTGCTATCGACGTGCTGGTCAACAACGCCGGTCTGGCGCTGGGCATGGAGCCCGCGCACAAAGCCAGCGTTGAAGACTGGGAAAACATGATCGACACCAACAATAAAGGGCTGGTGTATATGACTCGTGCCGTTCTGCCAGGCATGGTCGAGCGCAACCGTGGTCACATCATCAATATCGGTTCCACCGCGGGTAGCTGGCCTTACGCGGGCGGTAATGTCTATGGCGCGACGAAAGCCTTCGTTCGCCAGTTCAGTCTGAATCTGCGTACCGATTTGCACGGCACCGCAATCCGCGTCACGGACATTGAGCCAGGCCTGGTCGGCGGCACCGAGTTCTCTAACGTGCGTTTCAAAGGTGATGATGCGAAAGCAGGCAAAACCTATGAGAACACCGAAGCGCTGAGCGCTGAAGACGTCACCGAAACGGTCTGGTGGGTGGCGACGCTGCCAAAACACGTCAATATCAACACCGTCGAAATGATGCCGGTCAGTCAGACTTTTGCCGGTTTAAGCGTGCATCGCGGCTGATAAATTCCTGCCCGGCCTTCGGGTCGGGTATGGGATGCCCGTCAAAAGAATGGTAGTATTCACGGCTTAACTCTCTGAGAAATCACACGCTATGGCCGTTGAATCGCAACTCAATCCCACCCAACCTGTTAATCAGCAAATTTATCGCATTTTACGTCGCGATATCGTGCAGTGCCTGATCCCACCAGGAACACCCCTTTCTGAAAAAGAGGTGTCGGTGCGTTTTGACGTGTCCCGCCAGCCGGTACGTGAAGCGTTTATCAAACTGGCGGAAAACGGTCTGATTCAAATCCGTCCGCAGCGTGGCAGCTATGTGAATAAGATTTCGCTCTCACAGGTGCGTAACGGTTGTTTCGTTCGACAGGCGATTGAGTGCGCGGTGGCGCGTCGTGCGGCCTCGCTAGTGGACGATCATCAGTGCTATTTGCTGGAACAAAATCTCCATCAGCAGCGCATTGCCATTGAGCGTAAACAGCTCAACGATTTCTTCCAGCTAGACGATGAATTCCATCAGAAGTTAGCGCAGATCGCCGATTGCCAACTGGCATGGGACACCATCGAAAATATCAAAGCGACCATTGACCGCGTGCGTTACATGAGTCTGGATCACGTCTCACCGCCTGAAATGCTGTTACGTCAGCATCACGATATTTTCACCGCACTGGAAAAGCGCGATGGCGAAGGCGTTGAAAAAGCGATGACCCTGCATTTGCAGGAAATTGGAGAATCCGTGCAGTTAATTCGCATGGAAAATAGCGACTGGTTTACCGAAGATTAATTTATGCCGCATTCGCCGGAGCGTGGCGGACGCGGCATAATATTTAACGCACGACTAATACTGGAATTTTGGCATAACGGATCACGGATTCCGCATTTGAGCCCAGCAGATGTGACGACATTCCCGGCGTTTTTGACCCAATCACTATAACGTCGTAATCCTCTTTTGTACTCATTGCGATAATTTCATCGCGCACGTTGCCAAACCGCACTTCGGTATGAATATTTTCAGGCGCGATAGCAAATAACCGTTTTAATGCATTCATCTTTTTCTCTGATTCAGACACCATAAAGGTCTCGAATTTTTTGATGTCAGAGTTGAACCCTCGTAGTAAAGAACGGCTACTGTTGGGCAGGATGTTCAGCAGCGTGATGCTTGCATTATCGGTTCTTGCCAGGAACTCGGCGTGGCGTACCGCCTTATCACTTAAGTCCATTTCAAATACATCAACAGGCATCAGTATTTTCTTGTACATAAGCCTTCTCCTTCTTATATAAATAGATTCTGTTCGCTTGAAAATAGAGTGCCATGCAAAAGCCAAACAAAGGTTAAACAGTCCGTCTCTGAAACTATCGGTAAAAGAAAACAAATGTCGGGTTTGTCAGTTCACGTTGTTATTCGTCAGAGAGACGTAAGATAAAAATTAACGAAAATAAATGTGATTTTGATCAAAAACAAAAAAATAAGATCTGAACAGGCGTATTTATATTCGCCGTCAGCGGTGCAGAAATGACAGCGTCGCGATGTGTTGAATTTGAGGAGTGATAATTATGATGACCTATGACCGTAACCGTAATGCTATTACGACTGGCAGTCGCGTGATGATTAATGGCACGGGCCGCACGGGGAGAATTACCGCGATCCACACGAATGGACTTACCCCAGCGCAAGTACGCCGCGGCAAAACGGTGGAAGTAGAAGGATGTGAAGGTAAATTTGAACCGGTCGAATTGATTCGCCTGGGGATGCACTAATCTTTGCAACGATATGCCGCCGCGAACGGCGGCATAATAGAGCCTTACATTGCCGCAGCGTACTGCGCGACAGTCGCTTGCGCGCCCTTCTCCACTAACGTCAGATACGCTTTCATCACCGCGCCCACAAACGTTTTATCCAGCGGTAACTCTTTACCAAAAATCGCCTCAATGCCGAGCAAAGCCTGTACGCGGCGCTCCCCTTCGGCGCTTCCGTTAACCGCAGCCTGAATCACGGTCAGCAAAGGATCGCAGACTTCAATTGCATTCCCGCGCTCATCAGTACCACCGACATAACGCATCCAGCCCGCAATTCCCAACGCCAATAGTGGGAAGCTACGCTGATTCACAAGATGCCAGCGCACAGAATCCAGCATACGTTGTGGGAGTTTTTGGCTGCCATCCATCGCGATTTGCCAGGTACGGTGGCGCAACGCCGGGTTGCTGTAGCGCGCAATCAGCAGATCGGCATAACGCCCTAAATCGACACCTTTCACTTTCAGTGTTGGGGCTTGCTCTTTTACCATCAACGCGTGCGCGGCGTGACGATAATTTTCGTCTTCCATGCAGTCATTAATGTGCTGGTATCCCGCCAGATAACCGAGATACGCGAGGAAAGAGTGGCTGCCATTCAACATGCGCAACTTCATCTCTTCGAACGGCACCACGTCGGATACCAGTTCAGCACCCGCTTTTTCCCACTGCGGACGGCCGGCAACGAAATTGTCTTCAACCACCCACTGGCGAAACGGCTCGCACGCCACACCGGCAGGATCACGCACGCCCGTGAGGTGCTCTATTTTATCGAGCGTTTCGGCCGTAACTGCGGGAACGATGCGGTCGACCATCGTGGAGGGGAACGTCACGTTGACTTCGATCCAGTCCGCCAGTTCGGCGTCCACCGCGCGTGCATACGCGCAGGTGACATTGCGCATCACATGGCCGTTTTCCGGCATGTTATCGCAGGACATCACGCTGAAAGCCGGTAACCCCAGCGCTTTACGACGCGCCAGCGCCTCTACCACCACACCCGGCGCTGATTTTGGCTGATGCGGGTTTTGCAAATCCGCCGCGATTAACGGGTGATCGAGCATCAATTGCCCGGTCGCAGGCGCATGGCAGTAGCCTTTTTCAGTGATAGTGAGTGAAACAATGGCCACCTGCGGCTCACACATCGCATTTAACACGGTTTCAAGGCCATCAACCTGAGCGTGAAGCGCCTTTTTCACCACACCCACCACGCGTGCAGTCCAGGCATCAGCCGACATTTCCGCCACGGTGTAAAGATTATCCTGGGCAGTGAGATCGGCAATCTGCTGCTCGCCACCAATCAGGTTAACTTCGCAGTAACCCCAGTCGCTGCCATGCTCAGCAGCCAAAATATCGGTATAAACCGCCTGGTGTGCACGATGAAATGCCCCAAAACCGAGATGAACAATCCGTACCTTCAGACTGTCGCGATTGTACTGTGGGAGCGTGGCGTTGGCCTTTAATAACGGGTTTTCCATGATTGTGACTCGTTTAATAAATGAAGCTGAGATTCGCTGCCGCTCCTGAGAACGACAGCGCCTGCTGACTACACCAACTAGAATGGCAGTTGAGGTAAAAAATAACTGCCATTAACCATACTGATACTTCCGATTCAGTTATTGATTTATATTAACTTTTAGTCATGTGGTGTGACATGTTATAAAAGTTATGTGACATAAACTCGTTACCGAGCGAAAGAGGTAAACCAATCTCAGCCCCCATTCTAGCCTCACGCGTCATTACGAAACTCAGTGACATCAGGACATCTAATACGATTAGTCGATACGGTTTTTAACAATAAACAGATAACTCATGGCACCAAGGAATGTTACGCATGCTGCAATGATGAGGGCCAAATTGAATGAATGGGTTTTATCCACAACCCAGCCTGTGACTATCGGTGCAAAAGAAGCGAAGATAAAACTGCCGAAGTTTTGTATTGCGGCGACAGAAGCAACCTTCCCCTCTGAAACCATCACCTGAACGAGTCCCCACGCCGAAGTCCCGGCGAAATGCACACAAAATAGCGCCATGGAAATGAATGTTACCGCTTGCGCAGGCGTGGACGATTGAACCACCAGCATGGTGCCCAATGCCGACAGGATCAAGCCAAGCACAATCGCAGTTTTGCGTGTTTTTGCAAGGTCATAGCCTCTTTTGGCAAATGCATCTACCACAAATCCATTAACCCACATGCCCACTGCCGCGGCTAAAAATGGAATAGCGGCTATCCAGCCCGTTTTTTCCAGACTAAACCCCTGCTGGGCCTGTAAATAACCGGGAAGCCATGCAATGTATAACCAGCCTGTATAGTTCACACCGGAAAAACCGAAAATCATTCCCCAGGTTGTGCGTCGTTTAAATAACGTGGTCCATTCACTGAATCGTAATGTGGGACGCGGTTTTACTGGAGCCGAAAGATATTCCCGTTCGTTTTGCTGCAACGCAAACTGCGCACGATTTCGATACCATGCATACCAACAAACGCCCACCAAGATGCCTAACACGCCGATAATCACAAACATGGCGCGCCAGCCCCATAGAATCTGCATTGTGACTAATACTGGCGGTGCAATCGCCTGTCCCAGTACCGTCGAGGAATTGAAAATTCCAAGAGCAGTCCCTCTTTCTTTCTGTATATACCAGTCCGTTATTGATTTCACACCGGCGGGCATAAAGGGTGCCTCGCCAATTCCAAGACCAATACGCAACATAATGAAATGGCTGAAAGAGTTCACTACCCCCGTCAGGGCCTGCATAATCGACCAAAAAACAACACCCGCGCCAAGTACCAAGCGTGGGCCATAACGGTCAAGCAGTATTCCTGAGGGGAGTTGAGACAACCCATAAGAGAGTGAGAATGCGGACAACAGAAAACCAAATTCCGTTGCCGATAACCCCAGTTCCCCACGTATCGCCTCTCCGGCCACGCTCAACGATGAGCGGTCAAGAAAATTCACGATGCCAGCCATAAACAGCAAAATCAGTGTAACCGTTTGAATTTTTTTGATTCTCACAGGCTTTGTGACAGTTTTGGTTTCAATTGCTTCGATGGACATAAAGATCTCCTTTTTTTCAGTATTACCAGTTCCACAAGGTGCCATCTTCGAGACGTGCGACCGGCAAATACGCGGGATCGTACGGATATTTGGCGGCCAGTTTTTCGTCGAACTCAATGCCCAAGCCCGGCTTTTCACCCGGGTGCATATAGCCGTTATCGTAGGTCCAGCTGTGCGGGAAAACTTCCAGCATTTGCTCGGAATACCCCATATATTCCTGCACACCAAAGTTTGGCACCCACAGGTCGAAATGCAGCGCGGCAGCGTGGCAAATTGGCGACAGATCTGACGGGCCATGTGAGCCAGTACGAACCTGATACAACGAGGCAAAATCGGCAATGCGGCGCATCCCGGTGATTCCCCCCGCGTGGGTCATCGTGGTACGGATATAGTCGATGAGCTGTTCTTCGATCAGCTGTTTGCAATCCCAGATACTGTTGAATACCTCACCCACGGCAATGGGTGTAACCGTGTGCTGACGAATTAAACGGAAGCACGCCTGATTTTCGGCAGGCGTTGGGTCTTCCATCCAGAACAGGCGGAATTCTTCGATGCTCTTACCAAAACGCGCGGCTTCGATAGGCGTCAGGCGATGATGCATGTCATGTAAAAGATGTTCGTCGTAACCAAACTTGCTGCGTACGGCGTCAAACAGTTTTGGCGTGAAATCGAGGTATTTTTCGGTGGACCAGAGCTGCTCTTCCGGCCAGTCGCCTTTGGTCGCAGGCTCGTATGCCAGCCCTTTTCCTTTTGACATCCCGTAGGTGGTTTTCATTCCCGGCACGCCGCACTGGACGCGGATCGCCTTGAAGCCCATCTCTTTGTGACGCGCATAATCTTCCAGCACATCATCAATGGTGTGCCCGGTGGTGTGGCAATACACCATCACTCCTTCGCGTGACGCGCCACCCAGCAATTGATAAAGCGGCATCCCGGCGGCTTTGGCTTTGATATCCCACAGCGCCATATCCACCGCCGAGATCGCAGACATCGTGACCGGCCCACGACGCCAGTACGCGCCTTTATAGAAGAACTGCCAGATATCTTCAATGCGGTGCGCATCGCGCCCAATCAGCTGCGGGCAAAGGTGATCTTTCAGGTAAGACGCCACAGAAAGTTCGCGTCCGTTTAAAGTGGCATCACCCAACCCCACGAGCCCGTCATCAGTGGTGATTTTGAGGGTGACAAAATTGCGCCCTGGGCAGGTAACAAAAACTTCAGCCCCGACAATCTTCATAATCCGTTCCTTGCATCGTTCGTTGTGATGAAGGAAATTTACTCAACTGAGCTACTACCATACAAGTATTAAGATCGAAAAATCATCGTTTGATCACAAAATATGGGCGGTTATGTACGGCCCCATCCGGCAACGATAATCAACATGCCGCACAGGGCAATCAGCGCCCCTGCCCAGTCGTAGGCGCTTAATTTCACGCCATCAACGACGCGCAGCCAAAGAAGCGCTGTGCAGACATAGACCCCGCCGTAGGCTGCATAAACGCGCCCACTCGCCGCCGGATGCAGCGTTAACAACCAAACGAATAAAGCCAGCGCGATGCCTGCTGGCAGTAACAGCAGTACAGACGCGCCGCGTTTTAGCCAGAGCCACGGCAAGAAGCAGCCGATGATTTCGCACAGTGCGGTCGCAAAGAAAAGCAGCGTTGTTTTGATCATATTCACTGTCGAGTGAGTCAGGGTTTAAACATGATACGCGAAAATAAGATTTACTTTTCCATACCTGATGCGCGGGTATGCCGCCATTTTGGTTTGGTGTAGAATTGACGTCGGGTAAACCACTTCTCCGCGCCCAACAAAAGGAACACGTAATGACGACTTTAAGCAAACGCCTCTGTCTGGCGGCCATGCTCTCTCTGACAGCACTCGCCTTCACCGCGCCGGTTTCTGCACAAACCAGCAAACTGATTATTGAATCAGGTGATAGTGCCCAAAGCCGCCAGAATGCAGCCATGGACAAAGAACAATGGAATGACACGCGTAATCTTCGCCAAAAGGTGAACAAACGCGCTGAAAAAGAGTGGGATAAAGAAGATGTCGCGTTTGATTCACGCGATAAATGCCAGCAAAGCGCGAACGTGAATGCCTATTGGGAACCGAATACCCTGCGCTGCCTGGATCGCCGTACCGGTCGTACCGTTGCGCCATAAAAACGACTGCCAGAAAGGATAATCATGGCCAGCCCGTTAACTGTAAAACTCAGACCGCTCGAGCGTGAGGATTTACGCTTTGTGCATCAACTCGACAATAACGCCAGCGTCATGCGTTACTGGTTCGAAGAGCCTTACGAGGCGTTTGTCGAGCTGTCTGACCTCTACGACAAACACATTCACGACCAGAGCGAACGCCGTTTCGTGGTGGAGTGTAATGGCGATAAAGCCGGTTTGGTTGAGCTGGTTGAGATCAACCACATTCACCGCCGGGCAGAGTTTCAAATCATCATTTCGCCGGATTTCCAGGGGAAAGGCCTCGCCACCCGCGCGGCAAAACTGGCGATGGATTATGGGTTTACGGTATTAAATCTGTATAAGCTCTATCTGATTGTTGATAAAGAAAATGAAAAGGCGATACACATCTATCGCAAGCTTGGCTTTAAAGTGGAAGGCGAGCTAATACACGAATTCTTTATTAACGGTGAGTACCGCAACACCATCCGAATGTGCATTTTCCAGCATCAATATTTAGTGGAACACAAAGCACACGGCTCCACGATTTTGAAACCAACCGCGCAGTAAATGCGCGGTTTTTCATACCCAATCAATAATAATCAATGTTGTTTTTAATCGTAAACTTGCGCTCAACCACAGGCTTAACGCTCTCATCTTTGATACTCAAATCGCAGCTCACCGGGTTGTCATGGCGATCGTATTCACAGCGTTGTTGCACCGTGCCAAGCTGCTTATCGTTGAGCAAACTCACCGCGGAATAATCCAGTTTTTTGCGCTTATCTTTTGATGGCGTTGCAGCGACAGAAAGCTGCTGCCCGCCAGATTTTGTGGTTTTACCCAGCGGATAACCATCAGCATCGTAGCGATAGTTCACTTCCATCTCTTTGCCGTGCGCGCTAACAATGAAACCTTTGTCGTCAGTATCCCAGGTCACGCCCGCAGAGGGTAATTCAGCCAGCTGGCATTTGCCCTGCAGCTTGATCTTTTGCTGCTGCGTCTCGGCATCGAGGTAAAAATTGGCATCAAGCACCAGCGCAACGCCCGTATTCGCGTCGAGATCGTGCAGCTCGAGTTTATCGAAACACCCTTCAGCAGACAGGGTGCCGGTGACACGTTTGCTCACTTCACCCTTTTCGTTAAACAGCGTCTGGGTGAAATCTTTAACCGGTCCACGTAGTGGGTCAAAATCAAATTCATTCGAATAACTGGCCATTTCTGGCGTAAATGACAGCGGCGCGGAGGCGTTATCACATCCTGCCAGTACACTTGCCAGCGCAATCATCACTGCTAATTTCTTCACATTTTCACCAATACGTGGACATTAACTCCAATAATATTAGCAATATACAGATGTTTACTTTCGGGGAAAACCACAATTAAGACTATTTATCCCGTGTTGTGCCCGTAAAGCGTAAACTCTTGTTAAAATTTAGGCTAAAACAGCTTCTATAATCGATAAATAGGACGGCGTATGTATCACCCGGTTGAGTTTTAACCCAGCACCTGCCAGCATATCGGCATATTCTTGCTCAGTGCGCGCTCGCCCTCCGTCAAAGCTGGTCAATAATAATAAGTCGATTTCATATCGCCCCGGTTCGTTATTATTGTCTTTAATAACAGGCTCCAGAATTAATAATCGGGAGTTTGGTTTCATCGATTTCCGACATGTCTGTAATATTTTACTGGCCTGAGCATCTGGCCAGTCCATTAAAATATATTTCAGTAAATAGATATCGGCTTGCGGGCAGGCTTCAAAAAAACTGCCTGCGACGGTTGCCCACCGGGTATCGTCGCCCAATAAATGCAGACGATTTCCAGTAAGCACGTTTTCCTGATCGAATAAGATGCCGTTTAGAGAGGGATTCCTGCGCAACACGTTTAACAGCAAATTACCAAATCCACCGGCGATATCGACAACCGTGGCCCCTTCTGGAAAATCATAGCACTCGACAAGCACGTCGTTTTCGACACTCGACATCGAAGACATTCCCGCATGAAAAACATTTTCCTCAGCTGCCGAGCTATTTTGCCCCCAATAGTCATAGAAAGACATCCCGAACAAATCCTTAAACACTTGTTTTCCTGCAACAATATCGCTTATTTCCGCCGCCGGTTGCCAAAAGGTTTTATCCGTCAGCATCAACACCGCAGCACGCAAGGAGTGATTATGATTGGTGCATAAAAATTGTGCTGCCGGAGTGAGTGAGAACAAGCCATCAGGTGATTCCTGGAATACCTTACGGGAAGACAGTATTCTCATCACCCGCTGCAAAAATGCCCCGTCGACATTCAGCTCATCCCCAAGTTGTCCGGCTGTTTTATCACCGTCAAGCAGTCGGTCAGCAACACCTAGCTCTGCCGCTGCCCGTAATGAGGCCTGCCAGACAAATCCCATACTTTGCTCTAACAAATAAACGGCATCTTTACGCTCTACTTCAGATAAATTTGTTTGCGTTAACATTTCATTTCCTTATTTGATATATTGATAAAATAACCAAAACGAAACATCCGCTTGCAAGCCTAAGCATCAAATATTAAACGCGCCAATCTTCACGAGCATTATTAAATGAGTCCATGGAAAGAAGTCTCTACGTTTTTTCTAGAATGTAAAAAATAATGGCCAATCTCTGGCTTATATTTCCCATTTTAATTTTTAAAAATAGCGTCAATACTAATTTCTAAGATTTTTCAGAAAGTTGCCTTACAGGGCAGAGAGTGAAACTCAGCCTGCTAGAATGAAAGACACACACAGACAAAAGGAGTTTTCAATGAAACGGTTAACCTGGATTACCACCCTGTTGTTGATTGGTGCTTCACCTGCGGCACTGGCCGCCCCGGATTCTTGCGAGCGCGTCAAAAGCGATATTCAACAGCGCATTATCAACAACGGTGTACCTGAGTCAGGTTTCACGCTGAATATTGTCCCTAACGATCAAGCCGATCAGCCGGATGCGCAAGTTGTCGGCCATTGCGCCAACGATACGTTCAAGATTCTCTACACGCGCACCAGCAGCGGTAATTCCCCCGCCAGTAGCGCAGGCGCCCAAGATAACGCCCCAACCGAGCCGCAATAATTATCTGCAAAATGCGCCCACCCTTGATGGGGATTAATGTTTAATCCCCATGATTACGCCACACTCTTTCATCATTCTCCCTCCCTAATTTTGAAGCGTGAAAGCACTCACGCAAGTAAGGAATGTTGTGATGAAAGAGGTTTCCACTCGCGAGTCATTCGCCGTGAGCGCCCGAGTCCTCGGCGCATTATTTTACTTTTCTCCTGACAGCGAGCAAGCAGCGCCGCTGGTCAATGCGTTAACGACGACCGACTGGTGTCGCGACTGGCCGCTGGCGGATAAGTCGTTACTGTCCGTCGCGGATAGACTGCGTACAACCACGGATGAAACCTTGCCCGAGGCCTGGCAACGTCTGTTCATTGGCCCCTGGGCGTTGCCTGCGCCGCCGTGGAGTTCCGTCTGGCTGGATCGTGAGTCCGTGCTGTTTGGAGAGTCCACTCTCGCGCTGCGTCAGTGGATGCGCGACAACGGCATTACCTTCGACGTGCCGCAAAACGAGCCGGAAGACCATTTCGGAACATTATTGATGCTCGCCGCGTGGCTGCGTGAAAATGGTCGCGATGACGAATGCGATCAGCTGCTGGCATGGCACCTGCTGCCATGGAGCCAGCGTTTCCTGGCGGTATTTTCGGAAAATGCACGCCATCCTTTTTATGTCGGTATCGCTGAACTCGCTCAGATGACGCTGGCTGACTGGCAATCCCACCTGCCGATTCCGGTCGTCGAAAAAACGCTTTATCGTTAACCCTTTCTCCCGTCCGCACGGTTGAATGCTCTGCCGTGCGCGCTCTCCCTTGTTACGGCGTCACTTTTTACTTGTTACGTTTAGGAGAATTCTGGCGACACGCCTTCAGCCCTTCTCCCATAAGGCATAACCCCCTGTTTATGTTACTCACGCTGCTTTACTGATTTTGCCGCTTCGCTGGAACCCTTCCCATTCGCTTGCTATAGGTCATGTACCCCTGCCGATACATGGCATAACAACAGGCAATCAATGGGTTGCTATAACGCATGCGCACAGGGAGACACATCGCAATGCACTCATTTTTACTGAAACGCACGCTGCTTTTCGTCGGCGCGATAGTTGTGGTCCTCGCGCTGCTGACGTGGGGAATTGGGCTGGATACGATAAAAGCGCGTCAGGTGGACCTGCTTTATTTAGGTCAGCAACACATGATTTTGGTCTTCTCTTCAATGTTTTTCGCCCTCCTGGTCGGGATCCCGAGCGGAATACTGCTTAGCCGCCCAGCGGCGCGCGGTGTTGCCGAATACGTGATGCAAATATTTAACGTCGGTAACACGCTTCCGCCGCTGGCCGTTCTGGCGCTGGCGATGGTGGTACTCGGTATTGGCGATAAGCCCGCGATCGTCGCGCTATTCCTCGCCTCACTGCTGCCGATTGTGCGTAACACCTATGCCGGTCTGTGCTCGGTGCCCCCTTCTTTGCTCGAAGCCGCGAACGGCATCGGGATGACGAAATGGCAGCGTTTATACCAGGTGGAAATCCCAAACGCTTTACCTGTGATGCTGTCCGGTATCCGTATCGCGACCGTGATTAACGTGGGTACCGCGCCGCTGGCCTTCCTGATTGGCGCCAGCAGTTACGGCGAACTGATTTTCCCGGGCATCTATCTGAACGACTTCCCGACGCTGATTTTAGGTGCCGCAGCGACAGCACTTTTCGCTTTGATTCTGGATACGTTGCTCGCTGCGCTGGGTCGAGTCATGAGCCCGCACGTCGCGCGATAACAATAACAAGGAGCCTTTATGAGACTGTCTTCAAGCCTCGCCGCGCTGGCTGCAGCCGCATTCTTCGCGACACAGGCGCAGGCCGCACCGCTAGTTTTGGCCACTAAAAGCTTTACCGAACAACATATTCTTTCGGCCATGACCGTGCAGTATCTGCAAAAAAAAGGTTTTGAGGTGCAGCCTAAAACCAATATCGCGACGGTGATTTCGCGTAACGCCATGATTAACAAACAGGTCGATATGACGTGGGAATACACCGGGACCTCGCTGATTATCTTTAACCACATCAATAAACGCATGTCGCCGCAGGAGTCTTACGACACCGTTAAACGCCTGGATGGCAAGCTGGGTCTGGTCTGGCTGAAGCCTGCCAATATGAACAATACCTATGCGTTCGCGATGCAGCGTAAACGCGCCGAAGCAGAACGCATCAATACGATGTCGGATATGGTGGCGAAAATCGAACAGGTGCGTAAAACCGATCCGGATAACAACTGGATGCTGGGTCTGGACCTTGAATTCGCCGGGCGTAGCGACGGCATGAAACCGTTGCAGGAAGCGTATCAGATGGAACTGGATCGCCCACAAATTCGCCAGATGGACCCCGGGTTAGTTTACAACGCCGTACGCGATGGCTTTGTGGATGCCGGGCTGGTTTACGCCACCGACGGACGCGTTAAAGGATTCGACCTTAAAGTGCTGGAAGACGACAAAGGCTTTTTCCCGAGCTACGCCGTAACGCCAGTCGTGCGTAAAGACACGCTGGATGCGAACCCGGGTCTGGAAGAGGCGTTGAACACCCTATCCAGCCAGCTTAACAACGACGTTATCACCGAGCTGAATAAGAAGGTAGATATCGACCATCAGTCACCGCAGCAGGTCTCTCGTGATTTCCTGCGTAGCAAAGGGCTATAGGAGGCGCTATGGATACGATTCACTACATGCTTGATAACTGGGGTTTTCTGCTCACGCTGACCTTTCAGCATCTGTGGTTAGTGGGATTAGCGGTGGGCCTGGCGATCATTATCGGTGTGCCGCTGGGGATCCTGATTGTGCGCCATAAATGGCTGGCGACGCCCGTGCTGGGGATTGCCACCATCGTGCTCACCATTCCGTCAATTGCGCTGTTTGGTTTGATGATTCCGCTCTTTTCGCTGATCGGCCAGGGGATTGGTGCCCTGCCCGCCATCACCGCCGTGTTCCTCTATTCACTGTTGCCGATTGTGCGTAACACCCACACCGCGCTGGATAGTCTGCCTCCGGGCCTGCGTGAAGCGGGGCGTGGGATTGGCATGACGTTCTGGCAGCGTCTGCGTTGGGTTGAAATCCCGATGGCCTTACCGGTGATTTTTGGCGGGATCCGTACCGCCGTGGTAATGAATATTGGCGTGATGGCCATTGCTGCCGTGATCGGCGCAGGGGGTCTGGGTCTGCTGTTACTCAACGGCATTGGCGGCAGTGACATACGCATGTTGATCGCCGGTGCACTGATGATTTGTCTTTTAGCTATTGTGCTCGACTGGCTGCTTCATCGCCTGCAGGTCGTGCTGACTCCGAAGGGGATTCGATAATGATAAAACTGGAAAATCTCACTAAACAATTTTCGCAGAAACATGGCCAGACATTTAAGGCCGTCGACAACGTGAATCTCAACGTACCTGAAGGCGAAATGTGCGTTCTGCTTGGCCCGTCCGGCTGCGGGAAAACCACCACGCTGAAGATGATTAATCGCCTGATTGCGCCGAGCAGCGGCAATATCCTGATTAATGGTGAAAATACCAACGAAATGGACACGGTGACGTTGCGCCGTAACATCGGCTACGTGATCCAGCAGATTGGCTTGTTCCCTAACATGACCATCGAAGAGAACATTACCGTCGTCCCGCGCATGCTCGGCTGGGATAAAGCGCGCAGTAAAGCGCGTGCTGAGGAGCTGATGGATATGGTGGCGATGGACCCGCATAAATTCCTTAACCGCTATCCACGCGAAATGTCCGGCGGTCAGCAGCAGCGTATCGGGGTGATCCGCGCCCTGGCGGCGGATCCACCGGTGCTGCTGATGGATGAACCGTTCGGCGCGGTGGACCCAATCAACCGCGAAGTGATCCAGAACCAGTTCCTGGAGATGCAGCGCAAGCTGAAAAAGACGGTCATGCTCGTCAGCCACGACATTGACGAAGCGCTCAAGCTGGGGGACCGTATCGCCGTGTTCCGTCAGGGGCGGATTGTGCAGTGCGCCAGCCCGGACGAACTGCTGGCGAAACCCGCCAATGAATTTGTCGGCTCGTTTGTGGGCCAGGACCGTACGCTGAAGCGCCTGCTTCTGGTATCGGCGGGTGACGTCACGGATCAGCAGCCGACCCTTACGGTGCGCGAATCGACCTCGTTGCCGGAGGCCTTTGCGACCATGGACGACAATGATATCCGCGCGATTACCGTTGTGGATGGCATGGGCAAACCGCTGGGCTTTGTGAAACGCCGCGAAGCGCGTCAGGCCACCGGTTTTTGTGCCGATGTGCTGCATCCGTTCCGGATGACGGGTAAAGCCGAAGACAACCTGCGCGTGGTGCTGTCGCGTCTGTACGAGAGCAACACCAGCTGGATGCCTATCGTTGATGAAGACGGCCGCTACAACGGTGAAATTTCACAGGATTATATTGCGGAGTATTTAAGTTCTGGTCGTACGCGTCGGGCGCTGAATATTCATAGCGACAGTTAAATCCCACGTTCTATGGGCAATAAAAAACCGGGCGCTTAACTGCCCGGTTTTTTTGATTTCTGAGGACGCGTTATGCCACGACACGGTCTACTGCTAGCGCATCATCAAACATCGTGAGATCGATGTAATGGGCCAGATCGCGCTGTTCGGCGCGAGGCAGATAAGGCAGTTCACCCACCAGCGGTCCCGGCAGTTTCTTGCTGAGCACCTCGATGATTTCTGCATAATGCGCAAGGCCTGGATTAATCCGGTTAGCCACCCAGCCGACCATCTGCAGGCCGTCGTTCGCAATGGCCTGAGCCGTCAACAACGCGTGGTTAATGCACCCTTCCTGAATCCCCACCACCATCAGCACCGGCAGTTGTTCCTGCACAACCCATTCGGATAAGGGACGCAGATCGTTCATCAGGCTACGCCAGCCGCCCGTGCCTTCCACCACCACATGATCGGCCATCGAACTCAGCTCAGCCAGACCGTTTGACAGTAAGGAATAATTAATAAGACCACTGTGCGCGACGCTACTTTCGTTTTCACTCAGCGCAATGGGATTGATCGCATGATAAGGCAGTTCAAAACTTGAGACGCTTTGCAGCACCAGCGCATCTTTATTGCGTAGGCCTTCTGGCGTCTCTTTACTGCCTTTCGCGACCGGTTTGTACCCCGCCACACTCTTACCACCCGCCGCCAGGGCTTGCAGCAACGCGCGGGAGACCACTGTTTTGCCAACAGAGGTATCGGTACCCGTTACAAAGAAACGCTTAAGCATGACTTACTCCACCGTTATGCTTTGAAAATATAAACCAGGTAAATAATTCAGTGGAGTGAGTCTAAGGTATGCGTGCAGAGGCCAGATTGAGTTAGCGCAAATTTTATGGCATCAGTGGAAAAACAGTTAACCCTGTAACAAACGGATTAATAACGAGCCGTTATACATTGCGTCTTTCACCAGCGCCGCGCCTGCCATGGTGCCTTGATTAGAAAACTGGGTGCTTTCTACCACAATATTCTTGCTGTACGCCGGAAGGGATTGCTGACGAATACAGTCGGAAATCGCCGGGAAGAGAATATCGGCAGCCTGACTCAAGGGCGAGCCAATCAGGATTTTTTGCGGATTAAAGAGGTTCACCATAATAGCCAAAATGCGCCCGACGTTGTTCCCCACGCCGGTGATAATATCTTTTGCCAGCAGATCGCCCTGCCGCGCCGCGCCGCACAAAGAATCCATGGTTAAAGGCTGACCATGCAAAGACGAGCTCATGGATTGGCTCAGGCGCAACTGCGCCAGCTCCATTACGCTTTCGACGCTGGCGATGGTTTCCAGACAGCCATGATTGCCGCAATAGCAGCGCTTGCCGTAGGGATCGACCTGCGTATGGCCAATCTCTACCAGGCTGCTGCTACCCGCATGCAGTAAACGTCCGTCGGTAATGACCCCCGCGCCCACGTTGTGATCGATAACCACCTGAATCACATCACGCGCACCGCGGGACGCGCCAAACAGCGCCTCCGCCATCGTCCAGGCGCTGATATCGTGTTGAATATAGACCGGCACGCCCGTATGCGCTTTGAGCACTTCGCCCAGCGGCATGTCTTTCACATCGTCATAGAACGGCATCCGATGGACAATCCCATTTTCCGTATCAATGATTCCGGGCATGGTGATCGCAATCGCCGTTAAGCGCTCCAGCCTTTGCTGATGACGGATAAAGAATTGATCGATATGAATAACAATACGCTCGAGCAGCGTTTGCTCAGCCTGGAGTGGCAGCTCAAGGCGGTCTTCCACCACCATTTTGCTGCTCAAATCGCGCAGCGCGAGAAACACTTCGCCACGACTGATTCTGATCGACAGGTAATGCCAGGCTTCGGTCTCCACCACCAGGCCTACCGCCGGACGGCCACGGCTGCCGGGCTCCTGAATTTCGGTTTCCTGCACCAGGTGGGCTTCCAGCATTTCTCGTACAATTTTGGTAATACTGGCAGGCGCCAGTTGAGCCAGACGAGAAAGATCGATACGCGAAACCGGACCAAGCTGATCAATCAGACGGTATACTGCGCCCGCATTGGTCTGCTTAATCTGATCAATATGTCCTGGCTGACTATCAGCAGCAACCACCTCTTACATCCTTATTTTCGCGCTTCGAAATAAACTGTGGGCTATGGTGAAGCACTTGACACGTAGTCGTCAAATATTTACTTAGCCATGTGATTTGCCGCACATTTTTCGCGGACATTATAGCAAAAATTGCTTACCGGGCCCCCTCAATCAGCTGTTTTTTGAAACGCTGTGCCGCGTTGCTGAGCTCATGATGTTTTGGCCAAACCAACCACATTTCCGATACGGCATCCTCTTCTGCTATCGCCACCCAGCGCATTTCACTTAGCTGCACGCGTTTAAACGAGGCGGGTAAAATTGACACCCCTAACCCGGCGGCGACCAAACCGATAATCGTCATCGCCTCACCGACTTCTTGCGTAATCACTGGCGACAGGCCGTAACGACGCATCAATCCTAAAATATCATCGTACAAACCGGTCCCGACATGGGGATCGAAAAAGACAAACGGCTCCTGCGCCAGCGCGGCCAGCGTCACCGACGGCCGCGCTGCCAGCGGATGATCTCGCGGGATCATCGCCATTAACGGCTCCCGTAATATCACCTCCCACGCCAGCGTGTCGGGCAACTGCGTGTTGCGCATCAGCCCCAAATCCAGCGATCCCTCATTCAGCGGAACAATCTGTTCACGGGTGTTAATCTCGCGGGTCTGAATATGCACATCCGGATAATGGCGACGAAAGGAAGACAGCGTATGCGAAACCGCGCTGATAAACGGGGCTGACGAGGTAAATCCGAGACGCAGTTCACCCGTCTCGCCCAGATGTAAACGCTCCGCGCGGGCGGCCGCGTCATTCACCAGACTCAAGACCTGCCGGCTATCTGCAAGAAACTGTTTGCCCGCAGCCGTCAGGCTGACGCTGCGGTTAGTACGGGCCAGTAATCGCGCCCCCACCTGCTGCTCAAGGATCTGAATCTGCTGACTCAGCGGTGGCTGGGAGATATTTAGCCGCGCCGCCGCACGGCCAAAATGCAGCTCCTCGGCCACGGCAATAAAATAACGTAAATGGCGCAACTCAATATTCATATGTTTAACGTATCATTTGAGATTATTAATATATTAGACAGAATATTGCCAATTTCCTACCCTGATCCTGTGGTCATTCCCATCCCCCGTCATCGTGGGACGTTTTCGCAAGGATTTTACGTGAGTCGTACAACAACCGTTGATATCGCCCCGGCGAGCGATATTGATGATTTACCCGCAACACATCAGCCAGCACAATTTATCAAACGTGGTACAACCCCTTTTATGCGCGTCACGCTGGCGCTCTTCTCGGCAGGACTGGCGACCTTTGCCCTGTTGTATTGCGTTCAGCCTATTCTTCCCGTGCTGTCTCATGAATTTGGCGTGTCGCCTGCCAGCAGCAGTATTTCGCTCTCGATTTCAACCGGCATGCTGGCGGTTGGTTTGCTGTTTACCGGCCCGCTTTCGGATGCTATCGGACGCAAACCGGTGATGGTGACTGCGTTGCTGCTGGCCTCCGTGTGCACCCTGCTGTCGACAATGATGACCAGCTGGCACGGGATTCTGGTAATGCGCGCGCTGATTGGGCTGTCATTAAGCGGCGTCGCGGCAGTTGGCATGACCTATTTGAGTGAGGAAATTCACCCCAGTTTTGTCGCCTTTTCGATGGGGTTGTACATTAGCGGGAATTCGATTGGCGGCATGAGCGGCCGCCTGCTCAGCGGTGTTTTCACCGATCTCTTTAACTGGCGCATCGCGCTGGCGGTGATCGGCTGCTTTGCCCTCGCCGCCGCACTTATGTTCTGGCGAATTCTGCCGGAATCCCGTCATTTTCGTCCCACGTCGCTGCGACCCAAAACGCTGCTGATCAATTTCCGTCTGCACTGGCGCGATAAAGGTTTGCCGCGTCTGTTTCTGACCGGCTTCCTGTTAATGGGTTCGTTCGTCACGCTGTTCAACTATATTGGCTACCGTCTGATGCTCTCGCCGTGGCATTTGAGCCAGGCGTTTGTCGGCCTGCTGTCCGTGGCGTATCTCACCGGCACCTGGAGTTCGCCCAAAGCGGGCGCAATGACCGCGCGTTTCGGGCGCGGCCCGGTCATGCTGACGTCCATCGGCGTGATGCTGGTGGGATTGCTGATGACGTTGCTCTCATCTTTATGGCTGATTTTCGCCGGAATGCTGTTGTTCTCCGCAGGCTTTTTTGCCTCGCATTCGGTCGCCAGTAGCTGGATTGGGCCGCGCGCCCGTCGCGCGAAAGGCCAGGCTTCCTCGCTGTATCTCTTCAGCTATTATCTGGGGTCAAGCATCGCCGGAACCCTCGGCGGCGTCTTCTGGCACCGCTACGGCTGGAATGGCGTCGGTGCGTTTATCGCATTAATGCTGTCCGCCGCGCTGTTGGTGGGGATGAGTCTGCATAAACGTCTGCATTAACGTTGAATAACCTCGTGTTTCAGTCGGTCGGATGCTACTTTTTGTCATTGCCCGATTCAGACACGAGGACTTCATGAACAACAATAACTATCAACAACTCACCCGCACGTTCCAGCGTCTCTCCCGCTTCTCGCACCTTTCCTCCATCGCCAGCTGGGATATGTTCGCCATGATGCCGCCGGGCGGTAGCCAGGCACGAGGTGAAGCGCTGGCCGAAATGAGCGTGTTGCAGCATCAGATCCTCACCGATAAGAAGGTCGGTGAGTGGCTGGCGTCGGCCGAAAGCGAAGATCTTAACGACGTTGAGCAGGCAAACCTGCGTGAGATGAAACGCCATTATCAGCAGGCATCGTTGCTGCCGGAAGCGCTGGTCGAAGCAAAATCGCTGGCGGGGAGCAAATGTGAACACGCCTGGCGTACGCAGCGTCCGGCCAACGACTGGCATGGGTTTTCCGCCAATCTCAAAGAGGTCGTCAAACTCAGCCGTGAAGAGGCGCGTCTGCGTGCCGAAGCCAAAGACTGCACCCCTTATGATGCCCTGCTCGATATCTTTGAGCCGGATATGACCAGCGCGCGTCTGGACACTATTTTTGGCGATATGAAAAGCTGGCTCCCGGATTTGCTCGCCCGCGTGGTGGAAAAGCAGGCGCAACAATCGTTTGTTCCGCCGCAAGGGCCTTTCCCGACCGCCGTTCAGCGTGAGCTTGGTCTGGAAGCGATGCAAATGCTGGGCTTCGATTTCAATGCAGGCCGTCTGGATGTGAGTGCGCATCCATTCTGCGGCGGCGTCCCTGAAGATGTCCGCATCACGACGCGTTACGACGAAAACGAACTCCTGAGCGCGCTGTTTGGCGTGGTGCACGAAACCGGTCATGCGCGTTATGAGCAAAATCTGCCGCGCAACTGGCTCGGACAGCCCGTCGCTTTGGCGCGTTCGACGGCCATTCACGAATCACAAAGCCTGTTCTTTGAGATGCAGCTTGGGCGCAGCAACGCTTTCCTGAAACACCTGCTCCCGGCTGTTCACGCGCGTTTTGGCAGCCAGGCCGCCTTCAGCGAAGAGAACTTTATCGCCTGGAACCAGCGCGTGAAGCCGGGCTACATCCGCGTCGATGCGGACGAAGTGAGCTATCCGGCGCACGTCGTGCTGCGCTACGAAATCGAACGCTCGCTGATTAACGGCGAAATCGAAGTGGAAGACATCCCGGCGCTGTGGGATGAAAAAATGCAGTCATGGCTCGGTCTGTCGACCAAAGACAACTACCGTAACGGCTGTATGCAGGACATCCACTGGACCGACGGCGGCTTTGGCTACTTCCCATCGTACACGCTGGGCGCGATGTATGCCGCACAGCTGTTCAGCGCCGCTAAAAACGCGTTACCGGGGCTGGAAACATCGATTGCGGGCGGTGATTTCTCTGCGCTGTTTGACTGGCTGCGCCAGAATATCTGGCAGCACGGCAGCCGCTTTACCACCTCGCAGCTCATTGAGCAGGCAACCGGTGAAGATCTGAATAGCCGTTATTTCCGTGAACATCTCACCTCCCGCTATCTGTAATACCCCGCGCCGGGGCCAGTCCCCGGCGTTGTACATTCCGTTACACGCCGAAACCAATGACTCACGGAAGCCTCGATACCAAATGGATATAGTTATTTCAACGGCCCCGCAGTGGGGTTAAATGAAAAACCAAATTCGAGGGTATGAGAATGAAAAAAGTATTAGCTCTGGTTGTTGCCGCTGCTATGGGTCTGTCTTCTGCTGC